>Ga0180432_10000501_pt1 | contig 64038 bp, 88 predicted proteins | sample SS_ome_10_FD_132414 | JGI IMG/M metagenome (GOLD analysis project Ga0180432, IMG submission 132414) | Hypersaline lake sediment archaeal communities from the Salton Sea, California, USA - SS_1_MS_2 metaG | ecosystem: Environmental > Aquatic > Non-marine Saline and Alkaline > Hypersaline >... | reverse complement strand
GTTGCCGTCGCCGGCCGCGCCAAACGTGGCATCGTCGCCAGTCCCGGGCACGCCCTCGGGAGACCAATTCGTAGATACAGTTGGATCGGAGGAGGTTGTCCCCAACCAGTTGTAGGCCGTCACATCGCTCACCGAGGCCGCATCCGCCGGCCTCTATCCGCCTCGGAAACGCCAGCAGCAACCCGGATGCAGTTGCCCTTCGGCCGCTAAGCCTAGCTGGCGTGTAGACTCCTCACGACTTAAACAAACCGTCATCGTCCGTGGTGGTGAAATTCAGCATCCGTAACGGCCCGGACCTAAACGCTATACAACCTGTAACTATCGTAACGCTTTTCAAGTAGGCGGTACCTTCCGACGGAAGGCAGAGCCTGGTATACCGGTCTTTGCCCGGCGATATCAGCACGTCCGCGCCGTCTGTTGGCACAGTCCCACAGTCCCAATTCGTCGGGTCGTCCCACTCGTTTCCGGGCAACGGAACGTCCCACATACTCTTATTTGGGTGCGGATACGGCACCGACGGACCAATCCACCGGTGCGTGTACGGCTTCGGCGTTATCGCTGCTTTGATCGCGGAGACGGGCGTTAACACCACCGCCGCGATGCCAGCCAGAAAAGATCGTCGTTTCATGGACTCACCTTATGTCGGCGTGGCTGGGTTGCTGTAACACCGCAAATCGGCCGAGACGAGCACTTTAGTCGTGCAATCGGCCGGCAAGACGGACGGCACCTGCCCATCGACGGCCAACTCCGCCGCCTGAATGCCGGCGATCGCCTCGATATTTGCCTTGAGCGTCTGGTAATCGCCTCGCGTCACCGCCGGGGCAAGTGTCAGCAGGACACAAGCCAACTTCTGATCGGCGACCACGTCAATTTGCGAGGTCTTCCTCGCCCCCTTGTTGATCGCCTGGAATAGTTGCTCGTCGGCGGTCGGAATCGTGATGGTTTTCATCGCATCTCCTAGTTAGATATCGCAACGACTGTCGCGATAGCAGCCACTGTCGTTGCTACACAAGCAGCCGACGCAATCAGGACTCCGATCAGCTGCCATGTTGAATTAGTTCGCTTTTTCAAATCCGTTTCCACGTTGTCAATCTTCGTATCATGCACGGCCACTGTCTTGATTAGCCCAGGCTGGCCGTTTCCTCGCAACAACACAATCACCTCGTCAAGTCGCTTGTTGTTCGTGTTTGTTGCTGCAGTCAGTGTGGCAGTCTTCTCCACCTGCTCCGTAATTCGTGCGTGCAAAACATCAAAATCGCCCCTAGTGACATCACCCATGCCAATTTCCTCGATAGCTGCTGAGTCTAACCAATCACGCCTAGTCGTCCAGTTCCTTCGCTGCCTCTGCAATGGCGTCTACGTCTCGCTGTGCGTCTTCGCTGGCTCTTGCTATCTCTGTCTTCGCCCTCGCTTCCTCTTCGGCGGCCACAGCCTTTGCTTCCCGCACTTTCGATGCCGCCGCACGAGCCGCCACGCTATGCGGCATGGGCGGCTTTGGGTCTGCCACAGCAGGCATTGGCGGTGGCTTGATTGCTGCCATGATGTCCTGTGCAAGCGGCTCGGCAATCGGCCTGGCTTTCTCGACAGCCTTCTCAACGTCCTCTGCGGTAACTGCCCCGGTCTGCTGGTAGTTTTTCCACAATAGATAAATAACGATTATCAGCAGAATGATCCATGGCAGCCACCGCTCCAGGGCTGTCGTCCAATGAGTCGCCGTGTTCGCCTCGTTGGTTATTGCGTTCTGCTCGATTGAAACAAGTTTCTCCTCGATGGCCTGTTTCTCCCTCTCTGATGCCTCTTCCTCCGCTTGCTTCCTCTGTTCGTCCAGCTTGGCCGCAGCACCTTCCGCCGCTTCCCTTGCCTTAGCTGCCTCCTCTTGCGCGGCCTGCACTGCTTTGGCTGCCTCCTCCTGCAAAATCGCAAACTGCGTCGAAACAAGCGTACTGTCAGCATTCGGGGTTGTTTCTGCCGGTACACCACCTGGTGCCCTGGGTGCTGCATTCGGGTCATTCTCGCTTCCGCCCAGCAAGCCGAATCGACCTCCAAGTAACCCTCCACCAAGCTGGCCATTACCTGGACACGCATCAGCAACTAGGGATAACTCGACATCAATCAGGTCCTTCGTGAATGCCCCGAGACTCCTCACAGTTGTCTCTACCGTGTTCGCATAGGTGCGATTGCTGCCGATGTTGGTCGTTTGCAAACACCCTATCAGTCTTCCGTCAAGCGTAAACACAGGCCCACCGGAATCACCACTGATAGAATATGGGGTTACCCCTATTCGCCCGTTCGTCGTCACGCTGACTACTTTCCCACGGTGCCAATACAGCTTCGCTGGGGATTTGCCGTATCCAGCCTTCCAAACATACTCGCCCTTTTTCGGCGTGACGCCAATTCGCACACCGCGAATACTCGCCTCAACAGGCCGCTCGATCCGCAGATAGGACGCATCAAACTCCTTCGATCTGCCAACAACTCGATATTTGTACTCACCACCGCCGAAGAAATCGACCGTGCCAGTCTGTGAATCATTTGTAACATGGTCCGCCGTCAGAATCAGGCAGCCACCGAGATAGCACCCTGAACCCCTGCTTCCGTCCGATGCTTCCACCCTGCATATATTTGGCTGCTGATGTCTCAGCACTTCCGGCAATGCCGCCCTGGCTATTGCAGCACTCACGAACATGACCGTTACCACAATGCCAATTGTCAATAGCGTCGTGACGATATGCTTGCGTGTCAATCTCATAATGTCACCTTTTGCCCGTCTTCTATTCTTATCGGCAACGCTGGTGGTAGCCTAATTTCACTAATGCCGATTCTCACAAATACGCGCAGCTCGGCATTTTCAGCAATAGACAACGCCTCACGCATTGCGACCACCGCGTTTTCCAATGCGACTCTCGCATCGTACTGCTCGCTAGCCTTGTCGATAAACTCTGTCTTGTCCACTGCTGCTATTCCGTAGTCGGCAATGTGTCACTTGCCCGAATCGTTTGGACCACGCGACGCATCTCTCTGCCCTTGATGTCCGGAGTAGTCCGCACCGTAACCACCTGCTTCAGGTTGGACAATGGGCTAGGCAAATCTATCATTTTTCCAAGCCAGAGAATGCTTCCGTCGGTTATGTCCCTGTCTACGATGAGCGTCGTATCAATCGCGACCGTAACGCCCCGGTTATTCACCGTCTCGTCCCTGGTGTTGATGTGGCGGACGCTTATTTCCACGGGCGTTCCAGAAACAGTGGCAACGCCCTCATTGTCGTAATAGCCCGTAGCCTCCCAGAGAACAGCCTTCTGGTGCAAACAATCAGTCTCTACTGCCGGCATCAGTCTCTGTCCTTGTAGTCAGTTTGCTCACTGGGAGGCCGTCCGAGCCACACCCCACTAGCTTTGGGCCTTGGAGTCGAATCGAGTTGGGTCAGCGTGCCTGTAACGTCTAGTCGTTTTGCGGTCTGTCCCCACAGAGTCGAATCAAGGCCCATGTCCGTCTTGCCCTGGAATACCGCGCTTGCCCCGTCCGTTCTCTTGGAGTGGTATTGCAAGTCGCGATGGGCGTAGAAATGCGCCGCGAGATTCTCCTCAATCTTCTTTGTCAGAGCGTCCGTTAATACACTCCCGGAATCTTGCGATACCACATAGTCCGTCAGGGCGTTCGCCGTGTCAATAAACGGGTCCACGCTCAAATCCGGATCGGTACTGATAATCGCTCTGACTTCAGATTGTGAAGTTCTCCACGCCATCGCATCATGCCTCCGCTAGGGCTTCCTGGATGGCCTGAAGAATCTCTGGCTTCCGAGTGCATCCATCAATGAGAATGCCTTCGTCAGCGGCAAATGTCTTTAATTCAGCTACGGTGAATTCCCCAAACTCTGCCAGGAATTCATCCGAAAAGGAATTGGTTGCTTCGCCCAGCTCAGCCTCTTCGCTGCTAATCAGCCGGAATTTGTCACTCCCGAATAACCGGTCAAGCGGCTTCTCGGTGACAATGATATCTTTCAGCCCAGGACGCAGCTTTCCATGTCCATCTCTCGCGCCGTAGACGGTCTTGTTTTCGCCATCGCCCTCTTCGTACTTGCCGCTCAGAATGCGGTACTGTCGCAACTTAGCCATTGCTTACTCCTTGGGCCCTGTTGTCACACGAAATAAGCCCCCCGGCGATGCGCAACAGGGGCACACACCGCCGGGAGGAGCCCAAGAAGACTACGCAGTAGTCGCGTGCATGATGCCGCAGTTGTTGTTGTAGTCGTCGCGAATTTGCGGCACTTGGATTGCCATGACCTTATAGTTGATCTGCATTCCGCCGCGAGTCTCCCAACGCAACGTGGTTATGTCCATGCCATTGATGGCTCGTGCCACGTCGGCCGTCATCTGGACGAGAATCAGGGTAAACGTACTAGTCAGGAAATCCAGTTGTCGCACGTCGCTGATAGAGTCGATCTTCTTCAGCCGGTCCCGAAGCGTATTGTCGCCCTTGTTCGCCGAATAATCGGCGTCCATGAATGGAGCCCAATCCGTCGAATGGTACATCATGAACGGACCATAGAATCCGTCGTCGTTCAGCGTCTTAATCATGCCCAAGACTTCGGACACGGTCGTGGCGTTCGTGCTGACTCCCGTAGGTGTCGTTACGTCAGTCTTCGTGTTACGCGCCGGATGGGTCGTGTACCCATAGACCTTCGACGTTTGGCTGTACGCAGTGCTCACGCCATACGCATACGGCGTCACCGTGCCAATGACCGACTTTTCGATCTGCTCAGCCACACGCCGCCCAGCGGCCTCGGCCGTGGTTGTGTCCAATGGCGAGCCCATGTTTCTCGACTGCATCAAGGTACGATGCTTGATGAAGAAATCCGCATGCGTAATCGGCAGCGGCATTCCCTCCAGCTTGTACAACGGTGCATCGTTGCGACCCTCGGTCGTGCCGTGCATGTCGACCATCGCCTCACCCGGATCACTTTGCGTTTCGTGTTCCAGGATCGTCTTGGACATGCCATCGAATCCGCCATAGGAATTTGCACTGGCCAAATCCGTCCACGCTCGCAATCGCTGACGGGTAGCCATGACAACCGCTTCATCGAATTTGATCCACTCATCCTTACGCAAGGACGTTGCATTCGTCACGTCCATGGGAATGTCAAATCCATGATGCCGTGCATCGTTCACCGTTACCGTGCGGTATTCCGGCTTGCTCTTGCCAGTTTTGTTGTCGACAAGCTGCCGGCCCGTCTTTACCGTCACGTACGCTTTTCCATCACGACCAACAAATGGACGCAGCAATCGCGGCTCGAACCGATATTGGTTATGGAACCGCTCGCCAACGTCGCCAACTCCCTGGCCGTTGATGATGAAATCAGATGTAAACATGTGTTTCTCCTCGTATGTCAGTTACTTGCACACTTGGCAAGACATTAGTATCCCGTGTATTCACAGAGCAGCAGCTGCTCCGACGTCGGATTGGTTGATGTCTCCAGGCACTCGAACGGCTCGGCCTCAGGTGAGCCCGTCGTAGCAATCAACTTGCCCGTGGTCGTTTGCGCTATGAACAAATCGCCGATTGCGTGATCGTCACCAGTACCGGACACATCGGCCACCCGCATGTTGAATTGCTCGCCTGGTGCCGGGCAATACAGGAAGCACGTCTCGCCTCCAGAATAGGCATCGTCGTAGTTCTTCCCTTGCAATTCGTCTTCGATCAGAATGGCAATAGTAACCCGGATTCCGTCATCGCCCTCGTTCAGGCGATCCAATACGTCGGTGTAAGTGAATTTGCCATTCACCATTTCCGTGCTGCCTTTTCGCACCATTAGGGTGCCAGGCTTCGGCGTGATCGAGGAATCCACAATCCCCTCAATGAACACCCCCTTGGGGTAAGCCGTGGCAATGATTTTGTCGCCAGTCATATCTCAATCCCTTCCGGATTAGTATCCAGTGTATTCCGACAGTAGCAGCGTGTCCGCTACTGGATTGGTTGATGTTTCGATGCACTCGAACGGCTCGGATTCCGGCGTTCCAGTCGTAGCAATCAACTTGCCAGTCCCCGAGTCGACAATCTGCATATCACCGATCGCCTTGCTGTCGCCGGTACCTGCAACGTCCTGATATCGCATGTTCAGTTTCTCGCCCATGACGGGAACATAAAGGTAGCACGTAGACCCAGCCTCGTAGGCGTCGTCATAAGTCCTGCCTTGCAATTCGTCTTCGAGTAGCACCGCAACAAGCCGACGGTTCCCGTCAGTGCCCGGTGCGTAAACAGTCCACTCGTACCGTCCGTTCACCGGCTCCGTGGCAGCGGACTTCATCATCACGACACCCGGCTTCGGGGTCTGCCCGGAAGCCAGAAAGCCTTCCTTAAATACCCCCTTGGGCTCTGCCGAAGCAATGATCTTCGTGCCTGTCATAGTGTGTTCTCCTTATTCCAATGCCTTATACGCACTGGCTTGCTTGCGTGTGTTGACTACTCGCCTGCTTCACCAGGCAACAGCAAGTGGTCCTCCGACGCCTGATCCATGCCAGGTCGGCCCATGTTGTCCACTGCTGACGCCCCAATAAAGTGCTGTTGCGGCGGTTCTTCCTTCGGCGCAAGCGATGCCAATACAGTCAATTCGTCGAGGCTCTTGGAATTGAGCACCTTCGCCACCGATTCTTTCTTGTCGTCGCCGACGTTTCCAATCAGCTTCTCGACAATGGCATCTTTCTCTCGCTGCTCAAGAACCTGAGCATGGCGGAATGTGTTCTGCACGCTTTCCGGAGCCGATTCAAGCCATTCGTTTTCGGTCATTGGCTTGCTTGCTTTCTTCTCGTCCATCTCTTCCTCTGTGTTTGTCGCGTTCTCCACCGGCTCCTTCGGCACGGTAGCCCATGTTTTCTTGTCGGCGTCATACGTGTGCCGATTTCCATCCGCGTCCTCGAATCCTTCCTTTGCGGCGTTCGCAACCAAGGACTCTTCCGCGACTTTCTCGACTGCCTTGACAGCGTTGGTAAGCATCGCATCATTCAAATCCATCAGATCAGAACGATTCGTCTCGTCGTAGCAGCAAGAGTTTTCAATCAAGCTGTCGACCATCTCAAGACGTTTCTCATCACTCAGGGACATAGTGTCACCCTCCGAATTCAGCATTTTTCCGTTTACAGGCTTCCACCTGACTACCTTGATTACTTCCGTTGGCAAATCGCCAGACAGCACGACCTTTTCGCGAGTTCGCGTGTAGGGCAAAGAGAAGTATCGCTCCTTGCGAAGGAAGACCACGCGGTTCTGGAATAAGTCCTCCAGGTACACCGTGTCCAATCCGGCGCCAGTACTAAACCGATCCCGAAGCTGCTGCCTCAGCACATCCTTGATCGTGTCTATCGATAACTCGTTCCCTACTGTGGTTTTCGTGGGCCCCGCACTTGCACCACTGCCATCCTCCGCTTGTTCATTCATCAGTACCCCGCATCCGTCCTTAATGGAACATGCTCCTACTTGGTCCGGCAGAATCGCCAGGTGATCCGGCTCGTAATTCCGCGCTATGTACGTGTAGACATCCCCTGTTGGTGTCGCGCCTGGAGCGTGCTCATTCTCGGTCATGAGCCCAGTAGATAATTCGATTGGACGGCGGTCTTGAAGCGATGTAAGAATTCGCTTGTCGACTTTGGAAGTCTGGTCGACCGCAAACCACCCTTCAGCCTTGAGGTGACCGCGACCATCGATCGAGGCGTTGCGAATGTGACCTATCCCGAATTCATCCAGGACGCCATCCGTCTTAACAGAGACCGACTCACCGTTAACAGTCGGATGATTGACGACGAGAGGCACGCCGTTCCACGATTCGCGGCTCTTGGCTATTTCGTCCGCCGGGTAATACAGCGGACCAGCACTACCATTGAGCACGCCCGGTACAATCAGCGTTAGAGGGGCAACTAGATATTCCGTGCCGTTGTCACTGCGGAATTCGGCCTTGCCCACAAAGTTGAGTGTGAGGTTTTCCATGCGCCGAAGATAAACGTGTCAGTTATCTTCAGGCAAGCAGAGTGCATGGTTTCTCACCCCTGGGGTGGCTACTCCCCACTAGATAGCAACCGGACCCATCGGTAGTGCGTTTTCCGATGGAAATACTCACAGACAATCGTCTGTCCGGTCCCAGCAAGATTACGCCTCGCCCTGTAGATCACGCTACGTAACGTGACGTTTGACATGTCCGGCTTTTCGAGGGCCTCGCGAATTTCGTCCTTCGTGTGAGGCAGCCCATCCGATAATAGCTCTAGGACTATTTGTTGAGGTACTGATAGATTGGTCATTTCTTCCGCCCCCGTGCCGGAGAGACAAATTTCCTGGGCCGCTTCGCCGCTATTGGCGTATCAACACCAGCCCAACTCGTCCGGCGTTTCTGCTGGGCAATCGTTCGCTTGCTGCGTTGCGGTATTTCTGCCGCCAAGGAGGCACTAATAGACTTGGCTATCGAGGACTTACTGCGTTTCTGGCCAGACTGGTTTTCACCCACGTTGGCTGGGGTCCACGCACACCGACAGTTTGGGTGGCGCGGTATCTTGCCCCTCGCTTCCTTCAGTGTGACCACTATTCCATCAAGAGGTTTGCATAGAGTGCAGTTATGCACCAATAGGCCATTCGCGAAGAATTCCGGCTCGTCCTCAACCTGTATGTCATACACCGCTATTGCCTTTCTGGCCAGCCGATGATATAGTACGGTTATATCACTCAGGAGCGGTCGCCCATGCCATTTCAGTTTGCTTGCAGCATATGCAACCAATCGTTCGCCAGACACACGCAGTCGCTCAAAGACGGCTGCACAAATGTATTTTGCTCTAGAGCGTGCTACTTTGAGAGCCGAAAAAATGGCGGAGACCGTGCTTGCCCAACATGCGGAAAGCTTGTCCACAGGAGTAAACGAAACACTCGCCAATTCTGCTGCAGGGAATGCTACGACGCCAGCAGGCAAAAGGTCGTCGTCACCAAGACTTGTGTCGGCTGTGGCTCCAACTTCACCATCAACAAGAGTGTTCAACACAGATACAACTACTGCTCTATCGCGTGCAAGAGGGAGCATATGGCCGGCGAATGGCGCGCGTGCCAAACATGCGGCACTCGCTTTTGGCACAAAGGCTCCGACATTGCGCGTGGACTTGACAGGAAGCATTGCTCCGAGGAATGCAGAAGACCTCCTGACTACATTAAGTGCGACACTTGTGGGAAACGCTTTCGCAGATGCCCTTCCCAGACAGACAAGCGGTTTTGCAGCCTGGCGTGCTATAGACGTTCCACTTCGGAAACAACGATAGAGCGTGATGTGCGACTTTCTCTTGATAACCTCGGCATTGAATATATCAAGGAAGCTGCCCTTGGTAGATACGCGATTGACTTTCTCTTGGAGTCCCCAAGGATAGCCCTCGAAGTCGACGGTGACTACTGGCACAGGGACCCATCCAAAGACGCAAGAAAAGATGCCTACCTCACCAGCAATGGGTGGACTGTTGTGCGAATAAGAGAGTCTGAAATCAAAAACGCTGTCGATCTTGACGCCCTCGTCTTTGAACGACTCCAACGTGTCGCCCACGGATAGTGCATCGGCCGGAATCCAGCCCTGTTTCACGCGATCCCAGAATGGATGATCTGACGTCGCCGTTACGTGATGCTTCCCGGCCGCAATGCTAACCATCTTTCCGCTATAGTCTCTCTTCGTAGCTGCAGTGACCCTCTTGTATCCTTTGCGCGTTAGTACCATCATTCCAGGACGGACAGCCTGAATGGGAATGTCGCCGTCCAGCGTCGTCACCATCGTAAACGCCGGGAAACATACCCTATCGTCTCCAGCAGTACTCCACTCAACCTGCACGCCCACCTCTTCGACGCCTAGCCTCTCCATGGCGTCTAGCTGGCCTTCCGCGTGCGCCCGAATAATCTCGGTCCTGGCAATCAGTTCAGCTCGCCGCCTATTCCCGTTCACAATCGCTGCCATGTCCCTCGCGATCTTGCGTGGGTTGTCACCTTGCACTAATCCGTCAGTCAATGCTCTGCTTAATTTGGTCGCCAAATCACTCGTAGCACCCTTCAGGTCCGTCATCGTCCTGGCGGCCAGGGTCTTCACCTTCTCCTGTTGCACAGGCTGAGCAAAGCTAGAACGAAGGAATTCCTCCCGGGTACCCTGATAGAAGCCAGATACGTCTTCGCCCGTTTGTAAAGCCGCCTTGCGTGTATCATCAAATGCACGACCAGCCCCCTTCCTATAGCCTTCCTCAATGTACTTTTCGAGGAATGCTTCGTCTAAATCCTCGATCTTGATCCCACGCATCTGCGTGTTGAGTTGGTCCTCCAGCCACTGGCGGAATCCCGCCAATTGCTCCGGGGTCGACTGGAATCGGAACCGCTGGTTTCCTGCCAGCAATATAGATTTCGGACCTGCCAGACCAAACGCATCCTCCCTGACGACCAAGTCAAATAGAGCCGCCTTCACCTTCCGGTATCGCCTACGAATATCCGCCTGCGCAACCCGACGCAATGTCTGCGAACGTGTTGGGTCCATCTTCACTGGATTTCTAGCTGCCATGACACGCTGCCTTCACTCGGGATATATCGGATCGCCGTTGTGCCTGCCCCTTGATGGAATTGCCATAGGTAAATGCAACTCCTCATGCACTTCGCCTCGCTCCTCGCGATCCTTCTCGGTCCACCGGGCCTGGATTTCTGCCGTCTTCTGACGTATTTCCTCAGGCGTAGGCATGTACGCCCTAGCGTCCCCAATTTCTTGATTGGAACGAATCACCACACCCCAGAACACTAGCCTCTCTCTCGCACGGGACGTACCGCAACGCATTAGTCGCGATATCTCCTTCAACGTGCTACCCTGCCTGTATAGCTCGCAGAATTCCTCTCTTCGATCACGTATCGCCTTCGGTATCAACATCAAACTCGCCCTCGTCTTCGGCCGGCATGACGTTCTCCAAGTAGCCCTCCGCGACATCGTCCTCTATCTCAAGCACGCCAGTGAGGAAATCCTTCGGATGGAGCAAATTCTCGCCACCGCCCTGCAGATATTTCACCATCGATTCCGTGCGCTTCGCCGCTATGACCGCCCGTTGCTCGTCAGTCAGATTATCCATGCTCGGCCACAGAATCGTGTAGCCGTCACCCGGCTCCGATAATACACCAAACAATATCAGCCTGTCTATCGTTGGTGAAATCACCCGAGGACTCAGGTAATCGTTCTGTCGCTTCGATAATCGTCGATTCCATGCCCGCTCATCCTGGCCGGAAGCCAATTCCCCACGCTCCGAGCCCATGAATATCCGCTTCGGAACACCCAATCGAATACAGATCGCATCTATCTGCACCTGCAAGTGGTCCGACGGGTCCTCCACCTGTGTACGTAAGCTGTTCGCCGACATCCCCAAAAGCATGATGTATCGCTGAAGACCGTTTGCGTAGTTCTCGATCATCGTGCGCATGTCGTCGTTGTCGATATCCACATCGCCGCCGAGCTCCGGATGCGTTTCAAAGCTGATTCCAGGAAATGCCCCCTTGTAATACATCTCAGGCGAAGCACCCAACAGCTTCCGGATATTCAACAGGTAATTGAATACCTGCAATTGCCTCGGTAGCCCAAATAGCTCACTGCTACGCAGATTGTCCGCAATGTGGATGATGCGCGACCAATGCACATTGACTGTAGATTGCGTAGGTGACGCAGAACCGCCAGAAGAATCCAGCGTGCCGTCACCAGTCCCTACGGTAAGAGCATATTGCGTGGGCTGCCCATACCTGGAATTTGATGGGTCGGTTTCATACGCAGTAATCTGGGCCAAGTCCTCAGAAAACGCCCGGAAGAACAGGACATTGTACTCGCCCACCGGCGACGTCGGCATGTCACGCTCGAATCCCTTCACGGGCTCATGCAATGGCAATCCATCATCAATCCCGATCAAAATGACGCCATACGACCCGATGCCGCTCAATACATCAACACGCTGAAGGTAATCCCACACTATCCCGCCGGTTTCACCCTGGTACCAGCTTGATCCAGCGATCTCCCGATTGAGCCCCTCCCAATCACGCTCGAATTCCGTGCTGGTTTGCGGGTTCGCGTCCTCGGTAACCGTCGGCGTCAATAGCCATGATTCCGAAGGGAATATCTCCACGACACGCGAAGCCACACCCTCGCGCAAATACATGTCCCGGTAATTCTGCAACGTGATTGAGTCAGTCGCAGGGTAGCCACACTCATCATTGATGCTGCGGCGAGGGTCGATGTCGTCGCTATCGTTGTAATAGCGACTAATCGAGCGTACTGCATTGGCCAGCATTCTTCGCCTACCAGTATTCTCCGTTGGCTGCGGTTCAGCCTTCTTCGTGCGCCGCACAGCCTTCTTCTTCGCTGACTTCTTTGCCATCCTTCTGCCCTCGTAAATGGTTTTCAAAACGCGCCCACACGGCCACGGAGCGTCTTGGCAACCTGCCCGTACATGGCCAACGCAAATGCGTCTGATTCGTCGGGACTGCAGCCCAACATCTTCTCTAGGGTGATCTCCGCACTGTCCGGATTCTTCGCACGCTTAGGCGGTAACCACATCCTGCCAGACTCGTCGTATTGTAATGGCAATGGCGCCAACTGCCTACGTAACTCCGTTTCAGTCACTGGAATAGCGAATGGCTTGTTCATCGCCGGGTCCAATCGCTCGCGAATAGCCCAGTACATCTCGCATCGCTTGTTCTTGAATGCGTATTTTGTCTCGTCTTCGCCCTCTCGCTGCTTAAGCGTCTTCCTCGCACGAGTACGCTTGGCGGTCGCGGCCGCACCGAACCGTATAGCGTTTACGTGATGCCCGTATTGGTCCCGCAATAAATCCACGTGCTGCTTCCCGCCGCCACCAGCATCAAAATACACATCCTTGGCAGATAGCTTGTGCTTCGCCATATACGCCATTGTATGCTTGGGAATGTCTGAAGTGTCAGGGGTCTTCACTGATACCAACTCAACAATACCTTCCCGGGAGCATATGCAATACGCCGTACTGTCGCCTCCCTCGGCAGGGTCAACACCCATGGTCCATCCAACCTTGTTGTATGCCGTGCGAGCAAATTCAGCAGACATGGCGAGCCATTCCGGAGGATACAGCAAGACCTCCTTGCCACGATAGAATTCGCCATCAAGGCTAATCGACTGCATCATCGGGTCCCAATTGGTCCGACGCTCGATGTACTCATTGATGCCGATTAGCCCAGGTACCACCATCGGCTCTGGGGGATTCTGCTTGTTCTTCAGCTTCCACGATAGAGCCAACCGCTTGTATTCCTTGCCCGACAATACGCCCCTGGGGTATTTGTCACTCTTGACCAGGCAGGGCTCCGGCTTACGCTTGCCTTCCCTTATCTCCTGGAGTCCGGCCTTGACGTTCGGGCTGTCTTCAGCGCGGACGTGGATGACATTCGTCCGTAATCCATCACCAGTAATGGACTTGACGTTTCCTGCCTCTGCCTTCTCCTGGAAGAAATTGGCGCATGGAAACGGATTGCCGATGATGAGAATACAGTGAGCCCACGTCTTGCACGACTCGTAGACCGTGTTTTTGATGCCAGACGACTCATCTAATACCACGAGCGTGCGTGGTATATTCAGGAATTGTGGCAGGTGCCTACCTAGGAGGGCTTCACCCTTGGTGACCGTCTGGCCGATAAGCTCGGATTTGTCGACAAATTCCCCTTGATTGTCGACCTGGCGAATGTGCATGTGGTTGTATTGCAGGGGGAGCGGATGCCGACTGGTGTTTATCAGCTGCCGAATTTCCCCCCATAGCACATCATTAAGCTGATTGCCACTCGCACTAGTGGTAACCGTGCGGGCAGGCCTCCGAGAGCATTGCCACCACAACGCAATGAATGCGGCAATGTAATCCTTACCCAAAGCGTTGCCAGCCGGGACAACTGTCTCATAGTTGGCCACAACGCTGTCTATGATTTCCCGCTGGTAGCTGGCCAACACCATATCAGGCCAACACATACGTTGGAAATCATACGGATCAATGAACGACATACGCTATCCACGATGAGACTGAGACACAGTATCTATTACTATCTCTACCAGTCCACAGACACCGCTGTCAAGTGCAATCCGCCATCTCACCGGCTGCCAGATACATCGTCTCTACCCTGCCCCTGAGGCATAGTCTCCGCTAATCGCTTGTCCCAATCGATGAATACCTGCGTGTTAATCGTGGGTTGCAGCAGATTGAAGTAGTCCATCGCCAACCGGATCATCGCACCCTTCTGCACAAATTTCAACTCAACTTCCTGGCCAACCACCTTCCCCTCATCGTCCAGCGTGTTCCGGCACTTGATCCCATCAATACACCGCCTAACCTGCGGAGGCAACTTGCGCAAGTCGTCAATGCTGATCCTGCCATTCTCGTCACAGAAATCGACCGGGTCGCGGAATACGCAATAGGCCAATTCCTGCAAGACGTTTTCCACGGTAAGCTGCTTGCCGAAGTCAATTTCCTTCAGAGCCTTGCCAAGGGCCCGCTTGATGCTCCGCTTCCGCATCAGCTTACCTGCCTGCGCAGCAGCACATTTCGGCGAATACCCAGCAGCAATAGCAGCTTTAGCCCCGTCCATGCAGATCAAATATTCCTGCACAAATCGCCGTTGCCTATCAGTAAGCTTCTTCAGGTCAGTACCCCTGTCTAATAATTCAGTACTAGCCATTGCCTATTACCCCCATGCCCTCCATTAACCGTATTGTGCCTTATATCATGGAATATCTGTACTACATTGCCTTTGTAGTGTCTGTACCTTTATTACTTCTCGGCATAATTCCGTCACCATGTCATGGGAGCAATCCGTATCCGGATTACTGGCCCATTGCTCCAGAATCTGGATCATGGGATAGAATTCCTCCATGCTTCGCGTGTTCAAATTAACACAAAAGACGTGGCCGTTGCAAGGCGACCACACTACGGCCCGTCGTGGCTTGCTCATTGCATTTCCTGTCCTTATGAGACACCGGGGGACAAATAGGTGGACAGAATTGTCTCCTAATACGGCTTTATCCGTGCTGCTTATTATTTTCGCTTCATCGCAGCCTCTGGCGTTGCGTAGCATTGCTCAGCCAGCAGGTCGAACTCAAAACCTCTCACATCGCGACATCGTACCGTACCTTCGTCGTTGTCATCAATGGCACAGCACACGAATCCACGACCAGCCTCTGTGGTGTATAGATTCATCCCTGGCGTAATCGGTACTCCATCGGCCGTCTTCGGTAGCTTGTCGACGATGGCTTGCAGCCGCTTGATTTCCTTGGCCGCCTTGTCGAGTACGCTGGTTATATCGTCCGCCTCCGAATTGGTCAGCGGCTCGCTGTCCGTGAGATGGTCCAGCACCTCGACGGCGTCGGCTATCCGTTGCGTCAGTGTCATCCCTCCGTCTCCTCCGTGTCTTGGTTGGTTGTTTTAACCCGCCCAATTCCCCATCCGCCGTCCTCGTCCCGCCATTCATAGCCTGGCCGGCACTCGCACGGATCTCCGTAACACAGCCACAGTCTCTCTATCCGGCACCCACAATCTGGATCGCCATAGGCGTCGGTGCGATAGAGTCCGTCGTATCCATTCTCTCGCAGGTACGACTCCAGAATCTCCTGGCAGGTCGGAGGTAGGTCGCTCGTTTGGTTTTCACTCATCACTTCGTATCCTCGTGTCTCCTTGGTTGGCTTTCCGTTCATCTACCACGGCAATTCCCGCCGCCGCAGATGTTCCAGTTCGTCGGGCCACTCGTCCCAATCGCCTCCCTTTTTGTCCTTGAGTCTCAGTGGCTTGCCGTTCCATAATGGCCGTCGCCCGAACTGCTTGACGAAGACGTCCGCGTCGGCCGCGTCGCATTGCTGGACGATCCGTTCGATCCATTCGACATGGCACGGCCTCGCCCTAGGCCCAGACTCGCCGCCGATGATGACGCACCGCGCACCGGCACAAGCGACGGGTGGCATGCTTAACGATATCCGGCCGACGAGCGGCTCGACGGACAGGAAGGTTTTCATCCCCATGTCTCCGAGGTGATAGCTGTCCGGGCCACGCGAGTCGGCCGACCGCTGGTCCTCGACCGACGTTCCGATCCAGACATTCGGCAACTTGAGCGGATCGGCCCAGTGTTCTGGGTCCTCGAAGAATAGCTTGCACAGCGTGTCACAGGCTCGCCGCACTGTCGGCGTAACATGTTCCGGTCGCTTCGTCAGCAGCAAGTATTGCAGGGCGTCGGTCCGGGCGATCGTATCGCACAGCCGCACCCGCAGCGGATCGAGGTCATCCCGCTCCTCGAAGACATCGCACATCGACCCGACGAAGACCGACTCGGTGTCGTCGTTGATCGCCGCCCTGCGGTCCCACGATTCGAGTTGTTTCCACGCTCTCTCGCTTGCGGGCACGCGAACGCCGTCTGGCCCCCACGTCCCAAATACGGCCGGATTCCGCCTCGCTTGCAGCTCCGCATAACAGTGCTCGCACCCAGTCGAGACCTTCGCGCATCCTCTCCACGGATTAAACGTGTGGTCACACCATGCGATTGTCGTCTTCTCGCCCATTATTATCTTCCTCCGTGTCTCCGTGGCAGTCTTCCCCGGCATCACCCAGCGACGGCAAGCTGAAGTGTTTTGGTAGTCGATCCGCCAGCCGCGCCTCGTGATAGCCGATGCACCAAGCTACTCGCAATGTATCCATGCTTCCGTGCCTAGGGTACGGACACTCGGGCCCATCGCCGTTATGATACGCACACCGCCCCGCGAGTCGCGATTCGCGACTCCTGACATCGCTGTTCCACAGTGGCTTCACAGTCATTATCCTCCGGCTTCCTGATTTCGGTTTGCTGGATTCCTTACTCGTCCCGGTGGTTAGCCACGCAGACAAAGCAAGTCACCGCTCCGGCAACCAGCATGCATAACACCATCCGCAGCGTGAAGGCGAGCCCGCCGCCCGTCCTGATCCATTCCGGGCCGACGTGGTAGATGTACGTCCCCGCCAACCCGACACATCTTGCCATCGATGGCCTTCTGTAGCTCGGCGACTTTCCGTGTCTGGCATTTGTGCCCGTGGGCTAGCGACAACATCACTCCGTCTCCTCCGTGTCTCCGTGGTTACTTACCTCAATCCAACACGCGCCGCTCCCGTTCTTCCGCGTCGAGGTCGCGTTGATAGTGGATGCGGTAGACGCCCGGCGGCAAAACGACGTTGCCGTGCTCCGGGTGGGTGATCGTGCGCTCTTGCGTGCAGTGCAGCACCGGACCATCGAGCGGCCCCGCGTCGGCGACACGGTACACGAGCACGCCATCTAGGGCGTCGAGGCAATGCCGACTGCCCTGCGTACTGCCGGGGACGAGTTGCAGCGACGGCGTGTCCTCGGCCGTCGCGCCGGTCGGCACGTCGCCCAGCAGGGTGATGTAGACGTCGCCCTGTCTCCAGCAGTCGCCCGGCGTCGCCGCCTCGGGGAACCGCTGCGGTTGGTCGTTACGGATTGCCTCGGCCGTTTCCTGAATCATTTGAAGTTCTTGTGCGGTCGCGCTCATTACGAAGCTCCTATAATGCTGACGTTTCGGTTTCCACCCAGCCACTGTTGGGCCTGTTCACAACTAGTGATTTCGCGTGGTACGTGCATGGCGAAGACTTTGGCGGTCGACGGACACGAGCAGACGAGTCTCCGTTGCCCGTCGCGTGCCTCCATCAGGGCCTCGCGCGTACCGTCGACATCGTTGCGTTGCTTATCGACGACCGTAGCTCCCGTCTCGGCCAGGTAGCGCGGCCAGCCGTAGCGGTCGATCCGAAGGCGTTGCACCTCCGCATTCTCCTCGCCGTGTATCTGATCGAGGGTCTGTGTCTCGGGCCGTATGACGATTTGCTCGTCGACCGCGACGCCGTCGATGTGCCACAACTGCCATCCATCGCGCCAAGTGATCGACGGCCCGGCTTCGTTGTGCAACCGGCCCTCTTGCAGGTGCAGCTCCGCCGGGCGATCGGCCAGCGCGGCGAATCGGTCTCCGTAGATGCACCAGGACGCATTGAGCGCGTGCTGCTCGTCGGCGGCGAATGCTTCCAGCAATCGGTCATCCCAGTGGCACACATCGCGGAAAAACGAGACGTATGCATACCAAGATGCCCATAGGTTGCCGCCACGATAGGAACGTAGGACTTGACCCCCGACTTGCGAATGGACTTGCTTCCGGACTTGCGAATAGACTTGACCCCCGACTTGCGAATGGACTTGCTTCCGGACTTGCGAATAGACTTGACCCCCGACTTGCGACTCGACTTGCGACTCGACTTGCGACCCGACTTGCGACTCGACTTGCGACTCGACTTGCGACCCGACTTGCGAATAGACTTGCTTCCGGACTTGCGACCCGACTTGCGAATCGACTTGCGACCCGACTTGCGTCCCGACTTGCGACGCGACTTGCGAATCGCGAGTAGCCAGCATGATCCAGGCAATCGCCGCGCCAAGTGGCGAACCGAGCCGCAAGACAATTCCGGGCTCGGGTAGTTCGGCCGCGCGATAGCATCTCCGCACGCCTACTGCCGCCGCGTCGAAATCGGCGGGCTCCGTCGACAGACCGATTGCGGTCCACTTGGCGACCCACTCTGGTATCCGGTCCAACTGCGCGTCGGTCAATCTATCGATTCGTGATGGCATTTCAAATCTCCTGAACCCAGTACTAGGTCAATCCTTCATACTTGCCAAGTACTCGGCAGTCGACAGCCACCGTCGGCCATTCCGTATGGAACGGGCCTTGAGCGTTACACCCTCGGGGATCGTCGTCAACGATCTGAGGTCCAGGTAGCTATCGGCCGTGAGCGTTACACCCTCGGAGATCGTCGTCAACGATCTGAGGTCCAGGTAGCTATCGGTCTTGAGCGTTACACCCCCGGGGATCGTCGTCAACGATCCGAGGTCCAGGTAGCTATCGGCCGTGAGCGTTACACCCCCGGAGATCGTCGTCAACGATCCGAGGTTCAGGTAGCTATCGGTCTTGAGCGTTACACCCTCGGGGATCGTCGTCAACGATCTGAGGTCCAGGTAGCCATCAGCATTGAGCGTTACACCCTCCGGTAAAGTAGTCAACGATCCGAGGTTCAGGTCGCCATCGACTTCGAGCGTATTGCCGTCGAAGTGCCGCATCGCGGCGCGGAACATCTGGTTCTTCACGCGCGGCGTCATCCAGTCCTCCCACCAGTTCGGCCGTCCCGCGTCGAACTGGAACTCCCAGCCCGCTTCGTCCATCAGGCTCCTCACCGGCTTGTACTCCACCGGCGTCTGATACCGCCCCATTCCGTCGGTATCCCGGGTTTGCAAGCCATACTCCTCCCGGATCGCGTGGTGCGAATCGGTCTCGTTCGACAGGTACACCGCGACGTCCCGGGTCGTGCTGTTGTAGGCACACACCGCAGATTTGAAATAACACATGGTCTTCTCCTTGGGGTTCACGCCTCATCGGCAAAATTCCATTCGCACAGTTCCGCCTCCGGCAGCAGAATCTCCCCGGTGCGTAACGTCGCGCCAACCAAGAACGCCTGCCGTATGCGATCCGGCAATCCGTGTCCGGTTTCGTCCAACGCGCGTTTCAATCCACGCCCGCACGCGGCGGGCGACCTCTCTTCCTCTTGCCATAGTGCGTAAGCACCTCCAAAAAAGCCGCTTCCCGGAGTCGAGCCGGGCTGCACGGCTAGGATGCAACATCCCCGCACAGGTAACCCTACAAGCGGCATGATCTCTCCTTTCGTTTTCGCATTGCGATTCAGAAAGCAGAACTCCTCGTCCCTCGCCATCTTTCAAAACGGAATATCCTCTCCTCCCTCGCCTGCCCGTTGCGGTTGCGGCCCGAACCCGTCCGGGTCGGTCCCCGGCGAGGCGGCCGGTCGCTGCTGCGGTCCCGCATGGCCGCCCCCCTTGCTGCCGAGCATCTGCATCCGTTCGCCGATCACCTTCAGTTTCGACCGCTTCTGGCCGTCCTTCTCCCAGGTGTCGAGCTTCAGCCGCCCCTCGATCAGGACCTGCGAGCCCTTCTTGAGGTATTCACACGCCACCTCTGCCGTGCGGGCCCAGACAGTCACGTCGACGAAGACGGTCTCTTCGACGTATTCGCCCTTGGCGTTCTTCCGCTTGTCGTTGATCGCCAGCCCCAGGTCGCACACCGCCGTCCCCGACGGGATGTACTTCAGTTCCGGGTCCCGCGTGAGATTGCCGACCAGGATTACCGCGTTGTAACCTGCCATTTGTTTCCTTACTGTTTACGCCCCACTGCATTGGACACCCGCCAATCAATGCCGAGTACATCCCACGGCAGTGGTTGCCAGCCGACGACCATCGTGTTGCCGGTCAACGACGGCTCGTCTGGCACTAACATGCAGAAATGATCCATGCTTGTGAGCGTGGTGACGCCGAGATTGCGTAAGGGACCGTCCACGTGGTCGATGGTCCGCCCTTCGCGAAGGAATACGATCTTCCGACCACACCAGACCTCGCGTTCCACGCACAACCCTTCTTGCATCTTCTCCGTGGCCCACCCGAAATCATGCTGCCGGTTGTCCGGCTTGTTTTTTTCCTCACTCATAGCTTCGTGTCCTTCGTGGTTCTAGAATCATTGTTTGGGTCGCGTGAATTGCCTCATAGAGGAGCAACGCCCTAGCCGAAGCCGGATCTCACAACACCCGCCATCTGCCTCCTTGATAGAGTCGATGTCCGCCCACTTGGGTGCCGTGATTTCGATGACCGCCTCCTCCTCGGACAGTATCCGTCTCCACGCCTCGGCATCGACGTATTGCAACGCCTCGCCACTTTGCCACTGGGCGGCTAGGATAACCTCCGGCGTCTGTCGCGACGAATCAACGAATTGCAGCGCCTCGCCATATTGCTGCACGGCGGCTAGAATAACCTCAGGCGTCCGTCGCGACGAATCAACGAATTGCAACGCGTAGCCGTTTTGCCGCACGGCGGCTAGGATAACCTCAGGCGTCCGTCGCGACGAATCGACGTGTCGCAGCGCGGAGCCATTTCGCTGCACGGCGGCTAGAATAACCTCAGGCGTCCGTCGCGACGAATCGACGTATTGCAGCGCGTGGCCAGTTTGCTGCACGGCGGCTAGGATAACCTCAGGCGTCCGTCGCGACGAATCAACGTATTGCAGCGCCTCGCCAGTTTGCTGCACGGCGGCTAAGATAACCTCAGGCGTCTGTTGCGACGAATCAACGAACTGCAGCGCCTCTCCATCTTGCTGCACGGCGGCTAAGATAACCTCAGGCGTCCGTCGCGACGAATCAACGAACCGCAGCGCGTAGCCATGTTTCCGCACGGCGACTAATGCTTCGGCGCTCTGGAGATCCCGTTTCTTATCCAGCCTTTTCCATAACTCGTGTAGTTCCTTCAGCCTTTCCATGGTTTGTTTCCTTGTCGTGTTTTTGCCTTTTTACCGTTAACGACCAGGTGCGTTTATGCGCTGACGCACCCCAGCGTTCCAGCAGTGACCTTAAAATAACATCCTCTCTGTGTCTTGGCTCCTGACCGCTGATTCCAAATTCCTTCTAGCCGCCGCGATGTATTCGTCCTTGATCTCGCAACCGAAGAATCGACGCCCAAGACGAATAGCCTCGTATCCTTCACTTCCGATTCCAGCAAACGGAGAAAACACAATCTCCTCAGGATTAGTGTATAGCTTGATTAAACGCCTGATAACACCAAGTTGCAATGGGCAAATGTGCTTCGTATCATCGTCGCCACGACCCTCCTTCACATTAAGCGTGTCCGTTTCTCGGATGTCGTCCCAGCATGCCTCCGCCCATTGAATCCAGTCATTGCGCGACACGTCACCCTTGGAGACTACCGGCGTTGCATTATCACCTGCTGCCCGGAATTTCAGCAAGTAATCCGGCAACGCGCCTCGGCACTTCGCGCGATCACGCTCAAGCCCCTGGAACTGTAATTCAGTACTGCGTGTCCTAATAGCCTGAGCTTGCGGCCCCTTCCTGACCATCCAATCGTACTCGAATACCAGCCCCGCACGTTCACCCAATCGGATGTTCAACCCACGGAAGTCAAACAGCCCGACTCCTCCGCTGCGTTTCATCCTTGGTATCTGGGCGACATGCACCATCACCACACGGCCAGGCTTTAGCACTCGTGCAAATTGATGATAAAAGAACGACAAATGTATTTTGGCCTCACCCCTCAAATCCTCACTGTTACCGATGTCCTCGGCGAATGACGTATAGGCATACAAGCTCGGGAAGGGGGGCGAAAATACCGAAAAATCAATTGATCGGTCCGGCATGGTGGCCATGTGTTCCACGCAATCGCCATGATGGATATCCCATCGCTTGCCGTCTAGTATATCGCTCATTGCATAGCCTTTCGGAATACTCGTTCCTGTTCTTCTGTGTCCAGCTGGACACGGCCCGCCTTTTGGATAACCGTTTCCACCATGGGCATCTCAATATCGGTCACAGGAATATGGACGTTCAATGGATACCGTGACCCGAATCGATTCGACCGTTTCACAGCTTGATAATAGCTCTCGTAACTATCCACCAGCCCGCTGAATATCTGGCGGGTTGCTATTTGTAGATTCAACCCGAAACCGAGAATCTTCGGCTTGCTTATCAATGTCTTCACCCTGCCAGCCTTGAAGTCGTCGATCATCCGAACCCTATCCGCGTGCGGCGTGCTCCCGTACATGCTCACCGCTTCCGGTATGGCCTCTGACACGATGTCCTGTTCCGCGTTGTACAGGCACCATATTATGGTCGATTCATCAGGCCATTGTTCAACTAATCCCCTGATATACGCTGTCTTGTTCGTCGGAATTCGCTTCCCTTTGTAGCAGCCTTTTCCTATCGAACTCATCGCGGCTCGGTTGGTAATCCCGCCAGGTCGATGTGCGAATAACTCGCCATTCTTCCTGTGCGTTAACTCGATTTGTTCCGGCGTCATCTCAACATCATGGACATGGACGTTTATCGGTGGCAACTCCTCCGTATTGTCCGTCCATCCATAAGTGGCTGGATTATTGAGAAAGATTGACCAATGTGACAACGCACGATAGAAGGCTCCAAGAGAATGCTGTTTCAACACCCACCGCTCTTGCGTCTGCCCGCGATTCACAAAGAATCGGGCAAGGAAACTATTAACTGTTGGGTAAGCGTCCATGAACACCGCATGGTTGCCGTACTCGATTCGGTCGTTCGGTGCCGGCGTGCCAGTACACGCCAGTTTCCAGTCAAGCCCTCGTCCTAATCGTATGCACTCCGTGCCGAATTTACCGTAGTGGGATTTCAGCAGGGATGATTCATCCAAGATCAAGCACCCAAGCTTGCCTTGGGGAACGTCTGTTTTCAATGCCTCGTAGTTTGTTATTCCAAACCTGCCATCTCCGCTAGTCAACCATTCTGAAAGGTCGCGTGATGCTATCTTGTCCAATGGCAATTCCTCACCAAAGAATCGCTCGCACTCGGCCGCAGTTTGGTCAACCACCATGAGGGGAGAAATAATCAGGGCCTTTTTCTTCGCGTCCATCACATCCAGGACGTTCCTCGCGTAGTCAAGAAACATGAGCGTCTTGCCAAGCCCACAATCGGCAAAGATGCAGAACTTCCGCTTATTAAGTGCCATCCGGACAATCCCGTCTTGATAATCAAACGCATCGGGATGCGTCCGCCATTCATGATCCGTGTCGTCCGCACATGACATCCCAACCCGTGATGCGTATTCGTCCGGAAAGCTCGCAATACGCCCATTGATTGCATACGAGGGTAATTCCTTCACCGCCAGGAATTGTCGATAGGACTCGATATCACGTGCGTCGAGGTATATCTTCATTGCTCAAGCCATCCATTTCCAAGCGGCTGTCCGTTAACTTTGGGCATCGCAATCTTCAATTCGACCATGAGCCGCTCCGCTGTACTCAGCATCGGTAGAGGCCCGCCATTGACAAGGGCATACAGTGCATGCACGTCAACACCACCATCCCTCGCTATCGCTGGCAGGCTGCGCATATCGCACAGCAGCTCTTGTGCCAATCGATCCGGCAGCTCGCCAGCACCTAGCTCGCCATGCAGGCGGACCCCAACTGCATTCGCTAACCGCTGGGCTGTCTTCAACAGCATGTCGCGATTGCCTTCCCTCGCATTCCTAACCACATCACGCGATACGCCAGCATCTCGTGCCAACTGGCACGTTGACCTGGTGTCCGCATTTGCCGCCTTCGACAGGAATCTCCGTAGTGTTTTCCCTATCATTTGCTTTTCCCTTGTAGGTCCCGTAGTGCGTTTTGCTCTTCCAGATACCGCAACGTTTCCGTTAACGATATGCCACGAAATACATCGCAGGTTATTCGCTTAGCTGGCAGTGCTAACATGTGCCGCCACGTCCTCGGCAGCCGAATCGCAATCAATTCCTCCGCTCTCGCCTCCACACAAGCCGACATCTCAGGAAGTTCGAGCATCCGGACCACAACGCCATCTTCACTGTAAACCTCGGCACCAGGGAAACGCCCCAACCGCCGCAAGACGACCAGGACTTTGGAAAACTGTCCACGTTTCAGCAGGGTCTTCGGATGAGGCCACATCGCCTGACACGCTTCGCACTTCGCCAGCATCACGTCTTCCAGGGCTTCCCGCGTCAACGCAGCCAGTAAGGAGCGCCCTTCAGTCGAGCCATTCAACCAGGCCCGAACCGCTGCCTGTGTCCGTGGTAAATAGTCCATCCGTGTTAGCCCACCGTCGCCTAGTATCCTTCCGCGCGCAACAACCCCCTAGAGATACTGTCTTGGCAGCAAGCGGCATGCTCTTTGGGGTAGCCATTTCCGCCTAACAAGGCGCCGGAATCGAGCCAGCACTATAACGAGTGCCAGGCAACTCAACGCGTACATCCGGCTTGCTGTTGCACCGTCGAATTATTCGCCATCAGGGGCTGTAAGGCGTCTCGACGGGGGACACCCGGACGCACCTATCCACCGCACATCCGTGCGTGATACTGGCGGTCCCTCTTCATGTCTGCAATGGTCTTCTCTGGTTGTGTCCGCGCTTTGCGATTCTCCTGCTGCTCTTTCGTCGCCTTCCGCGCACGTCGGCGTTTTCTCGGCTTGCCGGGATGCTTGTCCTTGTGAACATCCCCGCCGCATACAGGGCAGTCGTCCTCTTCTGACAGGTTTTCCCGCCGGTGGACTTTGCGCAGGCAATCATAGCAGTAGCAATATGGCCCTTTTTCACCTCTGCTCATTGCATGAGTCCTTTTGTCTTGCCGCTATTCGGAATCGTCCTTATGCACACCTCGCTCGCTCAACTCATTCACATCCAATGCATGCGTGCCGTCGTCCCAGTGGATGTCAAAGTGTGTCCGGAATGCATAGCAAATCCCCCGCTTCGTGGCCATGTCGGCAGTTCTCGCGTTCCGCACTTGGAATCTCGTATGCGGCGGGTTGTCGAGCGGCTCCCACTCCTCTTGGGAATGTCGGCCGGCCACATCCTGCAGTAGCATCAGGATGCTACATGCCAATGTCTCCGCATGCCTCAGGCACACATGCCCTGGCGCGTACATCCAGAGGAAGTTGTTGATTTGTAACTTCAAATGGGTCTCATTGTCCGGTTCCATGGCTCTCCTTTAGTTCGTCTTCGCACTTCGCCCACGTGACTCGGCTTCGCGCGTCGAATAGCACTGATCCGCCGATATGATGTGGCCTAGGTACCGCTCCCCGTAGCCTGTTCCACGAATCCGAGTTTCTTCGACTGCCACCGCACATGTGTCGGTTATGCCGCACTGCCCGCAATAAAACACTCGCATCCCCGGCACAATCGGCACCCCGTCGGCTGTCTCCGGTAACTTGTCGACGATATTCCGCAGCTGGCGATAGCTCCGGCACAGAGTAATCATGGCAATGTCGCAGTTGCGAGCCGCGTCTTCCGCAATCACGTCTACTACATCGTCGCGTATCATCACTCATGCTCCATTTAGGTCTTTGTCAGTGAGTACCTACTGGCCTGCTATGCGTCCAAGTGGTCTTGCAATCGGTCTATGACACGACGAATGAATAGGGATCTCGCGTCGTCGCCGAAGTTGTCATCGCAACATAACACATTGTCGGCCGTTGTCCACGGCGTTCGATTAACTCGCACGGGTCGGCGAAATAGTGGTAGTTCATGGTTCCCATATTTTCCCAAGGAAACTGTGGCTAAGCATAAGAAAAACCCCCGCGACCGCGATGAGAGACTCGCCAAAGCCAGAGGCGCGGTGTTGGGGGCTGAAGTTGCTTTGATAGGCGAATCTCATTTCAGAAATCTACTCCCATCACGAATCAATGTCAATACCAATACAGATATTCCGTCAAGATTTCTACGATCACTATCGACACGCATCGATTTGTGCCTTTGGATGCTCCTTGCAGGCGTCAATGTATTTTTCGAGCCACGGCACGAATCTTTCGTAACTGCCGAACCCATTCGGTGGGTTATGCTTCTCGAACCGGACCGGATCGTCTCGCATAGCTTGCAGGCCCTTGGTCAGCGGCTCGATCAACTCGCCGGCCGTCTTGATGCCCACTTCATACGGTTGCCAGATGTGTTCATAGATTCCCGCCTCTGCGGCCATGGCGGTGAGGTTGTGTGTGACGTAGGCATCGAATAATTTCACCACGTGGGGCTTTTCCCCGCCAGTGTCGACTTCGGCTAATAGGGTAATGTCAAGACCCATTCATCCATCCCTTCCCATTGTTAGAATTACTGGATTCACGACGCCATAGCCACACTTCCCCACCCATAGCCGTCGCCGCTTCCGGTGTTCGCCATTTCTAGTATCAGCTTATTGGCCATTTGCCCCGCTCCGTGTCGATCACAGAAATAACCGCTCGCATCGGGGCACGCACGGTTCCGACCACGTCGAGCTCCGTCTTGGGCGTTGGCCCGTTCTGCACCAATTCACCAAGCCCCGCCGTGGTCCCCCACACGCGAATGTTTCGTGCGTCGGAAATGACACACCAATCATCATCGCATGTGGCGTTTCCAACGTACACAAATCCCCGGTCCAGAACGACCACTGCAAATCCACTAAGTACCTGTTTGGTTTCCATAGCTTTTCTCCTTGTTACATGTTACGTCTAATGTCACGTTATCGCGATCAACGCCATTGCCTCAGCAATGGACCAAGCAATCGCCATGGCCACTACCTCCGCCGTCGCCCCAGCCATCGCCACAGCCCATGCCATCGCCATCGCCATGGCCATCGCCATCGCCATAGCCCCAGCCGTCGCCACTGCCATAGCTGTCGCCCCAGCCATCGCCATCTCCATGGCCATAGCCATCGCCATTGCCAATGCCGTAGCCCCTGCCCTTGCCATAGCCATCGCCATAGCACAAGCCATTTCCCAAGCCATAGCCACAGCCCCAGCCATTGCCATAGCCATTTCCATAGCCTCCCTTTAGAAACTCAGTTATCCGTGTATCGTGCATGACATGTATTGCTCCTACGCACCGTTATCACGGCCATAGCCCCAGCACCTGCCATCGCCATGGCCACTTCCGTAGCCATCGCCATTGCCATCGCCATCGCCATAGCCATCGCCATTGCCACTGCCATAGCCCCTGCCCTTGCCATAGCCATCGCCATAGCACAAGCCATTTCCCAAGCCATAGCCACAGCCTCTGACATTGCCATAGCAGTCCCCATAGCCTCCCTTTAGAAACTCAGTTATCCGTGTATCGTGCATGACGTGTATTGCTCCTAGGCACCGTTATCCCGGCCATATCCCCGGCCACAGCCGTAGCCACCACCATCGACCGTACCACACTGTTCGCCATCACCAACGCCATTGCCACCGCAATGGAAATAATCCCATCCACAGCCCCAGCCCTCGCCAGAGCCAAGGCCCTCGCCGTAACCATCGCCAATGCCCACCCCATCGCACTCGCCATGGCCATGGCCGCAGCCATGCAATATGCCATATTCCGTCATCTGCCTTGCCTCCGTAGTCGCCGCCCTGCTGCCGATTAGTGTAATTGCTCCCGATCAATGTCCTTGATATCCCTGTGCCAGTCGTTTCGTCGCTTCGGGCATAGCGGAATATCCCTAGGCGGATAATACGCTTTCCAAAATGCAGGCCGACGTGCCGACCCTGCCATTACCGCTGTCTTATAATAGAACCGCTGGTACAATTCATTAAATTTCACTTCTCCATTGTGTTTCTTCATGGCGTTCCAATAGACACCTGCCCAGAGCCGCTCCGCTTCTGGTGTGTCCTTGATCTTCCATTGTTTTACTGGCTCGCCCGTTACTTGCGTCAGTGTCCCGTCAGCCTGCACAATTGGCCTTGACGCCTTGCCGAGCGTCAATTTGTGTCCACAATACTGGCAGACCACCATGCGACCTACCTTCTTGTGTACCATCCCGCATTTAGGGCAGACACGCCCTAGCGATTCGCCTGTTTCCCGTGTCTCTGCTATGCGGTTTTTACTGATTACGTCGGGGTCGGAACACTCAAACACCGATTCCCAATCGACGTTAATGTTAACCGATCCATGCCGCCACCATGCGCCGCCATAATCGATTACTAGGCACCGATCCTTTGCTTCATGGGTCCGCAATCCACGCCCAACCATTTGCAAAAACGCCCGGTAGGAACCGATCGGCGTGGCCAGCATGACACACCGGACTTGCGGCTCATCTATGCCTTCTCGCAGCACAAATCGATTCCACAGAATCGGTATCGCGCCATCCCGCCATTCCTGCATGGCCGCCTGGAATCGTTGCTCGTCCTGTTTTCTGTCGAGCGTTTCGCCGTCTACCCAGAAGTCCTGTCCGTCAACGTGTAGCGAACGAATACCTCTTGACTTGCAGAATCTTGCAGCCCATATCGATTCCTTGACACCCGGCGCAAACGCGAGCGTATGGATTTGCTCTGGATGCAATCGTTGATAGTGGTCGATGATGTTGCCAACTATCCGAGTCCGCACCTGATCGTCACCTCTCAGTGGTCCCCATGTGCGTCGTGCGTCCTTTTCCGATAGCGATAAGTCAACCTTTCCCTTGACCAATTTGCGCGTATCTAGCTCGCTTGGAGCGAACCACGAAGCGACACAGAGGACCCCTTGCTCTTGCAAGTCCCGAGTTCTCGCGGACACAATCAATTCATCACACACACCACACACACCTAATGGCGTTGCCGTTACACCGACGACTTTAGCGCCGCGATCCTTGTAATCATTGAGTAATTCGGCCGATTCCCCGGTCGCTATTTGATGCACCTCATCAGCTAGCACTAGGTCTGCATCAACCCAATAGCCGTGTTGCGTCCGTCTACGTGATAGAATGGTCTGGATGGTCGCGATTTGCACCTGTGCATCTTCGTATTCCAGCTGTTTCATGCTTGAGGAAATTACCCCAACCTGCATATCCGCCCTCTGGAATACGCTCCGCGTCTGTTCCGTCAATAGAATCCGATTTGTCAGGCAGAGCACGCGCCAACCTTTTTCGATGCCCCAATTCGCCAATGCGATTTGCATATTCGTCTTGCCGCTACCAGTCGGAGATGTCAGGCATACCGATTTAGCCCCGCCATCCAATGCGGCAATCGTCTTCGCCACGCCATCACGTTGGTGCGGCCAGGGCGATCGGGGAAACAGGTGATCGATCATTGCCCCATCCATTCATGCATTTCCTCGGTCGCGACCTCCAAATGGTCCTGGACGAGCTTCTGCGACTCACAGCCCGATTCGCCCACGTCATGCGCGATCTTATCGACGAGCCGGACCACCGGGGCAATTGCCCGCTCCCATTGCCTGAACCAATAGGAGCCGTCAAATCGCTTCGTCGGTTGCCCCTTCCGTTTCCGTGGCTCGGGTGCGTCAAACGGAATTTCTTCGTCGGGCTCGTCGACCGTCGCGGAACCCCCTCGACTTGGGGTGGGAGGCGCAAATTGCGCCTTACCATCCCGTTTGGGGGGTGTAGCCTTTCCCGCGAGTGAATCCTGCTTTCGATCCGCAACCACGGCTTGCACTAGCCGCTTGCTCACCCCGGCCGCCTCGGCAATGGCCTGCTGCGTCATCTTGCCGCCATTATCTAGCAGCCACTCGACACACGCCCGCTTGTCCGCTCGGGACATTCGCAATCCGTGCCGGTCGTTCGCCGTCATGCCGAATATCCGCGCGTCCTTCGCCGTACCCTGGTGGATGCGACAGGGAATTGACCCCCGTTTCGATCGTTGGGCCGCGAGGAATCGATGGAATCCATCGGCGACGTAGTAATCGGTCCCGTCATGGAATACATCGATTGGGGGAAACGGCCATTCGGTCCCAGCCGCCTTGATGATGTCGGCGTATTCGTCGACCACGTCGTCGTTGACTGCCAGTCGGCTTTGGGTGTTTCCGTCGATCCTTGGCAGGTCGACGGATAGCTGTTTCGTTTTCGTGCTCTTTGCCATTAGTGGTGATTCCGTTCATGTTATCGTGGGTCAAATGCGTCCAGCCACTCCAATACCAAATGAATATTACCCGGCGTAAGGCCGCGTTCCGCCTGGATGTTTCTCCGCAGGTTGTCCCATGCGCAGGCCCAATCCTCACAGGTAGGCTCGCAGTCATCACACCGATTGTCGCCGATGTTGCTGTCTGGCCCGACAAAGTCCATGCCGCACTCGCTGCACGCTTGATGTTTACTCATTCTTTCTCACCAGTTCTTAGGCCTCTTGCCTTGGTTCGCACATAGCTGCAATAGTCGCAGCAGTATTCCTCTTGTTGTGGCGTGGCGACTTGCCGCCCCGGCCGGTCACGAAACGTCATGAGTGCCGAGTGCGGCCGGTAGCCCTTGCCGTAGAGCATGTCGGCCGACGAATTGACGCATTCGCATTTGAGGATCATGGTTTCCAATCCTTTGCTAGTTTCAGTAAGTGCCCGTTATTTGTCCCCAAGAAAACTCACCCGCAACTCGCCGTCGTCCACTTGCGCGCCGAATAGGTAAAGCCCCTTGTCGACGGCCAGTGCGTGCAGGTCCTTCCGGTCGGTCGGCTGGAGGTCTTGCCAGACTCGTTGGGGAATCGGCAGCAGTCCCGGTGACTTGATGTGCGGCAACAATTCGCGAAGCGTGAAGTCGACCCGCTCGCCGTCACTGAGCCCATTGACCCGATCGAATAGCGTCTTGCCGCGTCTCGGGTGCTCGACGAACAAGCGAGGATTGTCGTCGACGCTCTGAATTTTCAGGTGCTTTGTGTGCAGCGACTGCGCGAGGATGTCGAAGACCTGCCCCGCTTTCTTGCGGGCGATGGCCGCTTCCTTCGCCGCGTTGTCTTCGGCCTCGCGATGGGCCTTCGCTTTCGCCTGGTTGTGGTGTACGTCGCGCAGTTGCACGCCCCGGTTGTAGGCTTCCGTTGCTTCCTCGACGTCCGCCCCGGCTCGCTCGATGGCGGATTCTTCGGGGTAGGCAACCGTCTGGTTGGCAATGGCGGTCACCTCGACCAGGGCCGCCCGGTGCGACTTCGCGGCGTCGTAGGTGGATGCGGCTGCCCGGTATTCGGTCCTGCACGCCTCGACGGCCGCCATGGCCTTGTCCAATTCTTTTTGGAGTGCGTCCACCAGTTCCCTTGCGGCCGTGCACGCGTCGGCCGCCTTTTGCCTTGCCGCGTCGGCGTCCTCGACGGTCGGCCCGCTGTATTCGGTGCGTAACGTCTCCAGCCGTTCCATGGCTTCGCCCGCTTCCGCCTCCTTGGCGATGCCGTTTTCCCGCTCGGTCGTCAGCCGCTGCAACGTGTCGCGTGCTTCGTCGCGGACGCTTCCCAGTTCGGCAAGGTCGGCCGACTGGGTCATATCCAGGCCGTCGGGGATGTGTTCCAGCGGTGCCGCGTGGGCCGCCTCCGATTTCGCCGTGTTCTCTCGCTCACCCGCGAGCTTGTCATAGGCCCGCTTGACCCGCGTGGCAAGAAGAACCGGGTCGCTCGTTTCCTGTATGCCCAGCGCGTCGAAGGCCGCTTGGCCACCGGCCAGATCGTAATAGACCGCCGCGTCCGCCTTCGCCTCCGACAATACCGCCAGCGCCTTGATCGCATGCGCGTCCCGAACTTCCGCCGTCTTGCCCGGCGGGTCGATCAGGTCGGTCAGGCTGAATTTCTCCGCGTCGATCGTGTCGATCTCGAATTCCCCCTTGCGCCGCTTCCGGCTCCCGATCGGTGCCACGACGCCGAACCCCTCGACCTTTCCGCTGGCCGCCCCGTCGTGCAAGGTCACGTCGACCTTGTGGCCCGCCAGCCAATCGATAGAGGAAATACAGGTGGTCTTGCCAGTGCCGCGAGCGCCGCGAAACTCATACGCTCCCGGCCCCTTGGATAGGTCCACTGAAAACACGCCCTCGATGGGCCCGGGGTTGGTAATATCAATACTTGTCATGTCTATCGCTCCTTGGCATTCTGTTAGATATTATACCGGTGTGTTTGCCGTCTCTGCCACGCTATCGATGATCGCGTAGATTGGGCGCAACAGCGGATCGTTGCCTCTGTCCCGGTTCGCGTCAGCTATGCGCATGAATGCATCCAACACGTCACACGGCCCGACACAGGCAGGTGTGTCATGCGATTCTAGCTGCTCTACACGTCGTTGCAGCCTGTCTCGCTCATTGCACACTTCCTCATATTTGGTGATCCCAACAACGGTAGGTGGCTTCGGTGGTGCGTTTTGCTCGGGCTTGGCCTCTTGTGCTTGTGCCGCCACGAGCATGTCGAAGGGCGTCATCTCTAGCCAGTCTTGTTCCGCCGGAAACGCCTCAAGCATTTGTCGGAGGTCGAAGAACGGAATCCCCAGATCATCCAACGCCTTGGTCAATATGTCCGCCGCCTGATGATCGTCAGCCAGGCCCATGTGTTCACGCCACTCGACATCATCGAATAGACCTACGGCGAGCGTAGCCCGCTCAAACCGGCTCGCGCCCGCTTGTTGCTTGAGGTCTTGTAATCGTTGCCATTGTCTCGCGTAGGGCTTCTGTTTGCTTGTCTTCTTTGCCATGACTTGGCTCCTTTGTTTCGTTGAGCGATTCAAAAATATCCGCCGCGCGAGAACACGCGGCACAACAGTATGTTGCCGTCGGGCGTGGGACACGATTCCCACACGGACAACGGCGGTTGATTTGTTTTCTAGCTCTTTTCATGTTGCGCGGCTCCCGGGGCCGCAACTGATCTACGCGGATTTGATGCCCTGCAATTCCTCTCCGTCTCCCCAGACGTTTCCACTTGCCGCACGACCAACACAACCCTGCAATCCCTCTCCCTCTCCCCACACGTTTTCACTTTCTAGCGCAACACTCGCCAAGTACACGTAGCTTTTCCTGCAATCACTCTCACCTTACCCAAAGGTTTCACGCCACCGACACGGCATCAGCAGCCCCCCCTGCAATTCCTCTCCGTCTCCCCACACGTTTTCACTCTCCGGCCCACCAGCAGCCATTGACGGACGCATTCCTGCCTGCAATCACTCTCCCTCTCCCAACACGTTTTCACTCCGGCAGAATCCGCCTTGTACACAACCGCCTCTGGCCTGCAATCACTCTCCGTCTCCCCAGACGTTTTCACGTCGCCTAACTCGGTCCTGCAATTCCTCTCACTTTACCCAAAGGTTTCACGCCACCGACACGGCATCAGCAGCCCCCCCTGCAATCACTCTCCGTCTCCCCAGACGTTTTCACGCACGCTTTCTCGTGTGTAGGTGCGACCAGCAGGACCTGCAATTCCTCTCCGTCTCCCCAGACGTTTTCACAAGTGCGACGAAGCGCCAACGATCGCAAGCAAGCCGACCTGCAATTCCTCTCCGTCTCCCCAGACGTTTTTTCACCGAAGCTGCAATGAGCAGCGAGTCAAGACGACTGCCCCTGCAATCCCTCTCCGTCTCCCCAGACGTTTCCACGTTTTTCGGAAAGGACTCCTGCAATTTCTCTCCGTCTCCCCAGACGTTTTCACTTGCCATTAGTAGGTCTGTCCGATGTTCGACCACTTTGCCTGCAATCACTCTCCCTCTCACAACACGTTTTCACCCGAAAGCGTGTTCTCCCCAGTGGAGTTTTTCCGGGCCTGCAATCCCTCTCCCTCTCCCCACGCGTTTTCACGTCCTTGTGTGCCGTCTTCCGGACGATCGTACTCACCCTGCAATCCCTCTCCCTCTCCCCACACGTTTTCACACATCGCATCCTTTACTCGAAGGCAGGATTCTTTCCAGCCTGCAATCCCTCTCCCTCTCCCCACACGTTTTCACAGCAGCCCTCGCAACCCCTTACCCCACGGCCTTTTGCGTGGCCGTTTTCGAGAGGTCGCGTCGAGCCGCCCCGTTTGCGCGTTTCTTTCGCCCATTCGCTTTGCTCCGATCGCCCCAATCCTTGTTGCCGTCAGCCGTTGCGACTTTGCGAGCGGTCCCGGGGTTTTTCGCGCCACCGGACCCCTCGCGTTTGCGCCGCTTCCGACGCGGCGATTCGTACACTAATTCGTGCCGATGACAGACCGCCTTCAATCGCGTGTCCACCTGGTGCCACGGCCACGATCCGCCCTTGCGACCAGCCCCCGCCGTACAGAGCAACCGTGTCTTCTCCACGCTTCCCGACGGCGAACGAAAGACGAGTGTCCCCACGCCGTGCCGCTCCATCTGCTGAATTACCTCGCGAACAATCCGACCGTTGTATTGCTGCTGGTACCTAGCCAGAATGTTTTTCTTGCTGTAAAAACCCCTCATTGCCGTCTGACGCCCGTGCCCTTGCCGGGCCGTGCCCCCGTGCCGGTACGAGGCGTGGAAGGTTGCCTTCCGCTCGGCCGTCTGCCGACGAAAGACACCCACCAGCCGGTCGCTACCCTTGCCGCCCAGCCACCAGGACCGGCCGTTGATCCGCAATCGCCACCCCCGTTTCCGCCCTGGTACCAAGACGGCCACCTTGTTCGGGTCGGCCTTGATCGGTTCGAGTTTCTCTTGCTTGTAGGATACCTCCACGTCGAACATGCCGTTGCGCCAGACGAGATTCGACCCGCAGAATTTCCACTCGCCCGAGTGGCATTTTTCGAGCATGTTGCGAATCTTCGCGTCATGCCGTCCGCCAGTCTTGAGCGTCACTACCCATGGCGTGGAACGAAATACCTCCTTGCCTGCCTTGGTCGTCGTCGGTACGCGATCGACACGAATCAAGGCCCGCCAACGTGATTCTTCCGCGTCCGGTGGGATCAGCGTGCAATTATCGCGATCGATCGGGATCGGTTGCGGCTTGTGGCATTGAGAGAATAGCCCATACCCCGCCAGCATCACGTGCCATTCCCTGAATCCAGTCCACTGGTTCCATTGCCCAGGCCGGAAGGCGACTTGATGTGTTTTCAGGTTGCTGAACATCCGATTCAGCGCCAACACCACCACTCGTTTGTTGAGTAGCGGTATTGCCCCACTGACCTCGTGATAGATCGCGTTGCTACATGCTTTCGGGTACGGAAGGACCGGGCACTTTGGCCGGTCGGCATGGAGTTTTTTCGGTTTCGTTGGTCGCTTGCCACGGGTTCCCTTGGGCGATTTCTTCCAGGCCGCAGCGTCTTTTTCGTATTGCCGCGTGTCGGCCACGAACTTCTGCGCGACCGGCTTAACCTCGCGATCCCACGCCAGTATCTCGTCGACCCAGTCCATCACCAACTGCACGTTGCCCACTTTGCGGTGCCAGCTATACCAGGCGAACATGGCCACGTTCTTAAGCTGCTGCACGGCCACGGCAATCGGTTCCATCGCCTCGCGAAACGCCTTCGGGCTTTCACCATCTACCGCCTGGATGCCGACCGGTTGCACGCGGATCGCGCCGACATACTCTTTCTCTTCGTGCTTCGGTTTCTTCTTGGCCATCATTATCTTTCGTTACTGAAGGGGATGCCGGCCGGGCCGCCTTGTGAACGACCCGACCGGCGGAGAGTAACTCTGGCGAGTGCTACACGGCTCGTTGCGTCCGTAGCTATTCTCGCCATGAGGCGTGCAGGACGCCTCCCATGCCCTACTGGCATGTCTCCCTGTAAGCCCCGCCGCCGGACTCGAACCGGCTTGCCCGGGTAATCCATCCCTAAGGCATGCACCATGCAGCGGGTTATTTCCTGCTCGCTATTCGTGTCTCCGTGGTTATCCCATCACTCCATCCACGACACGCAATCTTTCGTTTCGCAGCGCCCCCAGACGTGGCCGTTGTACGCGGCATGCGTCCAATGCAGATCACCGCCGCAGATCGGGCATTCCATGGTCCCCTTGGTGTTCTTGCCTTGGTTCTCTTCCTTGATGCGCGATATTGCCGGCGCGAGTACCTTCATGCGCGCGGCGTCCTTTGCTACCTCGGCGTCGTACTCGGCTACCTCGTCGTCGGTCGGCTCCGCGTACTGCTCGCAGCCGATGGCCGTCGTGTTCGCTTGGTGACAGGGTAGCCGCGTGACCCATCCACGGTCGGGCCCGCCAACCAATTCGCGAATGACAACGCCACGGCCGCAACGTTTGTTGATCGTGCCACGAAAATGCTTGCAGATTCCCTTTTTCATTCCTCATCCTCTCGCCTGTCAGCCACAGCCAGCTTACGCTTCATGTTACCGCGTCATCCTGGTGATAGCCTCGCTCAATCGCGCGTCAAATCCGATCCGCATATCAACTAGTTCTTCCCGCGTAAAATGTCGCGTGGTCGCTTTCAATCGTTTCAGTCTCTCCATCGCCGACCTGCCACGCTCGGCCACCATCCAGATATGGTAATCCTCCACTGCGCCGCTCCTGTAGTTATTGCACCTTACGCATTGCGGTGCGACATTCTCTTCATTAAACAGTATCGAGAAACATCGCGATGCCAAAAAGTGCCCAGTCTGCATGCTTCCTCGGCTGTCTCTCCACTGCCTGACCTTGCCACATGTCACACATACACATTCCCCTACCCTGCGCGGCACTTGCGCCAACTCTCCCTTGACGACTGCAGTTACTGTCCCAGCTGGCTTTGCGGCTGCCTCCGCCCGAATCATCCTCTGAAATACCTGTGCCACAAACCTATTTGCATAGGTTGATAATTGGTATTCCGCCGCCTTCGCTAGCATCCGTTGCCGTGCTCGCTCGGCCTTTTCTTCTTCGGTTAGTGTCTGTGCCATCAGTATTCACACCACCTTCCTGTGTGGTTGCATTCAGGCGTCACGAACGCGCTGCACTGACAAGACCTCTATCACAGCATGCACCTGAATATCGTCGTCAAGCGATAGCTCCTCGCGGATTTCCTTCACTGCCTCAACATCACCATCTCGATCCAGGAGGACTAGCGCGATCTCTGTGACCGTGCGAGTTTGCTTGACTACCGCCAGTCGAGGTTTTGATACTATCATATGTACTCCTGCTTGTGCATTATCGCACAGCCTCAATAACGCGCAATATGCGACAACGCCATTGTCTTCCGGCTCGATGTACACAATCCGCGTTACTACCCTTATAGTCTCGTGTGCACCCGCACCGGCAAATCCGTCCGCAGTGTCACCAACTGCAGCGTAATGTCTGCTTTCGGCTCGAACGCAATAAGTGCTTCACGTTGCTTGGGCTTTATGCGTTCGTCCTCATCCTTCGCCGCTTGAATGGTTGCGCCGACCGTGCCGAACTCACTAATCAGGTCCTTTGCCCCCTTGACGCCGATGCCGCACACGCCCTTGATTCCGTCTACGTTATCTCCGCAGATTGCCTGGTATTCCGCCCACTCACTGGGGCGAATGCCTGTGTCGTCCATGTGTGTCTTCGCACTGACCCACTCGTATTCTGGCGTGAGTTCGCCGGTCGTTTCGTCTTCCGACCATTCGACGCCAAGCAACATATTACATGTCTCCGTCAAACACTGGCGCAAGTCCTTGTCTTGCGTGAGGAGCGTGACACGTCCCGGGAATTTTGCAGCCGCACTCGCCATGACGTCATCGGCCTCAAATCCATCCACGGATACACACGCACACCCTTGCCTGTCAAGTAGCTCTCGCACCAATACTAACTGCTGGATCAGTTCCGGCTCTTTTGGTGGCCGTGGCTTGTACTTGTCTTCCCATTCCTCGGTTAACTCCTTCCGGAAATTATTCTTGGAATCGAAACAACACAGCACATCCGTCAATCCCTTGTCCTTCAGTCTCGCAGTAGTGCGTTCCACCCATGCTGCCACCCGGGACGCTGCCTCCACCCCGGCCCCGGAAAACCAGTTTTTATGGAGATAATAGTTCGCGTCCACTGCCAGCAACCATCGCGTTCGCTCCTTCTCCTGGCGTTCGCTAGCGTCTGCTTTTCTGGCCTCGTCTGACGTGTGGCCCGCGTCGACATGAGCCTGCACCAGCTTAACCCGATCAGGCCGATTAGCGTGTCGCATGTGTGTTGTCCAGGTTGCTAGCGTGTTGCGATCGTCCTCCGTTGGGTACGCTTGCGCTACTGCCTTGCATCGCGATATCAGGTCCGGGCTGGTCCACTCGGGAAATATCTGATGGAATACATCCGGATTTGTCGCCTCGAAATGCCGCACTAGGTCGCCAATCTGCCAGAGGCAATCCCGCTGCTGTTCTGCCAGCCCATGCCCGAATGACTCCGCTTCTTCGAGCGTCATGCCGGAGCAGTCAAGGAATTGTGGACGCAGGCGCGATGTCATGACGTTTCCTCTACATCGAATGGCACGTCGCTTGATACGCCGTGCGGATCTTCAGTGGCTGCAATACGGGCGACACACTCCTCCAACGCGGCCACGGTCCAGCATGTGTGATCGCTCACCGGGAAATGGCCAACGACCGCCACCACGAACCTAGAAAATCCTTCGCGCAATTCCTTTGGGTCTTTGCATCCCGCCGCAAATTTACTTTGCCACGCAAGTTTCAGGTTATTCAGTTCTGCTACACTGACTTCGTGCTCCGGCTCTTTCGGCATGGCCCATGCTGGCAACCCAGGCGATTTCCAGTAGAATCCACCACCTCCCTGCTTCTGTGGCAGCTTGCCGTACTGCCACTGTCTCGATCCTGCTGGCCGTGCGTCCGATACCTCCGCAAATGTTTCATCGAGGTAATAGAGATATCGGCCGATCCCCCATTGTGCGCCTGCTCGTTTCATCGCGCCGCTGAATCCACCCTTTGCTGGCTCGATGTTTGTTGGCTCCGCCACGTCCCATTTTGTAATCCACTCGCCATTGATCCTGATGGAAATACCACCTACCATGGCTGTCTTGCCATGTATATCAATGGTTATCGGCTCCTCGTTGCGCCAATTCGCTGGGCCGCACACATCATCCAGCCGCTTCTGTATCGCCCTGGCTGTAATGTAAGCCAGGACTAAGGCGAATACACCATTTGTATTCCTTCCACTCCGCGAGATTCGCCACTCAATGTCTTCTGGTGCGAACGGCTCCGCCAGCCTGTCTAGGGCGATGCTACTATTAGTCATTTCTTCTCACCTTTCTGGCCCTCGGCGTGCTCCATGTCGCAAATGATCGCATTTAGATCGTCCGCAATCGCTTCCGCCATGTCGCGCAGTTGCGACTGCCCGACCCGATCGGCGAGACCATGGAGCAGCCACGCTGCACCGACAACGCCCTCGATTCGCATGATAACCGACGCTGTTGTTTCTGTTGGCTTCTCCTCTGCCGGCGCAAACAATAACCAGAATGCGTCGCGAAGCAGCCTATCCAGTGCTGACATGTCGCAAGACATGCCATGCATCGATTCCTTGCTATACATCATGTTTCACCTTGTGTTTTTCGTGAGCGCGATTCGACTTGCGGCGATCGCGTAATTCGGCACAACAATAGATCAGTGCGCCGACCAACGCGGCATACCATATAGGATTTGATTCAATGAGCTGCCAGTAGGAATTCATGCCTCTAGGCTCCGTTAGAGTACAATCGCATGAAGATGGCCGCCGAGGGAGCCCGCACTCCCTCGACGGCCGGCCACCATGAGGTGCATAATAGCGTAGACGTTGCGCGTTCCTAGTTGTGCGCATGTCGTGTGGCAGAGCATGGCGGCCCTTCCTGCGTTTGCGGTTCTGTTTTGCGTGCCGATTCGCTACGGCACACGCGGGTTTCACAGTGCGAGCAAATCTACCAGACGGAAAGCATTTGTCAATAGTGATCCATGGATTTTCCGAAAATAATCCATCTTAGTCCAGATTGGCCAATTCGCTCACGCTACAACCGAGCGCCTTGGCCAATTTCCGCAGACTCGCCATGATCGGCTCCATGTACCGATCATTTTCCCAATCGGCAATCCGCGATTGGCCGCAGCCCATCGCATCGGCCAATTGCTGCTGGGTCATTTTGGCGCGCAGCCGAGCTGCCCTGATTCGGCCGCCCGGCGTTTGGGGTTTTTGCTTTTGTGTCATGCGCTGGGCTCCTTTTCGCCACAAAGTTCGCGGGCCGCGTCGAGATTATCATCGGCGGCAGGACGTCGACCCGCCCGGCCCACTGGCGGCACGGGGGCCATTTGCCAGTGGGCGCGGCGGGGGACTGCAGAGGCAATGTCGTCGTGATCGATTACGATAGTGGCATTCATCGTTTCGTCTCCTTGTTTCGCGGTTTCCTTTTCGTGGCGCTTATTTGCCAGCCAGTCGCGCCGCCAATGTCTCCATAGTGTGGTCATCGCCGCTGGGTTGCATGGCGAGCGAGATGTCCTCGGTGCAATGTGCGGACCCGTGGTCGCTGATCCGCAGCTTGAACGATTCGGTATCGTCGCCCACTTCGCGCCATACCTCATAATACCGGCTGCGCGTGTTGAATCCTCCGCCCGCATCGCCGAAGTGCCAGCCGTGCTGCTCCGCGAGCGCCTTCGCGTGGGCCTCGGTGTTTTCGATCCACGCGAACGCATCATGCTTGGCCTGGCACTCGTCGCACCGCTCTCGATCGGCATCGTATTCCGTGTCAAGTTCCGTCTCGCAGTCAACGCACCACTCCACCGACGGCGCTGGCTCCTCTTCCTCGCGAGGCTCCGCCATGGCGAGCCTTCGAGATGCTTCGTCGCGCTGTCGTAATTCGGCCTGCACCGCACGATATACGTCGTCGCCGTGCTCGCGCCGAATCGACACGCGACTCCGCTTGCCCCGTGACACCTCGTCAGCCAGCTTTGTGATGTCGGCGTTCATCGTTTCGTCTCCTTGTTTCGCGGTCAACTCCCAATCGCTAATTACCATTATCGGGATATCCCGCTCTTTGTCAACGGCGAATAACGCCATTTCCCGATATTTTTTCCAGATGGCGAGCAAACAAGCAAAAAACGCCTATACGTACGGCACAAATTGGACGGCAATTATTTTCCAGAATCGGTGAAAATCGACAGAAATAGGCACTCTGCCGTACCACATCACCGCGAATCCTGAGGAATTCGGCGATTCCTAATACTCGCCATGGTATATTCCGGAATATGCGTGGATGGCTATTGCATTCTGCCGATGATCCTGCTAGAGTCAGATTGTACAGTACACTCCTAGCCACCATGGAGGCCATCATGACAGTACGGGAATTACAGAGGATTGACATGGGATTATTGCCAGAAATCGACCAGGTACGGTGCCGCAAATGCGGCACAATCTACCGATGGAATCGTGACTCATGTGTATACACTGGCGCCTATAATGCGTCGGTTGATACGCATGGCCTTGATCGCGAATTCGGCCTCGACCTGTGGCTCTGTGCCTGCGATGGCGAGCCGCTCCTCATTGGCCTGGATTCGAGCGACGAGGACGCATTTGCTTATAATTTTTTCACCATGAACGAGGAAACACGCCATGCCTAGATATCGATCCACGATCGTCACTCGCTCTCGCGACTCTGTAGATGATTACCGCCGAGAGCGATGCAATGTTACTGCGGACACGGAGCACCAGGCGCGACGCAAAATCATCCAGCAGGCTCTAGCCGTCGGACAGACTGTAGACTATTTTGTCTACATTTACGCCGCAGAGGAGGAACCAATTGAATAGATATTGCACGCCAGTAGAGGCAGCCGAACAGATCGGTTGCAGCCCAAGCCACGTGCGATCACTGATACGATCGCGCAAGCTGCGGGCACGACGGAAAAAATATTTGGGAATCTGGCACTACCAGATCCTGCAATCCGATGTCACGAGGTATGCTGCCACGCCGCAACGTGGCGGCTGGCCTCGTGGCCAACCAAGAAAGGAGCCTGACAATGAGATGTCTACTTGATCTTGTTGTGTTGTGTTTGGCGTTGGCTGTTGTCGCCTGCACACTTTTTGCATGCCTGGTGTGGTAAGCAGACACCCTAAGGAGGTTACCATGACACGCCTACTTGTGTTCGTCGGACTACTGCTATCGGTTAGCCATGCGTCCGCTGAAATGATCGACCATGGCACATACACTACAGACACGGACGCGGGACTTGATTGGCTCGACTGGAGCGAGACAGCAGGGTTGACACCTCCCGAAGTGGAGTTGTCGGAATGGAGATATGCCACGGTATCGGAATTCCAGGAATTCCTGGAGAAGTTCCATTTCGAGCGAATCGGAGGACTCGTCAATGAGGAAGATCGTGCTCTTGCGGCGACTGTGTTTGACCTGATGGGAACACCCGAAGAGGAAGCCGTGGTCCTGATTATCGATGGGCCTAGGGCACACATTCAGATGTTCTCACTAGGCCAGATAGACCCATTACTTGGCCACGCTCATACGGGCTGGAGCGTCACTTCCGTACATTCCGATTGGGTGCAAGGCGATCGCTTTGGCGGGCATGCGCTTGTCAGAGAGGCTGTGTCTGCACCGGAGCCGAGCACGTTTCTTGCTGGCCTAGCGGGGATTGCTGGGCTTGTGTTCTTCACACGACGGCGACTATTGATCTAACGCCGAATCACTGCCCTAGCCCAACTCTACAGCATGGCGGGAGCGAATGCACCATGCGACGAGTGGGCTAGGGCTATTTCCAGTACGGGTTGTCTGGTGAAGCAGTGATGCCAGGAATGTGGGAGTAATCTCTCACATGCTCTCGGATAAATGGATAGGCGTCCCACGGGTCGGTCAGTACGAATTGCCTATCCGCAAGCGTGGCGCGCCAGTACTCTTGCAAAAACGGATTGAGCATTGCGGCAACAAACGAAAATGTGGATGCTCCACCTACGATAATGTCGCATTGCGACAGCAAGTAGAAATCCGGATACCAATCTATATCTCCAGGATTTCCGCTCTTGAGGTCCTCTCGAAGATAGTTGTAGTGTGCATATTGCTCCGATGTGTATTGCACACCCAATGATTCTGCTGTCTCTACGTGGTATCCTGTCAGTTCTGACGCAACGGTTGGATCTTCACTGGCTACAAATAGCTTGTATCCCGTCAATCGTGGCAGATGTGTTTCCAGCCAGTTGACGTACCAACTGATCGGCGTTAGTGGAAAGATACGCCTGCCATAATCTCCTCGACGGACATGCAAGCCTATGGTAATGTCACAATCATGCAACAATCGCTTGCGTGCATCAACCAGGCGACTTTCTGTATCCAATGTCGGCCTGAACAAACCGGACAGATAGAGTTCATAACCGCCGTAAAAACTTGTGTGATATTGTCCATACCCGCGATAATCGCGATTGTCGATATCATTCTCGTTAGGCAAGGTTGGCTGCAGCAGGCTGTTACCCGGAGTCTCGTGGTATGGCGGAAGCGTTCGTCCTATAGGCGTGTCGACAGTGCCGAATAATGTATTCCCTATCCACGGCGGGATTTCCAAGTCCATGGAATATTTGGCAGCCCATGTCTTCAGAAATGCGTATTGCAAAAACTGATTTGCTGCTCTACCCATGGTGCCAAATTGCGACATGGTTATTATTCGTGACATGTTGTATTCCCGCCCCAAAATATATGACTCGTGCGCCTGGAATGGTGAAACTTCGCTGCGGCCTGTTCTGTGGAAAAGTCGAGCCCGATCTCTTTAATGCATGACGCATTTCTCAGCCAATACATAGCGGCAAGGACATTGGTAGTTGCCGCTCTAGTGCAATTCCACCTGATAAATCCTCTTTCTGCATTGTCGAGCACAGAATCAACGTACGTCTGGCGTAGTACCAGTGGCAACTCCGAAATAGAATCAAGGCTTATTGCGAGATCAGACACATTAGAGATAGTTGCATCCGTACACAACTTGACTGAATCTATTCCTACATGATGCAGATATTTCTTCTGAAGATCGCACACTTCCGGCAGGTCGTAGATAGTGTAGCTAGCTGGCTCAAGAAAATGCACTACCATGGCAGCAAGTAGCCCATATCCACCTCCTATTTCCACTACGTGCTTCCCGTGTAGAGTGCCACCCATAAATTCGCGAATGACACATACGTCTTCGAGTGTGTGTATGAGAGTATGTGATACGTGCAGCGTGCGCGTTATGTGATGCCGTCTTGGTGTTCCGACATCGTCTAATGCATGCAAGAATGCCGCATCCTCAAGTGTCGTGTGGGAATGCCTCCACAGTTCAGATAAGATCGGCTTCAATACCTTGTGCTCAACGTCCTTGTTTTCTGTGACACAGGCGATCCCTGGCATTTGGCGAAAGACCGGGAAATACACAGGATCGGACACTGCAAGCCTACAATCCTCAATAAATTGCCGATAGGTATGTTCGCCAATAAGCCAGTCTGAATTATACATGCTGTTTCTTTATTTCTGTTTTCAGTGCCTGCAAGAGTCGCTGCCCAAGTGCCACCTTTTCAGGTGGCGACCGCAAATAGTTGCCCTCTTCGCCAGCTGCATAATAATGATCGTATTCCAGGCCAGGCACTATGCGCAACTTATTTCCAGCAAGCAACCAGAGCAAGTTGTAGACAAACGAATCATTAGCATCGAAGACTTGCTCATAGTATGTTGATTGCAAGTCCTGTTCTGACAACTCCAGCCAATTCGGCAGTTGCCTATCTGCCCTGATGCCACGATATTGCCCAAAGACATTCAGGAATGATCGTCTAGCTACTGTCTGATTTCCAGTGTTGAAGAAGCAACAGAAAATCGGGTGTGGCACGATTTGTGATATACTAGTCAATGTATACGGAGTATCTGACGCAAGTGGCCGATAATTGAATCGCGGCCTCGCAAAACTGGCACATAACCATACAGATTGATCGGTGGCTAATGATAGCACCTTGTCGATAAAGGTACTATCCATGCTGTTGTCTGAGTCGCACGTAATTACCCAATCGCCAGTTGCCCTGGCGATGGCTTCCAGTTTATTCCCGAAGACTCCGTAATTGTGCGGATTTCGGAAAAGAGATACTTTTGCCTGTCCTCGCAGTAAGTGTTCCAACCCATCACAATCCTCTGAGCAGTCATCCACAACCACAATCTCATCAATACCAGGATGATTTTGCGCTGCTTTCAGGCATCTAAGTATTTTCGCGCCAGAGCCGCGCTGTGGCGACATTTCATTGTATGCAGTAATCGCAAAACTCGTACTCATTTGTGTCCATGCTTCCTGAATGCCCAGCTAGGGAAGTCTTCATTCGTCACAACGTGCAATTGTGCGCCGTATTCCTCAACGAACCTATCCAATACAGGCTGCACCATAATAAAATCATCAAAGATGCAATAATCATGGCCAGTGACCCAACCGCCAGGTTTCACTTTAGGAATCCATGCCTCTAAGTCAGAACGAATCCGCAAATGATTGGCATCTAGATAGACCCAGTCTAAGCTTTCGTCCTGGAATGTCTCGGCTACTTCAACGGAGTACCCCTTGATTATTTCCACATTCGCATGGTCTTTGAACCGTTCCCTAGTCGTTCTTTCGTTTTCGTCCTGCTGTGTTTGTGCGACGTTTGCTGGATCATGTCCATAATCCGCCACGGATTGCGTTTCCCAACAATCGATCAGATAGAGTTTTCGTGGCTTGTTAAATCGCACGATCATGTCGGCGAAATCGCCATGCTGCACGCCAACTTCCGCCACCACGCCGCCATTAGGAAGAGTGGCCGCCATTGTGCCTCTGTCCGTCATGTCCAGCATTTACAAGTCCTCCTTTGGCAATATGGAATCAAATTGCTGAAGATTGCGAGTATACACTGCGTGGCATGATTCACCCAATTGTGGGTTAGCGTAAGCATCCATCCCAGCGTCTGGCTTATCTATCCATGGTGCATACCCGGAACAATAGTGTATGATTTTCGTGTTGTCATTCGGGCAACTCCAACACGATACCTCCTTGTTGATCACATCGGACAGCATGTTGTAAAAAACAAGATTTATAACAGGCTGGTCAGTACCACGGACGCAATGCGTATTGATTGGCTGAATGCGGGTACACATTTCATGCAGTTGATCTATCGCGTCCGACGGGATGTCATCAGGCCTAAACAACAACATGGCCGTATTGTATTGCCGCCACTGTTGTCCATGCGTGCGCCACACCCACTCATGCAACTGTGTATTTGATGACCTGAATGGTTTACCCTCCTCTTTGAGTGTTCTGTTACATTCGTCGATCCAAAAGGTGAAGCAATGCTCTAGAGTATTTTCTTCGCGATCAGCAATGATGGTTGGCTGTCGTCGCTTGTGCAATGTGTCAAATACTGATGCAATATTTCCCTGGATAAGAATATCACAATCAAGATATAATGCCTTATCCCATTGCCTGAAGAACTGCGAGAATACATCGAACTTCTGGTAATAGCCGTCTGCTGATGTTCCTTCCAGTATGTGTATCTGCCGACCACTAAACTCGGTAGTATCTGTTCCTTGCGGAACTATTAACGCGATATCTCCGCACCATTCACCCTCGATTCGACAATTGACCATTGCGGCTTTTGCGTGATCGAAATAGCTTGGCGATGCCGCGAATATAACCACATTATCTGATGTTCGTTGCATTCTCAATTCAACTCCTCTATTGCTTTATGCGCCGCCTCTAGGTCGTCGCCAGTAATGTTTGGGTCCACATACGATATCTCCCGGTTCCAGCCTTTAGGCTCTATCTCACCTACTCTCGCCTCCGCCAAGCCCCATCCGACCGTGCCACGCACTGGCTGATAATACCCCGCGCAACATGCTAGCGTATATTGTACATGTTGCCTGATAAAGTCCACTGTATCATTCAAGCTCTCTTTGGTTTCACCTGGGAAGCCCAGCAAGAACAAACAGACAACAGGAATCCCCCGTTCCCATAGCATCCTGAGCTTCCTACTTGCCTCCTCTGGCGAAAATGTCTTCCCCATGGCACGGAGCATGTCCGCATTTCCACTCTCAATGCCAAGTTGCACATGCATTGGATCGTATCGTGAAATAGCCTCTATCCGCTCTTCATCGAGCTGGCTGATGTGCGAGAAAAACGTCGTTTTCCCTGATAGCACAACCCCCCTGCGATCAGCCTCATCTAGAATAGCCGCCATATGCGACACATCCAACGCAAACACGTCATCTACGAAAAATAGCGATTGCTTACGATACTTGCTAAGCAACATTTCGCAAATATCTACAGTCCTACTTGGTGCAAAATGCCTGATTCGCGGTTCTGTGTTATGACAGAAATTACATCGATATGGACATCCCCTGGTTGTCATTACTTCATTGTGCGAATTATTGGGATCAAGCCTAGCAAAGTCCGATGCGTTCCACGCTGGATAGTGTTGATAATCTATCTCTTCTCTCGCAAATAAATATTCCCCTGGTGAAGTAAACACTTCTATCCCAATCGCCTGTAGTTGAACTATCTCTTCTGTCGCTAGTGTGTCGCAACATTTTCCCCCTAAGACTATCCGGCCTTTATAGTGTTCCCTGATATGCCGCAACTGTTCACGCACCTCATTGTTGAATGCAATAGCCGAGATTCCCACAACGTCGAAACCATCGTAGTTAGCATGCGCCGACAGATACTCCACTTCCACCACATGGCCGAATTGTCGCCCATAGGCAGCGAGATCCAAAATGGCTATCGGCGACCTCGGCTCATTCTGGAAGTATGGCTGCATTAACAGAACATTCATGGCGCCCACCATTCAATCGTTTTATTCAGGCCGTCTTCCAGCGCCACTGGCTGTTGTCGATGTGGCAGCCATTGTGTTAGTTTGTCTATACATAGAGACTGTCTCGGAATTTCGCGCAGAAGACGTGGCTTCTTCTGCACTTCTACTTCTGCCGACTTTCCCATTAGTTTACAGATCGTCCATATCATGTCCTGCACCGATAACACCTGCCCAGTTCCTACATTGAACACTTCACCCCATGGGCTTCTGCCCATCAATGCCACCAACGTTTCCACTAGATCGTCAATGTAGATAAATTCCCGGACGAAATGCGCCGCGCCATCGGTGATAGTTGGTTGCAATCCACTAGCTAGTTTGTTTATAGTTCGCGGGACGATTCTACTGCTGTTCCTGTCGCCTGGCCCATACACATTCACTGGCCGCACACTAAATGCTGGCACTACATAACTTTTGTGATATGTCTGGACTAAGTGACTGGCGCATGCCTTTGACGCTTCGTAAATGCTGGTAGGCATGAGTGGCTGCGTTTCCGTGTATGGTGTCGCGCCGGCTCCATAGGCCTTGTCGCTCTCAATGCATAATACACCCTTTATTCGCCCTATCTGCCTCGCTGCTTCAAGGATATTCAATGTGCCAATGGCATTAGTGCGAAAACATCCGATAGGGTCTCTCATGCAGTTTCTGACTATCGATTTCGCGGCACAATGGTATATTTGCTCGATCTCATAATCCGCTAACACTTCGAGCACTCTACCATATTCCGTCACGTCTCCTCGCACGAATGTCCAGCCTGCTGGCGACACCTCACGACGGGCGAGCCCGAATACCTCATGCTCGTCCGACAGTGCATCTGCAATCGCCCTCGCAATAAAACCAGATACACCGGTTACTAAGATTTGCATTGTTCACGCTCCCAGGACTCATAATCAAATTCTCCTAGAGTATCAGTCCATGCATACGGACCAAGGCCCCTGAGGAAAGCAGAAAAACGAGTGATCCCTTTACTGATATCTGATTGGTTATCAATTTGAAAGACCATCCCTGGCACAAAGCCATAACACCTGAGCCTTGGCTGTATCTGTATTAGCGCGTGATCGCTCCCCGTAGAATGCGGCATCACGTCGTTCATCATTTCCAGGATTGTGTTGGCACTGTATCCATTAACAAGATATCCTTGGTTTGAAAACGCCCCATAGAGTCGGATTATGTGACGCACATCTGTCAACTCATGGTCAAAGCCTAGTTCTGGATGCCACTGTCCACGATCGTCGTGAAACGTTGCCCCAAGAAAAAATATGTCCCACGGCTTATTAAAGACGTTGCATATATAATCTAGCCGTGCCTGAAAGTCGCTACAGATCAGCGCGTCATCTTCCAACACCCCGACAATTCGACCCTCTCTCGCCTTCCCTATTACCGCAGTATGGGACAGCCAATTACCTATAGTATCCGGAGTATGCTGCATGGCTTTGACATTATCCATGCTGCCCGTGTAGTCCTCTTTCCTGTACGCCTCGAAACGTGTCGCAGCAATCCCCGCCTTGTCCAGTTCCCCACGGATATGCGTAAGCCTGTCCGTTCTGTGCGATAGATTGATGTAATACCAATCGATTAGCTCTTTGGCAAGACGCATAGTATATCTCCTACTTCTTCCACTCCGCAAATACAATGGTCGCTTAACATACACTTGCCGCCGTCATTGACTCAAACAAAATGTTTTCCCTGTATATGGCGACAGGACTAAACATGCTATACAACTCATCAATCAGTTCGTCTTGGGTAGGTTCACCAGCATAAAGAGGCGGGTCATGCGATTCAATGTACAGATAACGTGTCTTACTGAGGATGTGTTGCGCACCAGCAATAAATAGCCGCTGTGAACCTTGGATATCCGCCCAAATGAAATCAATGTTATCGATTTCCGGATGGTCCGCAAACCATGTGTCGAGCCGCATACATGGCACAGACACTGGCTCTTTGAATGTTATTTCTGGCGATCTCGCAAGGTGCCCTGTTGGTTCGCGCAGACTGCCAGAGAAATCCCAATCATCCCGCCGACCCGCCTTTCCCGTCGACGCATGGAAGTCTCTTGGGCCGTCGACGTCCGCCACCGCTTCCTCGTAGAGAGTTACTCGCTCATCGGGTAGCACCGCTTGCTTGAATCGCTTGGTTGCTCGTTGTTCTGGATCAAAACAGAACAGCCGTATTCCTGGCATGTATTCCAAGAACCGAATGGTGTCGGCGCCTTCGTGACACCCTATCTCAAGCATGATAGGTGCTTCACCTACCAAGTCCAAGATGTCTATCGCTGACAGTTCGTGGTTGTAGCGTTTCACACGTGCTCTCCTTCTTGGTCCTTGTTGAGTGGGTCGTACTCTTCTCCAGGAAACGCCGTGATGACCGGTTGGTGGCGCGTTCCCATGACGCCCTTGCCTTCGGCGCCAGTATGATCGACTAGGCTCGGCATGTGAACATGCTCTATGTAGCCCTGAGGCTTGAGGGAGCAATACACAGCCCCATCATTGTTTTTGAAACCAGTACGCCTGTTTTTGGCCCAATCAAAGAAATAGGTCGCCGACATTAACGCCTTAAGTGAATGTTGATCGAACACCAGGGCTTGCGCACCTTTGCCATTTCTAGGCGCTGGATGCCAGCCACTGCCGCCATCTATCCGGTCGGCGTTCTCCGGATACGTGCAGAGATTCAAATAGCCCTTGTCTGGATACCATTGCTCCAGATATTCCCGAAGATTCTGGCAACAGAGAATGTCATCCTGGAACATCGCATACCGATCACACCACGGGTTACGATAGTACAATTCCTGGATGGACAGCATCCAGTGTCCATTCGTTTTCACCTTATATCGCCTTGCGGCAACCGGCAGCTGAAAATGATCGTACTTGCTTGGGTCCTCGCAGCCATCGACAAATAGCGTAGGCTTATGGAATCCCGCCCTGGCTAATGATGCAATTGTCGGAGGTAATAGAGTCTCTAGCCGCTCATCCACCGTAGCTATTCCGTAGCTCCATCGCATAAGGTGTCGCTCCTCTTACGCGCCTTGATAATTGCTATTTGTATCAGCTTTTTGCCCACAAACCTGGCAAACGGCAATCCTCGTTGCTCCGCTGATTCTTCCAGTACATCAATAAGGAATTCGATGTTCTTGCTACACCACTCCGGGCCTCGCTGGTCCATTAGCTTGGCGTATTTCTCGCACTGACAGCTACCCGTTGCACGAATACCAAACCGACGCAATAGGGTTTTCAGTTCTGTCCCCGTGCCAGCCATGCTATTTGATTCGGATGATTCTGTTCACAACAATGAATTTCTGGCGATTGTCGGAATCAAAGCCACCATTGTACAGCCCCAAGTGTGGACTGCTTTCTCCGTGGCCCAAGCTTCCAGTGTGCTCAAATGTGTCTGTCAATGCGGTCCCTGCGTGCGCAGCATGCCCGAGCCCAACGCCTGTGCCAGGCCCGTCTACGTGCGTGGAATGCGAAAACAACCCGGCATCGCTTGTACCTGCGCCAATAGCTGTTGCGCCGCTCGATTCATCGGGCGCCGGCCAAACCTCGCTTGCCCCTAGCTGTATGCTGTGCCTATGATTGTCCGGGTCCTCGTAGGATGTGTATCCAGTAGTATCACCAGCAACACCAGACGCCCCTCCAACGGCATCGATTGCCGATTCCACGCTAAGTGGATGATGGTCGTGGTCTGGATGGTCATCATGATCTGCTATAGTGTGTGCGTCGTGCGTATCTAGCGTGTGTGTGCCATGAGCAGTTACCGTGTGGGCTGGTTGCGCCGTGTGTGCTGGGTGTCCATTTTCGCTTGCGCCATGCCAGGTAAACCCATCAATATTCCCAACCGTCTGCTCGTTGGTTTCTCCTGCTGCATCAAGCTGTATCGTTGTCCTGCCAGTACCGGCCGAATATACTTCCCATCCAGTGGGGATTTTCCCTGGGTAACTTACAGACCCATATTCCATAATCTGGCCTATGAATGACCATAGATATGGAGTCTGGCATATCTTGTTCCCCTCGGCATCCACCTTGTACGAAATGATATCATCTTCGTATACCGATGGGTCCAGTCCGATTCCTTCGGCCCGCTTCCTTGGCAGATAGACCGCAAATGGTGTTTCTCCAGGGTCTTCGACAACGCCACACCTGGACGCATGCCGCACCATCACGTAGGGATCGTCGCACGTCGTGCCGGTTCCCTCTTGCCAATCAGCGGTAGCCACGCACCAAATCAGATCGGTATTTGTGTTCGTTGATGGAGGAGGCACAACCCATCGTCCATTGGGCTGCTTGAAAATGATAATCCACTCTTGCGGAATCACACTGGTCGAGAAATTGAAGACCTCCTTGTCTTCGATGTCGATTGCCTCAACAACGGCAGTGCCCGTCAGGTCTTTGTAGACCCGGTAGATGTCGCAATCGCCTGAGCCAGGTTCATCGTCGTCCGGCCCAGCTCCATGCGAGGTCAACGCTGGAATGCCCGCCGATGACGTTGGCCACCCGATATACGTGCCGACCGAAGCAGGCGGATTGATGGTATTGACGGGGAATGGCGTCCTCGCCTTGTCCTTCTGCTCTCGCAACACTTGCTGCAGGCGTTTTATGTCGTTTGCGCTTAGGACCGGGATTTTCCCCATCGCGTCACCTCGGCAACACTACCAGGTGAAATCGCGTTGACCCACTCCGACACCGAATCCAATATTCCGCATCTTCCACTGGCGTGAACCTCACGGATTCGCCCGGGTGGATTTCCATCAGCGGAATACTCTCGCAGCTAAGCTCAAGGACACTCGCCGCCTGCTCCTCTTTCTCTTCTTCAGAGAGGTTCCGTTGCGCACGAGGAATGATACTACGTATCAAAATTTGCGAGATAGAGGTCAAGTCGCCAAGACCTAGGCGTTGTGGCGATTCCGACACTTTCAATCGCCGCTCATAGCACGATTCTTCTGTATTTACGGGCACGCTATAGCGTGAATCGTACTGAAGTGGTGTTTCCCCGGGCTCCCGGTAGTAGACCGATTCCACGACGGTCACACGGCCTAGTGTGTCTGCGTCTTGGCACGCCGCAGGCGGTATTCCATCGTACACCACTTCCGCCTCTTCGGACGTTGTTACGTCTTCACCCATTGTCGCTCCTCAATTGGTTAGACTTCATCTTTCAAACGCATTAACGATTACGTCACATGCAGCGGTATCCGCAACGAATCGCAATGACCGTGCCCCGGATGTTCCAGGCGGATCATCGAGAATTCTCGACAGCCTAAATACAGCAACCTCTCCAGCCAGCAATTCCCCTAACGGATAAAAATCCAAGCTGTCCGGACTGTAGATACCATAGGTGACGTAGTTCGTTGCGTCAAGGTTCTGGAGTTGGCAGAACCCCAATGTATCTATCTCTGACAGGTCAATATCGGTGCCGCTAGTAGACACCTCCACCGCGCCTGGTGACGGTCCCTTGGTGCCGGTCATATCCGCAGAAAAGGACGTCGGCGTATTGCGAAACTGTTGATTGCCGTTATTGATATTGAGGCTTGTCGTAACTTTGATTTCATTCGCCATGGCGTTCGCCTTGCCTTGTCGTCACAGTGTCGTTGGAATCCCGAGCAACGTGAAGTCCGATTCGTCGTAATGCTCGAAATCGTTGAATACCTCAGGCAGCCCTGGATTTAAGAAGATACCATTGCCATCGAGAGGGAACGGTACCGGCGACGTCGGCATGTTGTCTACGTTGTCTAGGATGTTTATGAAATCCTTGACATTGTTAGGGTTCGCACCAACCTTCAGAGCGTTGACTTCACGGAATCCCTCGTCCCGCAAATGCAAATCAAACGTATTCGAGTTGATTTCAAAGTCAAACGTCCGCGTATAGTAGTAGGTGCAAACACCTAATACCCTGCGTTCCCATGACAATTCCGAGAGCTTGATGGTGCGTGCTGGCATGCCCCACAATACATCGTCATTGACTGTGTTGACTTGCTCGGAAAATAGGTCCAATTGCAAGTCGGCCACGTTCTGTTGAATCCGCACTACAGGCCGCACTTCATCTTTCTGCCTCTGGTTCTCTGGATACAGATCAAAGCTACTCGCCTCGATCCGGTCGCCGTTTCTGTCGACTTCAGCAACGGTTTTCTCTCGCACGTAGCTCCCGCTTACTCTCTGTGGCTCTAATAGCGGGTCTTCTACTGTGGTGTCTTGGCACCGTTCCCAAGGAATCGTGCTGTGCGTAAGCTCCACGGACCAGTGTACGTGATTCTCGCCCTTGCGTGCCTTGTACCTGCGCACGCGCATATTGGGGCGACAAATCGCCCAAAAATCCACCTCGTTGCCGAAATTCCAAAACGAGCCTATCGCGGGTAGCCCGGCGGTTTCCATCACGGTTCCTGGCCCGTCGCCATAATCCGTCGTCTCGACCTTATGCAGCGAGGTGTAGGTTCTGTGCCCCTCACCGTCACGGTCAAGGCTCCAGTCGAGCAGGTCTACGTAAATGGCTGACACTGTGTTTGCTCCGTTATGGTATTTCCGCTGTTTCGATGACAGGCAACGTCTCGATTGCGCCTCTCAGCTCTTGCTGCTCTAGCAATTGCTCTTCCAGCAGCCTTGTGATACTCGTATCTTGTCCGAGTCTGTTTATCAGTGCGGATTGTGTCTCTTTTTGCACTGGCGATGCCTGCAATAAACTCGGCACATCAGGAAACGCTGGAAGCAATGGACCAGTCCGTTTCAGGTTTACTTCGGGCAATGCTGTAAACTCTACTTTAGGTAGTTGTAGATTCTGAACAGCACCTTTAACAATGTTTCCTACCTCTTCGCTGAATTCTTCTAAGGTGTCTGCCTTAAAGCCTTGAATGAGGGCTCTTTCAAATTCTGGGGGAGGAGCGAAAAGAACTTCTTCTCCCAAAAGACCTTTGGCAATGGCTGTTCCAGCAGCTTTGGCAAAACCTATAACAAGCTTAAGTGCAGTATTTAAGCCCTGCATAACTGAACGAATAAACCGAACAGTGAACACCTCGCGAAGTTTATTAGCAATGAACCCTGCCCCCAATGCAAACAGGCGCGCCAGAAGACCAACGCCAGTACTTGCGTTGTTGACCATTGCTTGAATCAGATTCATGAAGTTTTTTCCAAGGTCTGATAGCAATACCTTCCAATTGTTTCTCAGCCACTTGTTGATTATTGCCATATTTTCCTGGAAGTTCTGGAAAAACCCTATCGACCGATCTACAAAGCTCATGACTGCTTGTTTTGCGTTGTTCCAAGCGGCAATCAACCCGTCCGAACCTTCTAACCACAACACTATTCCGGCTATCGCAGCACCTACAGCAACTAGCCCAACTACCCAAGGATTCATGAGCCCTACGATTGCTGCCAATACCTTTACTGTAGCTATAAGGACACCTAGAAGTTTTGCAGATATGAACAATGCCGGACCAACAGCACTAACTAAGGCAATGACAGCAAGCGTAGTTGCTTGGATTTTTGGATCAAGACGAGAGAACCTTAGAGACAACTTTTCTACAGAAGTGAGTAAAGGATCTACAAGCTTTGTCAATTCTAACACGGCAGGTGTTAGAACGTCTCCAATGTTTTGCGCAAGAACTTGAACTCTTACCACCATTTTCTTGTAAGCAAAACCTAGCTTGTTTATGGTGTCCGTTTGGGTTGCAAATGCCCCTTCCGCTGCACCACTAGCGTCTTGCATCGCCTTCAGTTTCTCCTTGTAGACATCTGTTTGGCTGCCAGTGAGTGCAAGTGCAAGTGTTTGCCCCTCAATGCTGCCGATGTATCGCTGGAGTGGCAGTTTGCTCTTCGTCGCCTCTCTGGTGACAAATTCTATAGCACCCTGCAGGCCCTTCTGCTCAATAACTGCCTTTCCGCTCTCGAAGCCAGTCTTTTTCAGCAGCTTTATCATGTCCGCCGAAGGAGACGACAACGCCTGAAGGGCTCCGCGTAATTGCGTAGTCACTTCTGCCGCATTCCCCGTAACGCCTGTCCCCGTAGCCATGACCGCAAAGACTTCTTCCTGCGTAACCTGTAATTCCGCAGCTAGCGGGATGACCCTGCCAATACTTGAGGCCAACTCCGGGAATGTCGTTTGGCCCAATTTGTTCGTGACAAACGCCAGGTCGGCCACTTTCTGGACAGCTTTCGCTGACGTGTCGCCGTAGCCCTTCGTGACTGCGCTAGTGAGATTGATAGCATCTGTCGTAGTCGCCAGCCCGGCAGTGGCAGCTTTTGCGTTGATCCGCAATACCTCCATGGTATCTGCCGTATCGCCAAATGCAGAGACCACCTGGAACAAACCACCAGCAATATCGCCTGTTGTTTTGCCGACTTCCACGCCAAGAGCTTGGACTCCCGTTTTCAGCTCGCGCACTCGTTCCGGCGCTAGTCCGAGAGCCCCAACGTTCGCCATGGCGGCATTCAGATCGGTAGACATCTTCGTAGCAGCGGTGCCGAGGCCAACCAGTGGTAGCGTTATGGCAGCAGTAAGCACCTTGCCGGTTTCCACTGCTTTTCTCTCGACCGTATTTAATGTCGATACAATCGATCGTGTCGCCGAGCGAGTGCTGCTTTGCGCAGTCTTCAGCATGGCCTGATAGGACTTTTGGTCCCCGAGAAGTCGGACTACAAGCCGTTCTAGCTCAACTTCGCTTGCCATGCTTTACCCCTCCAACAATAGCCATCCACCGCTTTTTCAGTATATCTGACACCTGCTTTTTGGTCTGAGCCGCCGGAGCCTTGCGTGGTCGTTTCACCTCGAAGGGCACCTTGAATGATTCAATGCCAGGAACAGCCGCATTGGAATTACATAACGCATGTGTCTGGCTTCGCACCTCTTGGGCAACTCTCATCAGGTACCAATCGGTCCTGCTCGGCTCGTCCATCTCAAGCTGAAAATACGCTTGCCATGCTAGGTACTCGTTATATGATACTTTCGCTAGGCATTCGGCAAGCGTCATTTTCAGGCGGAGTGCCAAATACATCCACGATTGGTACTCCTTGGCTAGTTTTTTGCCGTCTCGGTTACCTCATCCTCGGTTAGGTCCAAGCCACCGAGTTCGCGTGCCTTGTCCGCAAGAGGCGTCTGAATCCGATTGGGCCACCCACGAACGGTTGCCAGCGATACGTTTTTCCCGTCGCTGTCGCGCAAGCACAACGCAACGAGCAACGAATCGGCATCGGCCGCGCCTTCAAGCTTTTGCGGTTTGCCGTCAGGGCCGATGGTCGCGCCATTCAGGACGGAATTGCGGTACTGCCTCACTACCTCTCCGGTCGGCTCGTACAGTGTGTATCGATTCCCGTCGATCTCGAAGTCCGCACAATCAAGCGTCGTGGTACCAAGATTGGTGATTTCCCTAGTCATGTCTATTTCGCTCCTAAACTGGCAGGCCTTCCCAAGTCCCCGGGGAGCACTGCCAATCACTCCCCGGGGACGTTTGCGCAATTATCATGTGCCTGCCACATTTGTCAATACAGGCGCCTCTTCGGTTCTGTTCGTCGGGTCCCAATTCGTCGGCACAATAGTGATCGTCGCCATAGGCATCTCGCCCTCGACGTGTTCCCCCGGCTCGAACCGTCGCAAATAGCCATAGAATGCCAACGTCGACCCGTCCGGGAATTCCACCGTGATCGTGTCGCGCCGGTTAACGGCCGCCATGATCTCATCAGTGCCATAGATACCTGGTTCATATGCACCAGTGTAGGTGAATTCATCTAGGGTCTTCAGTGCCCTTGGCGCAGACGTTCTCCACGTGGTGTTGAAAAACGTGGTCGTGTCGATTGCATCCCCGCCTTCCACTGGCGGTGGCGAGGCAGTCTTCTCCCAAATCAGCAGCGACGGACGGCTACCAATTGTAACTTTTGTTGGGTGCCCGTCTTCCAATTTGATGCCATTAGTCGGCGCATCAGAAGGGTCGAGTCTAGTGGTTGCAGTTGGAGCAGCCATGGTTATCTCCTAATATTGTCAAGACGTTTGTCTCAATGCTACAACAGCGTTGATGGTGAATAGATTCCGCTTCGTGTCCCTCACTTCTTTCCCGAGAGACACAATATCAGTAGTGCGCGTCACGGTGTATACGATGTACGTTGTGCCAGCAATCGTTATTGGGCGATATTGAATGTCCTTATCCAATGCCTCGGTTATCGCGTTCGCCTTGGTCCTTCCAGGGCTGACTGCGTAACTACGAATCCTGACCTGGATTCCATAATGCAGCCACGTTTCTCCGCTCAAATGTGACCGTCCATCAATCCTGCTGGTCGTATCGTACAGCGTAATTGCATCGTCCGGGCTGTCCGGCTCTTGCGAATAGCTTATCGGCCAGTCTTCTCGCGACGTAGGCAATGTCCCCAAACCCAACTCCACCAGAGTATGGCGCATGATATCTGCCGGCGAGTGATTGAGGGAACCGCTCATCTATCCTCTTCCGTGAATGCACTAGCCCGAAGGTTTCCCGTGTCGATTGGCACCAAATCCTGGCTCTCTCGCTGTAACCGAAGTCCCGTGAGAAGCAGAGCCTTCAGTAAGGTTGCGCCCTTTCGCATGCTATCCTCGATTATCCTGCGGAATTCTGGCTTCATTTCCCTGGCTGGCTTTTCCAAATACTTTGCCTGCCCTACCGTGTGCCGAGCCTCCATATTCTCATGGACATACACCGCGTAATTCGCCGTGTAGCCGACCCTGACGGCTTCCTTGGGGCTATTACCATAGGCTCTGGACAACTTCCGCAGCTTGTCCTCCAATGCTCGCAGATTCTGTATTTCGGCCATTATTCGAGCCCCAACACGTTCGGAATCGCGTAAGGATCGGTTGCACTCGCTGGAATCTCCACCGTCTTCCACGGTCGCTCGTCGCCTCGTCGTATCTTGTATTGGGCTCCGATGAACATGTTGGTAAATGATACCAATCCGGTTGCATCGCTCGTTTCCGTGCGCACCTTGGTATCCGCACTAATCCCCGTGCCCGGCAAGTCGTGTATTTTCACGGAGACCGATGCGCCTTCTTCAACTATTCCATCCTCATCGTAACAGTAGAAATACCCCGTAACAAAGCCCGGATTACTTGCTGGAATGCTCACTGCTGTCATCGAATACGTTTGGCTTGTGTCTGCCGATACGGCAAGTGTAGTTGGGGTGAAGGAATACGTCGCCTTGGTGATTGCGACATTCCATGTAGCGGAATCCAACGAGAATGAGCATTGCCCGCTAACGTTCGTTGTCGCGGTGTAGCTCTCGCCTCCATTGGTCATGCGAACTGTTGCATTTTCGAGCGGGTCGGTACCATCGTTGACGGTTATCGTTACGGTCCACGCTCCACTACCAGTATCCGACGATGTCCAAGCGGCATCTCCCCTGTCTCGAATGGCTTCCAGGCTATCTGCCGCCACATCATAGGTCCCGCCAATGTCGCTGGGTAGCGTTGCAACCTTGCTAGTCATCGCCTTCAGGAAGCCGAGGATTGTATTGACGCCAGTTCCAGTGAATGCTCCAACTCTATTAAGCAGCGTTGTCTGATCTGTCTGCACATCACCAATGTCAGTGCTCAGTGTGTCTTGTGATTCACGAAGTGCCTCAAGACTGTCTGTCGTCACGTCATACGTTCCACCAATGTCGCTAGGCAGCGTAGCCGCCTTACTCGCCATAGCTTTTAGGAATCCAAGGACGGTATTTACACCTGTGCCCGTGAATGCGCCGATTCTGGCAAGGAGTGTGTCTTGTTTCGCTTCAGTCGCTAGAGTGGATTTGTCCGTAATGATCGGGAGCATTTTGTAACCGGTCGTTGCATCCGGCGTGACAGTGAACGCATCCACGGTAACCGTTTGGGTGGCGCCATCGTAGTCCAATATAGATCGCGATTGATCCTGCCCCGTACCGCTTACCAGCTGCAATGTTTCCCCGTTGTATATGTCGTCTACCGTGCTTGCGAGCGCATTCAGTTGCGCCGTTGTCCCTGTTGCTGCTCGCAGCCGGCCTTCGTTGGTAGTCGCCGCGCCGTTCACCGCCTGCAACACGAATTCGCTTGTAGCATCTGGCTGCACCTTCCAGTCGCGATCTACAATTGCCGTGCGCGAACTGCCGAAATACTCAAGACTGTGTCGCACTTGCCCGCTTCCAAGTCCTGACACAATCACTATTGCGGCTGGATCATAGGCACCGTCAAGACTGCTCGCGCCAGAATCAAGGACAATTGTATTCGCAGTGGACGAGACTACATCTCCGGCATAGATAACAATGGAGTCCGCTGTCTCCCTTACTTTCTTACCAGCCGAATTAGCGATATTGTGATTCGCCTTAGTAATTACACGATCCCACACAGCTTTGGCGTCGATGTCTGTATTGACGACTGCTGCGCCAGACCAATGGACCGTTTGGACGCCCATCGTGTTTTGGCCTGGTGTCGGCGAGGCACCGGTGTAATACTCGATAGCATACTCTCCAGCGGTCGTAATCCCTGCCGGGAAATCCCCAACGTATGTACCCGTACCGCTCGCGTCGGATGTTTGCTGTTCCGTGCAGGTAATCATACCAGTGGCCCAATTAGCATCACTAATAGCTGAGGCGGCAACCATGGCCGAACCATTCCATCGCGTCGTGCGGTCCTCGCCCCACACTATCGCCTTGATAGTCAGCCCTGTTGCCAGATGGATATTCAGTTCCCCGGACATGCCAATGCCTCAGTGTTCTATTTCGTGCCTATTTGCCTGCTGCCAAGTGTGTCCACCTGATAGTGAATTCCCAGGGTATGTGTCAATGCGTCCCCTCCGTACTCGTCGGCTGTTGCTGACACACGGCTTATGTCAAACGCGAATTGGTCACCAATCTTAAACGTGGTTCCTGTAATTGCCTCAAACACGCTTATCGTGCTTTCGTATTGCGTATCAAAGTCTGTTTCCACCGTTATGGTCGTTGCGGCGCCTAGTACTTCATTGGCCCTTGCAACAGTGTAGATTAGCTGCCATTTCACCTTGTCCGTGCCGGTCGGTGCCGCAATACCTTGCCAGTGTATATGGAAGGACAGGTCCGTCCCCTCTTTGTAATCATGCTGAAGCTCGAATACACCGCTGACCCCTTCGCCTGGTGCGAATGCATATGTAGAAATGCCAGTGTCTGTGCCAGTGCTGTCTTTCAGTTCATCAACGTCAGGGAGGCTTGATGTCGGCAGACTCAAAATAGACCCGGCCAAGTTGATGTCTCTGTAGACCGGCTCACCTAATACTAGCGTTTTGTCAGTTTCGCACCCAAGAGTAATGTCACCACCAGAATCTACCGTGGCGGTTGCTGCCGTATCCGCGTCGTATGACAATTTTAGCTGGGTCGTTGCGTCAAATACTTCCAGTGTCGCATCTGGATCAGTAACGCCGATCCCAACCAGGCCATCGTGCATGACGACCATGCGCGTGTCCATCGTAGTCCCAGAACTGGTCTTAAATAATAGGTCGGTATCTCCAGCGATATCCGCATTGGTCCTGTCCGCCACAATGGTTACACCAACATTGTCGACGGAAGGCGTAGAGCTAGTGCCCATGATGATCTGGACATCGCGGCCTGCAGTGTTCTGTATTTTCAGCGTCGTGTCAGAGACGTCCGCATCAACAATGTGTGCCCGGTGCACCGGCACCAGTGGATTGCTGTCTCCCAATGCCAATCTGCCGAGAGAATCCAGCCGCATTCTCTCTATTGCCGCCCCTGTGTTGTTCGTCCCGAACACGATATCCGTAGTGTTCGTGGTCGACAAAAAGCTTGCGTTTGCTTCTGCCCAAATCGACGCTCCGGGAAGGATGGCATCGCTTCCAGAGGATTCCAAAGGTGCGTTGAAATTGATTCGCCCTAATTCATCCCCATCGACAATCTCTGTCTTCTGCGTTGCCAGCGTAAGGATTCCTGCCGAACTAGCATCTCCCTGCACATCCAGTATGGATTGCGGACTAGCGGTATTCACACCAACCTTGCCAGACCCGTCAGGCAGTAGCGGTATATTACCGTTCGACGTAGTAACAATCGAATTGCTGTTGAGGTCCAGGTCGCCCCCAAGCTGCGGCGTCGTATCCTCGACAATGTTCTCCAGGGCATTGGCCAACCAATGTACATTGGTATTTCCGCCCAGGTCCTCGATTCTGCTTTCCGGCTCTTGGATGTAGACATCATCACATGCCTGGATTTCATACATGTTGTCCGATTCACCGGACACCCCGGGGTTACTCTCGTAGTAATAATTCATTCCGAGCCACAGTCTAGTCATCGTATACGCACGTATGGCGTATCCAGTGTTGGCCTCGAAGAAATTATCCCGGATGGTTACATCGCGTGATGTCGGCGCGATGTAGAGCGTATCGTCTTGTCCCTCAAGGATGTTGTCCGTGATCGTGGCGCTGAACGCACATAGCCGAAATACCGGCCCATTGTCGTCTGTACCCTCGTGATTCTTGGTGGCATCGTTATTAGTTATTAGCAGGCGATTACACGATGTCTGCCCGCTGAAATCGACAACCTGATTGTTCCACTTCAAGGAACATGTATCGATTGTCAATTTGCCAATCTGATAATGGTCGCCAGCACCCTGGACAACATCTATAACCTTCGCGAACTCGAAAACGCCAAGATTGTAGAAATGCAGGTCCCTGCGAAAAGTAGTATTCCCAAGTACCCCTGTGTTTATGTAAAACGCCGTTCCGCCTGCATTAGGTCCGCCACCAACAATAACAAATCCCGACGCCGAAAATCCGGCCGCTGTCTGTGCTTGTTGGCAGGACGGAAATTCAAACAGGTGTCCAGACCCCGTGTAATATAGCCATGTGTTCCGTCCAAGGTTGTCAGGGCCAGAATCGCCCTTGATCTGGATGTTGTTGCCCAAGATTTCCAGGGTGGACGTAATTAGATATTTGCCAGCAGGAATATAGAGCGTTCCGCCGGAGGTTGTATACACCCCAGTGAAGTCCGAATAGTCGTTCAGGATATCCAGCGCCGCTTGGAATGCACTGGTATCGTCCGTCACGCCATCCCCTACGGCGCCGTAGGTCTTGACGTTGACTACGTCCATTCGCTCTGGAATAGGAATCCCTGAAGGCATGATAATCTACCTACTAATCAGTCGCTCTGCACATTCAGCTTGCCAGTTACGCCCGCACCGCCAGCCGCAAGCGTTACCGTAATCGCACTACCCAGGGAGCTGGCGAATTCCCTTGGGAAATACAGAGAGCCAGGCCCTGTTGTCGTGATGTCGACAACCACCGTGTACGTTCCATCCGTGATAGTTAGGCTGCCTCCGGTAGGATCGGCGTCGTAACTGTAGACCACCTGGGAAATGTGATGATATTTGTTCGTCGCAGCGGCAATTGTTACCACTGCCGCCGTGTTAGCAGCCGGTTCGTGGCTCGTCCACAATCTGCTTTCATGCTGGTGTAAAGCTTGATCTGCCATGCTTATCTCCCCGAGAACCCATCAAATGCTCTCGTTAAATCTAGCCCTAGTCCCATGCCAGCAACAGGCGTGAAGACGAAGGACCAATTGATATTTCCCGTGTTGTCAATGCTGTCGTGCGCGATGCCCTCAGTAACTCCAGCAGTGCAGTTCTTTAGCTCCACGTACCTGGCAGTGCACGTACCCGTCGCGTCTATTGTTACTAGGGTATCCGCCTCAAATGCCAATTTCTGCGAGTCGGACACCCCACGAATCAGGGCATTACCGCCCACGGTGAATGTGTTCGTGTCGAGCCCCGTGGAATCGATGGCATCCGTACTGGAGATCGTGAAATCGCCAATAGTCGTGTGTGTTAACCCACCACCGAAATTCACCGCCCCAGCGGTTCGCAGGAATGAATCAAACGTAAATGCGGTGGCAAATGTCAATGTGCCTGCCGATTTGTTAATCGTAAGATCGCCCAACGCAGTATTGGCCGTGTCGAATGCGTGGTCGCCGTCGCCAGTCGCAAGAAACGATGCCGTCCCGCGTGTAACTGTCGCAGACGCTATGTCAAGATCACCGTTATTGAGAGTCAGAAGCCCACTTCCGAAGTCAATATTGCCTGAATTCGCGCCGATAATATCCGCTCCATCGGCACCGGCCAGATTGTACGTATCGCAGTCAAGTGTTGACGACGCACCGTCGATAAC
>Ga0180432_10000499_pt1 | contig 64089 bp, 70 predicted proteins | sample SS_ome_10_FD_132414 | JGI IMG/M metagenome (GOLD analysis project Ga0180432, IMG submission 132414) | Hypersaline lake sediment archaeal communities from the Salton Sea, California, USA - SS_1_MS_2 metaG | ecosystem: Environmental > Aquatic > Non-marine Saline and Alkaline > Hypersaline >... | reverse complement strand
CCACGGCTTCGGTGGCCGCCGCCGGATCCCCGTCGAGTTTGGCCAACGCCATGCTAAACAGGTACTTTGTGAACTTGGGGGTGTAGAACGACGCCTCGCGGTCGTCCTTGACCACCGCCCTGATGTCTTTTGTCCCGAGGGCTTTCAGGATGCGGTGGTAGAACCCGGACACTGACCGAAACGCCGCCGTGGGGTTAAAATGTTTGGGGCGTTTCCACTTGCACTTTTCCCCCACCACGTCCATCAATCTCAGGGATTCGCCTTGCTTGATTTTCTTCTGGATCATGGCGGTGGTGGCGTGGACATCCGTCACAAATTCCACGGGTTTTGAAGCGTACTTGATTTGGGAAGGTTTCGTTTCAGTGAGCCCGGACAACAGTGCACGGACGTCCTTGATAATCGCGTACACGCCGTAAGACTCGGGGTCTGCGTCGGTGCGGCGGTACAAGTCGCTCTCGCACACGTCGTATTTGGTGACGCACACCCGCCGCCGCCCGCGCCCCCAGTAGTTGGGGTCCTGCCCGACCGGCGTGTCCGCCGGGCAGGCAATTGTGTGCTTGGGGGCTTTCTCGTACCGCGTCTCCTTTCCGTTGGCCGTGAACGTGTTCTCCCCGTACGGCGTCTCGATGAACGCCCCAGCCGCACACAACAGACTCTCGCGCGCCGATTCGATCGAGATGTTGAGTGCGGTGATGCGATTGATGATCACCGCCAAGTACTGAGTCCCCTGCGCCTGGAGCACATCCATTGCCTTGTCCACATCGCCGTCGCTTACCCCCGAAGCAAAATCAAGCTGGCTGAACAAAATGGCCATCATCCAGGCTTGGATGTCCGTGTCGGCGTGCCCGGCTTGGTCCGCTGCCTTGAGACTCTCTTGAATTTCGCGCCAGTTAGTGCTCGGTGACCACGACACTGTGGTTGAGTCGTTGGCCGAGACCGCCAAGACGAGTGAAAAGACAAACTCGGGAGTGATGGCGTCCTTGTCGGGGTTGATCGTGAGCTTAAGCACGTTGGCGGCGGCCTCCGCCAGCAACCCGAGATCCTTGTCGAGGTCTGTGTGGGTGAACTTAATCCCGGAGGCAGTTGCCCCATGGTTGGTGTTGTGCGACCGCAGATACCGGCCCAACGCCGCCTTGCACTTGTCCCGGATCATCTTGGTTGTCTGGGCGATGGTGTGAATGTACGCGATGGAGACGCACAGCGCGGCCTCGTTGGCGTCGTCACGCCATTTGGCCAGTTTGTCGTAATCTTCCGGCGTGGTTTCCATGTCCGTAGTCTCGCAATGGCGCAACACGTTGATGAACCGATCGCGGTGCTCGACAAAAGTAGCGAGGCTGGGCATTACAGGCTTGTCGGCCTTTTTTGCGCCATAGATCCCGCACTCATGTCTTGTCGGTGCTTTCTCCGCCGAGGCTGATGCCCAGTACCCCGCGACCCCCCCAATCGCCGCCGCCGCCGCCATCACCCCGACCCCCGGGACCATCAACGCGGCGGCGGCCCCCGTGGCGGCCGCAGACCCCAACAGCCCGTTCTTGATGTCGCGCACAGTCGTGTCCGTGGCCGAGACGTTGCGGTTTTTCACGACGTACTTGACGAGCGGCGACGTGATCCGCTTCAGGTCGCTGTCGGTCAGATTCGACTTCTTTGCCTTGTCGGCCCACTCGACCGCCTTCTTCTGGCGGCGGTCGAGCGTGGCGTCGACTTGAACGTCGGAGAGTTTTTTGGCCGCCTCCCGTTCGTCCTCCGTCACCGGGCGCGCGTCCCGCGGAAACGCGAGCTCGTTGGCACACGCCTGGCACATCAGCCCTCCCTTCATCGCCACCGCTTGAATGCGGTCCCCAATGTCGAGCGCCGTCTTGTGCGTCCCGACAAAGTTTTGGAAGCTGTCGGCCCACTCCGCCTGGGTTGTGGGAAGAGAATCATTACTCTCTCTGAGCCGCTCGGCGAGGGTGATGACAAACTTGCGAAAGTACGCAAATGCGTACCCCGAGGCCGCGACCGCCGACAAGGTCTTGACGGCGCGGGACCCCCGAGTCTCGTCAAAGTAGTACTTGAAGTCGATGATGTCGAGGATGCGGCGCTCCGAGTCCGACATCTGGTCAATGTCGTCGCGCGAAAACTCGGCCATCAGCGCGCCGCTCCGGAGCCCGGTGGACGACTGCGTCTGCTTCGTGGGCAACAGGTTGGCGCGGATCTGCTCCGCCGGGATGATGTAGTCCCAGGCCTTGCTCCCGGCCACCTCCTGGTTCCACGTCCGAAGGCGGGACGTCATGGTTTCCTTCTCTTTGGTGTTTATTGCGACCGATAAAATTACCCCCCCAACAGATTGTCATCGTCGTCGTCGACGCGGATCTGGTCGAGCCGCTCGCGCAGCTCGGGCATGAACACGCACTTGTCCATCTGGGGCAACACGAGCGCGGCGTGCGCGTTACGAGCGTCGGCCAACCCCTGGTCGATCGGGACGGCGGCGCCGGCCGGCGGCGCGAACGTGGCCGTGTGCGACCGCGGGTGCAGCGGCTCGACGATCGGGGCCACCCGCAGGCTCCCGACCAGGACGTCGTCGGTCATGTACGTCGACCCGAAGAGCCACCCCTCGGGCACCTTGGTGAACTTGATCAGGTGGATGTCGATCGCCTCGCGCGACTCGCTCGGGACCAGGTACGCCCCCGCCGTGTCCGGGATGGAAAACGCGGTCCGGCCCACCAGCTTGCCCGATATCGCCTCGACCTTGGCCACCGCCACGTCGAGGATCATGGTCTGCGCCTCTTCGAGCGTCTCCGCAAAGCCCAACACCTCGTACCCGTCCGCGTCGCCCCCGACCTTGGAAAAGATGATGGCGTGCATCACCGCTTTTAGTAGTCTTCGCCCTCCTCAATTTTCGGGACCCCCCCTGGCTTGAAAGTTACGACCAGCGGGGCCTCGTACTCGGTGATCCCGTAGTGGGCGATCGGGACGGCGTCGCCCATCGACCTGTCCAGCCACCGCCCGCGGTGCGCCAGGTCGTAGTTGACGGTCGTCGAGACCACCGACGTCTCGAGGTTGCGCATGACGGTGGCGACGTCCGGGGCGTGCATCCGGACCGCGGGCCGCGCCATGCACGACACGCTGAGCCACTCCGACCCCCGGAGCGCGGTGCGGATCGGGCGGATCGGCGCCGACAGGCACGCCGCCAGCGTGGTGATCAGCGTGGTGAAGCTGACCGCCGCCGTCCACAGGTCCGAAATCTCGACGCACCGGGTGATGCCCCCGACGACCCGGATGCGGGGGTGATCAAACGGATCGTCCTGATCGCGGAGCGTCACCAGCGGCTGCTTGCAGATTTTGTCGAGGTAGTTGACGGTGATCCACACGCACGTGGGCGCAAAGTCGTCGCGCCACACCGACAACGGGACGTCGATCGAGAAGATGGCGTTATTCGCCGAGTACCGGTACGCGATGGGGCACTTGTCCGAGTTGACGATGCACGGTCCGACCAACGCCCAGTTGTTGGTCAGGTGGTTGAACTGACGCTTGATGAGCGCGGGCACGTCGAGCGTCTGAACCTTCCGGAGGTGCTCCAGGTTGGCGGCGAGCATCGCCGGGTGTGGATCGGATCCGGGTGCGCGGGGGCAATTGTTTAATTTCGGTAAGGGTGAGCCGTTAAAAGAGAGCCCCCCCCGATGGACTCCAGGCTCGAATCCAAGTGGTGCGGCGAAATCATCGAGTATGAGCGCGAGGCGACGGCCCGGAAGGAGGACGGCGACGTGGTCGGGGTGTGGTGCTACACCGCGCTCGCCGCCAGGCTGTTGCTCGCGCTCCAGGAGACCAACAGCGAGGGGGCCCGCCGGTGCGAGCGCAAGATGCAAGGGACGCTCAAGGGGCTCCAGAAGGAAATGGTCGCCGCCAAGAACCGGTACTGCGAGCGGCGGGCCGAGCTGTTGGGGTCGGGGGTCTCCGAGGGCGCCGTCGCCGACGCCGCCAAGGGCGACTGCGCGCCGCTCACCAAGCACGAGGTCAAGTTTGTGTCCGGGTCCAAGGCGTGCACCGAGTTTTGGTTCAGCCGGATCATCGGGCTCAAGGAGACCAAGAGCGCGCTGGTGGCGGGGTTCATCCAGCCGCTGCTCTACCCGACGCTGTTCGACCAGACCCGGGCCATCCTGTTGTACGGGCCGCCCGGGACGGGCAAGACGCTGCTCGCCACCGCCGCGGTGAACGAGCTCGCGGCGCAGAGCGGCGGGTCGATCGAGGTGCGGTACTTTGCGATCCCGCCGTCGGTGTTCCGCCAAAAGTACGTCGGGGTCGGCGAGAAGAACATCGAGACCATTTTCGACTGCGCGGCCGAGGTGGCCCGGACCAAGCCGGGCGAGCCCAAGAAGCTGGCCGTCATCTTCATCGACGAGATGGAGGGGATCGCCGGCGACCGGAGCAAGGACGCGTCGGGGACCTCGGCGGGGCCCGTGGCCACCCTGTTGCAGAAGATGGAGGGGATTGCGTCGGCCGAGAACGTGGTGGTGCTCGGGGCCACCAACTACCCGTGGAACATGGACTCGGCCATCCTGTCGCGGTTCAAGGAGCGCATCCTGGTGGACCTGCCCACCGCGCTCGACCTCGACCGGTTCATCAACCTCGAGATCTCCAAGCGGGTCGAGCTGGTGCTCCGCGACAAGCTCGACGACACCCCCGAGCGGCTCGCCGACCTCCGGAGCGGCGGGTGCACCACCGAGCCGCCGCCGCTCCAGTTTGACGCCCACCGCCAGGCGTCGGGGATCCGGATCCCGCTGTCGCCCGAGGTGATCCAGGCCGTCGCCACCCAGATGCACCGCCGCGGGTACTCGATGCGCGACGCCGACTCGGTGATGGTCAAGGCCAACAAGGCCATGGGGCTCCGGGCGGTGGCGTCGGGGATCTTCTACCGGGTCGGCGGCGGCGCCAAGTACGTGTGCAAGGACGGCCAGAACGTGACCCCCACCACCGAGCTGTACGCGTTCCGGGGGCGCGACGCCGACTACGACCTTGCGGCGGGCAAGGCGGGCGCCCGGTCGGTCACGGTGGACGGCGCGGTGTACCACCACCGGTCGCTGTACATCGGCCCGCTGTTCCTCAACGACGAGCTCATCGACGACTACTTTGTGGCGAGCGACGGCGCGTCGGGCCCGGTCCGCGTGTTGGTCAAGATCAAGGTCCGGGCCACCCAGGCCGAGACCGGCGACCCGGCGACCGGGTCGGGCCCGCAGGGGCTCGAGGCCGTGCTCGGGACCGAGCCGCTGGTGATGGACCGCACCGCCGACGCCGTGACCAAGAAGCTGTCCAAGAGCCAGAAGCACGCCGGGGTGGCGGCGGCGATGCACGGCGCCGCCGGCGACCGCGGCGGGCTCGACTACTACGCCCGGACCGGCGCGCGGGTCGAGCACTACTACGTCCCGTTCACGGTGGCCGCCAAGTTCGCCGGCGGGGTGCACACCCTCCGCGACCTGTTTTCGGCGGACAAGTTGGCCCGGTTCGCCTTTACGCCTTGGGGCGCCGATACCGGCGACACGATGGCCCGGGTCGACCTCACCAAGCTCAACGGCGGCGCGCAGACCGACCGGAGCGTGGTGGTGCCCGACTTGGTGTCGCTTCGCACGCTCAAGTTTGCCACGCTGTCGGCGGGGGTCGGGGTGGCCACGGGCGGCGCCGCGGTCGTCGGCGGGGTCGGGGCGCTCGCGGGCGCGGCGTTCGCCAAGCTGGTCAAGGCCGAGCACCACCAGGTGGACTACGTCCGGCTGTGCGACCTGATCGCCGGCGGGGTCGAGGTGTCGGACCTGTTCTCGACCGACCCGGGGCTGGCCGGCGCCGCCGGCGACGACGTCCGGGTGGACGCCGCGGCGGCGGCCAAGCCCAAGGGGGACCAGTTTGCGCGGAGCGTGTCGGTGCTCCCCGAAGGGGCCCAGGTCTACACGTTCGCCTACACGCAGGACATCTTGACCGAGGCCATCGCCAAGGTGCCCCCGTCGTACAACAAGGCGCTGCACAAGTCGCTGTTGCGGTACTCGATCGACGCCGGGCTCGAGACCGAGTGTCGCGCCCCGGCGCTCGGCGAGAACATGGACACGTGCGAAAAGGCGTTCCTGGCCAAGCACCCCTCGAAGAAGGCTGCGGTGGCCGGCCGCTCCGATGGCAAGTGACCAATCGGTGACTTGGCCGTTCCCAATGGCGATCATAACGGGCGCCGAGGGCCCAACAGGGTCGGACAATGCACACTAAAAAAATCTCTCGTTAATCAGAAACCGCGTCATGATTCGCCTCGCCGACGTTGTGGTAGCCTACGAGTACGCTACCAAGTCGATGGTGGCGCCGTGCGACGACCCCGATCTCAAGGACACCGATTCGTGCTTGGTTGATGAGGTCGTGTTTCAGCTGCTCCAACACCTCGTAACCGACGCCGCCAACGAGCGGCGGTTCGAGGCCGCGGCGGCCCAGTACCTGTACTCGGGGCACTCGGCGGAAGAGATGCGCGAGGCCATTCGCAACGACCCCCTGTTGCGGTCGCTGCTCCAGGAAGGGATGGCCCGCGAGGACCGGACCAAGTGGACCACCTACGGGGCGGTGGGCCACGACGTCATGCTCGAGCTCGCGGATTTACTCGACGATTGAGATTACATGGCGCGGTGCCAGCGCTCGTAGCAGCTCTTGAGTTCGGCGTCGGCCTCCTCTTCAAACACCTTGTCAAAGAGTGCGGGGTGCGCGGTAGCCAGCTCCTTGTGGTACGCGTCCACTCGGTCGGTGTTGTCCAACAGCTCTTGGTTGTGGAAGACAACTTCCGCCGCGTCGATGCACCGCCACGGCGGAATGTCGTTGCCCGGGATCCGCCAGATGAGCGCGGCCATGCGGACCGCGGGCGGGATCGTCACGTTGTGGTACCACATGGGGGCCGACTCCTTGCACCGCGTGACCAACAACTTGAGCAGCGACAGCGTGATCTCGGTGCCCTCGACCCGATCGTCGGACCAGTCCCAGTAGAGCGTCCCCTCAACGACCGGAACGCTGGCAAACTCGGGCCCCCACCACGGGACACCGTCGATGCCCTGTTGCCAGCTCGGGGGACTGGTTGGTGCGAGGACCCACATGGCGATCAGGAGCGCGATCGTGAGCCCAAAGACGAACACGAACAGCTCGATGGGGGGGTCGGTCGTCGGAGCTCCGTCCATGGTGGCGGGTAGCAGGGTTGTGGCCAAGGGGGGTTAACCAGCCAGGTCTACGGATGACGCAGCGGTTAACCTCTTATACCGCGGCCGTTCCACCAGTTCCGCAGCGTACGACAGAACGTTTCGGATCCAGTTAACTCGGGGGTGACGCATCACTCACACGATTTTAATTCCATTGTCCGAGGCAAGGGCAGTGGTGAACGCAATCCCCGCAAACCGGAGCGCCTCGCGGTTGTGGCGCTCGGTGGGGTGGTGGGTGAGCATCTCGGCGACCGAGTTGATGGCGGGACGGACCGCAATCCACAAAATGTACCGGGGCCTCCCCCCCGCGAACGTGTAGATTTGCACTTTTCTGTGGCAGAGCCGTTGGGCCAACAGCGAGTCGGGGGTTAGCCTGATCGCGATCGGACGGGCCTGCATCCCGTTCCGCACAATCAAATCGTACAGGTCGGTCGGGTCGCCCTTTGAGGCGCGCAGCCACTCGATCGCGGCGCGGTAGAACGCCCCCGCATCGTGATCCCGATCCGCCTTGTGCATGGCCTTGACCATCGCCACAAGGTGGTCAACCAGCGCTGGGTTCATGGTGCATCTCTTGGTCTCGGGTCTGATTAATCGACGGATCCTATCCGTTTTGATTGATTAATGTCCGGTCCGGTTCGGACGTCATGAAGATGACACCGAGACCAAAAATCAGGCAGATGTTCCGACCAAACCGGGCCCCCGATGGATTCGGACCCCACTCGAAACGACTCCTCGGGGGAAAAAGACTCTGATTCCGGGTTGAAGCGGCGGTTTTCGCAGATCGAAGCCGAGATTCCGGAGCCCGACTTTGTGGTTGAGATCGACCCCCTCGAGGCCGAGCCGAGCCCGGCGCCCGAGGTCGAGCCGAGCCCGGCGCCCGAGGTCGAGCCGAGCCCGGCGCCCGAGGTCGAGCCGAGCCCGGCGTCGAACGTCGCCGAGGTTGGGACGGCGTCGGAGGACGAAGAGGACGAAGAGGTGCAAGAGATTGTGATCGACGGGGACGACCCGGCGATCATCAACGACGTGGTCGAGGTGGTCCGCGACTACGGCGCCCGGAGCGAGGACGAAGAGGAGACCGAGGAGGACAAGGCGTTCATTTCGGACGACGCCATCGTGCTTGAGCCCGTCTCCAAGCGGAAAGACGTGGACGAAAGCCTCATCCTGCCCGAGGGGACCCGGCGACGCCGGCGGCCCGTCGAAAAGTGGGTGCATCCCGACGAGGCCGAGGTGTGCATCGAGAGCGGGTACGTGATCGAGTCGGACAACGATCTGGACGACGACTACGCCGAGCACGACGACGACGAGGACGACCCTGACTTTGAGGACGAGGTGGAGGATGAGACCACCGATGACGAAGAGGTGGAGACCGACGACGAGGTGGAGACCGACGACGAGGACGACCTGGTCCCGATCACCAAGTACACCCTCCGGGCCATGACGGAGCACGACTGCGAGGTGGCAAAGTCGACCGAGGGGGTGATGGTCCACTGGGAGTTTGAGCGCGAAAAGTTTGCGGCGCACTGGGAGAATCCAAAGGTTCCGCTTCACGTAGGAGAGTTTACTATTGTTCCAAATGAAGGCTGAGTCCGTGCTCGGCTCGACGTCGTCGACCAACCTACCACGTGATCTCCATCAGTGCATCAGCGGTCTTCAGCTTTTCGCCGCGCTTGACCTTGATGGCCAGATCCTCACCCGCCGTCTGGGCAAAAGCCGCAAAGGCATTCTGGTACGCCTCTTGGACCTCCTTGGCCTTGGCCTTGCCCTCGCTCGAGTCGGCGGGGAGCCGGATCAGGGCGTTGGTCTTCTGCGAGATGCGCTTCACGAGGCCGGGAAGGGTGTCGGAAACGCTGTCCGGGGGCATCCCCCGCCCCGATCCCTTGTGGACCACCGCGTAGTGCGTGTCCTTGAAGATCGGATCGCCTGAATCCTCGGCGGGGCTGAACTGCAAAAAGTCCATGGTCTGCCTGTTTTTGTAAGATGGACAACCCACAAAAATCCAGACCCCCCCGTAGAGTAAAGAAAAAGATGGACATGTTGGTGAGCGAGTCGGTGGCGGCGATCCGTCACCGGTACGACGGCGCCGTGGACGTCGACGCGCTGTCCACCATTCTTCACCAGGTCGTGTCAAGCAACACGCGGTTCCCGACGGTGTCGACCGACCACGTGGTCGAGCGATACGCCGAGCTGATGGCGTCGAAGCAGCGGGCCGGACGGCTCGCCGGCGGGGTGGTCCCCAAGTTTGGGTACTACCTCGGCGAGCGGTCGTCGGCCAAGAGCTACGGCGACCCCACCCGGGACCACGACCGCCACACCTTCCAGCCCGGGCGCGACCTCCGGTCCAACCACTTTTCGGCGCTCCACAAGCGGTTTCTCGAGCAGCGTCGGGCCTACATCAACGCGCAACAGGCGCGCTACCGCTGAGGGGTGGCCGCCCGGGCGATGGCCGCGTGCGCGAAGCGGAGGTTGGCCAGGAAGGTGTCGCAGTTCCAGTTGACGTCGGCGGCGACGTCGGGGAACTGCTTGATCTGGTAGTTGTCGTCCTCGAGCTCCTCGTCGTCGATGTCGGGGTGCTCGTCGAGAATGTTGCCATCCCACAGCCTGGCGAGGTGCATCATCTGGCGATTGATCTTGTTGAGCGCCTTGATGTTGATCCGCGACGTGCTTTCGTCCCGCTCGTCGAGCGACTGTCGGAGCGCGTCGTGCTTGGTCTTGGCGAGCGCCACCATGTACTCGTACACACGGCGGGTCAGCGTGGTGCACTCTTCGCGCTTAGCCTCGTCGATAAAATTGGACCCTTCAAAACCGTTGAGCACGCTGTGGTAAGCGCACTCGAGGTAACTCAGCGTGTCGGTGTGGTCTTGCACCACGGGAAGCGAGTCCATCCTTTACCATCAGACGGACGCTCGGATAATTTCGACGCAGAGGGTGTCGTACGACACCTTAGCCGCCGCCACGACGCGATTGCCCTCGGAGCGGAACCCGAGCCTTGTTTTCCAGTCCATCTGCCTAAACACCGGGGCGAGGTGCGGCTGGATTTGGACCGTCGCCTTGGACGTGCCCAGGCGGGTCGTGTGCTCGGTTAACAGCCGCCTCACTTCGTCCACAACCCGACAAATCTCGGCCCCGTTGGCAGCTCCCGCGCTGTCGGTGGCGGCGAGCCACTGGTCGCGGAACATTGTCGCTCGCTTTGAACCCTGGGATGGCGGCGAATAATGGGCGTGTCCCGGTCGTGGTCAACGTACGAAAGAAGCAGCTAGCTGCTCCGGGTGTACGGCCCCGATGTCGACACGTTCGCCAAGTGGCTCGGCCGGCCCGACTCGGTCTACGTGGGGAGGCAGGCGCAGTACGTCGCGGGAACGTTCGCCAGTCCGTGGGGCAACTACAACCGTCTCGATTTCGGGGGGGGTACGTCAAGGAGGTCTTGACGACGCGGACCCACCTGATCCCCAGGCTGGCCGAGCTCGAGGGCAAAGAGCTAGGGTGTTGGTGCGTGGACCCCGGCGACCCGAGCAAATTCTGCCACGGCCACGCAATCGTGGCGCTGTACAAGGCTCACGTGGTCGACGGGATGGGCGTTCAAGAGATGCTCGCCGCGCTGTGTTAATAAAGCTGCTCGGCGCAACGACTTTTTTGTGGAGGGGGGCTTGTTTCAAGAGCACATAAATTCCCATGGGGGTCGACATGTACAACTGCGACGCGTGCGGCGCCATCCGCCACCCCGACAACCTCGAGACGTGCACCAACTACTGCGGCTGCCACTATTGCAGCGACGGACGCGGGTGTGCGGGCGACAACCTTCACAGGATTGAGGAGGGAGGCGAGCTGTACTGCGACGAGTGCCTTCCCAAGTGCTTCTTGTGCAACAACCCGGTGCACCTCGACACGGGCTACTCGTGTGTTGACGACGACTGCGAGAACTGGTATCACGGGACCGCGGAATGCACGTTCGATTTTGGTGCGTTGACGAACAACCTCCTCGACGCCGAGACGTGCCTGGTGTGCGCCCACCACGGTGACGTCGAGCTCGGCGCCGCGCGGGAAGCCTTTGACCGGTGCGGGATCGACGGGTGCGAGGAACTCGCTCTCCTCGACACGTCGTGCGAGTGCAGCCACGCCAAGAGGTGCATCTACCACTTCGAGCAACACGTGTGCGACGACGTCGGGGTGGCCATAGACAACCTGGTCAACAGCGGCCAACCCGCCAAAATCCGCGCCGCGCTCGACTACCTCCGCGACAAGTGCGACGACAGGACCATGACCGAAGCGCTCGCCAGGGGCGGATTTTGATCCAATGCAGTGATCCTTTACTGTGGATCGCGCTTCCCCGCGGGCGCCCCCGTCGCCTTGGTCTTGGCGGGGATGCGGCGCTTCGCCCTCGCACGACGGCTCGCCATCGCGCGCTTCGCGGCCTTTGCGGTGACGACGGGCAACTCGGTGACCCCGGCGCAGCTCCACGCGGGCGCGACGTGGCCGGGCGGGTTGTCGTTCTTGCGCCACTTGGTCACGTACAGCGTGGTCACCCCGCCCGCGGCCCCGTACTTTGACCGGAAGGCCTTCACGGCGGCTTCTTTATCGCCGCGCATTACCGAGACCTCCTTACGGGCGGCGGCCCGCGGGTGCAGCGCCGCGACGAACGCGGGGTCGGGGGAGGCGTCGGTGCCCGCGCCGGGCAGCTCGGTCAGGCCCGGGGCGCCGGGCAGCTCGCTCGCGGCGTCGCAGGGGTGAGGGGCGGCGGCCATCGTGGCTGCCCGGGTGTGAGGCTGCCCGGTCGGGATCGGGCGCCCCCGTGTCCTCGCTGAGTCAGGGTTGGTGTCCGCTCGGCCTCTCAATCCAAATCGGGGTTCGTGACTCAGCGAGTCCAAATCGGGACCCGTGCGCGTCTGTCCGATCCCGACCGGGCGAGCCACCGCACAACCGGCTCGCACCTCCGCGCCCCCACACCGCTCCCCTCGCCCCACCCGCGCCCCTCGCACCCCTACACCGCCCTCCCCACGATGGACACCGACCCCGCGGGCGCGGCCCCGGCCCCCGCGAGCGCGGGCCCGCCGCCCAAGTGGAACACCCCCACCGCGCAGACGGCGTGGGACAGCGGGGACCCGGAGGCGTTCACCAAGCACCTCATCCGCACGTACGGGGACTGGTTCGCGTTGTACCTCATGATGTCCATCCCGTTCGAGGACTGGTGGGAGGCCTCCGCCGCCGAGATCGCCGCCATCGAGAACGACGAAAGCGACGGGGTCGGTCTCGTCTTCGGCGACGACGATGACGAGATCACCGACGTCTGCGGCGACCAGATGTACGACTCGCACATCAAGTACGGCGTGGCTTTGCGCACGAAGGCGGGGTCGGAGGCGCCGATGCCCAAGACGCCCGAGGCGTACCGCGAGCTGTTCCGGGCGGCGACCGAGACGCCCATCCCCCCGCTGGACCGCGGGGTGATCACGTACGTGGTCACGCCCCCCGACTGCGAGCTGTGCGCGGTAGAGGGCCACAAGAACCCCGCCGAGTACGACCTTGAGCTCGTGAACGGCCTCTGGGGGTTTGTGTGCGGAGACTGTCGCCGTGGCACCGCCCCCAAGCACGCCGAGCTTGGCATGGGCAAGGGCCAGGCGCTCGTTCTGCGGCCGCCGTTCCGCGAGTAAATCGCCCACTTCTTCCGAAAACGTCTCAAAAAAGTAGCTCACGGTAGTTGGCAAAAAGCGCGCGATGCACAACGACCCCCGGGTCGTGAGGTTGGCCCGGATCGCCGTCCAGGAGATGCCCTTGTTCCGAGACCCCCCCGTCACGATGGTGACCCAGTGTAGACGGCGGTACCCCGAGGTGTACCGAAGCATCTCCGAGGTGGAGCGGGACGTGGTGGTCCGCCACACCATCCTCGTGGCGTCGTTCGCCCGCGTCCGCAACTACTGGTGCCACGTCCCCGAGCCCGTGTTCGAGAATCTGGTGGCGACCGTGATGGCGGAATTAAACGCCGCCGAGTAGCGGCCGATGGTTAAATTTTCCGGGGGTCCGGTGTCCCCAACAGATCAACCATGCCCCCCAAGCAGAAGAAAGCCAGGGTGGAGGAGGAGCAAGGGATGAAGGTGGCGCCGCCGCCGTCCGAGTTCACCAAGCCGTGGCTTCTTCACCTGTTTCTCGAGGAGCAGGAGCGCGCCGACTGGGATGCGCACTACGCCAACAACGCCAACGAGCCGTGCGCGGACCGGGGCTGTCGGATCTGCCCGCTGGTCGAGCAGCTGCGCAAGAGCGAGCCCAACCCGCGCGTGGGCAAGCTCACGCTGCCAACGCGCCACACCAAGGGGTTCTCCGTCAACGCCCGACGCCGGCTGTTGCTCCTGTGGCTCCGGAGCGAGTGCCACCGCGAGGCGTTCCTGGCGCTCCTGAACGAAAAGGGGACGTTCCTGATCGACGTGGACCGGCGGCGGTGCACGATCGACTCGGCTCGGTTCGACGTGTTGCAGCGGTGCAACAGCGGGTGGATCGGGCCGCGCGAGCGCTTCGCGATCGGGCTCAACCAGGTGATGATGATGAACGGGGTGATCATGACCTGGGACCGGGTGTGCGCCTGCGTGGGCATCGGGGGCGACGACAAGACCTGGAGCAAGTCGACGCTGCTCCGCCGCAAGGCGATCGAGTTCTCCGCCGATGGCAAGAGCTGTTGGTCGGCGGCCATCATGCGCGAGTCCAAGGTCATCATGTCGGTGCTCGGCTCGTTCGACCGCGTGACGGTGGTCCGGGGCCCCGGTGGGTTTGGCAAGTCGCACGGCCAGATCCACGCCGCCGCGGTCCGGGGCGACGTGTTGACGGCGCACGCCCCGCGGGTCGAGGTGGTCCGGGACCTGTTCTCCAAGTTTGCGCGGATCGGCGCCGAGCTCGGGCGGGGGCTGTCGGCGAGCATCGGCGGCCGGAGCACCTCGTACACCAACACCGAGACCACGCAGCGGCTGTTGCTCAACGCGGTGTACGCGGGCAACCTGGCCGACCACCTCGCCAAGGAGAAGAAGAAGCGCAAGGCCGATGTCACCATGTTGCTCGACGAGACCGGGATGCTCAACACGTTCGACCTCGCCAAGATCCTCAAGGCCGCCGCCCGACTCGGGGTGGACCACCTGGTGTTGATCGGATGCGAGCACCAGATCGGCCCGTTCGAGGGCGGGCAGCCGTTCCGGGCGCTGGTCGAGTGGCTCCGGTGCGGGGGCGCGCTCCCGTCGACCCCGATCGACCTGGTGACGGTCGGGATTGTCAACGGGAAGTTGCAGCGGCCGCCGCGGTCGCGGTGCCCGCACGAGTCGGCGTTCGAGTTCAACCGGCTGATCTACGAGGAGTACGCCACCCCGGAGGAGCGCGAGCGCGCCACCGACGCCTTCCTGGCCAGGTACAGCGAGGAGCACAAGCGAGACACCCGGGTGTGGGTCCGGCCGTGGCGACGGCTCTACAACGAGGAGAAGCTCCCGAAGCTCGCGGCGCTGCTCTTGCAGCTCCAGCCCGACCTCGCGGCGCACATGAAGGCGAGCGGGCTGATCGACGCCGCCGAGAAGGTGGCGCGGTCGTTTGCGATGGTGCACAAGCTGGACTGGATGGCCGGGAACCCGTCGTACCAGATCGCCAACCTCCGGAAGATGACCGACGTCCGGGCGCCCCGCGGGTCGAGCGGCGACGACAAGATTCGGATCATGAAGCAAGGGGTGCGGGACGACGCCGCCAAGGCGCGCGAGGACTTTTTCGCGGCGCACGAGGCCCGCGGGTGGGCCGGGGCCACCTCGACCGACCGCGAGGCCACGCTGATGGCGTACTTTATCCAGCGGACGCTGCTCGCCAAGTCGGACACCGCCGAGGGGCTGCTCAAGCACACCAACTCCAAGGTGTTCTACCGGGGCGAGATGGTGCGGTACGACGGCCGGCTGCACCTGGTGGCGCAGGACTGTCGGGCGTGGGGGGGCAACGTGTTGACGCTCTGCCCGCGCCACCCGCTGGCGACCGAGGGCGCGACGATCGTGGTCGAGGACACCGACCGGGTCAAAAAGGCGTTTGCGTTCACCACCCACCGGTTTCAGGGCGCCGAGCGCGCCAACACCATCACGCTCGACCACTTCTACATGCACCCGAGCCAGGACCAGATCGACGGCCGCAACAAGCTCAACGTGGCGGGCAGCCGGCGCCAGGACAACCTGTGGATGCTCTTTATTAACGACGGGTACGAGGTGATCCGAGGGTACTCGTCGGCCGCGGTGGCCGAGCACATCCGGACGACTGTCATGTGGACGTGCTTTCCGCCGCCGCCGTCCGCCGCCTCCAGTGCCCCACAAACCGCCTGAGCAGCGTGTCGCCCCACGCCAGCGCCTCGTCCTCAAGCCGCTCCATCCGGGTCGTGCACCGCCGGCTGCCCATCGAGGCCCCCGCGCCGTACAGCGAGATGATGGACGCAAAGGGCAGGTCGATGGGCAAGAGCTCTTCGAGCACGTCGCCGAGGCAGTACATGGCCGCCGGATTCCGCTGGCAGGTCTCCATCGACAGCCAGTCGCGCACCATCGCCTTTGTAAACGGGCCGTCGGGGTTGGCGCGGACGATCTTGCACGCGAAGACCGCGGCGGGGGCGTACCCCTTGCCCGCGGCCTCCCCCATCATCTTGAGCCCCTGGACCACGTGGTCCGTCTTGATCAGCGCCCGCGCCGTGGTGAACATCGAGGGCGCGTGGCCGAGCTGGCACGCCCGGTGAAACGCGACCCCCGCCTTGGGCTTGTCCTGCGGGATCCCGTCGCCGTTGAGCATCGCCCCGCCCAGAAAGTTGTGCGCGTACTTTTGGATCCGCTCGGGCGGGGCGTTCTTCGCGTTGGTCTCGACCAGCGCCAACAGGGCGAGCATGTTGAGCACCGCCACCTCCTGCGGAATGTCGTACGTGGTCTTGCACGCCGGGCATACGTCGGGCAGGTGCTCCTCGGTGCACCGCCGACAGATGAGCACCCCGCAGGTCCGACACTGCCCGCTGGTCCCGTCGATCTCGTCGTCCTCGCGCGCCTTGCACACCGAGCACGGGTGCACCACCGGCGGCGGCGGCGCCCCGTCCTTGCCCTTGCGACAACACGTGCGGCCGTGCCCCCCCTTCCAGTGGCGGGCTCTGCACCGCTCGGAGCAGTACGCAACCGAGAGGCACTCGCTGCACCACACCGGCGGGCCCTTGTTCATCCTGTTGCAATAGTCGCACTCGCGCCACACCACCATGCGCACGTTGCCCGCCGCCATGGCTCGCGTGGGGTGTGACCTTCTCTCGGACCCCTGACCCCCGCTGGTTAACCGTCGGATGACGCACGCCCTCATCCGGAGTGGTGACTCATCAACTGAAACCTGGTGACGCATCATCCCAACTAGGGCAAGGGGGCGGGGCGACCGGGTCACACCCAGCCAACATGCCTCGCAGCGTGCCCGGTCGGACCCAAGTTAGGGATTGGGCGCGCGCGAATGGGCTCGTGCACCGCGGTAACCGGGTGAACCAACAGTTCTACGTCAGCGTCACCGGGCCGACCCCGCCGCCGGTCACGTACGCCGACAACGTGCCCGAAGATAAGCTCGACAAACCCGGGATTGCGTTTCGGTTCAACGGTGCGCACCCGGTGTTCGCCACGCCGCGCGAGGCCCTCGCCGGGTGCGCCGCGGACGACACCGAGCTGTGGTGGGTGGAGTGGGCCGCCGCCTCCGCGTCGGACCTTTGGTCCGTCGAGAAGATCGTCGACGAAAGGTGTCGCGGCCACTACCACGACGACGACTGGTTGATCGAAGGGCGTCTGCGTCTCCGGACGTGCGTCGACACGGCGCCGACGCTGACAAAGATTGTGTGCACCGCCGTCGAGTCGACCAACATGCGTTTCGCCACCCCCTCGACCGTCGAGATCACCATCCCGCGCTCGGTGCTCCGCGACGCCGACCACCACGATCTGCAAGAGACGGTGCAACACACCACCGGCTACGTGTGCGAGGGGGGCGTGTCCGTCGACGTGCGGCGGACAACGGTGGTCGTCATAGTGTGCGACGTAACCTGGGGCGAGTTCCATGGTGGGATGTTCTTCTGACCCACCCATCAAAATAATAATCGCTGATTATAACCGTGCGTCGTGTCGTGGGTTAACCGGGCCACAACCCCTGGACGAGATGGCAACCCCAAGTGTGATCGCGGCGGTGATTAGCTGCGTGTTTGACGGCGACGATAAGGACGATCTCGACACGGTCAGCGTCATGACCGCGATGCACAACATTGAGCACCCCCCTGTCCAGGGCGCGGACACGGACGCCGAGATCCTGAGCAACCTCCGGGCGTCCGGCGGCCACTTTTTGGTGTTTTCGCAAGGGGTCGAGCCCGCAAAGATGAAGACGATCCTGTCCGAGATCGAGGCGACGCTGCGCGCCTGGGCGCACGCCGCCACCCGCGCGTCGTCGTACCGCCAGATGATCGATTGCCCCCCGGCCGCCGCCGACTGCCCGGTCGCCCGCGACATCGCCACGGCGACCCCGTCGTGGGAGCGGTACCGCGCCGCCATGAGCCTTATCCCCGCGCTATCGATCAAGCTGGTGCGCACCACGTACGACCACACGGTGGTGCGGATCGAGACGGCCTGGAGCCAGGACATTGTCAACCGGCTCCACGCCCACCTCTTGGCCGTCCACAACCGGGTGGTCTTGAACCACCGGTACCGCGACGTCAGCTACGTCACGATGGTGTCCACGCCGCTGTACCACCCCACCGGGCAGTTTCCTCCGGACTCGAAGGGGTGCAGCGTGACTTGCCCGCGGTGGGGAGAGGTCCTGGTGCACCCCGGGATCGCGGCCCGGATCTTTGGCCACCGCGGCGCGAGCATCAAGCACAAGATGACGCAGATCCGTCAACGGCTCGGCGGGAGGAACGGGCGGTGGTGTCACCAGCCCATGATTGTCCCCGTCCGGAACACACTCACGGGCGCGATGATGATCACGCTGGTGCACGACTCGATCCGACACATGTCGTCCGAGGGGACCAAGCAGTACATTGGCGAGCTGTACCGGTACGTCATGGGGTTTGTTCGGCGCGTTGTTCGCGAGGGCAAATGATTAGTATTAAACCGGGCGCACTTAACCGCAACCACAACCGCCGCGATGGCGCTGCCCGACGAAGTGTGGGCCATGGTGTTTGAGCACACGGAGCCGTTTGTTCTGTGGACGGGGGCCCTCAAGCTCACGTGTCGTCAGTGGCGCCGCGTTCTCGACGACACACCGTTGTTGCGGCGGCGGGCGCACCGGGGTCGGTTCGAGGCGTACAAGCGGAAGTTGATTGCCCCCGAGGGTGTGCCCGTCAAGGGCGCCCGAGCGCTCCGAGCGCTCGGGGTGGCGCGATCGGAATGGGAAATCTCCGACCTTGTGGTGGTCCAGGGCACCGACTGCGCCTACGCGTCGCACAGGCCATACGCTCACGGGGGGCCTTTGGTCGTCCGGAAATGGCGGCTGTCGACGCGCGAGTACACCAACGACCCGCCGATCAATCTCCGTGGCACCAAGATGGTGGGGGCCACTGCAAACTGCCTGGTCACGCGCAACGGGATCAACGACGGGGTTAACATTTACAACGCCGACGGGATTTTTGTCACCCACGTGTTACGCGCCAACACAGTCCAAACCTACGCCGTCTCCGGGGAGCACCTGTACATGCATTTTGACAATGTGATTCGGACCGTGCAGTTGCACCCCGCAAAAACGAACGAGTGCGTGGATACTGTTATTCCCGTCAGCGGGCCCATGGTTCCGGACGAGGACGGCGAGGGGGTCCGCATTGTCGGCCAAAAAAAGACGGTCATGGTGAACCGCTTCGGCGACCGGACGCAGCGACCAAAGCGCGACGACGACGCGTTTGTTCACCACCGCGCGACCGGGCTGTGCATTCGCGACGGGAAACTGTACTAAATTTCGCGAGGGATGATACTGTAGCTGGTCGGGACGAGCGACGAGTGGATCATTTTCAGGATGTCGACGCTCTTGAACAGGAGGCTCGCGGCCACGTAGTCGCTCGGGGTGCGCTGGATGTAGGTCGGGTTGCAAATCTCGATCTCGACCTCGCACACCGGGGGCACCGTCTTGTACGCCGTCTCGCACTCGCTCCGGGACGGCCCCGACCACCGCTTGGTCAGCGTGTACATGAAGTTGGGCCTGTCCTCGCCGCGGCTACACAGGTAGTACGCCTTGCGCTTCTTGAGGTACACCAGTGTGGGCAACACCCGGACCGCGCCGCCGAGCGCGCGGGGCACCTCGCGCGACACGGCCACCCGGATGTCCGTGAGCTTCCCGCCGTCGACCTGCGTCTCGGTCGCCATGTTCTTCTTAAACAGCGTCTTCTTCACGATGGTGGTCCGCTCGGGCAGCGTGTCGCCCCCCTCGGTGAACACCGACTCGGTTCGGAGCGTCTGGGTTGGGTTGTCGGGGTCGGGGTGGTGGTACACCCACACGTTGACCCAGTCGTCGACCGACACCCACCAGTCGACCGCGGTGTCGAGCTGCTTTTCGATGTCGCGGAGCGCCGCCTCGGAGATCCCCGTCTGGAATCGGTTCCCGTCGACGCACGACCCGAACCGCACCTCGGTCTCGACCACGCCCTGGTTGGGCCCCGCGATCCGCGACTCTTCGATCGCCGCGAGCCGCGCCTTTTCCACCACGTCGATCATGTGCGGGAGCGCCACCGAGCAACACGGGAACGCCGACATGTACTCGGGCTGCGCCGGGTGCGCGTACTCGTACGTCATCGGGACGGCTCTGCCCGCTCGTGCGAAAGCTGGCCGGTTTCCCCCTTGCGAATCGACCTTTTTTAATTGACCATATACCCACCAAACGAACAGCCATGCGACCGTCGCCCAAACGAACAGCCATGCGATCGCCGCCCAAGCGGCGCAGGTCAAAGGGGCCACAACGACGACGGCGAAAGTCAAGGGAGTCGCCGCCGATACGACGACGGCTGCGATCGCCGCCATCGCCCGACTTTTTCTCGCCACCGCCAGCCCGAGGAGGCGGCGGGTTCTTTTCGCGGATGTTTGCACCCGTCGCCGCGTTCAATCCAATCTCGGCGGCCGCGGACGCCCCTGCGCTCAATCGAATTCCCGCGGCCGCGGCCGCCGCGCCCGTTGTGCTCGACGTCGCCAAGGACGAGCCGGGCGAGCCGGCGTGTGTGGTGTGCACGGACAACGCGGTCGCCATCTTGTTCAAACCGTGCAACCACCTCAAGACGTGTCGGACGTGCACCAACCTGTTGGCCACGAAAGAGTTTCCGTTCAAATGTCCGATTTGTCGGGATGATGTCACCGAGTTCACCGAGGTGTTTTTGTAAAATGCCCGATCTAATAGTTGTCGAGAACGCGCTGGACCTGGAGCGGGGCGAGATGCACCGCGTATTTGCATTTCCACCCCGGGACCCGCCGAATCGCCTTGGCCGCGAGTTGCTCGAGACTCGACACCACCACCGGAACAGGGGGGCGGTCGGCGAGCAACGCGTGGGTGTCAATATTATCTATGCGGCACCCACTCAGCCACGTTGGCAGGTAGCGAAACCCGCACTCCAACAGACGCTCAATGTCGGCTTCGTTGAGGTCGAACCGCGTGATGTTGTTGCACACCATCCGGAGCGATTTGTACTTGCGCAAATCGACGAAGCCGCCACTCCGGTCGCCGTACGCTTCGGTCGCGGGCCTCCACTCGACGGTTGGTGGCGGTGGGAGCCTCATGATCAGCGGCGTGTCGCTGATGATTTCGTCGATGCAATGGCACGCCACGGTCGTGACGACCGTTTGTCTGTTGGGGTGGGCGGCGAGGTAGCCGTAGGCGCCCCAGGGCAGCATGTCCCGATTGTATCGCACCACGTGCGTGGGGGGTAACTCTGGGTCCCAGTACCTGACTCGGAACCGCACCGAGCTGCCCCGCCGCCAGAATCGCAGAAGATTGGCCCCCTCTTTGGCAAGAAAATCGCAAAACCCAGCGGCGGCGTCGACATCATCAAAGTCAACCCCGCCGCACAACAGCCCATGAGTCCACCATGTTTCTGAACCAACAACAAAGGCCCATTTTTGGTGGGACGGGGTGAAGTGCGAGTACGTCACCACCTCCAATACCCCCCCGCACAACGCGCTCATCCCTGACGTGAGATGAGGCCGTCGACGGCCCCCAACATCGACTCGACCGGGTCAACTGCGGGGGCGGCGGCGTTGGCCGCAAACTTACTCGTCCCGGTGAGCGCAGGGGTGTTAATTGAACACTCGTGGCACCGAAACGCCAAGATGCCCCCGAGGAGCAAAATGACAAGGAGGGCCAACACGGCCGGACGCATCCCTCTCTTCCTTTACTGACCACACCCCCCGAAATTACATCGACGTCACCTCGACGGGGCACGACGCCACCTCCATCCGGATGTTGTAGATGGTCTTCTTGAGCATCGAGGTGATGCTATGCGCAATCTCCTCCATCGCCGCCTTCTTGGTCGCCGACGGCCGGGCCTCCTCCTGCTTCTCGAGCACCGCGGCGAGCGCCGCCAGCGCTTGCGTCACGGCCTCCTTGGCCGCAAACGGGATCGCGGCGATCTGACTCAGCTTGCGGTCCTTGGCCTTGACCGTCGCGTAGAAGAACTCGATGTTGTCGACGTGGTGCACCAGCGCGGAAAAGGCGTCGCGCTCCGGTTTGAACTGAACGTACGTGTTGAGGTTGTGGAGGTGCACGTAGATGGGGGAGCGCTCCCGGAGGTGGTCGGTGGGGACCCCAAACACGACGTACTTGGACCCGGGCTCCCCGGCCCCAGACGCCTTGGTGATTTCGGCCGGGGCGTCGTCCTCCTTCTTCTTGGGCGGCGGAGGAACGACCTTTTTCCGGAGGGCGTACATGGTCCCGCCGCCGACCAGCGTGACCGATCCGAGTCCCATCAGGATTTCCGGGAGAACCGCCATGAACGCCGCCATCTTTGGGAGGGTGCACCCATCGTAATTTTTGAAACCAACCCCCGGGGAGATATTCCGCTTCCGACATGGGCTAAACATGGGGGATTACATCTGCTACTGCCTCGTCCACACCGCCCCCACCACCCGGACGTACGTGGGGTGCACCAACAACCCCACCCGCCGGATCCGCCAACACAACAAGGAGATCAAGGGCGGGGCCAAGTACACCGGGCAGCGCGACGGTGGGTGGTGTTACCGCTACCAAGTCCACGGGTTCGAGTCGCAACGACACGCCCTCAGTTTTGAGTGGCACTGGAAGCGACGGTCCGGGCGGCGGATCCAGGGCCGCCGTGGGACCCCGCTCCAACGCCGCGAGCACGCCGCCAGAGGGTTGATCGCGGGCGACCCCCGGTTCCGGGGACTGACGTTCCTGGACATGGAAACGCGTGTTGATAACGAGTAATTTCCGAGACCATAATTTGCGAAGCAGTTTGGCGCAGTGGAAGCGTGTTGGGCTCATAACTCAAAGGTCAGAGGATCGAAACCTCTAACTGCTACTTTTTTTTTCCACCCGGAACTTGAGCCGCCACAGCGCCTCGAGGAGCATGATGGCGTACGCCTCGTTTTCGGCGCGCATCATGCACAGGCAAAGGATCGACGCCCGCCGCCGGATCTGCTTTCGGAGATCCTTGTGGGTCGACGGGGTCCACCACTGCTCGATGGCGACCGGGAACACTTTCTTTCTCGCGTCGATGGCGACAAGACCCTTGTCGTCCGACGCCCACAGGTACGTGTAGTGGCGTGCGGTGTCGGAGCTCTTGACATAATAATCGACCCCGACCAAGGCCCATGTGTCGGTGGCCGGCGAGTACAGCTCGCCCTCGGCTTTCTCGCACCCCCCAACGACAAACACCTCGCCGTTGCCCAGCGTGATTTGTTGGTGCCTGCGGCGTTGCTTTTGCATTCGCCTCACCGGACGCTTGGACGCGTCGGCGAGGGTGAACACCTCTGTGTAGGCGGATAGCTTCCCCTTCCGGTTGTATCCACCGGTGACCAGGACTCGACCGTCTTTTAGCGCCGACGCCGCAAACCCTGTCATGGTCGTGGCCGGGAGGCGATGGCCGCGTGCCCCGTCCACAAGGTAGCTGTTGTGGTCGTCACCGCGGAAGAACACGGTACTGTCGTCGCTGACCGCCACCGCTTTCGCGTTAAAGGCGCTGTAAAAGCCGCGGGGGGCGTGATCCATGCGCACTCCAAACCCCGAATAGTCGTTTCGCTGGGTGGGGTCGGCGCGGTTGAGAAACCAAATCGCCCCGCCGTTGGACAGAAAGGCCATCCCGTTGGTCTGGAGACCAACGACGGCGTCGGCGTCCTTCGCCAGCCTGAACGTCGCAAACCATTCTTTGGCTTCCCAGTCGTACCGGAGCAGCGTGAACCCCGGACGAGCCGCCGTCTTGTTGTAGATGTTGCTGCGGAACACGAAGAACGCACACATTTTGGTTATACACGCGCTATTTTTTCACGATTGATCGTTTTAATGCGGACTACACGGAGGGGGGGGGGTGCCAGCGGTTGTGAGCATCAACGCCGCCGCCAAACGAAAAACACACCGTCCTTGACAAACGGCGCGGTGGCCTTTTCCTCCTCGGTCCGGGCCTCCCGGATCTTGTTCATCGGGACCCCCGTCGGGGGCTTGCGTTTGGTCACCGAGACCCAGTTGGGGAGCTCCTCCATCTTGGGACAGTGCTCCTTGAGGTGGTGCCCGGCCGCCAGGCAGTGGCCGCAGATGTACGTGTCCGGCGGGGTGACGCGGGGTGGGCGCATGTCCCGTTTGAACACGTGCTTGTCGAAGGCGGCGTAGCTCGGGTGCTCGGGAACAACGCCGATGGACTCGCGGTACGACGCCATGTTGCTCTTGATTGAACCGATCCGGCCGACCAACTTGAGCTTCTCCGGGGTGGTGATGGTGGGGTGCGTGAGCTGCCTCTCGAGGTGACTGATATCTACCGGCGCGTACGTGTTGCGCTGGGGGCGCCCCCGCCAGTCGCGCACCACGGGGAGCCGGACCAACACGATGGGGTCGGGCCCGGGGGTGCTCGTGTCGGTCAGGGGGGTGCACCGGGTCAGGTCGCGTTGGTGTTGCTTGTATTCCGAAAAGGGCACGCCGACAAAGCACGAGCCCTGGATCACCTTGCGGTACATCGACGTCATGTCGTGGATCATGCAGTTGCGCTCCTCGATGTGGAACCTAAGCAGTTCCCACGCGACGCCGGGGTCGTAGTCGCCGCCACGGCCGCAGAAACAGGCAAAGCCCGAGGTGTCTCCGGCGACCATCGCTCGCGCAAGAGCCTTGGAATTCAGGAGTGCGCAACGGCACATAGCACGGTCCGGACGGCGGCGGTTCTGGGGTGCATTTAAGTTAACCAGGACGGTCTAATTTTCGGGGAGTGGATCGCTCCCAACCTTGTGAAGGAACTCGTTGAGCGCCTCTTTCGTTTCTGATGAGGTGTGTTGCGCACACGCGGCCAACGCCCTCTGTAGATGTTTGTTCTCGGATCGAAGCTGGACCAGGCCAAGGTCGACTTTCTCCTGTGTCCTCACCAACGTGCGAAGCCGCTCAACTTCGTCTCTTTGACTTTGGTCTGCGGCGCTCAGCTGCTCATTTTGTCGCCCCAGATCGGCCATCTGGTGCTTCAATTTGCTTACCTCGGCTTGGAGCGCGTTCAAACGCGTCAATTCGCTCTCGATATCCGCGCTCTCGCTCATCAACAACACGTTGGTCTCCTTTTGGCGGGCCAATTCAGCCCTTATGGCACGAAGTGTCAACTCGGTATCCGCGAGGGTATTCGCAAGTGTGGCGATTTCGGCCTCGGCCTCGACCAGAGCCTCCCTGGCCGTTTCGTTCTCTGCAATTCTTTGCTCGAGGGCCCGTATTTGGCGTTCAAGGTCTTCAGTGTCGCAGGGAACGGGCTCTGGAGCAGGGGGATCGTCGTCACTTGGGGCCAACTGTTCCGCCATTTCGGTCATATCTTGTTGAAGTTTGATTTGAGCACTCACAGGTATTGAAGGGACATCTTCGGCGTCGTGAATTCGAAGAAACTCCGTTGTGAGAAGCATCAGCTCTTCCTCCAGGCGCACATTTTCGGCTCTAAGTTCGTCCACCATAGTTTCAAGCGTGGCCTTGTCATTCACGCACTCTTTCAAGGCCTCACTTTGGTCGGCGCGTAGACTTGAAACGATCCTGTCTGCTTCGTCGAGTGCAGCGTCCCGCTCGACTTCGAGGCCATCCAATTTGGCTTTCACTTCTTTGAGCGCCGCCTCGATCTCCCGTCTGGTCTTGATCTCGAGCTCGAGCTGGGATCGCATCCCGGAGAGAAACTTTTGCATGAACATGGCCGCAGCGAGGGGATCTGTCATCACCGTGTCAAAATTGTCCTTCCCGGTGAGGTCGTTGGCGTGCTTGGTCTTGTAGTGCTCGGCCAGCGCGGCCTGAGTTTCAAACCTTGGGTGACTTGCGTCAAAGATGCACCGGGCGGGGTCTTGGCTGTATAGCCGCTGGATGTTATCGATGAATGCGTCGTCCTTGGAATCCCACCCAAGAAACTTGGTGTAAAAGGCATCCTCCCTCCAATCGGTGGGGAACGGTGGGGGTTGCCACGGGGGGTCCATCCCTCTTTTTTTGATTGATCTTACGACCGGACTTATTCTGGCTGACCGGTATTGCAAAGAAGACAAGTCACCATGAATCAGTGGCCCGACGACAGCGACTCGGAGGAGGTGTCCGTCGACGATCCGACGGGGTTGCCAACGCCCGTCGACGATCCGACGAGGCCGCTAACGCCCGAGGATGAGTACCTTCACGTGGCTGGCGATCACGACTTGGATGAGGACGACTTCGAGGCCTTCAACAAAGAGCTGGTTGCTCAAGAATCCGATCGCGACGTGCAATCGCACCGCCGCCTCGTGGAACTGTACCAAGGATTGGACGGGGTCGACGCCAGCGACTCGGATGGATTTGGTCACTTTGTGGAGCAGGCGCTGTTCAACAAAGAGCTGTGTCCGCTGTGCAAGGAGGACGTGTCGTCGGTGATGGGGGGAGTGACGGCGCACCTCGAGGTGTGCTCGAAACGCACTACCCCCATCACCGACGACATCCCGGTCAATCCGACCGCCATCATCATCTACGTTCAGGAGCAGACCAAAGAAATGAAGAAGCGGATGCGCGATCAAGCCGAGAAGATCAAGGATCTCAACGCCGAGATTGATCAACTCAAGAGGCAGGGGTCAACCGCCGACGCCGACAAGGCGGCCAAAGAGGGGGAATTGGCTGAACTCCGGGCCGCTATGGATGCTCTCAGACAGGCCAAGGCTGAGCTTGAGGGGCAGCTTGCCACGTGCAACAAAGATCTCGCGTCGGCCCGCGAGAATCTGGCCAAGGCCATCGAGGAGAGTGAGAGGCGACTGAAGGGGCTGCGAGAGCAGGGGTCTGAGAACCGGGCAAATGAGTTTGAGTTTACCCGTCTTGAGATGGAGCTCGAGAAGCTCAAAAAGGCCAAGGCCGAGGTCGAAGCCCAACTGGAGTCTGAGCGCGGATACGTAACGGACAATATTGAGTACCTCAATGACGTGGAAGAATCGCTCAAAGAGACACTAGGCTTGATCGAAGACTGCGAGTCGCGATTCAACGAGTGCGAAGCCAAGGCCGACCGGTTGGAGCAGGAGCAGCGCCAGCTCGAAAACGATCGCGAAGCGGCGACCAAGGCGTTTGCGCTGATGAGCACGCACATGAGCAGCCTCTTGAACAAGCTTGCTCTGGAGGTGACACCCTCGGAGCTCAACAACGCATTCGCGGGCAAGAAAAAGCTCAAAGCTCCAGAGGAGCTCAAGGGGGCGGCGTAATGAGCGCGGTATCGCATTCGTCGACATGGTTCCTGTGCGACGCGCACCCGGCGCACACCCACATGTCGCACCCCTTGGTGCACAGCGTTGCGTCGCAGCGGACAAAGCACACCTGACACCGCGCAACGTCGAGTCGACGGGTCTCCGGCGCGCACCCATCGACGTGATCGCTGTGCGACGTGCACCGCTTGCACACCCACATGTCGCACCGCTGGCACATGGTCGCGTTTGGGGGAGTTCGGTGACACACCTGGCACCGCGCGACGTCCTTGCTCGCCATCGTGGGGTCTGCGCCCCCAACCCCACCCCGCGGTCAACCGGTGGGTTAACCGAGTTGCTGAGTCAAACCCGGACCGCCCGATTGAAAATTAAACGTCGCAGAAACCAAACCCGCCGATGCACTTTTGCCTCACCATCCCAGTGGGGACCAACGGGACCCATGTGCGGGTCACCAAGCTCCGGAGCCCGGCGGTGTGGGCCTGGGCGGACCCGAGCGACCCCGTAGCGGTCGCGGCGGTCGCGTGGCTCCGCGAGAACCACGACAACGTCCGGAAAGGGCGGGCGCCCGAGGGGCCGACGTCCCGGACGCTGTGCCTCGGGGTCGAGGTCGACGGCCACATGCACGCCCTCGGGGTCCCGCAGTTCACCAAGAGCACGACGGCGGCCAACGTCGGCCGCAAGATGGAGGCGCTGTTCAGGCCCAAGCAGAAGACCCCGCTCGAGCACCAGACCGACCTGCTCGAGTACGTCAAGGCCAACCGCGACTTCACCACCCGCAGCGCCACCGCCTTTTTGATCTACTGGGAGATGGGGTCGGGCAAGACGCACGCCGGCGCGCTCCTGGCCGCGACCGGCCGGTCGCGCCACACCGTGTGCCTGTGCCACGTCACCAACATCGGGCAGTGGGTCAAGGCGGTCGCCGACGTGGTGCTCGACGCCGACGGGTACGACCGGGTCGACGTCGACGTCATGGGGTTTGCGGCGTTCAACAAGTGGTTTAGCACCCCGCAGAAGATGCGCGGGGTGCAATGCGTGGTGGTGGACGAGGCGCACGTCTTCCGCAACAACACCCCGACGATGCAGTCCACCGTCGCGACGGTCCGGCGGGCCAACCAGGTGTTTCTGCTCACGGGGACGCCGCTGGTCAACTCGGTCGACGACCTCGACGGGATGCTCCCGCTGATCTTTGGGTCGTCGGCGCCGCGCCACCGCCCGGCGCCGCTCGAGCTCCAGAAGATGCTCGACGGGAACCTGAGCTGGTTCGACCCGGCGTTCCACCGCCCGGCGATGCACCGCAAGCACTACCCGACCGTCACGCACGCGGTGGTCCCCGTCCAGATGACGTGGCTCCAGACGCTCCAGTACATGCAGGTGCGGTCGTCCACGTTCCACTTCAACGGGTACCAGATTTGCTCGGCGATCCAGAACCGGTACAACTGCCAGACCCGCGCGGTGTGCAACGCCCCGCTGTGGCCCAAGGACGACGAGTCCCCCAAGCTCCGGAAGATCGCGGACACGGTCGTCACGTACGCCGGGATCGGTCCGCAGGTGGTGCACTCGTCGCTGATCGACTCGGCGCTCTCCCGGCTCCGGGAGATGCTCCCGAAGACGCTGCGGGTGTCGATGATCACCGGGGGCACCCAGGCCGGCGACCGCACCGCGATCACCAAGCTGTACAACGCGGGCAAGGTCGACGTGTTGCTCATCAGCGACGCCAGCCAATTTGGCGCCGACCTGCACGGGACGGCGGTGATGCACATGAGCGAGCCGCAGAACAACGTGGCGACCGAGAAGCAGACGGCGGCCCGGGCGATCCGGATGTTCTCGCACGACCGGGTGATGCGCAAGACCGTGTTGGTCCTGTACTACATCTCGACGTTCCCGAAGACCGACATGACCCCGGAAGACACCCGGGCGATGGAAAAGTACGCCGACGCCACCGACATGTTCGGGCTCGGGAAGAAGGGCAAGTCGATCAAGCTCGACCACGACCAGGTCCGCGACGAAATGTTCATGAACGTGGCCGACGAATTCGGCGAGACGATCAACGAGCGCCAGCGGCGGGTCAACGCGGAGCAACAGGCGGCGATGGACCCGTACGTCGAGATTGGGTTCCGCAAGGCGTCGATCCAGATGACCCAACAAAAGTCCGCCACCGCCATCGACGCCGAGGCCGCGCAGGAGGGCGCCAAGATTGTGATGCGGAGCATCGGGGTCCAGACCCTCAAGGAGGCCAAGCCCAGGGAGCCCAAGGTTCCAAAGGAGGAGGCCAAGCCCAAAGCCCCGAAGGAGGCCAAGCCCAAAGCCCCGAAGGAGGACAAGCCCAAAGCCCCGAAGGAGGCCAAGCCCAAGGCGCCCAAGAAGAGCGTCAAGCGCAAAAAGGGCGACGACGCGACGGCTCGGAAAAAGCCGCGAAAGGAGCAGCGGCCCAAGCCACCGTCGAGCGCCCCCGGACCTGCGTGGCCACTCAACGTTTAGTTGAATTTTTATGGCGGCTGCCCTCATCAAAATCGGTCGCGAGATGGAGGACGATCTGTTGGCTGGGACCCGCCGGCTCGGGATGTTTCAGGGACACGAGGTTGTTGCAAAGGACAACTCGGGGTGGTGGTGGAAGACGGGGGCGATCGTGGTCGCCGTCGTGCTCCTCCTGGTCGTTTTGTTTTTCTGCGGGCAGCGGTGGCTCAAGGGGCCCGTCCCGCCGGGGAGCGGGGGCGGCGACGACGCGTCCGAATGGCGGCGGCTGTACGGGCTGTGTCGCGCCGAAACGGTCAAGGCGTCGATCGGTAACATCATCGCCTCGATGAACGGGGCGCCGCAGGGCCCTGTGACGGCGGCGACTCCGCCGCAGGGCGGGCAACCCGCGGATTCCCAGGCGGGAGGGGGGCAGGACCCCAACTTCACACCCATCTAACCCACGTTCGTAAATGGAATTTGCCCCCTCCGCGTTTATTTTCTGTCGTGCGAGGGGAAAAACCGGAACAATGTCGCTCCCGACCAAGCAAGCCAGCCTGATTCCGTCGACCGGTCCCGCCGGTTCGCCGCCGGACGCGCTCACCACCACGATCGCCGACCAAATCGCGGCGCTGACGGCCCGGGTCGAGGCGCTCGAGCAGGAGCACGCGGTGATCCCCTCCGCGGTCGAGGCCGCCGCGCCCGCCGCGGCGGTCGAGGAGGAAGAGGCGTCGGCGGTCGAGGAGGAAGGGGCGTCGGCGGTCAAAGAGGAAGGGGCGTCGGCGTCGGTGACGCTCAAAAATGGCAGCGTCATCGGGTCGGTCGGTGATCTGAGCGCGTCCAACGTGGCCAAGATGACCAAGACCGAGCTGATCAGCGTCTGCGACACGTTTGGGGACGACCTCGGGATCCCGGGCAGCGCCGATCGGTCCAAGAAGGAGCTTCAGGCGGCGCTCCTCGAGGCCATCAGCCCGCCTTCTTCGTAGGCGTCACGCAGTCGGTAAGAAACTTGTAGTTGGGGCGGTCCGCAAAGGGGAGCGTCCGGACGTACCGGTAGTAGCTCCCAAACTTGGGGGGGAGCTGGGCCAGTAAACTCTCGATCTTTTTCTCCTTGGCGGCCATCACCGCGTTCCGCTGAACCCGCCGCGCATCCGCCTTGTCCTTGCCCCGGATGGGCCCCAGGTTTTGCCACGGGAGCGACGGGACCACCAAAAACGCCATGGTGTAGAACAGCGTTTCGAGGTCGTCCCGGCGGCTCTGCTCAAACCCGCGGTGGGCGTTGAGCGAGGCGTACCGGACGGTCCCGGTCAACCCCTTGCCCTTTTTGAACGGGATGTGCTCGTGCGACCCCTTCAGGATGTACTTTTTGGCGAGCCCAAAGTCGATAAGCTTGATCCGCTGCGTCCCCGTGGCCTCGAGCAACATGTTCTCGGGCTTGACGTCTCGGTGGAGGTACCCCTTGTCGTGGATGGACTCCAGGATGGCCAGCGCCTGCGGGAAGATCCACTCTTGGACGTCCCGGATGGTGATGGCGCCGCGCCCCTTTTCGTCGAGAAGCGACGGGCCCAACACCTCCATCGCCATGTGGCGGTGCGTCTCATCGCGCCAGTAATAGTACACCGACGCCACCCCCTTGCACCCGCGCAGCCCCGTGTACACGCGGCTTTCGTACTCGAGCTGCGGGAGCGGTTCGCCGAGCGCCTCGCGCTTGATTGCGTACACCGTCCCGGACGTGGTGTCCTTCACCTTTTCGACCGTGCCATACGACCCTTCCCCGAGCGCCCCAACGTCTTTGAGGCGGGCGGGAAAGTCGGCCATGTCGCATCTACTGTTGACAAGACATGCGAGAAGGAATAATTTACTCGGATTACACCTCTGGCCCCTCCCTTCACTTGCGACGACGCTGCCCCATGGACTTTGCCTGCGTGATCATATCAAAGAGCACGTCGTCCGGGTAGGCGTCGGTTACCGGATCGCGGAAGCGTGGATCCTTGGCCGTCGGCGTGATCTCCGTGTGGTACGGAAGCGTGAGGTGCGTCGCCTTCGACGGCTGCGTCTGAATCGCTCCAATGTACATCCGCGGTCCCCGGACGCACTTGCCAGACGGCCACCGCGACTTTCCAAACAGGTCCTCGGGGATCTCCGCCTCCATCTCGACCTCGCCCGCGCCCGACCTCCTTACCTTGAGGTCGCAGGTGACGTCCGACTGGCACTTTTGGAGGGCTCCGTGGACGTAGTGAAGGCGCCAAAAGGCAATTTTCCCCCCCGTTGCGGTGCCCTCGGGGTCGGGAATCCGTAGCCTCATCGTGGCCCCCTTGGCGAGCCTGTTGCTCGGGGCCCTCCGCTTGGCCAAGTTGTACCGGTAGTGCCCGCGCCGCCGCTCGTCCGAAAGAGGGACCCCTCCTTTGCTCATGATCCACGACGGAACCGTTTTGCGTCCGTGAAGCCTTGGAATTACTCTCGACTTGCACGCTTTCCGCACGGCGTCCTTGGCCGGTGGCGCGCACGCTCTCCTCCTTTCCTTTTGCGGGCTCTGCGGCGGGGTCGCCACGATCGGTCCCGCCTCTTGGGACGGGGGCGGGCTCTGGTGGCGGGCCGTCTTTTGGGACAGGGGCGAGCTCTGGCCGCGGGCGGCCGGGACGACCGGCGTCGGCCTCTGCACGCCGCGCAGGGCCAGGGCCACGAGGGCTTCGGCCGCGGCGGCCGTCTGGTTCCCTGACAACGACATGCGACCGATCGTGAACATTCGAGATCGGGTCCGATTCTGAGGATCCAGATGCGCCGCCGGTTAACCGCCCCCGGTTAACGAATGACTCACACTACTTCCCAACCAGGGGTTATGACTCATCAAATCCGATCCCGATTTGGATGCGATGCGTCATTACACAGTCATGGCCGGGCCAACTCCCGCACAATTGCACAACCCGGCCATGGTGTGGACGCTCGGACCGTGGGAGAACGTCGCCGACGTGGCGGCCGAGGCAGAATACCGGACCGCCGAGGGCGACCCTGCCACCGCCACCGTCCAGGTCACGAAGGTGACGACTCGCAGCGGCCAATTCACGCGGGTTAACCTCAAGGTCTTCACCTCCGACCTCGTTCACATCATGGGGGGTGAAGATTTTGAGAACGTGTCCATCTTGCACATCGCCGGTCGGAGCAAGGACGTTGTCCGCGGGGCAGACCTGAAGGTGGCGGTCAAGGCCCATCGCATGGGCTCGCGCGATCCAACGACGCTCCTGCGCCTCGTCGGACCCCCTCACTTTGGCTGAGCATTCATTACATTGTTTCTTTTTCTTTTTACTGCGTCTCCTCCTCCGCCGTCCCCGGGATGGCTTCGTTCTCCGCGCGCGCCACGGTCTCGGTCAGGGCGGGCGTCGCGGTTGATAGAGCGCGCCAAGTCGCCCTGGGCTGAATCGCAAGATAGCCGTCGAGCGGCGGGGCGCGCCCTCGCGACGAAGGGGGGAACAACATCTTGGTGATGGCGGGCTTGAGGTAGATGCCCATTACCCCCAAGATGATGCCCACAAACATGAGGACCCGAACAAACGAGAGCGCAAACGAAAACTCTTCGAGCAGGTCCACCCCCACCCCCGGCCCCACCTTGAGGACTACCGCAAACGCCATCGCGAGCAAGGGGGTCAGGGTCATCATGTCAATCAGTGGCTTCCGGCGGGGGGTGGTGGTCTGCGAGCGGTACAGACGACTCATGTTGAGAGGGGGGGCGACCGGAAGCTGCCTGCCCTGCGGTTGAGGGCGCGACGCGTCCTCGGCGGGCTCCTCCGGGGTGAACGGTGACCCCCCGGTCTGGACCGCGCCGAGGATGCGCTCGGTTAACATTCGCGCAATGTCGTCGAATTCGCCCTGGGCGGGCATCCTCCTCTTTCTTGAGCAGGGCGCCGTGAGGAATTTTTGGCTATCCGACGTGGACGATTTTCTCGGGCCCGAACACGACGGCCATGGCGTGGCCCGCCACCGGGTCGTCGTTGATCCCGCTCCCGCCGACGCCCCCCACCCGGTACTGCGCCACGACCACCATCTCTCCGCCTTCAGTCCACGGAAACGTCCGCAACAGCCACGGCTGTACCTGGCGACCACCGAGCCACAGCCGGATCGCCCCGGCGGTCGCGGTGGGGGCCGCCGGGCAACAGTGTTGCACCGCGGCGGCGGGGTCAAACCCGAGAGCCAGCGCCTCCTTGACCCGGTCGGGCTCGAGTCTGGTGGCCAGACGCGGGTACCCCAGCCTGGAGGCGTGCGACGTGACCACCACCGGCCACACCTTGTCGCGCGACACGTGGAGCCGGTTGACGGTGGTGGCCACGGCGAGGTTGGGGTGGTGCGCGAGGATGTACGATCTGGCCACCAGCGACGGGCACGCAACGAGATGCCTCCGCGCGGGGTCCGCCGCCGCCGCCATGATCGCGGCGGTCGGCGCGTCGTAGTACAAGGTTCCGGCGGCGGGCGGGGCGGCTAGCGGAGAGGTCGTCGCGATGTCGCCCAACAGGTGTTTGATTTCGTCGTCCCGCCGCGTCGCCTTGAGACCGTTGGACCACACCACCATCCCGTCGGCCGACTCGAGATGAAGTACCGGGATCCCTTCGATCGATCGGTGGTTGTGTACGAGCTTGAGTGGCCCGGACCCGGCCGCCAGCCCACCCGCAACGTACAGACCGCATTCCGTTGCGCGAGCCACCATCCCGGACAGCGGGGTGCTCGCGTAGCCGTCGGGAGTGTTGTCCAGAACAACACCGTCGGACAGCGTGGCGGTCCACCCCACGGCGATCGCGGGCACCCCCTCGCCCGACACCGCGACAACCCCGGTCTTGCTCAGCTTTGTCGTGGGCCCCGTCGACGCGAACCGGACGCGCCCGTACGTCGCGGGGAGCACCGGGGCGTCGGCGGTGCTCACCAGCCCGCGGGCTCCGAGTCGCCCGATCACGTCGCGGAAGAAGGCCCCGCGCGCGCGCTCGGCCGCGTCGTCGGCGTCGTGGGCGGCCCAATTCCAGGCGCACGGCGTGACGGTCTCTTCAATGGATCGGGGAATGCAGTACCGCCCGCCGTGACGGACCGCCGCCTTGGCCGCGCCGAGCAGCCTCCGGGTGGCGGGCACGTTGTTGCCCCGGACGCCGACGATCGCCACGTCGGCGACCGGTGGGTCGCTCGCGTCGAGCGCGTCAATCCATTCAACACAATCCATTCTAAAGGTCGGCGACGGCGGTCCCCCAAACACCACCACCCTGGCGGCTCCGGCGCGGACCGCCATCTCGGCCCGGATCCCGAGGTCGTCGTTGAGCACCACCACCACCGGATCCTCGCCGCCGTGCTCCTCACGGAACGCCGCGACGGTGGCGACGATCGCCCGGTGGTACTTGTCGTGCCTTTCGACATCCTGAAGTTCGGCGAACATCTTTGTTGTGTGACGGGGCCAGATTATCACGCCCTGTCCAGGCGCGGGGGGGGGGGGGCAAAAATTTCCAGCCGAACGACAAAAAGGGGGGAAATGACCGATATCGAAGAGTACGACCTGAACCAAATCACCCCGCGGTCCGGGGTGTGCATCATCGGGAAGACGGCGTGCGGTAAGTCAACCCTGATGTACGACATCATGCACCGACTCGCCTCGCGGTTCTACCTGGGGCTCGCCATGACCCCCTCGCTCTCCTCGTACCAAAAGTTTCAAAGCTGCATCCCGCGCCACTTCATCAAGGAGCCCATCACGGCCGAGCTCGAGTCGTTTGTAGATTTGGTGCGCCAGGACCACCGCCAGCGACAGAACGCGGACCTCGACGCGCGCGAGTACTTTTTCATCGCGGACGATTGCGGCTTTGACAAGCAGTTCATGAATAGCAAGGTCCTCCGCCAAATGATGATGAACGGCCGAAACTTCAACATGTTCCGGCTGCTCGTGATCCAGTACCTGATGGCGATCGGGCCCGATCTTCGCTCGAATATCGATCTGATCTTTTTGTTCTGGGACAATAACGTGAACAACCAGAAGAAGATGCACGCCAACTGGTTCTCGTTCATCCCGTTCGCCAAGTGGCAGAAGATGTTCGCCACGGTCACGCGCAACTACGGGACGATGGTGCTCGACGTGCGCAAGTGCGCCGTGTCCCACAACTACCGGGACTGCGTCTTCTTCTACCGCGCCGAAATGCACGACCTTGCCCCCTTTCAGATGTGCCACCCGTCGTTCTTTCAGATTTCGGACAGGACGTTTATTGATCGGGACAACGTCACGCAGGTCATGGCGCCCGCCAGGGCCGCCGCTCCTGATGACTCTGAAAGTCAGATTAGACTCATTTCGGTCGACGGCGACATCATCAGCCAGGTGGGCAGTAGCAAGCGCGGCTCGTTGTCGCCTCCCGGGCCGTCCCGCCGCCGGTCGCTGTTGCACCCCAGGTTTGACAGCCACCCCGTCGATGACGTCGAGTTTGACGACTGACGCGCGGCCAAACACACGGTGGTTAATGGGGTCCATGGGTTAACCATCACACGCAAGCCGCACGCGTCCCGGCCACAATCCACCATGATGCGCACGATCGCCCGATCCTTCGTTCGCTTTCCGAGGACCACCGCCAGGGCGATGATGAAGACGGGCGCGCGGGCGATGGCGACCATGTCGGCCTCGGAGGCGCTGGTCGAGACGCTGGTCGCGCACGACGTGGACCGCGTGTTTGGGATCGTGGGCTCGGCGTTCATCGACCCGCTCGATCTGTTCCCGGCGGCCGGGATCACATTTGTCGACGTGCAACACGAGCAGAACGCGGTGCACATGGCCGAGGCGTACGCCGCCATCTCGGGCAAGCCCGGGGTGGTCATGGGGCAGAACGGCCCGGGGATCTCGAACATGGTGACGGGGATGGCGACCGCGTTCATGAACCGCCGCCCGGTGGTGCTCATCTCGCCGCAGGCCGGGTCCAACACGTTCGGGTGGCGGGGGTTCCAGGAGATCGACCAGCTGCCCATGTTCTCCAACATCACCAAGTACCAGGCGCAGGTCCCGTGCGGCGCCCGGATGTCCGAGATCGTCGGCCGGGCCTTTGACCGCGCCAGGCAGCTCCGGGGCCCGACGCAAGTTAACATCCCGCGCGACATGTTCAACGAGGTGCACGACTACACGATTTCCCACCCCGTCCGGGTCGACCCGGTGGTTCCGTCGCCCGAGACGGTCGACAGGATCGCGGCGGCGCTCGCCGCCGCCGAGCGCCCGATGCTCCTGGTGGGGGCCGGGTACGACCGGGGGTGCGGAGCGGCCGAGGCGCTCGCGCTCCAGCTTGGGTGCCCGGTGGCCACCACGTATCTCCACAACGACGCGTTCCGGGAGTGCTCGCACAATGTCGGCTCGCTCGGGTACATGGGGTCCAAGGCCGCGATGCGGTGCGTCGCGGAGAGCGACCTGATCCTGGCGCTCGGGACCCGGATCAACCCGTTTGGCATCACCAAGCAGTACGGACTCGACTACTGGGATTCCACCAAACCGCTGATCCAGATTGACATCGACCCGGACGCCATCGGGGTCACCTGCGACCCGATCATCGCCGCGTGCGCCGACGCCGCCGCCGCCGCGGGGGAGATCAACCGCGAGCTGATGCACCGCGTCGCCGACGAAACCGAGCCCCGGATCCCGTTTGAGCGGTACAAGCGCGAGTGGCACGACGAGCTGATCGCCTCGTCGAAGCAGCCCGCCGGGCAGGAGAGGCTCCGGCCCAAGGCGGTGCTCGACACGATCCACACCGCGCTCGCGGGCAGGACCGACGCGGTCGTCACGACCGACATTGGGCACTGTTGCTCGCAGGCGCTGTCGTACCTCGACGGCGACGTCACGCTCCTGAGCGCGGGGTCGTTCGGATCGTGCGGAACGTCGATCCCGATGGCGCTGGGCGCGAAGATGGCCGACCCCGACCGCGCCGTGATGGCGCTGGTCGGCGACGGCGCCGTCAACATGCAAGGGCTCAACGAACTTCTGACCGCGTACCGCAACGGCCTCGGGGTCACGATCGTGGTCTTCCGGAACGAGGTGTGGGGCGCCGAGCTGTTGAACCAGCTCATTTGGACCGACGGCCGCGCGGTGGGCACGCAGATCGAGAACCCGCCGATCCACATGATCGCCGAGGCCTTGGGGATCACCGGGTACGAGGCGCGCACGCTCGAAGAGTTTAAGCAGGCGTTGGACATCGCCGCGGACATGCAGTTCCTCCGCCAGTCGACGCTGATCGAGGTGCACTGCTCGGCCGAGATGGGGGCGCCGTTCCGGTCCGACGCCATGCGGTGCCCCACGCGCCACCTCCCCAAGTACGCGCACCTCACCACCACCGAGGCCGACTACACGCGTCAGTTTGTTCCCGAGTAAACAAATGGACCCTCACTCTTCCTTGTGCGTGAACGGGGTGTGGTGGCCGGACGGGCGCTCGAGGTGGTCGGTCTTGTTGACCGCGTGGATGTGCATGGCGCCATCGTCGGTGAAATCGACGACGGTGATCGACCCGTTGGCCAGGTGGAAAAAGGGCCCCGCCTCGACGTCCCCCCCGACAATCTGGCTGATGAGCAGCGAGTGCGCGTAGACCAGCGTCTGGCAGCGACATTTGGGCGACCCCGTGCGGCGCCACCGGTCCTTGAGCGCCTCGACCCGGGCCCTGAACTCGGCGACCGTCTCCTGCGGCCGGATCCACGTCTTTTCATCGGCGAGCTCGGGGTCGTCGCTGACGATCCATCCCCGACCCGCCGGTCCCTTTTCCACCACCAACGTCTCGCCAAACCGCCGCTCGCGCAGGTCGTACTTGACCCGCACCGCCACTTCCGTCTGCCCCGAGGTGTCAAAGTAGGCCGCCGCCGTCTCCATCGCTCGTAGACGACTCGCCCACCCCTGTCGCCACAAACTCGCGGTTCTGCTTGCTCTCGCCGTGGCGCACGAGCACGACCCGGTGCTTGACCCAACGCTTGTTCATCCCGTGGCGCGGGGCGTCCCAGTACGGGTCGCGGATGTTGGTGGGGAGGGTGGCCATGGCGGCGTGATTAATGATCTGTCGAATTGAACGGCCCGTTGTTTCCCGTTTCCTTTGGTGGCTGATTAAAACCAGCGCCACCTTGACTGTTGGGGCCAGGCCGCGCGCAACTGGTGGGGGGGCAGTGAACGCGATTCCTCCAACTAATAAGTTACCACAACTCGTTATCTGTTGGCTTGTTTTAATCGCGCTCGTTAAGACCACGACGCCCAACTATTTTGCGCACAAACGAACGATGGCGACCCGTGTTTACGTCGCGGGCGGGTTCAAGTACAAGAGCCTTGTGAACGAGGTGCAAGAGATGCTCAGGGGACTGGGGTACGCAATCTCGCACGACTGGACCGCGTTCGAGCACGCCGACGCCGACCGCACCGTCGAAGAGTGCGCGCGGTACAGCGAGCTCGACATGGAGGGCGTGCGGTCGGCCGACTTTGTGGTGGCCGTGTTCAACGACAACGACTACCCGTACCGGGGGACCTTCGCCGAGCTGGGCGGGGCCATCATCGGGGGGAAGCGGGTGTACGTGTTGGACCTGATGGGCCCCGAAGCCGACGCCGGGATCCGCCAGACGCCGTTTTTCCACGACAAGGCGACGCGGCGGGTCCGGTCGCTCGATCAGCTCCGCAACGCGCTGGGTCATTAGTGAACGTTCAGTTTTTTTATTCGGGTTGAATCCGCCACGAGCGGGACGCGCTCGTCATCCCCAACCCGTCCCAGATTTGAGTCATCCGCTCGGGCGCGCGGCGCTCGTGCACGTCGGCCGTCTCGGCCCACACTCCGTTGACGTTGATCAGCGCGTTGGTGTTGCCCTTGGTCTGGACATGCGCCACAAACGTCGACCGCCGTCGATTCCACACCATCTGGTGAGGTTGCAAAAGGTGCATGTCCTTGGCCGGCCGGAGCTCCAGCCCCGCGTTGTGGGGATGTTGTTTGAGAACAATGTGGTTCCGGGTCACCGTCAGCGTCTCGTGCTTGTACCCGAGCGCAAAGGGCTTGAACTCGAAGAGCTGACACTTGCCCAGGGTGTACGCGGAAACCCGGCCCACCTCGATGCTCTTTCCGTTGAAACCCCGCATCTGGTCGCCGGGCCGAAGCCCCAACAGCGGCTTTCGCCGGCCGTCGGCCATCAACACCCGACACTGGTGGGGGTTGGCAAAGCAAACAGAGTTCCAGAATAACACGCGGACCGCCCCCGCGCCAGTCCCACCCGCGGTATTTTTGGCCGGAAGACCTGTGGCCACAATCGATCCGTCGGACGATAGAGCAACACTTTCTCCCAACTGATCGCCGGCTGCACCATTGATGTCAAGTCCGCGTTGGATCCAGTTTCCCGAAGACAACACAAACACTTTTGCATAGTTGCCGCCTGCACCACTCGCGACGACAGTTCCATCCGATGACATCGCTACATGATAGCCAAAGGTGTCTCCGTCGGCGGTGCCCGTCATGTCTCCCCCCGTTTGGTTCCACACTCCGTTCCACGTGTATATCCGCACTTTTCCAGGACCACCACTGGTTTCATCAGGGGCGCCCACCGCAAGAACAGTCCCGTCCGACGAAAGCGCCACACTGTACCCGACGTTTTCCCCCGCAGAACCTTCGATGGCGGTACCACGCTGAAGCCAGGCGGCCCCGTTCCACACGTAAACTTCGACGTGCCCGGCCTGGAGGCCCCCGTCGTCATTTCTGTTAGCCCCCACAGCCAGGACGGTTCCGTCGGACGAGAGCGCAACGGATTTCCCAAAGTTATCGTTGGCCGCCGCGCCGACAATGTCAGCCCCTCGCACGTTCCATACGCCCCCGCTGTAGACGTACACTTCGACGTGTCCGTTGGTGCTTTCCGGCGCCCCAATAGCAAGAACGGTTCCGTCTGAAGACAGGGCCACCGATGATCCCAGTTCATCGCCAACCGCACCACCATCAATGTCCGTCCCGAGCTGGCCCCACGCACCCCCGCTCCATTCAAACACCCTGACCTGCCCGGCGTCACCGCCCACGGCTAAAGCGCCAATGGCAACAATGGTTCCATCGGAAGACATGGCCACACTACACCCGAAGGCATCTCCGGCGGCGTCCGCTATGAGGTCATCCGCGTCTCCCCGCAACACCCACGCCGTTCCGTTCCAGGCGTACACTTGGGCCATACCGGCATTGAGTGCGACGTGATCGCTTTCGCTTGCGCCCGCGATAATCACGGTACCGTCGGATGACATGGCAAGCGCCTTGTCAATCGCCAATATATCACCTGTTCCAGCGATGACCGTGTCGTTGTCAATGTCGGATCCACGCTGCTCCCAAACTCCCATGGCTTTCTTTATTGTCGTCCACCCCCATTTTTTTGGAGGGGGGGATGGTTTGTGCAGCCAGCCATCAGTAAAAGCTGCCCAGCTCGTCCGCCATCATGTCCTCGGCGGCCGTGGTGGGCGGCGGGCTGTAGCTGCGATCGCTACAACAGTCGTAGTTTTCGTCGCCGTAGATTCGCAGGCGCTCCATCCGCTGCGCCTCCTCCTTCGCCTGTTCCGCCCGCACCGTCGCGTCGTGCTCCTCCTTGCGCTCGGTCCGGACGGGCTCGGGCAGATCGTCGTAGACCTCGATCGGCGCCAGCCGCGCCAGCGCGTCCGTCATCCGGTCCGCCGGGATCGCCCGGAAGCCGGCCTCCGTGGTCGCCAGGGCCGCGTCCGCCACATCCCACAGCGCTTCGGGGAACAGCGGGTACACCGGGTCGCTGTACCGCGACACGTGCGCGCAGACCCCCCGGACGACCTCGGGATCGGCCATGTGCTCGGCGGGAATGTACTTGGGCGCCGAGTACGACCGGGCAAACACCCGCGACATCTCGAGGGTGGGCGACGCGACGCTGTGGTAGTTGCGGACGCGTTGGTAATCGTTCGCGACCTCGAGCACGGCCACCGCGTCGAGCTCGGGGGTCCGAAGGTGGTCGGGGACGTCGCTGTAGTCGTTGCCCCTCATGATGTGCTTGGCGAGCGCCTCGTGCGTGAGCAAGGCCTCGGGGACCCGCGACAACGACCCGTGGTTGGCGAGGTACGCGTCGACCTCGACGGGGGTCCACCATTCGTCGCCGCAGTGGAACGACATGCCCGACGGGAGCTGCCCCCCGGTCGCCGCGACGATCCGCCGGAACTGGCGGGCGTCGTCCAGGTGAAAGGCGTCGGGGATCCACGTGGTCCACAGCCCCGCGCACCTGTACTTGCTCCACCCCATCGTCTCGACGGCGTCGACCCACCGGTCAATCCGGTCCGGGGTGTGCATGTTGTCGGGGAGCCAGTGCAACCACTCGGGCCGGATCTTGGCGACCAGCCGGTCGACGCCGTCGGGGCCAAACGTGTTGCGGACCCACCGCCACGGGAGCGGGGGGCGCAGGTGGACGGGGTCGTGGAAAAAGAGGTGCTTCACGTCCTCGATCGTCTTGCACAGCCGGTCGACCGGGAGCATGTGGGTCAGCTCGCCGCACTTGCCCCCGTCCACGTCGGCCATGACCAAAAAGTCGGGCGGGAACCGGTGCGCGACCATGGGGAGGGTCCAAACGCACTGGAGCACCCCGTCCCGGAGCGGCCCCCCGGCCAAGGCCGGGAAGCACTCGACCACAAACACCGCGTTGAACGGGTTGGCGATCATCGCCGACCGCAGCGTCCGGACCGGGTCGTCGAGGCCCGCGATGTGCTCGGCCAGGTCGGTGACCCCGGGGGCAAACTGGAGGTGGCTCACGATGGCGGTGGCGGGGTGATTGTAGCCGCCCCCGACGACAAGGGCCTTGAACTCGCTCGGGTTTTCGAGCGCGGGGGCAACGCACGTGCGCGCGACCCGCATCACCCGGATCTTGGCCGCCTCGCCCCGGAAATACTCGAGCGAATCCCCCTCCTTGTGGCGACACTCCCGGACGTTTGACGCGGTGCGGCTGTAGTTTGCGCCCGGCCCGATCGCCAACCACCTCCACCGAGCACAAGTGTCGGCGGTGATGGAAAACCCACCCGGCGCCTCGCCTTTCCCAAACGGGTAGTGGTCGGTGATGACGCCGTCGCCCGAAAAGTCGACGGGCTTGACCTCGTGCTCGTCGGCCCACTCGGGGAACCTGGCCAGGACGTGCTTCGGGATCGGGTGACACAGGTCCTCAAAGTGCTTGACGTACACCTTGTCCGGGTCGCGCAGCGCCGTGAGCACCCTGCGAGCGCCCCCCATGACCCCCCGAGTGTGCGCCCCGCCGGTTAACCGCCGGGCCTCTTGTCGCTGTTGTGATGACGACGCAGTGAGTCATCACCTCCCGACCGAGAGAGGTTTTTGGCGGTCGGTTAACCGTCACACACAACACGGGCACGATGAGCAAGGCTCCGGGACGACCGGCCACGAAGGAGTTTGCGGGCAAGATCTACGGCGGCGCGCTCACCGACAAGGAGGCCGACGTGCTCACCATCTGCGGGGTCGCCGGCGACGACGACGACGACGTGGTGGTCCCGGGCGCCGCCGCCGCGAGCCCGCCCGAGGCCGAGGTCGACCCACCGCGCCTCGACGCGGACAAGCTTCGGGTCAAGCTGGCGGCGGTGGCGGCCGAGCACGACATAATGGCGATCGAAGACCGCGTGGTCGAGTGCGTGGACCGAGCGACCGAGGAGTTTCTCGCCAAGCTGATCAAGGCGCTCCCGACCGCCCCCCGCAACTACCTCGCCGACGTTCGGCGGGGGCGGATCGCGCCGGCGCCGACGCCCCGCCACCGCCGGGCGCGGTCGCCGGTGGCCGAGGAGCACCCGCGGGTCGAGGGTCCGCACAGGGCGGCCAAGCGCCGCGGCGCGCTCCAGCTGTCGCTCCGGCGGGCCAACGGGCTCGGGCTCAACCCGCGCGCCCTGTGGGCGGCCGGCGCGCTCGGCCGGTGAATTACCATTTGGGGACGTTCATTAGCTTGATCGCCCCCAGCGGGCACTTGCACACGCACACGCCACACTCAATACAACTTTCCGCCGCAATCACGTAATTCCTCTCAGTCGGGATCCCTTGCGCAAACCCCGCCCTCCGTGGGGGGCAGTGCGCCAAGCATTCGTAGTTGCACCGCCTCGTGTCGCACAGGTCGGGGTCGATGACCGCCGTCCGCGTTGTCGTTTGTTCCCACCCGTGGTGGAACTCGGCGAACCTCCCGTCGATCCCCTCGAGCGTCGCCTCGCACAGCTCGCGCGCGAGCCCCACCCGCTGCGACAAAAACACGAGCCAGTAGGTGGCACGCAGCCGCGTCTTGAGCGTGGCGTCGGCGTGACGGTGGCGGTGCCACGTGTTGGTCCGCTGCTTCTCGAGGACCTCGAGGACGCGCGTCTTGAAGTTGATGTTCACCACCGCCCACTCCGCCGCAAGGCTAAAATCGCGCTTGATGAACCGGATTGCGTCGTCGGTCGTGTCGACAATCTGGGTGTGGGTCAGCTTGGTGATGTGCACGGTGTGGTCGGGGGCGTCTTCCTTCCGCCGGGCTCTGATCTTGGGGAGGATGCGGTGGAGCGGGTTCCTCTCCTTCACCACGGTCTTGACCGTGTGCACGAGGGCGTCGGTGTAGTGTTGGTCGCTGCGCGACTCGATCATGACGCTCATTTTTTGAACAAGGGAGCGTTTATTTTGTTGGGGTGGGTGGAGGGCTCAGTACCGAGCCCGCCACGCCGGGGGCCAGCGACACCAGTTGGGCGGCGCGATGTGGTTGGCGTTGCGCCTCGACGAGTCTTCGAGGCTCTTTTGCGGCGTCGACCCGAGCCGCACCGACACGATGGTGGCCATCACAAAGGTGGGGATCCCCGCCAGCGCCGGCCAGTACTCCGGGGTCTCGCGCGGCCCGGTCAACACGTGAAAGGCGTAAAACATCAGCGCGGTGGCCGCAAACCCCACCGCCGACAGGTACACGTCGAGTTTTCCCTTTTTGCCCGGGACGAGCACCATGAGCTCGCCCACCATCGTCGCGATCGTCGTCACAATGACGATCGGGATGACGTAGCTGTCCATCAGGGTGTCGCTGAACACGGCGGAGCCCTCGAGCCCGCGTTCGCGATATATGGCCGCCAACAGGACCAGAACGTAGAGCCCCGCCGCGCCCGCCGCCATCCCGGACCCGACGCGCTGCACGGTCATGGCGTGTTTGTTGGTTGCCCCCGAGGGATTTTTTTCCGACGCACCACCCGATCAAAATGCTTGAACTCTTCACCGAGCACCCCCGCGCCAACCGCATGACGTACGCCCAACACGTGTTGGTGTCGGGGACTTACGCGGTCGAGTTCTTCGTCCTGTCGCTCAAGGCCGCGGTGCACGCCGTGTTCCCGTTCTGGTTCTCGACGTCGAGCACCGACTACATTTTGACCCAGGCCCGCGTGGTGCAAAGCGTGCGCGAAAATCAGGAGGAGGACAAGAAGAAAGAAGGATGCTCGACGTAGAGGACACGCCGGTCCGGCGGTACCCCCGCGGGACCGCGCTCCCCAAGCACTACCAGGTCCCCCACCCGGTCCACCCGACCAACCAGACCCAGTGCGGGGCGTGTTGGGCCATCGCGGCGGTCCAGACGATGAACGACCGCGTCCCCGGCCCGGGAAAAAAGCCCGCGCTGTCGATTCAACACGTGATCGACTGCAACGACAAGTGCATCGTGTACAAGGGGCGCCGGGGGTGCTCGGACGACTGCGACGGCGGCTTCCTGTTGAGCGCGTTCATCTTTCTCGAGGAGCACGGGACCCCGGTGATCCCGCGCCCCGAGCGCCAGATCCGGGCGCAGCGGCCGTGCGACCCGCTCCCGCCCAGGACCCAGATGTACAAGGTCAAGGAGTTCTACATCGTGAACCAGTACGACACGTTCGGGCTGGCCAACGCGCACCACGCCCCGCTCAACCTGTCGGCGGCCGAGTGGACCAACAACGAGCGGTGCATCATGGCCGAGATCCACGAGCGGGGGTCGGTGGCGGCGTGCTTCAACCTCTTTGCGGACCTGGAGCGGTTCTTCGACGACCGCCGCTCCGACGACATGGTGTACACGCTCGGGTGGGAGCTGTCCGAGGTGGACCGCGCCAAGCTCCCGGCGGCGGGTGACGTGCGGTGGGGCAGGGGCGGGGCGGCCGCGCCGCAGACCCCCAAGGGCCCCATCGCGTTCCGGACGTCGCACTCGGTCAGCCTGGTGGGGTGGGGCGAGACTCAGACGGGGGTCAAGTATTGGGTCGTGCGCAACAGCTGGGGCACCCCCGCGCACAACGGCGGGTACTTCAAGTTTCTACGGGGGCGCAACGTGTGCGGGGTCGAGAGCGACGTGGTGGCGTGCACGGTCGAGCCCACCGTGGTGCCCGCCGCCGAGCTGCCCGTGGCCCAACTCCGCAAGGGGGCGCCCCCCGCGGTCTACACCAAGTTCGAGCGGTACGGCGTCCCGATCATCCTCGCGGGGGCGATCGTGGTGGTGTGCGGCGGCGTGCTCGTGTCGCAGCGCGCGCGCGCCGCAAAAGTAAACGTGTAGCGTCCTTTGTATTCGCTGGTTACGATCCGCACGCCAGGCAGTCCTCGCGGTTAGCGAGCGAGCAGTACAGGGCCTCGGCGGCCTTGTTCTCCTCGAGCGCCTTGTCCATCACCTTGTCCGCCTTGTCGACGGTGAACTGAATCGCCTGCGACGCCGCCTTGGTCCGCAGGTAGTACATGCCCGTCTTCAGCCCGCGCTTCCAGGTGTGCATGTGCAGGCTCGACACCTTGACGATGTTGGGCTCGGCCATGTACACCACAAACGACTGCGAGTGGTCGATGCAGGGCGCCCGCCCCACCTGCATGTCGACCAGGTCGCGGTTGTCGATCTCCCAGACCGTGCGGTAGATCGCCTTGAGGTCGTCGGGGATGGCCGGGATGGCCTGCACCGACCCGCGGTGCGCCACCAGCGCCTCCTTGACCGCGTCGGTCCACAGCCCGCGCGAGGTCAGGTCGTCGACCAGGTGCGGGTTGACCACGGTGAAGGTGCCCCCGAGCACCTTGCGCTGGTACAGGTTGCCCAGGAACGGGGTGCACTGCTCGTGGTTGCCCAGGATCTGCGCGGTCGACGCGGTGGGCATGACGGCGACCCCGAGGCTGTTGATCACCCCGTGCTCCACGATCCGAGCCCGGAGCCCCTCCCAGTCAAACGGCGACCCCTCGAGTGGACCCACCCCCCACAGGTCGAACTGGAATTTGCCCTCGCTCAGCGGCGACCCCGCGAACGTGGCGTACGGCTCACCCCGGTTCTGGGCCAGCGTGCACGACATGTCCAGGAACCCGTAGTAGATGGCGTCGAACACAAGCTCGTTGACGCGCTTGGCCTCGGGCGACGTGAACGGGAGCTTGAGCTTGGCAAACAGGTCGGCGAGCCCCTGGACCCCAATCCCGATCGGACGGTGCGTGAAGTTCGAGTCCTCCATCTCGTGCGACACGTAGTTTTGCACGTCGATGACCTCGTTGAGGCTCACGGCGATCTCGCCCGCCATCGCCGCGATCCTGTGGTAGTCGACCGCCCCCGTCGTCTTGTCGATGTACATGGGGAGCGCGATGCTCGCGAGCGTGCACACCGAGATCTCGCTGGGGCTCGAGTGCATCATCATCTCGGTGCACTGCCCGGTGCACACCCCGTTGAACACAGCGCGGTGCTTCTTGGGCTCGGTCACGCAGTACGTCGCGGCCTTGGCCCCGCTGTCGATAATCTGGGCCACGGTGAGCGGCTCGCCGGCCTTGATTTCCTGGATGCACCACACCCCGCTCCCGCTGGCGTCCTCGGGGGCGAGCTTGACCCGGAACCCGACGCTCCGGAGCATGAGCAGCGCGGGCATCAACACCTCGTGGGTCGACGCCGCAAAATCGAGGTGCTTGATCGCGTCCTTGAACCCGCCGCACCACGCGATCCGGAGAAACTTGTGCACGGTGAACGGGTACATGGCTCGCTGCTTCTCCTTGGGCACCGGGATGTACGCAAACTTCCGGAGGTCGTCCGGGTCGAGCTTGTCGGCGCCGGGCACTTCCGCGGCGGGGTCCCACCCGAGCTTCTTGCAGAGCGCCTCCTCGATCTTCTCGACCTTGAGCCACGGGCAAGTGAGCCTCTCCCGCATGTTGAGCGTCAGATGTTGGCGACCGCCGACCTCGAGAAGCCGCCCCGCGATGAACCCGGCGTACCACGCCTCGTGCATTTCCTCTTCGGTGGGGTTTTCGATCGCCATCCCCTTTTCGTCCGCCAGCGGGAGACCGCCGTAGACCACCTCCTTGCCCTGGAACAGCTCGGTCCCGAGCGTCAGCTTGCCCGCCGGGACCCTGGTCTCCCCGTCGGCGAGCACAAACTCGTGCTCCGGGGTGCACTGAAGCGACAGGCCGTGGCTGGTGACCACCGTGATCAGCGGGCGGTCGTGGTCCTTCTCGCTGGTGCGCCGCACCGGAACGTTGTCCACCCACTCCTCGCCGTTCCAGATGGTCACGTTCTGCCCCTCGAGCTTGGCGATGTCGATGTGCCCCACCGACGTGAGCAGCTTGGTGTCGCCCTTGACGCACAGGTTGGAGCACACGATCGGCCCGATGTTCTTCTGGTTCGACTTGAGGTTGGCCGCGTCCTTGTACAACATGTACGGCTCGCCCGTCTCGATCTGCGTCTTGACGATGTGCACGTACAGGTCCCACGCCTTGACGACCCGCTTCCCGCGGCCCTCGGCCTCGTACTGGCGGTACAACCGGGTGAACTCGTCGCCGTACGCCTCGACCAGCCCGGGGCACTCGTCGGGGCACATCAGCGTCCAATTTTCGTCGGCCTCCACCCGGCGCATAAACTCGTCGCACACCCACATCCCGTAGTTGAGGTCGAGCCCCTTGGTCTCGATCGAGCCCGGGGCGTGGGTGGCCTTGGCGTCGAGCGGGACCCGCATCGACACCACTTCGAACACGTCGGCGTGCCACGGTTCGATGAACGCCGCAAACGCTCCCGGTCGCTTGTTTCCGCCCTGGTCGACGTACCGCGCGGTGTTGTTGAAGTTGCGGAGCATCGGGACCAGCCCGTTAGACGACCCACCGGTCCCGGCGATGTGCGAGCCCGCTGCCCGGATGTCCGAGATGGCGAGCCCGATCCCGCCGCCCGTCTTGGAGATCATCGCGCACATCTTGAGCGTGTCGTAGATCCCCTCGATCGAGTCCGACTTCATCCGGAGCTTGAAGCAGCTCGACAGCTGCTCCATCGGCGTCCCGGCGTTGAACATGGTCGGGCTGGCGTGCGTGTACAGCCCCGTCGACAGGTGCTCGTACAGCGTGAGCACCCGCTCGATCCCGAGCCGCCGACCGAGCTCGATCGCGACCCGCATGTACATGTACTGCGGCCGCTCGATCACGAGATTCCCGCCGAGCCGGATCAGGTACGACCGCTCGAGCGTCTTCATGGCAAACAGGTTGAACGTGAGGTCGCGGTCCTGGACGATCGCGGCGTTGAGCACCGCCTCGTGCTCCCTGACGTACTCGGCGAACCACTGCGCGAGCGCCGGCGACGGCTTCTTGCTCTTCGGGTTGACGTAGTTCACCGCGCGCTCGACGTATGCGCTGAACGTGTCGTCGGTGCGCTTGCGGAGCGCCGTCATCTCGATCATCCCGGAGAGCAGCGCGTAGTCCGGGTGATCGAACGAGTTGCCCAGCGCCACGATCACGATCAGCGTGTCGATGTCGTTGGTGGCCGAGCCGTCGGCGAGGGGCAGCCGCCCCACCTCCTCCAAAAGCTTGTCCACATCCACGCAGAGGCCGTGGAGCTCCACCAGCGTGGTGAGGCGCTTGGCCACGTTGGCAATGTTGAAATCGACGGTGTCGCCGGACCGCTTGAGCACCTTGGGCATGATCCACTTTCGTTGATGCAAATGAGAATTTTTGATGTCGGGCGCGCTATTAATCCCGATCCGAGCTTGCATCTTTTAATTAAGTCCGTCGGGACCGGATGAAACAAACCCACAACGCCACGCGAGATGCCCCCCAGGAAGCGGGCCAAGAAAGAGCCGGCCGAGACCAAGGCCCCGCCGCCCCCGGCGGTCGAGCCCGGGGTGCACGTCCCCTTTTCGTGCGGCGAGTGCGAAAGCATCTACCAACAAGAGGGCGCCGGGGCGTTCCTGGCGACCAATTGCATCGTGTGCACCAGCCCGGTGTGGTTTCGGTCGGGCGACCGGTACCGCGAGTACCGCGCAAAACGGGCCGAGGCGCTCGAGGCCGTCGAATGAGGGCATGGGTGACCAGAGTTCATGCGAGTCAAATAATCAAAAGTAAATCAATAAAGGGGGTTCCAATGAACAGAAGCAGAGCAGATTTGACGGTGAGCTGCGCGGACTGTTCGTACATACCAAAGGTCCCCGAGGCTGGTCGGGTCAGCGAAACGTTCCAGGTGATGCACAATGGTGCCAAGATACTTCGGGGGTCGTATCACGGCGATCTGATGACGGACATCATTTTCAGCCTGCGGGGGCATCATGAGCCGCAGGAGGAAAAGGCTTTCTACGAGATCTTGAAGATGATCCCCCCCGGGTCCACAATGATCGAACTGGGGAGCAATTGGTCGTATTATTCTATTTGGTTCAACAAGCAGGTTCAAAATGCCAACAACATCATGATTGAGCCGGACGCGGTCAAGCTGCAAGCCGGTCGTGACAATTTTCGGATCAACGCCATGCGGGGAACGTTTCTCCAAGGATTCATCGGGGCCACGTCAGTGGACAAGGCTCGGTTCGTGGATTGGGATGGGACGGTCGTCACCATGCGAAGAATGTGCGTCGACGATCTCGTCAAGGGGAACGACGTGGTCGAAATCGTGCATTCCGACATCCAAGGAGGGGAATACGACATGCTACTGGGGTGCAAGGAGTCGATCCGGAAGGGCAAGGTGAACTATTTTTTCATTTCCACCCACGGAGCGCGGATTCACCAGGCCTGTCTCACGTTTCTCCGCGGGTGTGGATATCACATTGTCTGCTCCCACACCGCCGACGAAAGCTTTTCGGGTGACGGTTTGATCGTCGCCAGCCGTCTTCCAAAGGCCACGATAACGATAAGCAAACGAGGCGTCCACAGACGTGCGTTTGTCGCGCCCCGATCGTTAATCACAAACGGGCAGACGATGGGCGCCGTCATAATTTGAACCCGAGTAAGCGTTAAACCCCGATGCGGGTGCTCGTGTCGTACACGGTGTTTGGGCGGGAGCGGCGGTACAAGGCGACTCTGGCGCACCAGATCGCATTTCTCAAGGCGACGTGCCCCGCCACGATCGACGCCGACTACCGCGTGTACGCCGACAAGCACATCGAGCCGTACCGCGCTCTGTTTGACGACGTCCGCCCGCCGCCCAAGGAGTGGGACGAGCCGCGGTTCGCCGCGCTGTGGCGGTGGTGGCCCGCGGTGGTGTACCCCGACGAGTACGACGTGGTGGTGGTGGGCGAGGCCGACGGGGTGCCCCGCGACCTGTGGGGACTGGTCGCGGCGTTTGCGCGCCAGGGGGACCACGCCTACACGTTTGTCAAGCCGACGTGGACCCACCCGTTTGTCGACGGCGGCGGGTTTCGCCCCGAGATTGACGCGGCGTTTGCGATGGTCAAGAAGGGCGTCCCCGTGGGGGTCCCCGAGATCTGCGCCGCGGTGTCGGCGTTCTCGGGCCGCGTCAAGAGCCACTTTGCGCACTACGCCGTCGACGATTGGGTGTTGACGCAGCTCCTGTACCCGCGGGTGACCGCGAGCCCCAGGTTGGACCCCGCTGCCACCTACGCCGACGAAATCCCGGTGCATTCGGAGGTGGAGCGCGCGCTCAGCCGGGCGGAAGATTACGGCTCCACCACGTAAAAGTCACGATGCGCCCACCCGCGTGTTTGGTGGTGCACGACGCCTTGGAAGTGCGCCTCGTGGGTCGGGTCTCGCCGAGTGTACTGCGCACCATTTTTCCGGGTGTCAGGCGGCGGGCCACGGCGGACGTGTGCGTCGTTACACCGAGCGTTGACGACGCCGACCTCGACCCCCGCAAGGTCAATCTGTTGGTGTCGGTCCTCGGAACCAAACAAGAGTACCTCGATACACCGTACGGCCAAAAGTACGGCGAGCGCCAGAGCCCCAACGTCGCGGCCGCCTTCCTCGGCCACCTGACCGAGCAGGTGGACCGTGGTCTGTTTGGGTCGTGCGCTTTGCACCCGATCCGGACGTCGCCGCCGTCCGCGCTCGACACTGCTCTGGCTGCCAAGGGCGCACTCTTTGTGCACGGGGCCGAGTACCACGCTCCGTATCTGCGCAGACGGGCCGCCAACGGCGATTGGGGCATCACGTCACCGTCCACCACCGCGTTCTACTCCATGTTCGACAACCCGCAGCCAGTGGCGTCCGCCGATTACCACGTGTTCTTTTGCGGGGAACCGCACCGGGTGATCCCTCGGTGGGCCGACGTGTGGGTCGACTGCAAGCTGATTTCGGGCTCGCCCGCCTTGTACGAGCCGTTCTGGCTCACCAGTATGGCCGAGAGGGTGAACCACATCGTCGACGACATCAACCTTCCGCGCGACGTCGACAGCCGGACCGGGTTCTGCGCGTTCCTCTACAGCAACTGCGTACCGTGGCGGGAGGCCCTGTACTACCTGCTCTGTCGGTACCGACGTGTCGACGCGCTGGGGCGGAGCCCGCGCCGCGTGACCGGGGGAAGGTCCACGGGGGTCCGCGGGTCCGCTTCGTTCATGGACGATGCGGTCGAGATGTACCGGCCGTACCGGTTCGTCATTTGTTGCGAGAATACCAGAATCGACGGGTACATCACCGAGAAGATCGTGAGCGCTCGGTTGGCGGGCTGCGTCCCCATCTACCTCGGGGCCCCGGATTGGGCCAAGTACATCAATCCGGCGGCCGTTGTCGATGTATCGAAGCCCGATTTTGTGACAACCGTCAAATCTATAGACCGTGATCCGCAGTTACGCGCCCGGATGCTCAAGGAACCGCTGATCCGCCCAGAGATTTTCGCTAAATACGCCAAACAAGGAGAAATTTGTTATCCGGATGACAAGTAAACCGCAAATGAAGGAGCTAGACACACTGCGACTCATCTCCATCTGCGGGCTCGCCGGCGGATCGGCCGTGTCGGTCTTTGGGGCAGCGGGCAGCACACTGGTGCGCATATACATGGACGTGGACGACGGCCCGCCGACGATGCGCGACATCCCAGCGGTCGGGATAGTCTTTGGAGTCTTTGCGTTTTTGTCATTTATTGTGTTGCTCGCGTCCACCGCCCTGTTGACGCCCGCGGTCAACGCGTTGATTTCCAGGACGGTGAAGACAAACATGTACAGTGACGCCATCGGCTTGCAAAAGCTGTCCCAGTACGTTCTCATTCCAGCGTACACGGCCGGGGGGTCGGCGGTGATTGCGTTGTTTTTGCTCCTGTACACGTTTGGTAACCCCAAGATGAAGGGTGTTTTTTGGCTCAGTGCGCTCATGGTCATGCTATTCGCTATCGCGGTGGTCGGGCAGCCGGTTGCCTTCGGATTTCTGTTTTCAAGGGTCGACAGTGTCGTCGACAAGTTTGAGGAGAACAAGAAAAAGGATGCGCACCTACACCGTCAACCTGGACCTTTCCCCGGAAGATCGCTGGTCCCCCGTCATCGAGGGTGAGCGGGACCGTGTCTTGGCGTCGCATTCGGAGCTGATGGGGTTCTTGGGCCCGTGGATCGACGGGCTGCGGTGGATCGGGGGCCCGCTGACGTGGATGCGGTCGGACCGCATGATGTACTACGACGAGATCAAGAGCATCGCCGCTGGGCTGGGGCTGCCCGTGTACGACGTGGTGCTCTGCCAGATCGCGTACGAGATCTGCGCGTCGTGCACCTCGGTCATGTCGCCCGAAGGCAGGCACATCCGCACCATGGACTGGCCGCTCGACGCGCTCCGGGGCGTCACGATCCGGGTCAACTTCCAGCGCCGCGGAGTCACCGTGTTGCGGACCGTGACGTGGGCCGGGTACGTCGGGGTGCTCACCGGGCTCCGGCCCGGCGGGTACTCGGTGTCGATCAACTACCGACCGCACGGCGGGCTCGGGATCGCCCGGACGCTGCTCGAGCTCGCGCGGTGCTCGCGGTGGCCCGTCGGGTACCTGGTGCGCGAGACGATGCTCGCGACCGCCAACTACCGCGAGGCGCTCGCCCGGTTCCACAGCGCGCCGCTGATCTCGCCCACGTACATCTGCGTGTGCTCGCCCGAAGAGGCCACCGTGATCACCCGGTCCGCCGACGGCGTGGTCGAGGCCCGGTCGTCGACCCAGGCCACGCTGGTGCAGACCAACCGCGACTTCACCGGCGACGACACCAACGTGTTGTGGTCGCGCGAGCGCGAGCAGCTGGCGGCCCGGGCCTTCCAGGCGCGCGGAACGGGGTGGACTAATCTCCGAGCGCTGTTCAGGCGCCACCCGGTCCGCAACCCCATCTCGATCTACGTGGCCGAGATGGACGTGAACGAGGGGTGGTGCGACGGCGAGGTGGTGGCCCCCGTCGGTCAAGCAAACATCTCACCGTCGTTGTCGATCGGCGTGTAGCGGTGGGTTCGCCAACACTTGAGGCAAAGCGACCCCAAGAACAGCCCAAGCGCCCCGAGGAGCAGCGCCACAATCAGCCAGACCCCCCACCCCGTCCCTTGCTCCATCCCTTCGTAAATGCAAGGGGTCGGGTCGGTCGGTTAACCAATAAATCCTGCAATCCACCGAGATTAAACAGCGGTGTCGCGATGGGAAAGATCGCGCTAATCCAGGTGGCCCACTCCGGAAAGGGCCATTCGCCGCGCGCGGACAACCCGCAGTTCCGGGTGCTCCGGTTCTGCGAGAGCGATGCGGAGGCCGACGTCTCGATCGGCGTGTACAAGAAGCGCGGGGTCGCCGGCCACATCTACAAGATCGAGACCCCGGGCAAGATCGTGATCCCGCTCGACTTTGCCAAGTCGCAGTCGCCGCTCGAGGTCGAGGCCATGGTGAAGCAGATCGAGGACGACTTTCTGAAGCAGCGCGCGTACATCGAGGAGGACTTCAAGGCCACCCGCGAGTTCCGGAAGGCCGGCGACAACGACGCCGCCGTGCAACAGTGGGCGCAGTACCTCGAGTTCTACAACGCGCAGGGGTGGATGCGCCGGGCGCGCAAGAGGCACAAGATCCACCCGGACGTCGCGATCGCGCCAGGGCGCCACGACGTCGCGATCGCCGAGTCGCACGCGTTCGCCAAGGACGTCCCGCGCGACAAGATCTTCACGATGCAAGACGTCGAGAAGACGCTCAAGGTGTCGGCGATCCCCGAGGGCGGGGTGGCCCCCGAGCAACTCCCGGAGATTGCGGACCGCGGCGCCGAGTTCACGCCCGAGATCGACGCCAAGGAGACCGAGGTGCAGGCCGCCGGGTTCGAGGACGAGCAGGACGTCGAGGACGGGACCTCGCTCACCAAGGTGGTCCGGGTCAAGAGCCAGAACCACTTTGTCGCGGGGTTCTTGCTCTCGAACGACCTGGATTGCAACGCCGTCGTGTACGTGCACGAGGTGTTTGAGCGGCTCGACGAGGCCGAGAGCAGCGCCAAGAACGTGATTGGCAAGAAGGTCGAGCCGCTCGAGGCGCACGTGTTCGACATGTGCAAGTGGATCGACATGGTCGAGGTCAAGTGGAAGTCGGGGTGCGCCGGCGACACCAAGTCGGGGACCAAGCACACGTACACGGACCCGCGGATCGAGAAGGAGCTCAACAAGCGCCGCGAGAACCACTTTGTCAACCGCGAGGGCACCAAGATGGTCCAGACCGAGAAGGAGCTCACGGTGAGCCACGCGGTGTCGCAGCGGTTGGGGCTCGACAAGGCGCAGCGCGAGGCCATCTCGAAGAAGGCGACGCAGGAGGACATCCTCGGGCTGCTTGAGATCCACGACGACGCGGCGCGTCACCAGGCTGCGCTCAAGTTTCTTTAATCTTCTGACCTGGTGCCAGGAATTGCACCGATGACCGCGTCGTTCCGATCAAAGTGTTGTCGACAAAATCCTTTCTCTCACCCCTTTGGTGTTTGAGCTCGGCGACAACGGGCAGAGCCAACACTTGCACGTCCCTTGTCACGAAGAAGCGGGCAAGCCTCTCGAAAGAGGGCATCGCGTGAGCGGCGTAGTGCGCGTTTGCATTGTCAAACGGGGTGTTGGGGAGAATAGGAATGCCCTCAAGGGTCAGGTAATCCAGGTCCCTCGCTTCGCGGAGGCCATAAAGACACATCACAAAACTCGACGCGATGCAGTAGCCCCCCTGGTCACGGGTGGGAACGTCCCGCAGGCGGTTGGAATATAGTCTCCACGTCGGTACATTTCGCATCGGAATGATGTCGGGTAGTGCATACAGGTTCAAATAAGCCATCCCCGTGTCCGAAGATGCGAGTCGATCCATCTGAATGGACTCGTCTTCGGTGTCTGTCATGTGGAACGCGTTTGGAATATCCGGGAAATACTTGCTCCGCGCGTCGTATTTCGATGCGTAGGCGAGTTTGGGGCAGGTCGACTCGACGTCGATGATCTCGCACATCATCACAAGGGACCCGGCGGTTACCGCCGAGACCTTGTCCGAAATACCCCGAGGCGACGCCCACGGTTCATCCCGATACGCTTGTCGGCAAATGTTGCGAAGCCCTGTCGGCGTGACACGCACGCGTTTGCAACCAGTCATCGTCATCGCCCCGACACACCCTCGGCGCAGATCGGAAGCAAAGGCAGCAAACCCGGAGGAAGCCCTGCCTCTTGGCCACACGATGATCGTGTGGCGCATTTTTTTTAATGTGAAGCGACAGGGGAAAAAATGTCCTACGTCGTCTCGCCCATCAACAGAATAACAGAGCGTGATTTCAATCACCTTCCGGCCCGACCGTCAATCACGCGAGGCGTGCATCCAAAGAACTTGGCGCCAACCCTCAACACGCTGCACATCGGGATCAAGTTTTACGTCGCGCAAGCGTGGGCTCTGGGCGCTCCCTGCCAAGAACACAGGTGGCCGCGCGACGTTTACGAAAAGAGCATCGCACAACACAACGGTAGTCATAAAACGGATCGGTACAAGAGCAATATGGATTCGTTCATGCACGCATTCGTTGCCCTTATGGAGTCGATTCGAGACGGCGGATTCCAAAGTGGCAATGGCTCAATCATTATTGCCCGAGACGGATCGCTTCTGAGCGGCGCGCACCGGGTGGCAGCGGCCACCGCTCTCGACAAATCCGTGTTGGTCCGTCAGGATCTGGATACTTTCCCCCACAACGACATACGGTTCCACGACGACAGGACTCCGAAATTCACACAGGATGTACTGGACTTGATGATATTGGGGCAGATCGAAATGACAAAGGGGGGCGGGTTTGCGTGCGCCATTTCGCGGGGGGGGCGCCATCGTGGCCAGGTGGCGGTGTCGTCCGTAGCAAAAGCGGTCACAATAACTCCATGTGTTGCAAGGGATCTTGGATTGCCCTTTTGTGGCCAATTCATTGTCACAATGTCTTACGGGGGCAAAGGCATCCCTTTGGGAGCGTGGGTGGTTCAGGACGCCCCGAAAGTTCTTCGGCTTGCCAGGGTGCTCCTCAGCCCCAATGTCCATCTCAGAGACAGCCTGTCCACCGAGGTTGTCAAGGCCGCCAAAAGACTGTCCGAACGAGTCGATAGCAAGTTCTACAGTCTCTTGGGTATCAGTCGGCTGACGACAAGTTATGTTGGCCATTGTTCACTCCCCGACGATCTTGGCGTCGACTTTGACCCGATCGACACCGAAACCGTTCTGGATCCGCGGTGCTACCTCTACGTTGGCGATGTCAAAGTTTTCCGTACAGTCTCCCGGTAGTCACGGTCTGCTCAATGTCGGAGTAGTCGTCCATTTGACCAAATAAGGATCGGTTCAGGGCGAACGATTGCCCGTCCTGGTTTTGGACGGTCCTGAAGTACTCGTCGATAGGAATCCCCGAATTCGCCGCGTCCCGAACGATTTTGTGCGCCATTCGATCCGAGGCCATGTACGCGTGCGTGCAAAAAATATCCGCGGCGTGGGTCAGTCCGCCGAGGGGATTCTCGTCCTGTCGCAGCTTGTTCCCGCCAAGGTAAAACAGGTCCCACTCAGCGGGCTGGACGGATTTCCACAGAGCGCACGCGGTGCGCAGATCCATCGGGCTACCCCCGGTGAAAACGGCGTCGTCCTCAAACACCAGATACGATCTGCATCCCTTGGCAATGGCATCCTTTGCGATTTTGATGTGGCTGTCCCTGCACCCAATGGCCCCCAGTTTGGATATGTGTCGGACTTCGTGCGGCGTTGTCGGGACGTCCTTTCCGTAAGAGGCCTCCCACCGCACGTACTCAACGTCGAGCGCATCAAGCACGCCCGAGATGTGGTTCCAGCGGTCGGTTCGGTGCTCGAGATTGACGACGTAGATGGCGTCAAGAAAGCAGTCAAATCGCCGGGGGCTCGACGCGCACACCGGTCGCGCAAGCCCCCGCATCGGTGGCAAGCGCCAGTTCAAGCGAACGCACGCCCCCGCCCGATGCATGGCGGCGCAAACAAAAACGTCGTCAATGTCGATCTTTCCCGCCCAAACGTATCCGTGACGTTTCAACAGCTCCCGAACGTCGGGTTTGTTGTAGTTGTTTTCGATGGTCATCACGTCGATGGAAACACGGCTGAAATCAATGGACGAGATCACATCCATCTCGGAGTCCTCGACATCGACGCTCAGGTAGTTGATCTTTGTGATGTTGTGCCTGTCGAGTAGCGTTTGCAACGGCGCTCCCTTGACAAATATCTTTTGCGCCCCCTTGTGGTTTGGGTGGCGCTTTTCTTGGACAAGCCTTTGCAATGACCGCGGGTCCCGCTTGTCATCCACACCGCTCAACCCGCTTCCGTACCCAAAGAACTGCGTAAACGCAATCGCGTCGGTCTCCTGAACCTGGATGGCGCACTGCTCGCACACCGACCCCGGCCGGGCGTCAACCAGCTGGCGAAACGCATCGGGGCGCGGCTCGACGCACAACCCTGACCAGCCCAGCTTCTCGAAGAACAGAGTGTTTGACAGCGTGACGCCATCGCTCGCGCCAACGTCAACAAACGTCCCGGACGCACCCATGTGTCGGAGCCAAAGACTCCACACAATCAGGTCCTGATCGTACTGCGACGTCGACATTTTCGTTTAGCTGGTGTGGCCCGAAAATATTTACCCACGCTAACTGAAAGCAATGCCCATCACGGTCGTGTTGTCAGCGTGCGATACAAACCCAACGTACACGCAGTACGTACCGCTCTTTCTCCAGACTTGGCGCCGCGTGTCTCCCAACATGTGTGTTTTTGTTGTTCTGGTCGCCGACAAGATTCCGAGCGAACTGGAGCCCTGTTCCGAACATCTGATCCTGTTCCCGCCCATTCCAGGGGTGCCCACGGCGTTTACCGCCCAGTACGTCCGCCTGTTGTATCCAGGTCTACTCGAGCACACAGACGGCGCTGTTGTGATCACCGACATTGATATGGTTCCACTGAAGCCGTCTTACTGGGACGTGGACGCGCAACCGGGCGACTTTTGCGTGCTCACGGAGCTCCCTGCCAAGAATCAAATAGCGATGTGTTACTGCGCGGCCGAACCGTCAGTGTGGGCGGACGTTTTCCAGATTCAAGACATTTGTGGGGCGAGATCGAAACTGAAGGATGTCTCGACATCGCTGGACCACACATCCAAGGACGCATGGTACACCGATCAACAGGATTTGTTTCGGTGCGTGATCGACTGGAACAAACAAATTGAGCACCTGCGCAAGCCCCTGAGCAGGCTGGATCGGGTCGATGATCTGTGTCCATCTCTGTTTGCGCGCATTCGGCTGCAAGAGTTTGATGATTTCCACATGTTTCGGCGCGACATGTGCGTTAACAGGACCCTGACCCAGATGGCGACGGACCTGAACGCGTTAACCCCGGCGGTCTTCCCTCCGACGTCGTTGATTTCGCCCCATTAACCTCCCGTGCCATGCTTGCGCTCATCACCCTGGCAGTCGTGGCCCAGCTCCCCGACGACGCCCTGGTGGAAACAACGACCCACGACACCTGCTCGCTCTCGAACACTACCGCCAGCTGCTTTGTTGGTGGGTGCGCCTCTACCACCTGCGTGGTCCCGGAACCGCGGTGCGCCTCGGGGCACCAACACACGCTGCGGATGGTCACGCTGACGGTGGGTGGATGCACAGCGCACACCTGGACCTGGAGGTGCGCCGCCACCACGACCACCGCCACCACTACCCCGACGACCACCGCCACCACTACCCCGACGACCACCGCCACCACGACCACCGCCACCACTACCCCGACGACCACCGCCACCACTACCCCGACGACGACGATCAAGGCGGTGCTCGAGACCAACAACGACTCCAAGAACAGGCTCGCGACGCACTGGATCGTGGTGATTGTGGTGGGAGGGATTGTGCTCCTGTCGTGTATTTTCTACGCGGGCGTGTCCAAGTCGAACGCCCCCCGAAAGACCCACGCCATGCCCTGACCCAGTGGTCACAACGCGTTGAGGCGCCGAAACTTGGCCATGTCGAGATCGCCGTTGGTGATCACGTTGATCGGGCGCCCCTTGTAAGCAGCCTGCCTCACCACCGTCTCCATGTCCACAATAAAGTCTTCCGGCGCCTCGGGCAGTCGAATCGGCCACACCATGGGCGCACTGGTCATCGAGCAGAGCGCGGGGTCCTCCGCGTTGTCGCCGTCCCGCCGCGCGATTATGTCCCTGGCCACCGTCATGTCCACGATCCGTTCCCACAGCGCGAGCGTCTCGGCGTCGAGGTGACGAAAGTGTTGGCGCACCCGCCGCGACGTCCAGATCCCCTCGTAGCACAACGCCGCGATCGCGCCCCGCCGCACCATGTCCATGTCGAGGTGGTACTTCTGGACCATGTCCGTCACCGCTTGCATCGCCGTGTCGAACAAAAAGATACCCGTGACCCGGCGCACCTTGTTCACAAACGCCAGAAGCGCGGCGATGCACGCGTGGAGCAGCTGGATGTTGGTCGTCATCGCGGGGTCCACGATGACCTTGATGATGCAGTGCGTCGCGGTCCGCAACAGGAACTCGTCGTCGAACGACAGCTCGGTTGGGACCGCGCTCTTGACCAGGTACGACATGAGCGCGGTGCAGTTGTCGCGCTGCGCCGCCAGGTCGTCGTCGTTCAACACCACATCGCGGATGCACTTGCAGATGACCAGCGTGCTCTCCTCGCTGATCGACTCGGCGACCCGCCGCGGGTTGAGCAGGCAGCCGAGCGCCTGGCGCCGCCACTCGAGCGGAAAGGCCTCGGACGCCGCCACCCGCAGGATCGGCTCGGCGGGCATCAGGCTCCGGTGCGCGTGTTGGATGTACCCGGTGATCTCGAACAGCGTGCTCAGGATGGTGACGGGGTACCGCCCGGGGCGCATCTCGGGCTCGGCCAGGATGTACCACGTCGCGAGCACAAAGTTGTACAGATCCTGGGTGCGGTACCGCGGGGCGTCGACCAGGATCCGCTCGATGAACTGGTTCATGTACTTGGTCCGGTTGGCGAGCAGCCCGAACGCACCGTCGATCGAGTTGATCGCCCAGTGCTCGAGGTTGCGGTACGCCGCGGTCGACAGCTCGGCCAGCGTCGCCCAGAGCTGGTAGAACAGCGCGGTTGACGGGGTGACGGTGGCGTCGTCGGCGGTGACCCCCTGGCTCCCGTCGATGCACATGATCGTCTCCTCGCGGAACACGTGCTTGGGGTACACCCCCGGGACCGGGATGTCGTTGGCCGAGAAGACCCCAAGATAGATGGCGACCTGGACCCCGAGGTGGTGGTCGCGGAGCTGGTCGACCACCCCACGCCAGTCATTGTCCCACTGCGCTCGGTGGACGCTCATGGATTTTTCAGAAGGGGTGTTCGGGAAAAACCCGTGGTCATGGAGTGGGCGCTCCGAAGACGATCTCCCTACCTCACCCCGAGGACCTCGCGGATCGACACGGTGTGGGAACAGCCCCGCCTGAACCCAAACCCGCGCCAGCTGTACCGGCCGCCGTGCAATCCGACCCCGCCGCAGCTCGAGGGGTACCTGTCGCCGAACGACGCCGTCACCAACTACCAGAGCCAGCTGGTCCCGCTCTACATGGGGCGGTACTCGTGCCACAGCCTCAAGTACTACTTCACCAAGATCAACGGGTTTACGGTCCCGATCCAAACGGCCAAGGGCGCGTACATCGAGGACGGCGACGTGGTGACGCTGCCCACGGGGGCGCACACCGCGCACCTGTACAACGCGGACCCATCGACGTACTGGTACACGGGGTATTACCCGTTTATCTAATAATTAGGGAAGTCTACATGTGTAAATATGCCCGAGCTTGTCGAAATCACAAGCCACAAGATCGACACGGCTGAACGGCGGAGGCTGGAGGCGTTGGGTATCGAAGGTCAAGTGTGGCGAACGTCCGGTAACTGGAACGTGATTATTCCCCCCGGACCGTTCAAATTGCGACCGATTTGCTACGGTGAGATCGGAGTTTACCACGGAGCCAACGTCGTGTCTGTTCTCGAAACGTACGCCAGTCACCCCGCCAGTGTGGCTCATGCGATCGATCCCTGGATCACAAACCCACCATACTACGACGAGTCAGACAAACAGCTATTCGACCGAAACATGGACCGGTTTGGCGTATCCGACAAGGTTGTGCGCCACCAAAAACGCTCGCACGAGGCCGCCCACGAATTTGATGACGATTACTTTGACATTCTTTACATTGACGGGGACCACAGCGCAAACACCGTGCTTGAGGACGCTGTGATGTATTTCAGAAAGGTCAAGGTTGGTGGCCACATCATTTTCGATGACTACAACCCGCCGAATCGAACAAGTGTTGGTATCAACGCGTTCACAGCGGCGTATCGAGACTACATCCGTGTCACCTCTGATTACGTTCGAAGAGGGCACGTCAACACGCAGCTGTTTGTCCAAAAGGTGAAGACTACCAAATAAGTTTGCGGTTGTGCCCCCCCCCCGTCGTTCATTTAATAAGTTCCAACCCGTCGCGCCCCTGCTTAACCGCAAGCTTGTGGTCTGGGGCAGAAATTCACCATGCGCGAGCTCGCGGAGCGGTGCGCGGCGACAACCCTGCTCATCCTGATCCTGACCGACTTTCGGGTTCTCTTCTTCGACATGGGCATCGTGGCGCGGGTGGTGACGTGCCTGGTGGCCACCGTCCTCTTTGGGCTCCTGGAGTACCTCGTGCACAAGACCCTCTACGACGACGTCGCCAGGTCGCCTTACCACAAGGACCACCACAACAAGCCCAACTCACTCGCGGACCAGATCGTGGCGTTCGAGTCGCTCTGCTCGTGGTTCGCCGGGCTGTGGGCGCTCAAAATGATCGGGGTGCTCTCTGGATTCTTTGCGGGGGAGATGCTCTCGACGTACCTCCTGTACGAAATCTTCCACACCGTCACCCACGCCTACCCCGACCTGGTGCCCAAGGCGACCGAGTGGCACTCGGTCAAGCACCATCGGGCCACCAAGAAGAACTACGGCGTCACGACCCGGGGCTGGGACCGGGTGTTCGGGACGCAGTGCGAAGACAAGCCGCAGACGGACGACCACCTCCAGCGGGTGTTGGACTTTATCCCCACGATTGGGTTTGTGGTCGAGGCGGTTCAGGACCACATGGAGGGCAACACCACCGCCACCACGAAGAAAAACGACCCGCCCGTCAGCCAAACCGCGCCTCTTCAAACGGCGATTCAACCAGAGAATTGACCATGATTTCGTCGACCAGCGAGACCGACACCCCCCGCCGTTGACACGACGCAGTGTTTTCGCGGATCAGGTTGTTGATGTTGGTCTGCATCGACACCCCCTCGCGGTCCCCCGCCGTGACACAACACACCCCGACTCCGGTCTTGCGCCGGATCAACGTCACTGTCAATACACTTTTCTGGGTGCACGCCTCTCGCAGCTCGTTGTTCTCGGCGCGCAGCTTGCGGTTCGACTCGGTGAGCTCCTTGTTGAGGTTCTTCAGAAGCGCAATGTACTCGGAGTGCATCGCGTCGCCGTGCGCCGCCGGAGCGGCGGGCCCGGAGCGGTGGCTTCGCGGTTCGAAATTTCCCACCACCGTCATGCTCGTGTCGGGGGACGCAACAGCCACGTTGGTCCAGGCCTCGCTCATGACGACGGTTTGGGGAGGTCGCCGCCAAAAGTTTTTCTATCGCCGCGCCTTGGACCCCCGGGTCTTGACCCGGCGGGTCGGCTGCCTTCTGGCGGGAGGCTGACTTCGGCGCCTCGGCGTTCCTCTGCGCTTCTTGGGCGGCTCGCTCTTGCGCTTCTTGGGCGGCTCGCTCTTGCGCTTCTTGGGCGGCCCGCTCTTGCGCTTCTTGGCCTGCTCGCTCTTGCGCTTCTTGGCCTGCTCGCTCTTGCGCTTCTTGGCCTGCTCGCTCTTGCGCTTCTTGGCCTGCTCGCTCTTGCGCTTCTTGGCGGCCGCGGCCTTTTCTCTCTCGCGCTTCTTGGCGGCCGCGGCCTTTTCTCTCTCGCGCTTCTTGGCCGCCGCGGCCTTTTCTCTCTCGCGCTTCTTGGCCGCCGCGGCCTTTTCTCTCTCGCGCTTCTTGGCCGCT
>Ga0180432_10000498_pt1 | contig 64127 bp, 26 predicted proteins | sample SS_ome_10_FD_132414 | JGI IMG/M metagenome (GOLD analysis project Ga0180432, IMG submission 132414) | Hypersaline lake sediment archaeal communities from the Salton Sea, California, USA - SS_1_MS_2 metaG | ecosystem: Environmental > Aquatic > Non-marine Saline and Alkaline > Hypersaline >... | reverse complement strand
TCCGCACCTGACCCATCCGTTTGCCTCGTCTCGGCAATCAATTGACGCCCAGGGACCATCCCTGAGCCAATAAGAGATAATATACCCCCCGATCCCGGCCTTGGCAAGAGAAAAAGTTCCATCTGCTGGCTTGCGGAGCCGTTTGCGGGGGGGCGGGGGGGGCAGGAAGTGACTGACGTGTAAGTACTTACGGTGACGTATATGGGCAGAAGAATCTTCAAGAGAACTCGTCGTCAAGCGCCAAGACGCCCCCCTGATCCCGCGCCAAAACGGGCAGAAAAACGGCGCGGTCCAAACGAAGAGGGCAGTGGTCGGGATTCCTGCGGGGCAGACTTCCTCGAACGTCCGAAGGAAGGCCCTGCCTCATAACCAGAAGGTCAGGGTTTGCAGCATTCCCTTCTTGTTTCTGGTTCCATTCACCATCTTCTCGGTTTCGGGGCCTCCGAAGAGGGTTTGGATCACACTATTGACCGCGTGACATCGGCTCCGGCTTGTGCCGCTGAGAGTCGGGGGCTATGCCCTTGTTGGATGCCGGGCCAAACCGTACAATCGCCCGCCGAAGAGGCCTGCGACGGCGCCGGCCCGGACCCATCAGGGAAGAATCCCAGTCAAGACGACAAGGAAGCAATGAGGAGTACCGCAATGAGGAAAGCACTTATCAGTATCGTTTTCGCCGCGACGATCACATCGACGGTCTTGGCCGACGCCTGCGGCAAGGGCAAGCGCGCCGCGCTGTTTGACGGGAAGACGCTCAAAGGCTGGACCGTGCTCAACTGCCAGGCCGAAGTCCGGGACGGTCAGATCCTCATCAAGAGCGGCAACGGGCTGATCCAGACGGAGCAGAAATACGGCGACTTCATCCTCGAGTTCGAGTGCAAGGCCCTGAAGGATGCCAACTGGGACAGCGGGGTTTACTTCCGTTACGACAAGGTCCCGGCGAACCGGCCCTGGCCGGGCAAATACCAGGTCAACCTGCGCAAGGGCATGGAGGGGAACGTCGGCGGGGTCAAGGGCGCCACCAGCAAGGGGCTCTACAAGCCCGGGCAGTGGAACGCGTTCAAGCTGACCGTGGAAGGCACAAAGCTGGCGCTGGAGATGAACGGCAAGCCGGCGTGGAAGGCGACAGGCCTGGCCGGGCCGAAGCAAGGGTTCATCTCCGTGCAGGCCGAGGTGCCGCACGGCGGCCAGTTCCTCTTCCGAAACATCTACATTACAACGAAGGCGGACAAGGGTCCCGCCATCGGTAAGGACGGAGCGAGATCACTGTTCAACGGCAAGGACCTGACCGGCTGGCACGTCGACGTGCCGCTTCGCGACAGGAAGCCCGACGTCAAGCCGACGTTCATCGTGCGCGACGGCAAGCTGGTGAGCCTGGGCAAACCGAACGGCCACCTGATCACGGATGCGAAGTACGCGAACTACCGGCTCGAGGTCGAATACCGCTTCGCGGGCAAGCCGGGCAATTGCGGCGTGCTGGTCCACGCGTCCACGCCGAGGGCCCTGTACAAAATGTTCCCCAAGTCGCTCGAGGTCCAGATGAACCATCGCCACGCGGGCGACTTCTGGTGCATCGTCGAGGACATCACCGTGCCGGACATGGTCAAGCGCCGCGGCCCGAAGGACCGGTGGGGAACCACGAAGGGCAAGGCCCGGCGGATTCTCAACCTGACGGACGATTCGGAGAAGCCCGCCGGCCAGTGGAACGCGATGACCATCGAATGCGTCAAGGACGCCGTCAAAGTGTGGGTCAACGGCGACCTGGTGAACCACGGCACCAAGTGCACGGCGAGTGAGGGCCAGATCGCCCTTCAGGCCGAAGGCTCCGAAGTCGAGTTCCGCAAGCTCCTGCTGAGGCCCATCACGACACTGACCGACTGAGATACGCAGGTCCCCGGGCCCATGTCGTTTCGCCGCCGATGAGACTGTCCGCCTCAGGGGCCGGCGGGGCGGGGCCCGCGACGTGTCAGAAGAAGATCGATGGTGTACGCAAGGACCATGGTGGCCGCGGCGCCGGCGCCCACGAACCACGTCCAGGCCAGGCCGTGGTGCTTCAGGAGGAACACCGCGGCCAGGCTGGCGATCAGGCCCGCAATGAGGCTCGCGGGATGGAAGGTCCTCTTCGATCTGCTCAGGAGGAAGAGCCCCAGCAATCCGCCGTAGGTGAACGAGGCGATCTGGAGCCCGAGAACGACGATGGCCTCGTCGCTCTCGTCGAAGAGCAGTGCCATGGAGATGAGGACCCCGGCCCAGAACAGGCTGACCCACCGCGACAGGTTCAAGGTGGCCTTGGTCTTGAACCAGTCCATGAGCGTGGAGGAAGCCAGGGAGTTGATGGAGGAGCTCAAGGTGGACATGGCGGCCGAGAGGACCCCGGCCAGGAGGAACCCCCGGATGCCGGCGGGAAGGTGGTTGACGATGAAGAAGGAGAACTCGCGGTCCTTGTCGAGGGGCGCGCCGTCGAGAAAGAGGAAGATCAGCGCGCCCACGAGGAGAAACAGGGCGAACTGTATGAAGGCGAACACGCCGCTTCCGATCATGGCTTTCTGCGCGGAAGCGAGCGACCGGCAGCCCAGCACCCGCTGGACCATCATGTAGTCCGCCCCGTGAGAGGCGAAGGACAGGAGCACTCCGCCGATCACCGCGCTGACGGCGAACCACGGGTTGGACAGCCAGGGCCCGCTCCAGTGAAAGACCGTTGTCTTGTCGAGTTGGGCCAGTTGGGCCAGCGTTTGGGCGACGGGCTGGTCCAGTTCGCTCAGCAGCCAGGTGACGGAGAAGATCGCCCCCAGCAGGTAGATGGCGAACTGGAATGTGTCCACCCACACCACGGTCTTGATGCCGCCGGCCAGCGTGTAGACGAGGGTGACGACCCCGAAGACGAGAACGGCCAGGCTCAGCGGCCAGCCCGTGATGGCCTGGACGATCACCGCCGTGGCGAGGAATCGCACGCCGTCGGCCAGTACCCGGGTCACCAGGAAGACGCCGGAAGCGGCCCGCTGGATGCCGGGGCCGAAGCGCTGTCCGAGCACTTCGTAGATGGAGGTGACGTTGCCGGTCATGTAGCGGGGCAGCAGCACGAAGCTGACGGCGATCCTGCCCACGATGTATCCCAGCGCGAGTTGCAGGAAGCACCAGTTCCCGCGGTAAGCCAGCCCGGGGATGCTGATGAAGGTCAGGACCGAGGTCTCGGTGGCGACGATGGAGAACATGGCCACCAGCCAGGGCAACTGCCGCTTGCCCAGGAAGTAGTCTTCCGCCGTCCGGTTGAAGCGGCCCTGCCAGATGCCGAATCCCGCGAAGCCGGCCAGGAAGAAGCAGATGATGATCCAGTCAACCGGGTGAATGATGACTCCTCGTTGGAGAAGATCCACTGGTCTCGGGATTCGGCGGTCAACATGCCCGCCGCCTCGGGGCTATAGTTTTCCGGACGATCCTCGCGAGCACAACCACAAAAGCTGTAAGCCGTCCCGGTTATGTGCTAACAATACGGTCAGGTGCACAGAAGGAACCCTGCTGATGAGTCACGTGCTGGCCTTTGACAGCGGCGCGACCGCCACGCGGGCCGGGCTGTATGACCGGACGGGCCGACTGCTGGGCGAAGCACAAGGCGGGCCGTCGAACCCGGCCGAGTCGGGCGTGGATGCCGGCCTGGACATCATGGCCGATCTGGCGCGGGAACTCCTGGGCCGCGAAGGGGCGGTGGATATGGCCGCTGCCGGTGTTGCCGGTGCCGGCACTGAGGCGGTCAGGACGGCGATCGCCGGAGGGCTCTGCCGCGTCACCGGTGCCGCCCGGGCCGTTGTCTCCGATGACCGCTGGCCGCTGCTTGTCGCCAACGCCGGGCGGGGACGAGGGATCGTGGTCATCTCGGGAACCGGCTCGAGCGTCCTGGCCCGGTCTCAGGACGGCAGAACCTTGTGCCTCGGCGGTCGGGGCAGGCTCCTCGGCGATGAAGGAAGCGCTTACCAGCTCGCCGCCAGAGCGCTGCGCGCCTGCACGCGTGCCGTCGACGGCACGGGGCCCGCGACCGGCCTTCTCGATCGCATGCTCGAGGCCACCGGATGCAGCCGCTTCGCCGAGCTTGACCTCTGGTGCCTTCATGCCGCCAAGAGCGACATCGCGGCCCTGGCCAGGGGGGTCGTTGACCTGGCCGAGGCGCAGGATCCCGTGGCCGGGGATTGCGTCCGGACCGAGGCCGTTGCCCTGGCCCGGCAGGTGCAGGCCGGCCTCGAGCGCCTGGCCCTGCCCGAGGACACGCCGGTCTTCTTCCACGGCGGGCTCATAGACCGCGCGGGGATCTTCCAGGAGACCTTCCTCGATACGGTCCACGACGCCAAGCCGACTCTCCCCGTAGGCCCGGCCGCAGTGGCCGGCCACCTCGCCGTGCGGGACATGGCCCTGAACGACCAGCCCTCGGAGTTCGTCTCCGTCTGCGAGGGCGCAGCCGAACCGGACACCTCCCTGCCCCCGACCGAAAGCAGGATGGAAGGGATCCGTTCGCTCGACCGGATGACCGCCCGAGAGATCGTCCGGACCATGAATCAGGCGGATGCGTCCGCGGCGCGCGTGGTGGCCGACCAGGAGGCGGCGATTGCCCGGGTCATTGAATGGGCGGCCGGCGCCTATGCCCGGGGGGGCAGGATTCTCTACGTGGGCGCCGGCACGAGCGGTCGGCTGGGCGTGCTTGACGCCGCCGAGTGCCTGCCCACCTTCGGCATTGCCCCGGACCGGGTGATCGGGATCATGGCCGGCGGCGAAGCGGCGCTGCGCCGATCCATGGAAGGCGCGGAAGACGATCGCGCCCAGGCCGCTCGGGATCTGGCCGCACTCGAGCCGCCCTTGAACGAAAACGACCTGGTGGTCGGGATCACCGCCTCGGGCACGACGCCCTACGTGCTGGCGGCGCTGGAGCATGCGGACGCCGCCGGGGCCCACACCGTGCTGGTGACCTGCAATCCGGAGTGTGACGGCGGGGCCTCACAGGTCATCGCCCTGAGGACGGGCCCTGAGGTCCTGGCCGGCTCCACCCGGTTGAAGGCGGGCACGGCCACGAAGATGGTCTTGAACATGATCAGCACGGGCGCCATGGCGCTGTCCGGGCACATGTACGAGGGGTGGATGGTGGGCCTGAAGCCCGTGTGCGCGAAGCTCGAGCGCCGCGCGCTGCACATCATTCAGGCCCTGACCGGCAAGGACCGGGAGGAGGCAGCCGGGCTGTTGAAGAGCGCCAAAGGCCGCATCCCCGTGGCCGTCCTGATGGCGCAGAAGGACTTGGACCCTCGAGCCGCCGCCGCACTGCTGGCCAGAGCGAGAGGCTCGCTGCGATCCGCCCTGGAGGAGGACTAGCCCGCAAGGAAAGGGCACGGGCGGCTCCCATCATGGGCCAGAGGACGACTCGATGAACCTGGACGCGCTGAGAAACAAGCCGGAGCGGCTGATCGTCGGGCTGATGTCCGGCACGTCCTGCGACGGCGTCGACGCGGCACTGGTGCGCATAAGGGGGTCGCACCTCGATACGGATCTGGACCTGTTGGATTTCCGGACCTTTCCCTATTCCCCCGACCTGCGGGAGCGCCTTCTGGCCGGCCGGATGGACGCGAAGGAAGTCTGCCTTCTCGACTTCATCCTCGGCGAGGAGATGGCCAGGGCCGTCGCGGACCTGAAGGACCGGGCCGCCGCTGCGGGACGGGTTCCGGACTTCGTCGCGTCCCACGGTCACACCGTTGCGCACTATCCGTCGGTGAGCGGCCGACCGGCCGGGGGCACCCTGCAAATCGGGCAGTCCGCGGTTATCGCCGAGCGCACGGGTCTGGGCGTGGTGTCCGACTTCCGCCCAGGGGACATGGCCGCGGGAGGCCAGGGCGCGCCCCTCGTGCCGCTTGCGGACTGGCTTCTCTTCGGCCGGCGTGAGAGCACCATCGCCTGCCTGAACGTCGGGGGCATCGCCAACGTCACCGTCGTGACGCCGGAGTTCGAAGGGATCCGAGCCTTCGATACCGGGCCGGGCAATATGGTCATCGACGGCGCGGCCGGACTGCTCTCCGGCGGCTCGCTCATGATGGACCAGGACGGCCAAGGCGCCGCCAGGGGCGATGTTATCGACGCCCTTCTCGCGGCGCTGCTGGATCACCCCTACTTCGAGCTGCCTCCTCCGAAGAGCGCCGGCCGCGAGCAGTTCGGTCCGGAGACATACCTCCTGCCGCTCCTGGACGAGTGGAAGGGCCATACGACCGAAGACTGGCTCGCCACGGTGACGTTGGCCGTGGCCCGGACCGTCGCGGACGCGGTCAACCGGTGGGTCCGCCCGGAGCGTGAACCCGAATGCATGATCCTGAGCGGCGGGGGCGCCTTCAACCCCACCCTCGTGGCCCTGCTCGAGAAGGAGCTTCGGGGGCTGGAGATCGCCAAGAGCGAGGACTACGGCATCCGCTCGGACGCACGTGAAGCGGTGGCCTTTGCGATCCTGGGAAACGAAACGGTGTTCAATCACCCCGGCAACGTGCCCGGCGCCACCGGTGCGAGGCATCCCGCCGTGCTGGGAAAAATCACACCCGGATCCACATACGCCGAACCCGACGAAGAAAGGGCGGACCATGTTGCGTAGAAGAAGGAGTCGTGGACGGGCGGCGGAAAAGAAAGAGAGGGCACACGCAGCGGGCGGAGTCGGCCAACTTTTCTTGGCCGCGTGCGTAACAGTATTGGCGGTCGCGGTTGCGGTGGAGCCGGTCTGGGGCGCGGACATGAAACTCTGGCCCGACGGCGCACCGGGGACCAAAGGGACCGAGAAGAACGACACGCCCACGCTGAAGATCTTCCCCCCGCCCAAGCACGCCAAGGGCCCGACCCCGGCCGTGCTGCTGATCCCCGGAGGCGGATACAAGCACATCTCGGGCTACGGGACGTTCTGGGCGTTCTTCCAGACGCGCCCGGTGCGGTTCTTCAGCATGACGTACCGCCTGCCGGTGCATGGGTACCGTCACCCGGCTCCGCTGCACGACGCCAAGCGGGCCGTGGCGACGATCCGCGCCAATGCGAAGACGTGGAACATAGACCCCAAGCGCGTCCTGGTGGTGGCCTTCTCGTCGGGCGGGCACGTGGCAACGACGCTGGCGACACACTACGACCTGGGCAAGCCCCGCGCGAAGGACCCCGTCGAGCGGTTCAGTTCTCGGCCGGACTACATGGCGCTGTTCTGCCCCGTCGTCAGCATGAAGAATCATCCACACCGCCCGTCGGTGGCCCGCCTGCTGGGGCCCAATCCCGACGCCGGACTGATCGATGACCTGTCCAACGAACTGCAGGTCAACGCCAAGACCCCGCCGACGTTTCTGGCCCACGCCAAGGACGACAAGCTCGTCCCACCGGAAAACAGCATCCTGTACCATGAGGCGCTGAAGAAGGCCGGCGTGGCGACGACGCTGAAGCTCTACCGCCAGGGCGGCCATGGCGTGACGAAGAAGCCCAATCCATGGAAGGCCCACTTGGGCGACTGGATGAGCGAGATCGGCATCCTGCCCGAGGGCGTTGCCCGACACGCCCCTGGAGCCGCCAGGAACTACGAGCCGACGACCAGCTATACCGTCAAGACACTGGCTGGTTGGCAGGTCTACATCCATAACGCCCTCCTCCCCGGCGGGGAACATGCCGAAACGGGGACCGCCGCGATCAAGCGCCTGACCGATGCGATGGTCCGCGTCAGGTCGTGGATCCCTGCGGGCCCACTGGCCAAGCTCCTGAAGGTGAAGATCTGGCTCGAAGTGAACTCGACGAAGGGCCCCTACGGCGGGACGTCGGCTTACCAGTACCACCCTGGCCTCGATTGGCTGATCGACATGGACTTCAACCCCGACAAGCACAAGTGCGTCGAGTTCGGCAATGCCGCGTCCCTGGCCAAGAGAAGCGGCGACCGGTCAGCCACCGTCCTGCTGCACGAATTGGCCCACGCGTACCACGACCAGATTCTCTCCTTCGACAATCCCGAGGTGCTGGCAGCCCACAAGCGGGCCCGCGAACAAGGGAAGTATCCGCCCAGGGACTGGGTCGTCCGGGCCAACCACAAGGAGTTCTTCGCTGGCGTAACGACGCGGTACTTCGGCACGAAGAAAGAGCGCGACGCCGTGGGCCAGCGAGACCCGATCCTTCAGAAGTTCCTGTTGAAGACCTGGGGCAAGCCCAGGGGGAACATGGACACCCCATGGGCAGGGACCAAGGCGGGCAAGTAGCCGGACCACGATACAGTTCCACTGCGCCCCGGGCGGCTGTGGTTGCGGCTCCCCTCAGCGGTAGATCATGCAGCCAGCGGCCTTCCGCTTGAACTCCTCCAGCGATTTGGCCCAGACTTGCGGGACGTCGTTGGGGTCCTTGGCGGCCGTCCAGGCGCGGTGCACCGCCGCGCTGCGAACCATCCGCAATACGGCGTCGTGATCGAAGGCCTTGCCGAACAGCCTCTTCAGATGCCACGCCATCACGAGCCCGGCCTCGACGGGCCTGACCTGCTGTCGGTCGGTCACGAGGATGAACACCCCGCCGCATCGTTTGTCCTTGTGCCTGGACGCCTTGGGCGTGAAGACGATCGGCACGAACCGCAGGCCGGGCAGCCTGGCGGCGTTGAGGGCGGCGGCGAGCTTTCGGTGACCTCCCAGCGACGGGTCGATCCACGGCGCGCCGAACAGCTCAAACGGCTGGTCCGTGCCCCGGCCCACCGAGAGGTTCGAGGCCTCCAACTGCCCTACCGCCGGGTAGAGCACGGCCTGCGTCGGATTTCGCATGTTGGGCGACGGGTTCGTCCAGGTCAGGCCCGTCTGGTCCCACCACATCGAGCGCTTCCATCCGGCCATGGGAACAACCTTCAGCTCACACTTCACGCCGAAAGCGTGTTTGAACAGCCGGGCCAGTTCCCCGACGGTCAGGCCGTGTGCCAGCGGAACGGACTCGTAGGAGGTGAACGCCAGTCGGTCCGCATCGGTCAACGGACCGGCGGCCCCGAGGGGTGCAATCGGGTTGGGGCGGTCCAGCACGACGAACGCGATTTTGTGCTCGGCAGCGGCCTCCATGGCGTAGCCCATCGTGGCGATGTACGTGTAGTACCGCGTCCCGATGTCCTGGATGTCGAACACGAGCGTGTCGATGCCCTCGAGCATCTCGGCAGTAGGCCGGCGCTTGGCCTTGTTGTACAGGCTGTAGACGCGCAGGGCGGTCGTCTTGTCCACGCCGTTGGCGATGTTCGGCTGGTCGAGCACTCCGGCCAGGCCGTGCTCCGGGCTGAACAGGGCCACCAGCGTCGTCCCCGGCGCGTTGCGGATCAGGTCGACGGTGCGCCGGCCGAACCGGTCCAGGCCCGTGTGGTTGGTGATCAGCCCCACGCGCCGATTGCGGATCGCGCGGAAGGTGTCGCGCACGAGCACGTCGATCCCGGCCAGAACCGGCGACGCGTCATCCCCTGCAAGCCTGAACGCCTCATCCACGCCCTCGATGACGGCACGGTTCAGCGGTGCGGACTTGGCCAGCCCGAGGTGCACGCGGTTGGTCAGCAGGACCAGGAAACACCGCCGAACCGGGTCGATCCAGATCACGGTGCCGGTGAACCCGGTGTGACGTCGCGTGCGGTACGGCTGCGTGGCGTGAACGGTGTAGCGATTCAGGGCGAGCGAGCGCGTCAAGAGGCCCTTGCCGAGCGGCCGGGGCTCGAGCATGAGACGGACGGCCGCCGGCCGAAGTACGCGCGCCGCGTCGAGTCGTCCGCCATTGAGGAGCATGCGGCACCAGCGGGCGAGGTCGTCGGCCGTGCTGAACAGGCCCGCGTGCCCCGCCACGCCGCCCAGGGCCGCCGCGCGTGGATCGTGCACGCGTCCGGCTGAGCCGGCCTTGTCGGTCGGCGCTGTCCGGGCCCGCCAATCGGGAGGAGGCCTGAAGCGCGTGCGGGACATCTTCAGCGGCGCGAAGACCTTCCCGGCGGCGTAGGCGTCGAGCCCCTTGCCGGCGACCTTGCGGACCAGCTCGCCGAGAACGATGTATCCCAGGTCGGAGTAGACGTACGTGGTGCCCGGCGTGTGGCGGGGCTTGCCGGCGAGGATCCGCCGGATGGCCTTTTCGGATCCGTCGGCATACTGCGCCATGGCGTTGGCAGGGGCCAGGCCGCTGCGGTGGAGCAGGAGCTGCTCGACCGTCACGTCCGACTTGCCCGCCGCGCCGAACGCCGGAAGATACGCAGCCACCTTGTCGCTCAGCTTCAGCTTGCCCGAGTCGATCAGGTGCACGACGGACGTGGAGGTGGCCACCACTTTCGTCAGCGATGCCAGGTCGAATACGGTATCGACGGTCATGGCCTGGGCGGCGGGCCGAATCCGCCGGTACCCAAACGCCTTGCGATATACCACGCCGTCGGCACGTCCGATCAGCAGCACGGCGCCCGGAATGCGCCCGTCGGTAATGGCGTCTCGCACGGCGCGTTCGGCCTTGTGCAGCCCCCCCACCTCCAGCGCGCTCGTGCCGGGGCCCGTCGCTGCACCCGCTGACACGGAACCGACCAGCAGGCAGCCCATTCCGCGGAACCATCGCCGCCACGACCTGGGGGCCGCTTCGCGTTCAGCGAGCATCACGCCGCCTGCATCGAACATCAGGCACCTCCCTACGTTCTCTGGTCGGCACGAGGTCAGACCTTACTCCATCTCTCAAGGGCCGGACAAGGGCTTCCTCGGGCGATAGTCAACCCGGCACGGAGGACCGTTCGGGCGTGACGCCCAGCATGTAGCCGGGGAGCGCGGCTTGCCCAACGCCCTGCATCGGATACAATCACCGTCAAACCCCTGCGATGGTCTCGCCCGGAGAGGCTGTCCGGAACGTGCCGGCCATCGGGAAAGGACCTTCGACATGCTCTTGTGCACCAAGACGCTACTGGTCGTGTTGATTGTCGGATGGCTTGCCTGCGCGGCCTTGGCCAATGTCCAGGCCGACCTCTACGTCTGCCCCCAGGGCAAGGACACCTGGTCCGGCACGCTGGCTCGGCCGAACGCCGGCGGCACGGACGGGCCCCTGGCCAGCCTGGACGCGGCCAGGCTGGCGGTGCGGCGGCTGCGAAAGAGCCGGCCCAAACGCCGGACCCCGCTGGTCGTGCTGATCCGCGGCGGAACGTACGAGTTGGGCAGGACCGTCACGTTCACCCCTGACGATTCCGGCACGGAGGCCTCCCCCACCGTCTATCGCGCCTGGCCCGGCCAGACCCCCGTCTTCAGCGGCGGGCGGGCCCTCAGCGGATGGCGGGTCTCCGATAAGGGCTGGTGGCACGTCAACCTGCCGGACGTCAAAAAGGGCACCTGGGCGTTCAGCCAGTTGTTCGTCAATGGCACCCGGCGATTCCGGCCGCGCCTGCCCCACAAGGGCTACTTCCACGTTGCCAAGATGCTGCCGCCCAGCAGGAAGGGCCGAGCGCACGACCGGTTCGGCTACAAGGCCGGCGACATCAGAAACGACCGGTACGACCCGTCGAACGTCGAGGTGGTGGTCTTCCTGCAGTGGACCGCCGGTCGGCAGCGAATCGGGCACGTCGACGCCGCGAAGCGCGAAGTTCGCCTGGCCGGCACGATGCCGTCCTCGTCCTGGTGGAGCGCCTTGAAGAAAGACCAGCGCTACCTGGTCGAGAACGTGCGGGAAGCACTCGGCAAGCCCGGGCAGTGGTACCTCGACCGCCCCGCCGGGGCGCTCACCTACGTGCCCGGAAAGGGCGAAACGCCCAACAAGGCCCGCGTCGTTGCGCCGCGGCTGAAGCAACTGGTCCGCCTGGTCGGCGACGACCGGTCCGGGCGCTGGGTCGGCCACCTCCAGTTCGAGGGGCTCGTCTTCGCCCACACCAACTTCGTGCTCCCCGCGGCCGAAAGGAGCTTCCCCCAGGCCGACGTGAACCAGCCGGCGGCGATCGAGACCCGCGGCGCCCGCTATTGCGTGTTTCGGCGGTGCGCCGTGCGCCACACGGCGGGGTACGGCGTGGCCCTGGGGTTCGGCTCCAAGCACTGCCAACTGCTGGACTGCGAACTGGCCGACCTCGGCGCCGGCGGGGTGATGATCGGCACGTACACCCGCCCGTCCGGGAGCGTGAAACTCGAGGAGCGCACCGTGGCCTCCCACAATACGGTGCGGAACTGCAAGATTGCCCATGGCGGTCGGCTGCACGCGGCGGGGATCGGGATGTGGATCGGGCACGCGCACAACAACCTGCTCGAACACAACGACGTGCACGACTTCTACTACTCCAGTTGCTCGGTCGGCTGGACGTGGGGCTACGGCAGGAGCGTCGCCCACCACAACAGGATCCAGTACAACCACATGCACACCATCGGACAGGGCGTGCTCAGCGACATGGGCGGCGTGTACACCCTGGGCGTCTCGCCCGGAACCGTCGTGAGAGGCAACCGCATCCACGACGTGCGGAGCTTCTCCTACGGCGGCTGGGGACTCTACACCGACGAAGGCTCGACAGGCATCGTCATGGAAAACAACCTCGTCTATCGCACCTGGACCGGGTCGTTCCATCAGCACTACGGCAAGGACAACATCATCCGAAACAACATCCTCGTCGACAGCCGAAAGTGGCAGATCCGGCGCTCACGCATCGAGAAGCATCGCTCCTTCACGTTCACGCGGAATATCGTCTACTGGAAGACCGGCCCGCTGCTGCACAGCAACTGGAAGGACGGCCATTTCGACATGGACCACAACCTGTATTTCAATGCAGCAGGTCGACCGGTGGGCTTTGCGGGCATGACCCTGGCGCAGTGGCGTGCCAGGGGCAAGGACGTGCACTCGGTCATCGCCGACCCGGGATTCATCGATCCCGCCAGGGACGACTACCGCCTGCGGGACGACTCGCCCGCGCTGAAGCTGGGCTTCAAGCCCTTCGACCTGACCAAGGCCGGACGCCTCAAGTCCGCCACGCGCCGCACCGACCTGCCGCCCGTCCCCGCCGCCTGGCCCATTCCACCGGTCAAGTAGCAGCCCAGCCCGTCAATCCCCCCTGCCGGCAGTGTTCCACAGGTTTCCACTTCCAACCGTCCCCCGGCCCTTCCACCGGGACGTATGTCATATAAGATATTGTCAAACAAATACTTAAAAGATACTTCGCCTCTACATGCACCTAGCACGCTCACGAAGTGGAACATACGAATTTCGGTACCTGATACCATAATTATCCACCCCCGCGGCCGCGCCCGTCCCCGCATTTCCGCCTGCAGTTGGACCATAAATGATTTCCAAGAAACCTGTTGAAACTCACCCATCGCCCCGGTTCGCTTCGAGCAGGCCGCGTTGCCACCCCGGCGGAGTGTAACATTGCAGATCAGCCGTGTAACAGTATGATAGATGGCCCGCCGGCAGGCCCTGTTTCGCGGCGGATCACGCGGCCTGCACGCATCCGGACAACACCCGTCAACCTTAATCAGTGCTCCGTCCACGGTTTCCCCATCTCCCCCAGTTGGGCCTGTTCGCTTTGTTGACAGATCACGTCGCGCCCCGGACAATGGCGGGCAACATCCGGCAAACCCAGGCACCTGCACGCGCGATCAAAGTCCCTATCAGAAAAGCAGTGCCGGTTTCCGGCGGGACCGAGAAGAGGCTATATGGAACCAGATGACACATCGCAAGACCGCGTCATCCGCGTCTTCATCTCCTCCACCTTCAGGGACATGATGCAGGAGCGGGACCTGCTCGTGAAGGATGTCTTCCCCGAACTGCGACGCAAGTGCGCCAAACGCTTTGTCACATTTACCGAGGTGGACCTGCGATGGGGCATCACGGAGGAACAAGCCAACGAAGGACAGGTGCTCCCCTTGTGCCTGGCCGAGATTGAGCGCAGCCGGCCCTATTTCATCGGCTTGCTGGGCGAGCGATACGGGTGGATTCCCGACACGATCCGGCCCGAGGTCATCGAACGGGAGCCGTGGCTCACGGAGCATCTCCAGGGCCGGACTTCCGTAACGGAACTGGAAATCCTCCACGGCGTGCTCAACAACCCGCAGATGCAGAGCCACGCCTTCTTCTACTTCCGCGATCCGGCCTACGTGAACGACCCCTCGCTTAGCGAGGACCAGCGCCGGGACATGGTCGAGCGCGACATCCAGGCCGACGTGGAAACCTGCGGCCAGGCCGAGGCGACGGCCCGGACGGCCAATCGCAAGGCCAGGCTGGCCACGCTCAAACAGCGCATCCGCGACAGCACACTGCCGCTCGTGGAGCCCTACGCCAATCCGGAAGCACTGGCCCAGATCGTCCGCAAGCAGTTTGACGCATTGATCGACCGGCTCTATCCCGAGGACCAGACGCCCGATCCGCTGGCGCAGGAGCGTCTGGCCCACGAAGCCCACGCGAAGAACAAGCTGTTTGCCTGCATCGATCGCCCCGCACACCTCGCGGCGGTCGACGCCTTCGCCGCGCCAGCCGAACATGACGGCAAAGGCCTCGTGGTCACCGGCGAAAGCGGCGGCGGCAAGACAGCCCTGCTGGCCGCGTGGGCGCGCGATTGGGCCAGGAACCACCCGGATGACTTCCTGTGCCAGCACTACTTCGGCGCCACCCCCGACAGCGCCTCGCCGGAAGGTTTTCTACGACGCCTCCTGGGGGAGTTGAAGGATCGCTTCGGCATCGTGGAGGAAATACCCGCCAATTCGGAGAAACTCCGGGAGGCTCTTCCTCTTTGGCTGGCCCAGACCGTCGGCAAGGCACGCATCGTCCTCGTGCTGGACGGACTCAACCAGGTGCAAGGCGGCGAGCCGGACCGCCGCCTGGGCTTCCTGCCGCGGCACTTTCCGCCGCACGTCGTGGCGATCGCCTCGGCCCTTCCCGGCCCGGCGCTGGACGCCCTCGGCGAGCGAGGCTGGGCCGAGCACGACCTGCCGCGAGCCAGCGAGGACGAGGTGGATGCCATGGTGGGTGAGTATCTGACGATCCATGCCCGCACGCTGGAGCCAGAGCTGCGGCGTGAGTTGATGGCCGCCCCCGGCGCGACCAACCCGCTCTTCCTTCGCACGGTGCTCGAGGAACTGCGCCAGTTCGGCAGCTTCGAGCAACTTCCGAAGCGGCTCGGCCACTACCTGAAAGCCGGCAATCCGAAAGACCTGTTCACGCGCGTTCTTGCCCGCTGGCAGGAGGACTTCGACGGCAAAGAGACCGAACAGGACCAGCCAAAGCTCGACCTCGTCCGCCGCGCCGTCACTCATCTCTGGGCGGCGCGCCAGGGACTGGCCGAGCCCGAATGGCTCGACCTGCTGGGGGACGGCTCGCAGCCTCTGCCTCGCGCGCTCTGGTCGCCCCTGTTCCTGGCGATGGAGCCGCATCTGAGCCAACGCGCCGGTCTGCTTGCCTTCGGCCATGACTACCTGCGACAGGCGGCCGAGGCGTCGTTCCTGCCTTCAGAAGACGCCCAACGGGCCGCCCATCTTGCCCTCGCCGACTACTTCGAGCGCCATGCCAGCCAGCGGGAAATGACCCCGCGCAAGGCTGCGGAATGGCCCCACCAGCTCCACGCCGCCCAGGCCTGGGACCGTCTCGATGCCTGCCTGACGGACATCCCGCTGTTCCTCGCCCTCTACACGGATGAGACGCAGTGGGAGTTGACCGGCTACTGGCACCCTCTGCGCCGCCTGGGCCGCGACATGGGCGGCTGCTATTCCACGGCCTACGCCGGCTGGGCCGCCGCCTCGGCAAACGCCCGCGACCATTATGTCCCTGCGCTGCTTGGGCAGTTTCTGTCTGAGAACGGCCTGTATCCACCCGCCGAACCGCTCCTGAAGCGGGGGCTGGCGGTCGGCGAGCGGGTGTTGGGGCCGGAGCATCCCGACACGCTGGTGAGCGTGAACAACTTGGCGCTGCTGTTCGAGAGTCAAGGCAACTACGCGGACGCCGAGCCGTTGTATCGGCGGGCGCTGGAGACCAGCGAACGCGTGTTGGGGCCGGAGCATCCCGACACGCTGGCAAGCATGAACAACCTGGCCGTGTTGCTGGTGAGGAAAGGTGACACCGCGGGGGCCGAGCCGTTGTATCAGCGGGCGCTGAAGGCCCGCGAGCGGGTGTTGGGGCCGGAGCATCCCGACACACTGGTCAGCGTGAGCAACCTGGCCTCATTGCTGTCGAGCAAAGGCGACACCGCGGGTGCCGAGCCGTTGTATCGGCGGGCGCTGCAAGCCCGCGAGCGGGCGTCGGGGGCGGAGCATCCCTCCACGCTCGTGAGCTTGAACAACCTGGCCGTGTTGCTGTCGAATAAAGGCGACACCGCGGGCGCCGAGCGGTTGTATCGGCGGGCGCTGGAGGCCAGCGAACGCGTGTTGGGGCCCGAGCAGCCCCACACGCTGGGGACCTTGGGCAACCTGGCCGTACTGCTGCATGGTAAAGGCGACACCGCGGGGGCCGAGCCGTTGTATCGGCGGGCACTGGAGGTCCGCGAGCGGGTGTTGGGGCCGGATCATCACGACACACTGGTGAACGTGAGCAACCTGGGCGCATTGCTGTCGAGTGAAGGGGACACCGCGGGTGCCGAACCGTTGTTTCGGCGGGCGCTGGAGGGCCTGCTGAAGATCTCCGCGTCCATCGGACGCCCCCATCCCAATCTGAAACCCTCTGTCATCCATTATGCCAACTGTCTCGAGAAGCTGGGGCACAGTGGCCAGGATGTCCGCAAGACACTGGGGGCGATGATGCGTCCCTTCGGGATGAGCCTCGGGGGCGTCCTCGGGCATGCGCGGGGAGCCCCGGAACCGCCACCGGAACTCCGGGCGGTGATCGAGCAACTGAGCCGCGACCCGTCGAAACGCCAGGAGATCGTCGCGAAGCTCAAGCGTGACGATCCCGAACTGTTCGAGAAACTCGTGCAGTGGATTCGGGACCAGCAGTAGAAAGGGTCCGGCGGGGCCGGTCACTACTGCTGCCAACGGGCGTCACCAGGCGGGCCGGGGGCCCCGAACCCTCACCAGTCAACTTCGGTAAGCTGACCAGACCAGGCGGCGGGTCCTCGGGAGCCAAGGCTGCCCTTGTCTTTCTCATCCATGGATCGGTCCGTGCTTTTCAAGCCCCCTGCTTTCTCACTCTCTGGCGCCCTGTTCCGTCAAGAGCTTGATTACCTGTGTATGGCCCTGCATTGTCGCAATGCGCAACGCCGTGAAATCTTCACCCCCGTTATTTGCCTTCGCATTGACATCGGCCCCGGCAGCCAACAGCAGCTCGACAATCTCGACATGACCCCGCAGCGACGACAAGAACAGCGACGTGGCGCCGTTGGCTTTGTGGACGACGTTGACGTCGGCCTTGCTCGCCAGCAGCAGCTTGACGATCTCGGTGTACCCCTGCTCGGACGCCATGAACAGCGGAGTAACGCCATCCGGATTGCGGACGGCGTTCACGTCGGCGTTGCTCGCCAGCAGCAGCTCGACGACCTTGGCGTGCCCCTGCTCCGACGCTATGAACAGCGGAGTGACGTTGTCTGTGACGCGGGCGGCCTCTGTGTCGGCGCCGTTCTCCAGCAGCAGTCTGACGGCCTCGGCATGGCCCATCTGTGAGGCCTGCCACAGCGAGGTGCACCCTGTCGTTGTCTGCTCGGCATTCACGTCGGCGTTGTTCTCCAGCAGCAGTTTGATAACCTCCCCGTGACCGCACTCCGAGGCCCCCCAGAGCGGAGTGATGCCCCCGCCCATCTGGGCGGCGGCATTCACGTCGGCTTCGTTCGCCAGCAGCAGTCTGACGACCTCGGTGTGGCCCCCAAACGACGCCATAAGCAGCGGAGTGGCGCCGCCCGTCTGGGCGGCATTCACGTCGGCGTTGCTCGCCAGAAGCAGCTTGACGACGTCGGCCTGGCCCTCCTGTGACGCGATCCACAGCGGAGTACAGCCTGCTGCCGTCTCCCTGGCATCCACGTCGGCGTTGCTCGCCAGAAGCAGCTTGACCACCTCGGTGTGGCCATTCTGTGACGCCTGCCAAAGCGAGGGGCGCCCCTCTGAGTCGAGGGCACCCACGTCGGCGTTGCTCGCCAGCAGCAGCTTGACGACGTCGGCCTGGCCCTCCTGTGACGCGATCCACAGCGGAGTAACGCCGTATGTCGTGTCCGTGGCATTTACGTCGGCCCCTTCCGTCAGCAACTGCTTGACGACCTCGGTGTCGCCCTTATACGACGCCACAACCAATGGAGTACAACTGGAGTCGTCTCTTACATGGACATTCTTCATGTCGGTCCTTTCCGCGATCAATCGGGGGATTTCGAATTACTGGGACGGAGCACTTTATTCGGCCTTTCGTTTCTTTCGCTTGGGTTTGCGGCCGCGCTTCTTGGGATCTCCAACCCGCAGCGGGGGCTGTGATCGGACAGCCGCGACAGAAACTCACGGCGATCGGCGTCGCTGAAGAAGACGTCCTGACGCCGATTGCCGCGCTGCGTCAGACTTGTCCCGCCGTAGCCGACCAGCGAAGGCGGATGATGCGCAACCCCGGGAGCAATCACTCGTGCCGGCCGTGCCATGTCCTGATGATACCCAGCAGAGAAGCCCCCGTCAACCTTAACTCATGCTCCGTCCGCGCCTTGCCGTCCCCCTTTTTGCCCCGTTTTGCATGAGCTTCTGCCGCCCCGCCGGGGCTCAGCGCTCCGTAGATGACGGTTCCGGGCCCTTCCGAGCCCGGCTAAGACCCGCCTGGCGCCAGACAGGTCGCGTCGGCCCTCCGGGCCGGCATGTTCTGCCTGATGTCCGGGCCCCTCCAATCACATCGTGCCACTATGCTGTCGTGCGCCGCTCCGGCTGACGGCGCGGAACGGCGCTGGACAAGGCGATTGGCATAGCGGAGGATTCGCGTTGGCAGAGGAGAGAGCGATGCGTGTACGGCGCGTGCTGTGTCCGGCGGTCCTTGCGTTGGTGGTTTCCGTACCGGCCGCTCGCGGGGGGCCGAACCTGCTGGCCGACCCGTCGTTCGAGGTCACCAAGCCGCGCGACCGGTGGGGTCTGGTCTTTGCCAGGTGGGGTGGGTGGAAGTACGAGGGGGACTGCACTTTCGCCGTCGGCCGGGCCGCACGGACGGGCAAACACTCGTGCCTGCTGATCGGCCGGGCCGGGGCGAAGATCCGCACGGTCCAACTGGTGGACTGCCCGCCGGGGCGGTACCGCATCACGGCCTACATCCGCGGGCTGGATATCGGCACCGGCAAGTGGAACCAGACGACGGAGTTCATGTTCGCGGGGACGTACATCCAACTGAAGAAGAACGGCACGTTCGGCTGGACCAAGCTGACGTACGTCGGGCAGATCGCGGCCCGGAAGAAGGCCGGCCCGTCGTTCGGCCTGATGGCGCCGGGCTACTTCTGGGTCGACGACGTGACGATGGCCAAGGTCGGCCCCGACGTGCCGCTGACCGACACGCCGGTGCTCGGCAAGGAGGCCTCGGCGATCGCCCCGCCGGGACGGATCGGCCCCGGCGCGGTGCGGTGCGGCGAGTGCGGCTACAGGAACATGCCCGCCTGGCGACGATGCTACGCCTGCGCCACGCCGCTCGAACTGAAGAGCAACGCCGCCGCCGGGCCGCCGGTCAGGCGCATCACCTCCTTCGAGGGCAGGAACCCCTTTGGCAGCGGCACGGTCGTGACGGACCACGCCACCGACGGCGCCAAGGCGCTCCGCATCGACAGGTCCTACGCCGGCATGCACGGCAAACAGGACTGGACCGGGTACGACTATCTCAAGGCCGACCTCCACACCGACGCCAAGGCGCCGGTCCGGCTCTACGTCGAGATCCGCGACGCCGCCACCACGGGCTACTGGACGCGCGTCAACTACCTGACGGTGGTCCCGCCCGGGGGCAGCACGTTCGTCCTGCCGATCAAGCGGCTGTACGTGGGCGAGAAGTCCCGCCCGGGCCGGATGCTGATGCTCAACGCGATCCGCCTGCTGGTTTTCAGCATTGGCAAGACCCCGCCCGCCCCGCTGTTCGTCGACAACATCCGCCTCGAGCGGGACGACTCGGCGCGAAAGGTCCTCTTCGACGGCTTGCATGCCTTCGACTTCGGCACCGGCGCCAGCCCCGTGATGGAAGGCTTCACGCAGATCACCCCCGCCACGCTCTACAGCCGAGGCCGCGGGTACGGCCTCAGGCGAGCGAAGATCTGGCGATCGTTCGACGTCCTCCAGCCCGAGCCGCTCTACCAGGACTTCCTCTGCATCGAGTCGGGCGGCCTGGCCGTTGACGTGCCGAACGGCACGTACCGCGTCCGGGTCAACATGGACAACCCCTCGGGCTTCTGGGGCGAATACCAGGTGTACCGCAGGCGTGCCATCCTGGCCGAGGGCAAGCCCGTCGTGACCGAGACGATGGACTTCGCGTCCTCCAGGAGGAAGTACTTCCGCTTCTGGGACGTCGAGGACCTCCCCGCCGACAACACGTTCGACAAGTACCAGAAGGCCTACTACCGCGAGAAGACGTTCACCGTGGACGTGACGGACGGGCGGCTCGACCTCGACTTCCAGGGCGCGAACTGGGCGTGCAGCGTCTCGGCCGTGATCGTCTTCCCGGCCGGCAAGGCGGCCCAAGGCGAGAGGTTCCTGAGATACGTCGAGGGCAAGCGGCGGTTCCATTTCGACAACTACTTCAAGCGTATCACCCATCGCCCGGCGGGCGATCCGCTCGCGCCGTCGCCCGACGACAGGTCGCGAGGCTACGTCACCTTCCGCCGCGACTACATGACCGACGTGTACTACAACGACACGCCCTTCAAGGCCGATCTCAACACCCCGCTGACGGGTGACGCGTTTGCCGGCGAGTACGAGCCGCTGACCCTGGCGGTCCTGCCGCTGCGAGACCTCGGCAAGGTCGCGGTGACCGTCAGCGACCTGGTCGGCCCCGGCGGCACAATCCGCGCCGACGCCGTCGACGTCGCGTACGTCTCCTACCGCATCAGCCGCGTGACGATGGAAGGCTCGGTCTACACCATCACCCCGCGCCTCCTCATGCCGACGAATACGGTCGACATGCCGAAGGGCATCGCCAGGCGTTTCTGGCTGACGGTTCGCACGCCCGCGGGGGCCGGGCCCGGCGTCTACAGGGGCCGCGTCTCGATCGGCCCGGCCCGCGGCGCCGCGTCGAAGGTCCCCGTTCAGTTCACCGTCCGCCGCGGCACGCTCGACGCGGTGGACGTCCCCGCCGGGCCCTGGGGCCATACCATTCGCGTGCCGTGGTACGGCAGCGACCCGGCCGCGGCGGCATACAACAAGGCCATGGCGCTCAAGAGCCTCCGCAAGCTGCGCGCGTACGGCTTCACGAGCTTCAGCGGGCTGCCCGTTCTGGCCTACAAGGGGTTCAAGGACGGCAAGCCCGTGATCGACTTCAGCGCCGGCGACGCGCAGATGAACATGGCCAGGCAGGCCGGCTTTACCCTGCCCGTGGCCAACTACTGCCCCTTTGCGGGCCTGAACCTCTACTACCCGAGCACGGACCCGATGACCCGGGCCGGCTTCAGCGACTACAGCGCCTTCGTCAAGGCCGTCTTCACCGCCGTCCAGAAGCACGCCGAGGCCAACAACTGGCTGCCGGTCTACTGGAACCTCGCCGACGAGCCGATCGGCAACGACCTGGCGCGATCCATCCGGAACGCGCAGGCCTACAAGAAGGCCTTCCCGCAGGGCCCGCCCTTCTTCACCGCCGCCAGCAGCTTTCGCGGCAGCGACGGCTCCGATCCGCACTTCGTCCTGTCCCGGAACCTGCACGTGGCCAACTGGAACGTCCACGACGAGGCGTCGGTGAACCTGCTCCGCAAGGCCGGCGGGGCCTGGGCCTTCTACAACGGGGGGAACCGGTGGACGTACGGCATCTACATGTACAAGGCCGCCAAGCAGTTCGGCATGAGGTTCCGCCTGTCCTGGCACTGGAACTGCGTGGCCGGCGACCCGTACTACGCCCTGGACTGCCGAGAGGACGACTACGCCTGGTGCAACGCCTCGCCCGACGGCGACCTCGTCGAGGCCGTCCGCTTCGAGCGACTCCGCGAAGGCCTCGACGACTACCGCCGCATGCTCACCCTCGCGCGCCTGGCCGGGCAGAACGCCCGCGCGCCGGCCGCAAAGGCCGCCAAAACCCTCATCGCCGAGACGCTGGCGACCTTCAAGCTCTCCCAGCGCAACCACGACGCGCTCTTCGGCCCCGGGCACTGGGGGGCCCTGCGCCGCAAGCTGTCCGATGCCATCGAGGCGCTGAGGACAGACGGTCCGGCCGCCGTCGATCCACTTGACTGAGGCCTTGCAGCCGGTACGATTCAGGAACACGCCCCGCGATCGTCGCCGGACATGCGGGGGCGATTGAGGAGAGTCACATGCGGATCATGCGAACCCCAAGGCCTTTGCACACGGCGTCTGTCTCCTTGCGAATGGTGGCGATCCTCGGCGTGGCTCTTGCGGCGGCGGTGCCGGCCGCCTGGGGCGGCCCGGCCGATGAGGCCCGGCGGATCGCCGCCCTGGGCGGCTTCCGCGGGGGCCTGGTCGTCCACGTCGGCTGCGGGGACGGGAAACTCACCGCCGCCCTGCGCCTGGACGACAACTGCGTCGTCCAGGGGCTGGCGTCCGACGCGAAACGCGTCGAGGCGGCCCGCGCGGCCATCCGTGCGGCCGGGGCGTACGGCCCGGTGTCGGTCATCCACTGGCGCGGAAAGACGCTGCCCTACGTGGACAACCTGGCAACGCTCGTGGTCTGCGAGGACCCCCGCGTGGTCCCGCCCGCGGAACTGACGCGCGTGCTCCGGCCGTACGGTGCGGCGGCGGTCAAGCGAGGCGGCAAGTGGACGGTAACCGTCAAGCCGAAACCCGACGGCACCGACGAGTGGCCCCAGCACTTCCGCGGCGCGGACAACAACGCCGTCGCCCGGGACGCCGTCGTCGGCCCGCCGAGACGGTACCAGTGGCTGGGCGAGCCCGAATGGCAGCGGTCCCACCTGGCGATGCCCTCGATTAGCAGCATGATCTCCGCGAAGGGCCGCCTGTTCACGGTGGAGGACCTCGCCTCGGCCGAGCACCCCGCCCTGCCGGGCAAGCAGGCGCTCGTGGCCCGCGACGCCTTCAACGGGATCGTCCTGTGGCGGGTGATGTTCGCCGACTGGCACCCGACCTACATCCGCAACAAGAACATGCCGGTGCAGATCCAGCGCCGCGCGGCCGCGACGGGTGACGTGGTCTACTGCACGCCCGGGTACACCGCGCCGATCACCGTGTTCGACGCGGCCACAGGCAGGGTCCTCAAGAAGCACAAGCGAACGGCCGGGACGATGGAGTTCGTGCTCGACCGCGGCCTGCTGTATGCCGTCACGGGCGACCAGTATGACATCGCACCGACCCACGGCGACCTGGCTCGCGGGGCGCTGAAATCGAGTCTCTTCCGGCGCGAGGCGTACGGGCCGATCATCACCCCGTCCGACGATCCCCGCAATGAGATCCTGGCCATCGACGCCGAGACGGGCGCCGAGCTGTGGCGGATCCCCGCCGACGACGTGAAGGGCTACCAGGGCGGGTCGATCGGCGCGGTCGGCAAGAGCGTGGTGTTCTCGACCGCGACCCATCTGGTCTGCGTGGACCGCCAGACGGGCAAGGCCCGCTGGCGCATCCGCGCCCCGATCGTGCTCAAGGGCCCCTCCGGCATCGCCGTCTCGCTGGTGCTCTCGGATAGCGCGGCGTATCTGGCCGACTCCCAGCGGCTGCGGGCGTTTCGTTTGTCCGACGGCAAGGCGATGTGGCAGGCGCCCGCCACGATCAATCACCACAAGCCCCCGGACGTGTTCCTGGCCGGCGGCCTGGTGTGGGCCCAGGCGTACAGCGGCTCGACGGGGCGGCCGGCGCCAGACCTGAAACTCACCCGCATGGGGGTCAGCGGCTTCGACCCCGAAACGGGCAAACTCGTCAGGAAGATCAACCAGACCATGCTCGGCCCGATGGGCCATGACCGCTGCTACCGGAACCGCATCACGAGCCGGTATTACATCAACACCGTGACGGGCGGGAGCGATTTCCTGGACCTGGCGGCCTCGACCGAACTGCCGAATCCCTGGATCCGCAGCACGTGCGGCATCGGCCCGCTGCCGTGCAACGGACTGTACACCGTGGGCCCGCCCTCCTGCGCGTGCTGCAACAGCGTCATGCTGAACGGCATGAACGCGATGGCGCCCGAGCCGGGCCTGACCCGATCCAACCAGCCCATCCGCGTGGCCGCCAAGCCCGCCCTCGAGAAAGGCCCCGCCTTCGCCAAGGTTACGGCGGACAAGCCCGCCATGGGCAGGAATCCGCAATCGAATGACTGGCCCACGTATCGGCACGACGGCGCCCGGACGGGCGCCACGAAGGGCAAGGTTCCGGCCAAGCTCCGCAAACGCTGGGACACGAAGCTCGGCACACGCGCCAGCGCCCCGGTCATCGCCGCCGGCATGGTGTTCGCCGCCGACGTGGACGGCCACGCCGTCTGCGCCATGAGCGCGGCCGACGGGAAGATCGCCTGGCGGTTCACCGCCGAGGGACGCGTGGATTCGCCCCCGACGTACCACCAGGGCCTTCTCCTGTTCGGTTCGCGCGACGGCACGGCCTACTGCCTGCGGGCCGACGACGGCGAACTCGTCTGGCGGTTCTTCCCGCTCGAGCGGCGGGTAGTCTGCGCGTACGAGCAGCCGGAGTCGGCGTGGCCGATCTGCGGCAGCATCCTCATCCGAGACGGCCTGGCGTACTTCGCCGCCGGGCGGAACTCCTTCACGGACGGGGGCATCTTCCTGTACGCCCTGGACCCGCACTCAGGCAAGGTCGTCCATCGCAAACACATGGTCGGCCCGTACGGCAGGAACGGGTTTCCCATTGAGAATCGCGCCGTCGTCAAAGGCATGAGCATCGAGGGGTTCAAGGGCGACATCTTCCTCGCCGGCGACAAGCGGCTGTTTCTTCGGCACCAGGCGTTCGAGCCGGACCTGACGCCGGTCAAGCTCCAGGACGTGAAGGCCCCGCACCTGATTCCCTCGCACGGTTTCCTCGCGGCGATCCCGCAGCACCGTTCGTTCTGGACGATCGATACCATGCTGCACTATGACATCCCCACGGGGCTGGGCGGGATCCACGGGGACATCCTCGTGATCGCCGGGAAGCGGTTCTATGAGGTCCGCGGGTACACCCCGGGGCGCACCACGCCGTTCGATCCGCGGGCCGCGGGCTACACGCTGTACGCCGGGACCTACGGCGGGCCAGCGAAGAGACCCGCCGCCGCCCCGGCCGCCGCCGCCAGGAAACCCGCCAGGCCCCGCGCCGCACAGCGGCCTGCGGCAAAGAAGAGGCGCACCAAAAGGCGCCGTTGGTCCAACGTGGCCCCGTCGGTGACACTGTGGAGCAGTTCCATCCCGCTGACCGGCAAGGCCCTCGTGCTGGCCGGCGACGTCGTTTTCGTGGCCGGCACGCCCGTGGCCTTCCCGAAAGGCGACCTGGCCAAGGCATACGAAGGACGGATGGGCGGGGTGCTGTGGGCGGCCTCGGCGGCCACCGGCCAAAAGCTGGCCCGGTACGCGCTGGACGCCCCGCCGGCGTGGGACGGCCTGGCCGCCGCGAACGGGCGGCTGTTCCTTTCGCTCGCCGACGGGCGGATCGTCTGCATGGCGCCGTAGCGCTGCCGGGCCCGGGGCAGCCTGCCCTCGGCGATCGCTACGGCTCGACGATGACCCGGAAGCCCACGTGGTAGACCTTCTGCCAGTCCGGGTAGCCCAGGCGGTACGACGACGTCGAGCGGTGCTGCCTGTCATGCCACGATCCCCCGCGAACCACGCGCTTGCCGCGCGCGGTCAGGCTGTTGCGCCCGTCCGTGTCGCTGTACGGATAGGGCTTGTACAGCGACCGGGTCCACTCGGCCACGTTCCCGTGCATGTCGTGCAGGCCCCAGGCGTTGGGCTGGTACTTGCCGACGTCGGCCAGGTGCAGCACCCCGTCGTTGAACCGCGCATCCTTCAACTCGTAGTCCACGTCGGGCTTGGGGTTCTTGATGGGCCTGGGGTTCACGCCCCTGACGGCCATCTCCTTGACCTTCAGGTCCGCCAGATTCGCGAACGTCGAGAAGTCGGTGTCCCCGTCGCCGAACGACAGCGGCGTCGCCGTGCCGGCTCGGCAGGCCCATTCCCATTGGGCTTCGGTCGGGAGCGTCACCTTCTTGCCGGTCTTCTTCGACAGCCAGTCGCAGAAGGCGATCGCCTTTCGCCACGGCACGCGGATCACGGGGAACTTGCCCGACGTGTCCATGTAGTACCCACGGTTGACCTGGTCCTTGTAGTGCTTGTCGTAGACGCCGTTCTTGTAGTCGGGGTCGAACGCCTTGTACTGATCGAGCGTCACTTCGGTGGCCCCCATCCAGAACGCCTTGGCAATCGTGACCTTCGTCACGGGCATTTCCCGGGGCGTCTCGGCGCTGCTGCCCATGGCAAACACCCCGGCCGGGATCTTCACCAGGCGCATCGCCACGCCGTCGCCAAGGGTCAACTCCATCGCGGCGCTGTCGCCCTGCATCTTCTTGGCCGCGCCCTGGTCGAACGGCCAGCCGTCCACGCTGACCTTGGTGACGGTGCGTTCATCGGGCTCGGGCTTGATGAATTTCTCGGTGCGTTTGTACGGGTTGTAGATGCGTTCCGGATCCGTGTCGACGCCGGCGTAGATCTTGCGAAGCTCCAGCCGCCGCTTGAGGATGGTCCGGTTGGCACCGGCCTCGGTCCACGTGCCGTGCCACGGGGCGTTCAGGTCGATCCAGGTGATCAGGCGGTCCCAGGCCTCGGCGTCGAGCCTGACGTTGTGGTGGCCCTTCTGGAACATCTGCACGAGTTCGCTGGTATCGGCGTGGAACTCCAGCGGGGTCAGGAGGTGGTAGTCGCCCTCGGGCCCGTTGCGACGCACGTACGGATGCAGCGCCCTGTGCGCTATCCGGGGCTCGTGGAGGTCGGGGATCTTCCTGCCGTCTTTTCTCGGCTGGCCGTTGTGGCAACCGGCGCAGAACTTGTCGATCACGGGCTGGACTTCGCGCCGGAAGCTGAAGCCCCGAGCCGGCCCGTACCACGGGGTGATCTTCTGGGGCGGCTTGCGTGAGGCGACGGTCATCCGGGTCGCCGGGGCCGAGTTCTGGTCCTCGTGACATCCGATGCACGCGAGCGTCTCGCCCGGCATGCCGACCAGCCAACTGCGCATCAGTTGCAGCGCCTTGCCGTCGGCGTCGAGGGGCTGGACGGAGATCGGGGAGTTGGCGGGGATCTGGAAGGTCGCCGAGCCGTCCGTTTCCACCGCCACCGTGCCGAGGATGATATGGGCGTCCCAGCCGGCCTCCATGCCCATCGCGTAGTGCCCGCCCTTGTTGCGCGGGCCGTATTCGTACTTGAACAGCCGAAGCGTCTTGACCGTCCCGTGCGGCACGCCCTTGAGCCCCGGGCCGAAGTAGACGTCGCTCATGATGACCGTGGCCTCTTTCGCACCGGCTATCGTGCGGTCCGGCAGGACCGGCGGACGGGGAGTCTTGCGGAACGGCACCGGCTCGAACAGGCCCATCCCCCCTTCATCCTTCTTCAGCAGCAGCACGTTGTCGAACACGTCGACCAGGAACAGGTTCCAGCCGCCGATGTTCGCCGACGTGAGAAAGTACTTGTCGCTCAGCGGGACCGGATGCAGGAAATGGGGCCTGTACCTGGCGGCCAGGTTGTCCACCACCAGGGGCTCGACTTTCTTTCCCCGGGCGCCGGCGCCGACCAGTTGGACGGCCCCGTCGGCCTCGTGACGCCCGAGCGAGGTGTCGAACAGGACCAGCGGGCCGGAGCGTCTGACGCCGTGATGCCCGCTGACGATGCCCACGAACTTCGTGCTGCTGTTCGGGATCGGGCGGGCGTAGAACAGCGAGTTGGGCCAGTACGAATTGCTGCCGTAGTATGCCTTCTGGTCGGTCCCGTCGGGGTTCATGTGCATCAGGACTCGGCTGAAGTAGTGGGCCGAGTCGGTGTACTCCCATCGGAGATACATCACGCGTCCGTTGGGCATCATGACGGGGTACCAGTTCCCGTCCTGCTCGAAGCACAGTCGCCGGACGTTCTTGCCGTCGGGGTCCATGACGTGGAGATTGGCCACGTGGTCCCGCCCGCCGACGCACGGGACGCCCGTGTACCCGGTGGTCGAATTGAAGATGATCTTCCCGTCGGGCAGGTAGACCGGGTCGTAGCTGTCGACGTCCTTGCCGATGTCGGGCGAGACCTGCCGCAGCCCGCTGCCGTCCGCCGCGATCTCGAAAACGCCCCACGTGCCGTTCGAGCAGATCGACGAGAAGCAGATCGTGTCGGCGTCGAAGTTCAGGTCGAACTCCCCGACGTACTTGCCCCCGTCGGGCTTGTGGAGGGTCGTGATCTTCCCGTTGTCCAAAGGCGACAGGACGGCGATCTCGTTGTCGTGGCCGGTCTTCTTCATGCTCGTGTTGCCCTGCCAGTTGGCCGGCAGCGCGGTGCCCTTGCGCCGGATCAGCAGGAGCTTGTCGAAGTCCAGCAGGGGATTGGCCAGCAGCGCCTCGCGCCGCAGGGCCTCGTAGTCTTCCCTGGCCTGGCCGGCCGTGACCTTGGGTTCGAGTTCATCGAGCCTGGCCAGGAACGCCTTGCCCTTGGGGTAGCGGTCCCCGTACGTCGCGATCAGGTCCTTTATCGCCAGGCGGAGCGTCTCGGGAGTGCCCTGCGATGATGAGCCGTGCGACGGGCGGCCCCGGCTGGGGCGACGCGCAGGGCGGCGCTGCGTCACCTTGGCGACGGTCTTGCCCACGAGCTTGCTCGCGGGCGACCCCTTGACCGCCAGGGCCGTGGCGCCTTTGCCCGGCCTGGCCACGTCGGCCGACCAGACCACCTTGCGCTTGGCGTCGAGGATCACAACCCGGCAGCCGTAGAGCCGCGATTCGAACCCGTCGCGGTTCCAGATCACGACCTTGTCGATGGGAACGGCCTTGCCGAGGTCCACTTCCCACGCGGGGTCCGTCATGCCTTCGGCGGTATGCGTGATGGACCCTTTGGACCAGTCGCCGTTGGTGTTCCCGTCGACCGCCCGGCTGGAACTGCCCCCGTGGTCCGTGCTGGACTGCACGGTCTTCTTCTTCAGCGCGACGTTCCTGCCGCCGCTGAAAACCTGCACTTCCGCCAGCGACAGCGTTTTGCCCCGCCCGGGGATAACCACGTGAACGACTTTGCCGGTAACGTCCGCCGGCGCTGCCTGCACGGCAGCCAGACAACCGGCCACCACGGCCGCGGACACGATCCTGTTCAACATTGCTTGACCCTTTCCACCTGTGAGTTCTCTTCGCTGTTCGCGTCTGGATGCTTCCACAGTTCAACCCATTATACCGGCATACGGCGCTTCGGCGTCCTTCGAAAAAATGGCCGAGGGCATGAAGGTCCTGGTGGTGCACAGGCGTTTAGCAGGACGCCGTGATGGCGCCCGGAAGCCGGCGTTAGAACTTCAGTGTCACCACTTGACCGGCCCGGGTGTCGTGTTCCCACGACTTGCCCCCGCAGCGGACAGTGATCTTGCCGCCCTTTTCGCTGCGGATGGTGGCGTGCGTGAGCTCGCCGTCCTTCCACTGCATCCGTTCCACCACGACGGCGCCGCGGGCGCGCAGCCCGGTCGCCGACCCGGTCGCCCAGGCCTTCGGCAGCGCGGGAAGCAGCACGAGGTCGCCCCCGCGGATGGTGACGTGGCTCTGCACGAGCATCTCCGCCACGCCTGCGGTATAGCCGAAGTTCCCGTCGATCTGGAACGGCGGGCATGAATCCCACAGGTTGGCGTACAGCCGACCGGCGATCAGGTTCCCGATCAGCTTGTGCACGCGATCCCCGTCGCGAAGGCGGGCCCACAGGTTGATCTTCCACCCCATGCTCCAGCCGGTTGCGCCGTCCCCGCGGAAGTTCATGGACCGGGTAGCCGCCTTCGTCAGGGCGTCGTCCCGCCCGGGGATGATCTGCCGGCCCGGGTACACCGCGTACATGTGCGACACGTGACGGTGCTTGTCCTTGTTGGCGTTGGCCTCCAACGTCGTGTCACGCCACTCCTGCAACTGGCCGAACCTGCCGATTTTCAACGGCTGCAATCGGCTGCGGAGGGCGGCCAGCTTCTTCGCGAACGCCTCGTCCCGGCCGAGCACGCGGCAGGCCTCGATGCACTGGCCGAACAGGTCCCACACGATCATCGTGTGGTAGTAGGCGCCGTCGGTCAACGGGCCGTGTTCGGGCGAGTAGCTCGGCGAGACGGCCAGGTGCCCGTCCTTCGTCTCCTGCAGGTTGTCCACCCAGAACTCGGCCGCCCCTTTCAGCAGGGGCCAGGCCTCGCGGGCCAGGTAGTCCCGGTCGCCGGTGTAGGCGTAATGGTCCCACAGGTTCTGGCACAAGAAGGCCCCGCTCTCGGCCTCGATCATGTGCACGCCCCGCAGCGGGCCCGGGGACGTGAACCCCCACACGTTCGACGTGTGGTGCACCACCCAGCCGCGAGCGTTGTAGTGCACCTTTGCCGTTTTCGCGCCCGGCTTGGCCAGCTCTTTCGACCAGTCGACCAGCGGGCGCATGCACTCCGACAGGGCGCAACTGTCCGCCGGCCAGTAGTTCATCTGCAGGTTGATGTTGAGGTGATAGTCGCAGTTCCACGGCGGGCGGTTGGTGTTGTTCCACAGGCCCTGGAGGTTCGCCGGCAGCCCGCCCTCGCGGGAAGAGGCGATCAGCAAGTAGCGGCCGTACTGAAACAGCAGGGCCTCCAGCCCGCGATCGGCGCGGTCTTTCTTGTACGCGCGCAGCCGCTCGTCTGTCGGCAAGCCGGCGCGAGACGTCCCCGCCAGGTCCAACGCCACCCGACCGAAGAGCTTCAGGTGGTCCGCCGCGTGCCGCCGGCGCAGCGCATTCCACCGGAGCCCGGCCACCTTGGCCAGCACGCGGGCGTTCCGCTTGCCCGGGGACTCGCCGCGATACGTCGGGTACGACGAGGCATAGTTGCTGCTGCCCGCAACGAACAACACGGCCTCGTCCGCACCGGTCACGCGCAAGACAGGGTGTTCCGCCTCCCGGGCCGCCTCGACCTTGCCCCCCGTCAGCCGCAACGCAAACCGCGCCTCGAACGCCAACCCCTCGTGGGCCGGGTCCCCGGTGTCCACCGTGCCGCGGAGAACCAGGCCGCCGTCCTCGGCAGTAACCTTCACCTTCTTGTGCAGACTGCTCACGCTCAGCGTAAAGGCGACCGACGCCGGGCGATCCGCGCTGAACCGCGCCGCCGCCACCTGGTCGGGATGCGAACAGAGATACTCCCGCCGATGCCGCACTCCGCCCAACGCGTACGACACGTCGGCGATCCCGCCGGCCAGGTCCAGACTGCGGCGATAGCCGCTCACTTTGCCCGGATCATGCCCGAACGTGATCCACGCGTCGCAGAAGCTCTGGTAACAGCCGAAGTCCTTCTTGCCGTACCCGTGCTCGCTGCAGAAGCGCTCGAGCAGTTTCCATTTCTCGGTTCGGCGATCCCGACGGGAGATATGCTCCCCGCGCCGCAAGAGTTTCCTCATCGCCTGCAGCGCGTCAAACGCCCCCTCCCGATCGTTCCGCGGCTCCGGCCAACCGCTCCAGATGCTGTCCTCATTCAGCAAGAGGCGTTCCTTGGCCACGGCCCCAAACACCATCACGCCCAACCGCCCGTTCCCCAGCGGCAGCGCCTCGGTCCACTTTTTCGGATGCGCTGCTTGCTTGTACCACAAGACGCTGTCGGGGCGCGCCGGCCCTTTCTCCGCCGCCGTCACAACCCCGCCCAGAAGTACCACGCCTGATGCAGCCGCCAACACGATTGCTCTCATGACGCTGCCGCCTCTCCAAGTGTTCGCGGCCCGCGCCGGCGCGACCCAACCAGACCGCCTGGTTCCCGGACATCGCCGGCGTCTTCAACGATTCTATCTCTTGGCCGAAGAGCAGCAAGGACTCCTTCAGCTCCCCCCTGCCCCGGTTGCCGGGCTCGGCGGGCTCCTGTCAAGATGGACCCCAGCAACGCATAGAGGCCGGCGGCGTTGACGGTCCGCAAGGCGCCCGCCGCACGATGTGGAGAACACCCATGCCGTTGCAGGCCAGGCCGAGGCTTCCGGGGCGGTCCGACGTACGCAGAATCAGCCTGGCGATGCCGGCCATCCTGACCGCGGGCCCGTGGCCCGGCCGGGCAACGCGAGAGATCATGTCCTCATGCCAATCGGTATGAGACGACCTGAATCCTACTCCGCGATCTTCTCGACCGCCTCCAGGAGGGCGCGCCGCGTCATGAGATCGGGATACTCCTCGGCGATCTTCCTGATCTGCGCCAGGGCGCTCTTGTCGGCTGTCTTCCCGAGGGCAATCGCAACCTGCTCGCGAACGCTCGATGCGTTGTCGAGGTTCTGCACGGCCTTCATCAGGGTCGGGACCGCCTTGGTTGCCTTGAGTTGGCCCAGGCCCCAGGCGGCCGCCGGACGATAGAACGGTCGCCACGCCTTGTAGAGAATGTGGGTAGGCGGCGGGTTCAGCCCCAGCGCGGTTTCCGTCGGGTCCTCGGTCAACATCTCGATGAAGAGATCGACAGACGCCGCATCGCGCAGCCGGCCCAGCGTCCGCGTCAGCATGAAGCAGCACCAGGCGCGGGTTTCGGACGGCGTGGCGGCCCGATACGTCTGGAGCACGGCGCGGATCCTGTCGGCGTACTTCAGGTCCATGCAGACCACCGACAGCACCTGGGCCGCCCGCGCCTGGGCGGAATGCCGCCGGATATGGCGCTCGTTGTGCGGGGCCTTGGAGACGGCCGCCTTCAGCGCGGGGTCGACCTGCCCGGCCCCGGCCGGCGCGTCGGACTTCTCCCCCAGCACGGCCAGGCACGCCTCGACCACGTCGTGCATCCTGCCGCTGTGCTCGATAACGCGCCCGACGAGTTTTTCGTAGCTGTCCAGTTCGTACAGCAGCCCGCGGTCCTTGTCCGACGGGATCGACACGACGAGCTTGTCGGCCAGCGGGGCGGCGCCCTTGCTGCCCATGCGCTCGAGGGCCTCGAGCATCCGGAAGTAGATCGGCGAGGCCTGCGCGCTGCGCAGCCAGCCGTGCTCACCCGTGTGGATGACGTGGGTCTCGAAGTTGCCCGCCCTGGCCAGGGTCGCGAGAATGGCCTTCTCCGCCTCGGCGCCGCCGATCCGCCCGAGGGCCTCAACGGCCGTCGCACACAAATGCGTCGGCTTCTGGTTGAAGCCCCCTTCGTTCCAGCCGCCCTTGCCGCGCTTGTTCAGGTTCGCATTCATGATCGCGACAAGGTCCGCAACGGCCTGGCGGTCCTTGAGGTAGCCGAGCGACCGGATGGCCGCCATCAGTATCCTCAGCTCGCCCATGGGGTTGCTCTTCAGCCACATTCGGACGGCTCGCTTGCCCTTCTCCCCGCCGACGTGTCCGAGGGCCTCGATGGCCATGTGCACGTCCGGCCCGCTCCGCCCGCTTCCCTTGGCGGCAGCCCCCGACGTGCCCGACGCCAGGTCGTACACCTCGCCCTCCCGGAGGGATACTCGTTTGACCTTCCCGTCGATCGTGTACTCGAGTTCCGTTGTCTTGTTGATGCCGCGCGCGGGGTCCCTGCCTGCGAACAGGTGGCTGGCCGGAAACGTGAAGTTCCCGGCAGCGACGCGCTTCTGGATCTTTTTCGTCAGGTCAACCTGCTTGGCCGGGTTGCCCCGCACACCGTACAGGGCCGACGTGACGACGATCTTCGGCGTTTCGCTCTTGGGTTCGGCCTTGACGGCCGGCCCCGACAGCTTCATCTCGGCAAGCTGGTCCTCCGTGAGGACCCTGCCAATCAGGGCCGCCTCGATGGCGTCCCAGTCCGTTCCGCCCTTGGGGTTTCCGGTCAGGTGCTCCAGCGCCCCGGCGGCAGCCCGCGCCACGGTGGGGTTCTCGTCGCTCAGCCGTTCCATCAGCGGCGCGACCGCATCGCGGTTTCCACAGGCCGAAAGCGACAGCGCCGCGGCGCAGCGCATCTCGGGACTCTCGTCCGCCAGGGCCTTGACCAGCACGCCAATTGCGGATCGGTTGCGCAGGATGCCGAGCCGGCGGATCGTGGACAGGTTCGGCCGCTCCGGCACCTCGTGCAGGTTGATGGCGACGACCTCGCGGAACTTGTCCAACTGGAGGTTGACGATGCCCCCGTTGGCCCCGTTGTTCGCGCGGAACCGGTGCGGTGTGCCCTGCCCGGTGAGCTTGAGCGGTCTGCTCCTGACGGCCTTGCCGGGCGTCATGTGGGGCGCGGCGTCGAGGGGCGCATGGCACCCCACGCATGCCCGCTGTTCGCCGGGCCTGGCGTAGATCCACGACATCTCGCTGATCACGGCCCGCCCTTCGCCGTCGACGGCCTGGAGCGCCAGCGGCCGGTCCGCGGGGACCTCGACGTAGAACGAGCCGTCTTCGGCCAGTGGCACCGTGCCCAGTTCCATGCCGACCGTGCCGATATGCGCGTAGATGGTCTTGGTCGGATCGAGGGTAAACGGGCGTCCCTCGTAGACCCGCACGCCCTTGATCCGTTTCGTGTCGGCGGCGGTGTGCTGGGTGTTCAAGACGTTCTGGCAGTAGAGATAGCCCGTCTTGTCAATCCGGCGTTCCATCCGGGGATCGATCATGGACGGCATGACCGAGGGCTTGCTGCGCTTGCCCAGGTGGACGACCGAATGAATGCCGCCCATCGAGAACACGGGGATCTGTCGGCTGTCCTTCGGGTCGAAGACGATGATCTGGTTCTTGGCCCTGGCCGTGCACAGCAGCCTGCCGTCCGGCAGGGGCGACAGGTCGAACGGCAGGAAGCCGCCCCCGATGGGCTGCCCCGTGAGAGACGCCGACGTGACCAGCCCCTTCTGGTTGATCGCCGCCACGCGCCCGTCGGGCATCGGCGCCGGGCTTCCGATGCCGTACCTGCGCAGCCAGTTCATCGCCGGCTCCGCCGCGACGTCGCGGTCGAGCCGTACGCCTCTGCGCCCGGGTCCGATGATGACCTGCCCCGCCGTGGCGTCCAGCCGGGTCTGGTGCAGGTGCGCTTCGACCTTCGCGCGCTCCAGGAAGTTGTCGGAGCGGATGAACACGAGCGATCCGTCGGCCATCACGCGCGGCTCGCGGTCGGCGACGATGTGGTAGGTCAGGGGCCTGATGTCCTTCCCGTCCTGAGTGCAGGTGTGGAGGGACGAGGCGAGTTTCCCGTGGTATTCCTCTCGGCTTCCGAGTCGGGTGCTGCTGAACGCGATTCGCCCGTTGGGCAGTTCCATCGGGTCGTAGTCGTGGAACGGGCCGTCGGTGAGCTGGACGATGCTTGCGGGCTTGCCGGGGGCCTTGTCGCCCGTGCCGGTCATGTCGATCTTGTAGAGGTGGAAGAAGGCTTGGCCCGCCTTGACCATCGTGAAGTAGACGGTTTTGCCGTCGTAGGACACGCTGGGCGAGCCGACCGTTCCCTGCCCGGCGTCGCACAGCAGCGTTTTCTTGCCGTCGGGCCGCAGCGGGATCAGGCTCCACAGTTGCCGGCCCAGCGCCGCCGGGGTCGGGGGGTCCATCTCGAAATACGCCCGCGTGCCCCTGATGTTCTGGTGGTAGATGGGCTGGCGGTTGACGTTCAGGCCGACCGCGCCGCCGACGAAGACCACGCCGGCCTTGTAGACCGGCTTGGCCAGCTCGTTGTCATCGACCTTGACGGGGGGCGGCGGGGGCGGAACGCGGGGGCGCCGCCCGGGCCGCCTGGCGCCCCCTGACGTCAGCTTGCCCCAGGGGGCCGTGCCGTAGCTGCCGATCACCGTCACAGGCGTCCAGTTGGACCCGGCCACGAAACCGTTCTCTTTCCAGCCCTTGTCCGCCTTGCTCGAGCTGATCCACGTCTTGTCGCTGGCAAGCTCGAACGTCTCCTTGCTGTCTTCGAACTCCACGTGCAGTCTCACCAGGAGCCCGGCGGGTCCCGGAACGGTATTGGTCCCTTCGATCGCGATCGCGTTTTTCTCGATCACGAGATGCTTCGACACGTCCACGCTTTGCGGGCGCCGCCAGGAGTCGGGGGCGGAATCGTTCTGGCCGGCCCTGGTGCCGTTGACGTGAAGCACCCAGAGGTTGTCGCAGGTGATGTGGACCCTGGCCTTCTTGGGCTTCTGCCCCGCGGGGAAATCAAATCCCTTCTGGAAGTACCAGGTTCCGGCGGCCTCGGCCGCGCCCTTGTGCCAGATCCACTTGGCCCCGTCAAAGGTCGGCTTGGCCGCGAAGGCCTTGCCGCCTGTGAGCAGCAGCCCCGCCAGGCCCGTGGCCACAACGAAGTGAACAAGCCTGCGGGTCGCGCAACAGCGATTCCTCATCTGTCCGTTTCCTTTGAAGAACATCACCTGACAATAAAGCCGTCTTCCGCGTCAGTCCTGTTTAACACCCGGCGCATCCGTTCGTCCCGCCTCGCCGGTTCACTTTGGCCCGAAGACCCCCATCGAGCACGCGGATATCAGTATGGCATCCGAGCCGGTCCCGATCAAGGACGGGACCCCGCCATGGAGCCGGTTGCGTTGTGGGCGTAGCACGGGCATCTTGCCCGTGAATACAGACGCCAGCGACTCGTTTCCACGGCGTTTTGTCCATGGGCAAGATGCCCATGCTACCTTGTAGGCCCACAACGCAACCGACTCCCCGCCATGCGGGCCCTGTGCCCCCCTTGATTCTCTGTCGCCCGCGTCCGCCGCTAGTCGAGCCCGCCTCGCAGCTCCTTTGTCTGCCCGGGCTTAAGCGTCAACTGACGGGTCTGCTTGCCGTAGCGGACCACGACGTCCGCGCCCTTGGGGCTTTGGATCCGGCACCGGGTCAACTTCCCGTCGGCCCACGCGATGTCCACGACGTGCGCGCCCCGCGCGACCAGCCCCTTGACCGAGCCGCTCTTCCAGGCCGAAGGCAGGGCCGGCAGCAGGTGAATCTGCCCCATGTGCGACTGGAGGAGCATCTCGCAGACGCCGGCCGCGTAGCCGAAATTCCCGTCGATCTGGAACGGGGGATGGAGGTCGAACAGGTTTGTGGCAATGCTGCTCTGGAACATCCCGCGGAGGATCTTGTAGGTCCGGTCTCCGTCGTGGAGGCGTGCCCAGATGCAGATTTTCCACGCGCGGCTCCACCCGGTGGCGCCGTCTCCCCGTGCGTTCATGGAGACCTTTGCGGCCTCGGCCAGCTTCGCCGTGGTCAGCGGGGAGATCTGGCGCCCGGGATGCACGGCGATCATGTGGGACAGGTGCCGGTGCCGGTCCTTCGGATTGTCCCGGTCGACCATCCATTCCTGCAACTGTCCCCACTTGCCGATCTTCGGCCCGAGCAGGCGCGCCTTCATGGCGGCGAGTTTCTTCCGGAACGCCGCGTCAACCTCAAGGGCTTCGGACGCCTCGATGGTGTTGGTGAACAGGTCCCAGACCAACTGCTGGTCGAAGGAGACCCCGTCCTCATGCGGCCCGTGCTCGGGCGAGAAGCCGTTCGGCGAGACCAGCGTCCCGTCGGGAAGGGCCTTGAGGTGATCTTCCCAGAACTGGCACAGTTCCTTCATGACCGGGTAGGCCCGTGTGCGGAGGTAGTCCTTGTCGCGGGTGAACGCGTAGTGGTCCCACAGGTTCTGGGCGACCCACGCCGCGTCGCCCTTCGACCACTTCCACGTCGAGCCGCCGAACACGCCGTTCTCGGCATGATTGATCCAGCCTCGTGTCTTGAACGCCTGCTTGGTCTCTTCGATCCGGACCTGGCGTATCGAGTTGACCCATTCGGCCAGGGGTCCGAAGCACTCGGCGAGGTTGGCCGCGTCGACGAACCAGTAGTTCATCTGCACGTTGACGTCCGTGTGGTAGTCGCTGCGCCAGGGAGGGTTGTTGCTCTGGTTCCACAGGCCCTGGAGGTTGGCCGGCATGGCGCCGGGCCGCGACGAACTGATCATCAGGTACCGTGCATACTGGAACAGGAGTTCCTCCAGGTCGCCGTCCGCCCCGCCGGCCTTGTGGGCCGCCAGACGCTTGTCCGTGGGCAGTGCCCCCACGGCGGGGGCCGTGCGGCCCACGTCCAGCGAAACCCGGTCGAACAGTTTCCGGTAATCCTGAACGTGCTCGCTGCGAAGCGTCTGGTACGTCTTGGCCGCCGCCTGCTTGATCTGCCCGGTCAGGCGATCGTGCGGGTGCTCGCCCTTCCAGCCCTTGTCGCGCCGGTTGAGGTAGTTGGTGTCCGCCGCCAGGAGGATCGTCAGGCTGTCGGCGTTCTTGAAGGCGATCTTGCCGTTCTCGGCGCTGGCGCTGCCGCCTTCGGTCAGCACGAAGACCTGCGCCTCGTACTCCAGGGCGATATCGTACTTGCGTTTGCTTCGTCTGTAGGTGTAGCCCGCAAGCGACCCCGCGGCGGTGATCCGCCGCCCGTCCACCACGATCTTGCCCTTGTGCATGTCCGTCAGCGATATCGTGCCCGTGTGCGCGCCCTTCTTGTCCGCCGTGAAGCGGAACACCAGGACTTCCGCCGGGTGGCTGGCGAAATACTCCCGCCGATAGGTCGTGCCCCGGCTCGTATACGTGATCGTGTGGACGGCCGTGCTGATGTCGAGCTGCCGGCGGTACTGATCTGCCTTGTGGTCGGTCATCTCGACGTGCAGGTCGCCGAAGGCCTGGTACGCCCCGGTGTCCTTTTCATCGCCGATCCAGAGGCTGTCTTCGTTGAACTGGATGCGTTCGGCGGCGGGCTGGCCGAAGATCATGCAGCCCAGGCGCCCGTTGCCTATCGGCAGGGCCTGGCGCTCCCACTTGCTCGCCGGGCGGTCGTACCACAGCGCCAGCGGCGCCGCCGGTTCGCCTGGGGCCCTGTCTGCGGGCAACAGAACCGCCAGAAGAACCGCAGCCATGAGCACGGAACCGCCATAACTCTCGATCACACTCATTGTGACACTCCTCTCTGTGCCGTATCGGCACGGGGCTGTCTCCCCGTCCTGATCCTAGCGTGATGGATGCCGCACGGCAATAGACCCAAGTCCACTATCACCGGTTGGCCTCGACTGCGGTGATGACCAGCGCGGTCGCCGCTTCGGGCGCCATCGTGAGCCTGCGGATGAACTTCCCTGGTTCGCCGGCAGGTTGTCCCGCGGCGTTCGGGCCGAGCGTGACGACCGTGACGCGGCCGCTGCCGAGGCCATACCGCTCCGCATCGAAGGGCAGATCCGCGGTGACGGGCTTGTCCGAGGCGTTGACGAAGATCATCGCGAGCTTCTTCTCTCGGGGCAGCTCCCACGCGCCGGACAGGACCGCCGGTGTCGTCACCGGCCAGACCCCGCGCCACTGCCAGTCCGCCGTGATCGTCGGCAAGGCGGTGGTGAACGTCGGCGGTCGGGCCATGCGGCCGGCATGGAAGAACCGCACCAGCCGGCCGCGAAGGCGCGCGATGTTGCGAAGGAAGTCGGCGTTGGCCTTCTCCTTGGCGACGCCGGCGCTGATCCACCCGATCTGCTCCCCGAAGACGAGCTGCTGGGCCGCCTTCATCCGCAGGGCCAGGTCCCTGGTCGGACCGCCCCGGTACGCCCTGCCGAACATCTGGATCGCCCCGCCGTACACCGCCGCAAAGGCCGGCACCTGCCCGTCATACTGCCAGTGCCACGTCAGGTACCCGTCAAACCACTTGAGATACGGCTCGGCATTGCACTCGGTGGTCAGCGCGCGGTCCGGCCCCATGGCCTTTCGCAGGTCGGTCAGCATCCGGCCGTACGCCGCCACCCACCAGCCTCCCCCGCCAACGGGATGGCCGTGGGAGCGGTCGAAACACAGCCTGGGCCTGGCCGCGGCGACCTGGTCAATGTACACCGCCCGCGTCCCATGATCCTTCATCAACCCGAGCACGATGCGGCGGACACGGTCCTGCCAGAGCGTCGTTGCGGGGCACATGGCGGCGAGCACGACCCGACTGCCGTCAGACTCCTTCGAGCCATACGTCTCGGTATGGACCTTCCCGGCGATGTCTTTCGTCGCGGCCGGTCGGGCGAGCCTGGTGAACTGGAAGTCGGTCGCGCCCCTGTCTCGCGTGTCCCACAGCCGACCGTTGATGTAGGGCATGACGTAGGCCGGCCGCCGGGCCATGCCCTGGAGGCGCGCCACGGCCCGGGTGAAGCCGTCCTTCGGCGGGAAGTAGTGCGGGTAATCGTTGTCGAAGGGGATCCTGTGCCAGTTGTACCAGTGAAACCCCACGGGCATGTCCATGACCTGGGCGAATCGCGTGCCGCCGGCAACCGCCCCGTCGGCCCCGCCGCCGAGCAGCCCCCACACGTTCAGTTCGCGCATCCATCGCGGCGTGTCGGCCCGGCCTTCGGGGGCAAGGGCGGGCCACCACGTCGCCTTGGCCCGAACCCAGTTGCGGTACACGACGGACGCGTCGAACCAGTTGCCCCGGAGCAGGCGCCACGCGGCAGTTCCGTTGAGGGCGAACCCCGTTCGGGGCTGCCCCATGTTCGGCACGGGATGATCGAACGCCAGCAGCAGGTGCCGCCGCTGTGTGTCGGACCGGGCGATGATGTCCTTCGTCCACGCGTCCGGATCGTGCATGGCGACGTACAGCCCTGTCGTTCCCGCCGAGGCGTAGGCCGCCATGTACTGCATGCTCGTCCAGCCGCTCGGATACGAGCCCCGGTAGCCCACCGGCGCCCGCCAGATGTTCTTCTTGACCACGCCGGCGGCCTGGGGGATCAGCACGTGGACGTTCGGCGCAAAGGGCCCGAGCGACACCCGGGGAAACGCCACGCGCCACACGCCCCAGTCCTCGTGAGGATTGGCCACGGCGAGCGACCAGTCGACGCCGCTGCGCCCGGCCGGGGCCGTGGCGACGGCCGAGACGCGCACGCCCGAAAGGGCCTTCTCACCAGGTCTGGCCCACGTCAGTGCCAGGCGATCGCGGGTCGGCTTGACGTGGACTTGGCCCCACCCGCTGTCGGCTGTGAGGGTGGCGAGCCTGCCCGTCTTGACGTGCCGAAGCGTCACGGCAAACAGCCCCGCCGGCCGGGCCGCGGTGAGACTCACGCCGGCCTCGAGATCCAATATGCCTCGGCACGTCAGGCCGCCCGGGATCCGCTCGACGGTGACGGCCATGTCGCCCGCGATGAGTGTGGTCCACGTCGCCGGCGTGTGACCGGCAAGCAGTTTGCCGGCCAGCGCCCATTCGCCCCGGGCCTCGAGGGCCTCGGCCAGGGTCGCGGCGACCAGGCCGGCCCGTCGCTGCGCCGGGTCCGACGTCCCGGCCGCCCTGTCCCGGGCGGCGGCGATCTTCGCCCGCAGTCCGGGCAGCGTCACGACAACTCGGGCATCGGTCGGCACGGCGGCGGCGACCCCGGCGACGTCGGCCGCCGCGCCACGGGCCTTGCCGAGCCACAGCCAGGCCGACACGCTGCGCCGCCGATCGGCCCACCCGGCCCAGGCCTTGGTGGCGTGGGCGTGGATGTACGTGCCGTATGCCCCCCGCCCGTCGTGGAGCAGCACGCGTCCGGCCCGCAGCATGCCCACGGCGGCGGTCTTGTCGCGAACGAGGCCCCAGGCGCTGAAGCTGACGTTTTGCCCCTTGCCCTTGAACGTGCCGGCCCGCGCAGGGGCGCCGCCGGCCCAGGACGGGAAGCTGTCGTCGGGGTAGTTCAGCTCGAGCACGTGGATTTCCCGCCAGGACCGCGGCCGCCGCTGGCGGATCTCGGCGCGGACGTACGCCAGGGGCAGATCGCGGAAGTACATCCAGTCGTACGTCGCGGTCGGCTGCGAATCGCCCGGCGTGCGGTCGGCCTTCACATACCGACCGTGCGTGCGAACAACGGTGCATACCGGCCCGGCCGAGATCACCTCGAAACGCGCCGTCGGGTCGTGCCGAAGGGACAGCCCCCCCACCTCAGGATCGTACAGCCGATCGTTCCACGCAAAACGCTCGAACACCTTTCCGCCCGGGCCGAACGCGATCCGCGACGGCAGCGCGCCCATCGTGCCCGCCCTGTGCGTGATCGTCGCCCCGCCGCATCGCACGGTCATCGAGGCGGTCGGCGACTTGGGGCGCGACCGTGACGTCAGGGCCAGCCGAATCCGACAGTCACGCGCAGCGGGCAGCTTCAGGGCGATGAGGACCTTCCCCGGGCCGCCGTCGACCGGACGGATGAGCTGCACCGGCACGGGCCGGCCCGCCAGTCTCGCCTCCGCCGCCGGTTGGCTCCGGCCAGGCCGTTGACCTTTCGCCGGCAGGTACGACGGAGGGATCGTCACTTCGCCCAGAACCACGCCATGGGCGGGAACGTCTCGCACGAGCAGCTCCAGTTCGGCCGCACGGAGACGCGTCGCCGCGAAGGCCGTCACGCACAGCAGCACCGCCCGGATCGTGAAGGCAGTCATCGCCGGGCCTGCAGGACGCGCCATTGGTCCGACGGCGATCGTCTCCACGCCCCGAAGCCCTGACATGGCAGCGTCCCTTCGTGTGGATTCCCGGTCAGTTGCCGATCGCGCCAACACGTCGCTCCTCCGAATCAGTCTCCGGCCAGGCAGGTCAGCGTCCCGTCCGCCAGGCTGATCCACAGCCTGCCGTCGGTGGCGATCAGACCGTCGAAGACGGGCAGAGACTTCAACCGGCACTCCGCGAGGCGCGAGCCGTCCTTCTTGGACACGGCCTGCAGCACGGCGCCTTCGCTGCCTTTCCAGATGTCGGCTTGGCGTCTTAGGTCGTCCTTGAGTTGCTCGAAGCCCTTTTGGGCATTGGCATGGTAGTAGTCTTTCTCATCCACAACGTCTCTGGGGCCGGCGAGGAACAGGCAGTGTCCGGTACTGACCACGGCCCGCACGTGCAGGGGCGGGTTCGGGTTCTCCCACGTGCAGTCGTAGGGCGTGTTGGGCATCGACCGCGGGCCCGAGGGAAGCTTGAGCGTCCTGTCCAGTTTCATGCGGGGGAAGTTCTTGACCTGGGCGGCCTTGAACTTGTCCCAGGCGTAGATGTCTCGGGGCTGGTTCTTCCTGGGCGTGGCAAACAGGCGGTACTCGATGGATGTGGTCCATCTGTAGTATCGGGGCTTTCGCCCGTACCCGTAGATTGTCGATTCGTCCATAACGAGCAGTCGCCCCGAGGGATTGTAGCGTCCGGCGGCGAGGTGGCCCACCCAGCCCCCGGGGAAGCATCGCGCGTACGTCCAATACGTCCGGTGGAACCACGTGTCGTCCAGGAACCCGGTCGGCGAGAACAGCCGGGCCGGCTCGTGCTCGTCGGGCAGATGGCTCAACCGGCGGCGCGTGCCCTTCTTGTCGAACGGCAGGGACCGCATGTAGATGTTCGTCCTGTCTGCGGCGAGGACGTCCGGCAAGGTGACCGTCATGTCCAGCCAGGAATCATACTTCTGTATCGTCCCGCCACGGACGGGGTCCGTCTCGTCCATGGGGGTCTCGGAGATCTTGCGGCCTGTGACCGGATCGAGACGCAGGTAGTGCAGCCCGCCGTCGAGGAACATATTTCGGCCGGCCACGCAATGGACCTCGCCGTTGTCAATCAACACACTGCCGTGTACCGGCCAGGCGGATTCGAGCCGGCCGTAGGACACGATCAGCAGCTCTCTGGGCATGGCCCGGAACCGCCAGACCAACCGCCCGTCCGTGCCGCGCACGCAGTAGATCCACCCGTCCCGCGAGCCGAAGATGGCCCTGCCGCGGTAGATCGAAGGCGGGCTGTCAATCCGGCCCCCGGCGGTATACTGCCAGAGGGGCTTGCCCGTTCTGGCATCAAGCGCGTGCAGAGTATGGCGGTCGATGGAGGCCACATAGACTCTCCCGTCCTCGACAACCGGCTGCGTCAGCCTGCCGCCTATAGGCGTGGACCACTTGACGGTCAGGTTCGCGGGAACCGTGGCATCGGTGTGCCCGCTCCGGCCCGAGTCGTGCCTGAAAACGGGCCAGGCGGACGAGGGAGACGGCTTGGCCTCCGGGGCGGCGGCCGACCCGTAGGCCGGACCTTTCTCGAGTCGGGGAGAACCGGGTCTCGCTCCGGCGCGGGACACGGTGGATGTGTATGCGGCGAAGCCGGTCTGCTTGGCTTCGACATAGCAGGCACACGCGTGGGGCGGAGTGTACAGCAGTCCGTTACAAGGCATCACGCCGTAGATGCACCCTCCGCGGACCCAGTGGTGCTGCTTCCACTTCTCGGTGCGTATGTCGACGAACTCGACCCCCATTCGGCCGGGCAGGATGTAGTTCTTCGTGGCCTTGGAAAAGTGGCACCGATGATGCGACAGCCAGATGATATCGATGTCGGGCAGGAAGCTCCGTTTGACTTGCCCGGTCATCACGTCGCGCCCGATGAATCGCCCGGAGCTGGGCGCCCCGGCGGTCTCCCCAAACCAGACCAGGCCGTCGATGACGAACAGGTCCTTGGGCGACACGTACCCGGACCGCGGATGCGGGGCGGACCACAATACCGTGCCGCGGTCGGCACCGAGGGCATACACCTTGTTCTTCGGCGCCACGACCACCGCGTTGCCGGTCAGGATCAGTCGCGGCGGGTTCCTGGCGGTCCAGCCGGCCTTGGCCGTCTCGCCGAGCCGCCGGGAAGTCCACAATCGCGCACCGCTGGCGGGGGCCAGGGCGATCACCTTCCGCCCGTCGAAGAAGACGACGCGCTTCGCGTCTGCCGCGAGCGTGAGTGTCGACACCGGGCCGGGCTTGTCCCACAGGATGCGCCCGGTGGCGGCATCGACGGCGGTGAGGGTTGTTCCGCCCGGTGTCCCGCGGACGAGGAAGAGGGTCTTTCCCGACAGGAGGATCTCCTGCGTGTTCTCGGTTCCCTTGCAGCGGAGGACGGTCTTGCCCGTCCGGGCGTCGAGGACGCAAACGGGCGCGGCGATGCCCAGAGTCACGTAGACGCGCCCGCCGGCCGTCACGAGCCGTCGCGCCAGAGAGGCCGGGCCGCTCTTCAGGCGGTGCAGGTGGCTGAACCACCGGCCGATCGGGCGACGCCAGAGCACCAGTCCGTTGAACGCGTCGTGGGCGGAGAGTTTCCATTGGGGCGGGTGCAGCATGGACACCGCCGGACCGTGATCGCAGATGGAAAACACCTTCCCGCCGGACGACACCATCGCGTGCATGCTGGCCATGTGCTCGTGGTGTCGGCCCCACTTGGGAGCGGCGACCCACTGGAGCTGTTTCGGCGGCCTGACCGCATCGTCGTCGGCCACCGGGTTGCCGCCGGGACCGTGCAGATAGTGCGTCCAGTCGTCCCGTTCCTTGGACCGGGGCTTGACCGTCCGTGTCCCGCCGACATACGCCAGGCCCCCGGGGACCAGCACGCGGAGGATCTCCTTCATGGCCAGGGGCCCCGCCTTCCGGGCCACCAGGAGGTTCACCAGGTTGTCCGCGTAGGGCAAGTGCTTGCCGTCGAAGGTGTCGACCGAGACCTTGCCGTACGAGCCTCCGGCCTGGATAAACTGCCGTGCGGCGGCGACGGCCTCGGCATCGGTATCGAGGCCGTGCACGAGGTGCGGACCGCCGGCGCCCAGGGCCGCCGTCAGCTTGCCGTCCCCGCAGCCGACGTGCACCACCAGGCCGCCCCGGACTCCGGCTCCGTCGAGGAGGTCTCCTGCCGACTGCGACTGCGCCGTCGACGCCGACAGCAGCGCAACGGCCACACCACACCAGGCACGTCGTCTCATCATTTCCCGCTCCTTCGGCAGGTGATCCGGCCGTCCATCGCTGACACGTACGCTCGGCCGGCCGCAGCGGGCACGCCGCCGGAGACCGGCGGCGTGTCGAGTCAGCCTGTGAGCCGGAATCTCCCAGACTGTCACCCACTCTCGCGGCTTCCGTGAGTCTGTTCCGTGATTCTATCGCAATCCCGGGGCTCGGCCAGAACATTCCGGGCTTGGCCAGGCCCGTTCATCGTGTGGGACACGTTTCTCCGCGGCACGCGGCCTCACCGAACCGAGGAGATGCTTCCTGACCTTGGCCTCGGCAGGTAGAATCGCCGGAAAGGTCACCCCCAGTGGCGGGTCGCGCCGAGGTATCGCCGATGAGCACACCAGGTGTATCGCGCCGAGCATTCCTGGCCCGGGCCGTCCGCGGCGCGGCTTTCGTGACGGGACTGGGCGCGGTGTCGAGACAGGGCCGCGCCGACAAGCCTGCTGCCGATCGGCCGAACATCGTGCTGATCCTTGTCGACGACCAGGGCTACTACGACCTGGGCTGCTACGGCGCGACGGAGGTGAAGACCCCCCGCATCGACGCCCTGGCCGCAGGCGGTGTCCGGTTCACCGACTACTACGCCGCCGCGCCGATCTGCAGCCCGTCCCGCGCCGGCCTGCTGACCGGCTGCTACCCGCGCCGCGTCGGACTGGCCACGTGGGTCCAACGCGCCGACTCGCGCATCGGACTGCACCCGGACGAGGTGACGCTGGCGGAACTGCTGAAGTCCCGCGGGTACACCACGGCCTGCATCGGCAAGTGGCACCTGGGGTTTCGCAAGCCCTTCCTGCCGCAACAGCAGGGGTTCGACCACTACTTCGGCCTGCTGCACAATCTCGACCCGGTCGAGGTCGTCTACTTCAAAGACAAAGGCGGCGTGCCGCTCCTGCGCGGGGCGGAGGTGGTCCAGCGTCCGGCCCGGCCGGACGACCTGACCCGCCGATACACCGACGAGGCCATCGCGTTCATCGAATCCTGCAAGGGCCGGCCCTTCTTCCTGTACCTGCCGCACACCATGCTGCACGCGCCGCTCGGCGTCAGCAAGGCGTTCCGCGGCACGTCAAGGCTCGGGCTCTACGGCGACGCGATCCAGGAGCTGGACCACCACGTGGGCCGGCTGATGGACGCGCTGAAGCGTCTCGGCCTGGACCGCAACACCGTGGTGGTCTACGCGTCGGACAACGGGCGCGGGCCCGGGCGCAGACCGGGGCAGCCGCTTCGGGGCCGAAAGCTCTCCACATACGAGGCCGGCATCCGCGTGCCGTGCATCGCGTGGGGGCCGGGCCTCGGCGTGCGCACCAGGCACACCTGCCGAGAAGTCGTCCCCGCGATGGACTGGTACCCCACGCTGGCCTCGCTGGCCGGGGCCGACGTGCCCGAAGGGCGCGTCATTGACGGGCGCGATATCAGCCCGCTGCTGACCGGGCGGTGCGATCGGGTCCCCCGGCTGACCGACACGCTGTCCCGCAACGCCGCCGTGCCGCTGCGCCGGCCGTGGGAGCCCCCCGGCGAGTGGAAGGACCTGGTCGCGCGCCAGGAATACCACGACGCGTTCTTCTACCACGGCAGCCACGGCGCGTTGGCGGCGGTGCGTTGGCGACAGTGGAAGCTCTATCTCAACCCCAGCCTGCAGTTGTTCGACCTGGTCAAGGACCCCGGCGAGCGCACGGCGGTCCGCAATGGGAAGGTCGCCCGGAAGCTGCGCGGCATGGCGATCCTGTTCCAGGAAGAGATGCGGACCGGCACCCGCCCGGCGGGTCGGCAGGTGAAGTAGGGCGGGCCAGCCCCCTGACGGCATCTCCGCGTCGCCGCCCGACCGCAGACACGTGTCATGAGAGCCCGGCGACGGGGGCGTGCAAAAAGGCAGGATTCCCGACCGCCCGAGTGGGGCGGCCGGGAATCCCGGCCAGTCTGTGACCGACGCGCGGTGTCGCTAGACGAGCGGGTCGGCGCCGGTGGGAATCGGGCGGAAGAACCCCGGGCCGGGCTTCATCCTCTCCTCGGGCGGCACGAGGTCCAGCTTCGACTGATTCATCAGCCAGTCCCAGGTGATGTTTCGCCCGGTGTAGGCGGCAATCCGTGCGCCGATGGCGGTCAAGGTGCTCTCGGCAATCCGCCGTCCCTCGTTGAGGGGCTTTCCTGCGCGGATGCTCTTGATCAGGTCGTTGTGTTCCTGCTGCTGCCCGTTGACGCGCTTGCCCTTGTACTGCCAGGACTTCTCCCCGGCGATCCTGTCGCGGCAGTTGCTGGTGCCTTTCGTGCCGACAACCTTCTCGCCGTTGCGCCCGCTGCCGGGCCCGTGCCCGCTGAAGCTGATGGCGCGTGCGCCGTTGGCATATTCGAACTCGGCGAAGATGTGGTCCCAGATGTTGCCGTTATACTTGGCCCATCCCTTGTCGCTGCCCTTGTTGAAGAGTTTGCAGACCTCTTTGGCCTGCCTGCTGTAGTCCCGGCAGCCTCGTCCGCCGACGGCCATGATCTTCACCGGCGGGCCCTGGAAACACCAGTTCATGATGTCGATGTTATGGATGTGCTGCTCGCAGATCTGGTCCCCGGACAGCCAGGTGAAGTGGTACCAGTTGTTGCACTGCCAGTCCATTTCGGTCATGCCCTGGGACGCGCCGCGGTACCAGATCCCCCGCCCGTACCAGTAGCACTGCCCGCCGACCAGTTCCCCCATCTGCCCGTCGTGGATCCGCTTCATGAGTTCGACGCGGTTGAACTCGTGGCGGCGCTGCGTGCCGCAGACAATCGCCAGGCCCTTCTTCTTGGCGATCTCCGACGCCTCGATGACCTGCCTGCATCCGGCGGGGTCGGTGGCGACGGGCTTCTCGGTGAAGATGTTCTTTCCGGCCTTGATGGCGGCGAGCATCTGCCGGCCCCGAAACGCCGGGGGCGTGGCCATCAGAAGGATGTCCGCGTCGCACTTGGCCAGTTTCAAGTGGCAGTCGTAGCCCGAGAAGACGCGGTCGTTGGGGATGTCAACCCGCCCCTTGAACTGCTTGGTGAGCCTGTCGCGGGTACTGGCGGCCTTGTTCTTGAACAGGTCGGCGACGGCCACCACGACGGTGTCGCGGTCGGCACTGAGGTGCTGTCGCACGGCGCCGTTGCCTCGGCCCCCGCAGCCCAGCAGCCCGACCCTCAGCGTGCCGGAGGCCTGGGCGTACGCCCGTGTTGCGGTGGCGGCCGCCAGGGCCAACGTGCTGACGGCGGCGGCTTTCTTCGTTGTCCGTGTATTGCTGTTTGGCTTTGCCATTCTCTGATCTCCTGTGCGGTGTATCACACGATGTCGCTGTCGTCGGGGCCGCTAGCGGCGCCTCTTGCCCCCGCCGCCCGAGAGCCCGGGCAACTTGTACGAGGCGGGCGAGATGGCCGATCCGACCGGCCTGGTGCCGCTGAGCTTCAGGGCCTCGTCGGGCAGCCAGTTCATCTTGCACTTGCTGTCGAACCAGGACCGCTGGAACCGTCTGCGTGAATACCCCGCCACGCGGGCCATGATCGCGGCGCGGACGCTGACGGCGGCCTGCTCGCCCTCGTTGAGCGGCTTGCCGGCGCGGATGCTGGCGATCATGTCGGCGTGCTCCTGCACGTAGGCGTTTGTCGGCCCGCCGCGGTACTTCCAGGGCTTCTCGCCCTCGATGATCCCGGCGCAGTTGCTCGTGCCCTTCGTGCCGAAGACGCGCTCGCCGACGAGCACGTCGGCGCCCTTGATCTGCCGGCACGTGCTGATCGTCTGCACGTCGTTGGCGTAGGTGATCTCCGTCCCGAAGTGGTCGTACACGTCGCCGTATTCCGGCCCGCTGATGTACTGCCGGCCGCTGAGCCCCTGGACGGCCTCCGGTATCGCGTTGAAGGCCCAGTTGATCACGTCGATGTTGTGCGCGTGCCGCGCGATAATCAGGTCGCCCGAGAGCCACCGGAAGAACGGCCAGTTGCGGATCTGCCATTCCACGTCGCTCTGTCCGGGGCGCCGCTTGACCGGGTCGGCCCCGCCCAGGTTGCAGTAGCACTGGGCATTGACGATCTCGCCGATCGCGCCGTCGTGGATGCGCTTCATCGTCTCCACGTAGGCCGGATCGTGACGGCGCTGCGTGCCGGCGACCACGGCGAGTTTGTCAGCAGCGGCCGCCTTCGACGCGGCGATGACCATCTCGACGCCTGCGGTGCAGATCGCCACCGGCGCTTCCAGGAAGACGTGCTTGCCCTTGGCGACCGCGGCGGCAAAGTGCACGGGGCGGAAGACCGGGGGCGTGGCCAGAATCACGAGGTTCACCTCGTCCAGGGCCAGCAGCTTCTTGTAGGCGTCCAGCCCGGCGAAGCACTTGCCCTGGTCAACGCCAAGGGCCGTCCTGGCCCCCGACATCGCGTCGGCGAACGCGTCCGCCAGCGCCACCACCTTCACCCCGCGGGCGGACTGAACGCAGTTCTTCGCCGCCGCCACGCCGCGCTTCCCGCAGCCGACGAGGCCCACGCCGATCGTCCCGCCGCCCGGCGCCGCCGCCAGGTTGACATTCGCCCCCGCCAGCGTCAGTGCCCCGCCCGCCACCGCCGAGTGCGTCAGGAACTTCCGTCGCGTCAGGTTTCTCTTGCTCACCATGTCGTGCTCTCCAGACTGTTTGCTTGTCAAGGCGTCTCTCTATCGTACCGGTCCGGTGTTCTCCGTCCGCCCGTTGCCGCCGCCCGGCCTCGCCGGCGCCCTGGCAACTGGCAACGGAAGCTAGTAAGTTTAACAACCCCGATCCGTTTTGCCACGACTCCTTTGTGCAAAATTTCTTCCGCCGGGCATAGGTCGCGGCACCACGGGGGAGTTTGCGCCCTCGAGACCTTGGTGCACCCCGGCGGATGAAGTCTTGGCCGATCCGGGCGCAGATGATAGAATCGCCGGAAAGGCCTCACGCGAACCGCGTGTCCGGACGAGGACCACCCATCATGAGAATGACCCGACGACGCCTCCTTCAATCGACCGTTGCGGCCGGCGCCGTGACCGTCGTGCCGGCATCGGTATTCGGCAAGAACGCCCCGTCCGAGCGGATCACGCTCGGCTGCATCGGCATGGGCGGACAGGGCGTGCACAACAACATGAACAACTTCCTGGGCTGTGCCGACGCGCGGGTCGTGACCGTCTGCGACGTGTTCGAGACCCGAAGCAAGCGGGCCGCGGCGCTGGTCGACAAGCGCTACAGGGCCGCCGGGTGCAAGGCGATCACGGATTTCCGCGGGATCATCGCCGACGAGTCCATCGACGCGGTGGTCATCTCGACGCCCGACCACTGGCACGTGCCGATGTCGCTGATGGCGCTGCAGGCGGGCAAGGACGTGTTCTGCGAGAAGCCCACCCTGACCATCGCCGAGGGCCGCGCGCTGGTCAACGAGGTCAACACGCGAAAGGCCGTCTTCCAGATCGGGCTCGAGGACCGCTCGGTGGTCCACTACCACAAGATGGTCGAGTGGCTGCGGAACGGGGCGATCGGCGACCTGGTGCGGGTGGACCTCCAACTTCCCAACGGGTTCGTCTTCCCCAAGGAAAAGCCCATCCCCGTCCCCGCGGGGCTCAACTACGAACTGTTCGTGGGGCCGGCCCAGTGGCTGCCCTACACGAAAAACCGCACCACGCAGCGGTACTGGCGGATGACGCAGAACTTCGCCAACGGGTCGCTGGTGGACTGGGGTTCGCACCAGTTCGACACGGCCCAACTGGCCGTCAACGACCCCGACGTGTGCCCCGTCAACGTCGAGGGCACCGGCGAGATCCCGAAGAACGCGTTCACGACCGTGCCCGTGAAGTTCGATGTCACGTACCGCTACGGCAACGGGGTGGAAGTGCGGGTCAAGTCCGGCGGCACGGCCCTTCGCCTGACGGGCACCAAGGGCTGGGTCGGCAACGACAAGTGGCGCGGGCCGTTGAAGGCCAGCGACCGGAAAATCCTGCTGACCCGGTACACGCCCGAGACATCGAAGCACTGGCAGCGCCCGCCGGGCGAGCAGCGGAACTTCCTGGACTGCGTCAAGTCCCGCAAGCCCACGACCTACACCGCCGAGACAATGCACCAACTCCACACGTCGCTGCACCTGGGCGTGATCGCCATCCAACTGGGCCGAAAGCTCACGTGGAACCCCCGGAAGGAAGAGTTCATCAACGACGACGCCGCCAACGCCCTCCGCAGCCGCACCCCGCGGGACGACTGGAGGAAGAAGGGGTAGGCCGTTCCGCGCAGTTGCCCCGGCGCGGAGGCGGCCGGGGCCGATGGCTTGTGGTCGCCGAGGCTAGCCGGGCGTGAAGCGTACGGACTGGCCGGGCCGGGTCTGCAGTTCGAGCATTCCGTCGGCGGGCAGGACAGCGGGTTTGCCATCCACGCGGAGGCCCTTCCACGGGCTCAGCAGTCGCAGCCGGCCCCCGACCGTACTCTCGACGGTGACCTGCGTGATCCGGCCGGACGTCTGCTCCGCCGAGACCAGGAACCCGCCCTGGGCGCGGAGGCGGCTGAAGGCGGCGTCCTTGTCCGCCGGCCAGCAGGGGAAGACGCGGATCGTGTCCCCGACGCTCTGCATCAGGTATTCCGTGACCAGCGCGACCACCCCGATGCTCTCGGCCATGTACGTGCCGTGCGCGTGCCCCTTCCAGACGAACAGGCCGTTGGGCAGTTGGCGCGAGGTGAACCACGCGCGCCCGTTGGTGTAGGCCTCCGGCATGGAGAGCCGGGCCTTGGCGATGTTGAACATGACGTGCGAGTTGTTCCCGTTGAATCGCGTGTCGCGGATCGTGCGGAGCATCAGGTCCTTGACGGACCTTGACGAGAACCAGGTGACCTGCTCGGCCGGGAACACCGGTGAGGCCGGCACGGTGATGTTGTGGACGGACACCTGTTTGTATTTGCACCCGGCCCAGTCGACAAGGACGGGGTTGCCCCGGCCGTCCATCGCGACGGGATAGTCGGCCAGGAGGGCCTTCATGGCCCGGCACTGGCGGGCGAGCTGCTCGTCGTGTCCCAGTTCCTTCGCCGCCCGGCAGAATGCGTCGAAGGTGTAGTGCACGTACGCGATGTCAAACGGGCAGTTCGCGATCCCGAACGCCCCGTGCTCGGGGCTGTAGGACGGGCCCAGCAGGACGCGGCCGTCCTTGTCCTTGCGGCACTGACGCATGTAGGAGAGGTAGAACCGTGCCGCCTCGCGCAGCGTGGGGTAGATCTTCGCCTTGAGGTACGCGGGGTCCGGCTGGCAGAGATGCTTGTGCCACAGGTTCTGGGCGGTCATGCCCACCATCCCGATCGTCAGCCCCCACGGGTTCATGTGGATCTGCCGCTTGTTCGTGCTCGTGCAGTCGGCCGGGTCGGGCTCGTGCAGGAACTGGCTGATCGAGTAGAAGACCCCTTCGCAGCCCCAGCCTTCCCTGGCCAGCCACTTCGCCCGCGGCAGCAGGCCGTGGACGTAGGAGATCCACGAGTCGGCCAGTTCGGGATGGTTGGCCGAGATCACGGCGTAGAACGGCTGCCAGGCGTTGTAGTTGAAGTGGAAGTCCGCGTGCCAGGGTGTGGCGTCGGTCGCCAGCGGGGGCATCAGCCCCGGCGGGGCCGCGCCCGGACGGGAAATCGTCCGGGCGAAGTACAGCAGGCGATACCACCACCGCTGCATGTCGCGATCGGCCAGTGCCACCCCGCTGCGGGACCAGAAAGCCCGCCACGACCGCTCGTGGGCGGCGATCAGGTCGGCCGGCTTCTCGGCCAGGGCTTGCGAGGCCAGCGCGATCGCGGCCTTGCGGATGTCCTGGCCGTTGTGGTCGAACGACGTGACGACGGAGACGGCCTTCCACTGGCCCTGACCGGCCAGGGCCACGACGTACTGCATGCCCTTGTAGTCCACGTCGCCCGGCATGACCTGGTGCAGCCAACGCACGCCGTCGCTCCGGCCCGTCTGCGCAGCCGGGAGCGTCTTGGCGACAATCGCCTCCAGGGCCGCCGGGGGGCCGCTGCGGATCAGAAGCACGTTCCGGTCAGCCAGGACGCGGATCTCGGCGGCGGGCCCCCCGGCCGGGCCCAAGGCGGCCACCGCGCGATGCAGGTCCAACGTGCCCCGGACGTCGGCTGCCGCGGGGAAGGTCAGCCCCCTGGCCCGCTCGCCCTCGACCAGGGCCACGGACGCCAGTCGGTTGGTCGCCGCCTTCCCGTCCGACGTCCTGGCATACACGTCCACCTGTCCTATCCGCTGGGAGGGGAAGGGGAGGATGACGTCCTCGGCCTTCGTGGGAGACCGCCTCCAGCCCGAGGCCAGGATGTTCTTGCCGGCCTCGTTGTAGACGTTCACGTAGTACGACGCGTTGGCGGTTCCCTGGATGGTCATGCGCAGCGCGGACGCGGTCACCGCGCGGGCCAGCCGCCCCCGGTATCCGTTGGACGCGCCGCGCCGGCCCGCCACGAGCATGGTCGCGCCGGCGTGGCCGGGCAGGGGAGTGAGTGCGTTCCGCGCGGCGCGGCGGATGCACGACCAGCACATGCCGCTGCCCTTCCCCGCCGGCCCCAGCCGGATTACCGCCGCACACCGCGGCTGCGGGTACGGATGGCGGTAGCTGGGCGGGGCCCGCAGCGCACCGGAGACCTTGCCCGTGCGGACATTCACTCTCGGCAGGGGCGGGTCCTTGGACGTGTCGACCCGGGCGTCCCAGATATCGTTCTTGGTCACCCGCATCGTCAGCCCGGAACCGCTGTCCCACACGATGCCGTACAGATCCCCGTTGCCCACGATCAGGCTCTCGGCATGCGCATCGGCCATGGACGCCAGAGAAACGTCGGCGTCTTTCAGCGCGGCGGGGAAGGGAGGCGTTCCCGCAGGCTGCCCCGAGGCGGCATCACTGCACAGCAGGGCAGACGCCAGCGCGGCCGCGGTCAGCAGGTGCTTGGTCATGATGGGGAATGATAGCCTCAACGGGGGTCCCAAGCACGTGCGAAACCCCGCGAGGAAGAGCACGCGTTCACCGAGGAAACCGCCGCGGCTGTATCTGTGCTCTAACCTCGGTCTCCCCGGGGGCGGGGCGGCGTTCGGCGCGCCGGCGCTACGGGCGGGCGCGGGCGATCTGCATTGTCTGGATCGCCAGCGCCGAGACGAAGACATAGCAGCTCAGCAGGAACAGCCGCTGCCAGAGCCCCGTGAAGCGCAGCAGCCCGGCCGTCTTGCCCTCCGAGACGATGTACACCACGCACGCGGCCAGTCCGGCCACCAGCGTCACGGCCGCGATGACGAACATCGCGGTGTGCCCTCCCGGGCGAAACAGCAGCATCGCCGTGGCGGGCGCCAGGACGATCGCGATGAAACCCACGCCGCCCAGGATGTTGTGCAGGCGTCCGGAGAGCGTGACCTGGTTGCCCACGTCCATCGGGAAGAGTCCGGCGGCGATGCCGGCCATCGCCCCGAACAGGGCCAGTTGGCCGGTCAGCACCGTCGCGGCCGCGCCGCGACCCCGGAAGGCCACCCCGAAGCTGACCGCGAACAGGATGATCAGCGCGCCGAAACCGATCCACCAGAGGCTCATCCATCGTCCCACAGGGCTGCCGGCGGTGCCGAGCAGGCTTTCGACGTCCCGCAGGTGGCTGTAGCCGGGGTAGTGCCTCGCCAGCAGCAGCGGCATGACCAGGTCGCCCGCGCAGGCAACCAGCGCCGCGGCCGAACCGACAACGATCAGACTGACGCGACCTGGATTCATGATGCTCACCGGGGTTCAGGGCCGGCCTGGCCCGGCTGCGCCGGGGGCCGGTCTGCAGGCATTGTACCGCCTGCGCGCCTGGCTGCCCACCTCGGCTCGGCCGTCCGCGATGAGGCAGGGGAACTCACTCGGCGCCCCAGCACGCGATGCTCCCGTCCTGGTTGACGATGAAGAGCTTCCCGTAGGCCGTAGCCAAACCGTCCCAGGCGGGCAGCACGTCGAGCGTGTATTCGGCCTGCCTGGCCCCGTCCCTGGTGGACATGGCCATGAGGACACCGCCGCATCGGCCCGCGTAGGTGGCGCCGAGGTCCCCGGGCTTGAACACCACCGGGGCGCCGGCGACGAACACGGTGTCCCCGGCCAGGACCATCGCCTTGCCGGTGAGGGGGACCTGGACCTGCCACCTATCCGACCACGCCTGGCCCGAGAGCCTCTTGGCCGTCACCGTGTACCCGCCGCGCGGGTTCCAGCTCGTCCCGCGGTTGACGGGATGGCCGAACACGGCGTAGTAGTCCGTGCCGTCCGAGACGATGATGTCCCCGGTGGGGTACTCGGTCTTCAGCGTGGTCCACTGCTTTCGGTGGTTGAAGTTCTCCTTGACGAGCTTGTACTCTCGGTGGTTGCGCTTGGGTTCGAGCATGCCCGCCGAGGCCATCAGGTGCTTGCCCGCCACCGCGTCGGCCAGGTCCGTCCCGAAGGCCTGGTGGCGGATATAGAGCGTGTCGCCCTCGCAGCTCATGACGTCGGCGGTGGTTCCCAGGATCACCTCGGTCTCGGAGCGATTGCCCTTCTTGGCGAACGCGGGGAAGCCGTCCGCGCCGTAAGGCCCGTAGAACTGCCGCCGATGGCGAACCTCGCCCGTGGCCGGGTCCAGGGCGTAGATGAACAGCCCGCCGTCAAGGTAGCTGCTGCGTCCGGCACAGAAGTAGGCGGTGTCGTGGGCCACCAGCACGCTGCCGTGGATCGGCCAGGCCGATTCCAACTGACCGAACACGCAGATCATCCTGTCGGGCAGGTCGCGGAACCGCCAGGCCAGCGCCCCGTCGGCGGCTCGGAGGCAGTATACCCATCCGTCGCGGCTGCCCATCAGCAGCAATCCCTTGGTGTAGGTCGGGGGCGAATCGATACGCCCGCCGGCGACGTACTCCCACAGCACCTTGCCGCTGGCGGCGTCCAGCGCGCGGAGGACGTGCGCGTCGATTTCGGCTACGAACACCTTGCCTTCGGCAATCACCGGCGCACTGACGGCGGTCTTGAACCGGGTCTTCCACAACGGCTTGAGGCCCTTGGCCGGCACGGTCTCGGCGGTGCCTGCATACCGGCGGGCGCCCTGCCGGTACGTCGGCCACTCCGATTGCGGATTGCGGACCAACGGTCCCTTCGGGATTGCGGATTGCGGATTCCTGCCGTAGGCAGGACCTTTCTCAAGACGGACCGACCGCGCGACCTTCACGACCTGCCCCTTGGTGCGCAGCGACGCTTCGTTGGTGCAGAAGGCGTTGAAATGGTGCAGGCCGGTCGGCAGGTGGCACTGGCATGCCCAGGGCCCGCAGTAGATCAGTCCGTTGCAGGGCAGCGGCCCCATGCTGCACGTGGGGCGCGTGAAGGACGCGGGGTATTCGGTGCCGCTGGTCAGGTCCATGCAGTCCGGGCCGCCCGTCTTGCTGTTGATGAAGAAACGCGTCGTGATGAAGTTGCGGTAGCAGCGGTCGTGCCCCATCGGCTTGGAGAGAATCTGGTCGATCGTCCGGATCTTCCGGCCCGTCTTCAGGTCGTAGGCGGTCGGCTTGCTCAGGACCGTTCCCTTGGCGTTGTTGCACGAGCCGCACATCCACAGGGCGCCGGCGGCGATCAGGAGGTCCGTGGACGCCTGGTAGCCCTTGCGCGCGGGGAGGGGTCTGGGCCAGTAGGCGCTGCCGTCGGCCAGGGAGTAGGCGTAAACGCTTCGGCCTTCCTCGGAGTAGACGGCGTCTTCCGAGAGCACCAGCGAGTGGGGCGCGTTCCCTCGCCCGTAGGGAATGGCCTTCTTGACGGCCCACTGCTGCTTGCCGGTCGTGGCATTGAGGCAGAACACCCCCCCCGCCGTCTGGTAGACCAGCCTGTCTCCCTTCAGCGCCAGCGTGCAGCCGGTGTAGCGCACGAGGCTTCCGCTTCGCCAGAGTTCCTTGCCGCTGTCGGCGTCGAGGGCCACGATGACACAGGTGGGGTTCTCGGCGTTCGGCGTCTGGGGGTTGTAGGCCTTGAGGGGGAATCCGTTTCCACCGAAGGTATTTCCGGAGGCGGGCCTTGCGGGAGGGGCCGGCTTCTTCGTGCCCTTCCGCCTGCCTTTGCCCCTTCTCCGTGCGGCCGGGCCCGCCCCCTTGTACGAGGAGAAGTGCATGCGGTCGCCGACCACGGCGTACAGCCGTCCGTTGTGAAAGACGAACTCCTGGGTGCGCTCGGTCCCTTTGTACTGCCTGAGGGTCTTGCCCGTTGCGGCGTCCAGCGCGGTCAGCGGCGCGTTGAGCCCGGGCGTGCAGTAGACGGTATTGCCGATGGCCGCCAGCCGACGCTGCATCTGGGCGTGGAAGTTCTTGATGTAGACCGTCACCTGCTCCCACTGGGGATACTGGCGCGACCAGAGCACCACGCCGTTGAAGGCGCTGCGGGCGATCAGCCTCCACTTGGCCGGCAGGATCGGGTTCTCGGCGGTCTCGCGATCCTCGATCGTGAACAGTCGCCCGCCGGACGAGACCATGCTGCTGATCGTCGCCGCCCCGATGTGCGCGCGGGTCCACGCCGGCCCGGAGACCCACTGCACGTGCCGCGGCGGCCCCACCACCGTGTCCCGGGCCACGCAGTTGTTGTCGCTTCCGTGCAGGTATTGCGGCCACTCGTCCATGTTCTCGGGATAGGGCTTGACCGTCCTGTTCCCGTTGACGATCGCCGTGCCGAATGGGGCCAGCACCCGCTCGATCTCCCGCCGCGGCACCTTGAACTGCGGGCCCTTGACCACAACGAGGTTCACGAGGTTGGTGCTGTACGGGAGGTTCACCCCGTCGAAGCGCGCGGCGGAGACCTTTCCATGGCATCCGGCGGCGAGGATTCTCTTCCGAACTGCTGCCACCTTGGCGTCAGACGTCTCCAGGCAGTGGAAGAGGCAGCCGGGCTTGGTCCAGTGGGCCGAAACGCTTTCCAGCGCATCGGCTCCGATACAGACAACCAGTCCGCCCTCGACGTTTACAGCGCCTGCCCGGCCGGCACAGCACAACAGGACCGATATGCCCGCAAGAAGAACAGTCCGGTGATTCATTGCAGCTCCTTCAGGCCGCCGCGGTGAGCGAATCAGGATGCGAACGGTACAGTATACGTGTGATCGTCAGCACGGCTCAACGGCATCGTGGCCGTCGCTGCGCCCCCGCCTGAATGCTCTCGGTGCCATGGCTGGCCTGCTCACGGCGCCGAGAACGGCAAGGCGGGAAAGCCGGCGCGATTGTACAGGTTCGCCTGGGCCGGCTGCGGCGCCCACGCGTAGCGGACCGCCTTGGGCCGGGCGACCTTGTCGCACGTGACCACGACGGTCCGGCCGCGAACCACACCCGTCGCGGCGTGCCACGTCCCGTCGACACCGGCCAGCTCGAAGCCCATCGGCATCAGGGTCGCCGGCAAGACGCCCTTGCCCGTCCGCCACGTGCCGACCATGAGCCCTTGGCCCGCGCGGGCGAACTCGACGGCCACCGCCGAACCCTCGATGCGATGGCTCTTGTACGCCGGGCCGGATCGGACGGGGCCGTTCCCGGCCGGCGCCGCGGCCCACCGGGCGGCGCGGTGGCAGACGTCCGGCTCGTTGCGATTGGTGGCCTTCAGGTCGTACGTGGCCACCACGCTCACGTGCGGGAGCCCGGCCAGTGCGTTCTGGGCCGATCGCATCCGGACCCACTGTGCAGGGTCCTGGGCGTCTCTGACCTCGTACCGGCCCGGGCTGTGCATCTGCATCCAGCAGACGGGCAGGTCCTGACGGCCGAACACGGCCCGCAGGCCGAGGACCAGCGCCTTGGCCTTCAGGGCGTACTGCGGATCGCCCACGTTGAAGGTCTTGGGTTGGACCACGATCCCGCGGACCGTGGCCCGGGCGTAGCGATGGTACAGCGCGTTGTAGGTGGTGGTGGGTCCGCGTCCGATGGCGGGCGGGCCGGGCAGCGACGGGGGCTGCGTGAAGTCCCGGTAGCTGATCCGGGACCTGCCGACCGTTGCCCGCGACCGCTTGGCCCAGGCGTCGATCTCGTCGAGCGTCTTCAGGTAGGCCTTCCTGCCCCGCGCGGTGGTCGGCACCCAGGCTGCGATCTCGGCGGCCGCGGGGCCCATCTGCCTCTCGACCGCGGCGAAGCCCGCCGGGGGCGTCATCGACTCCAGCGTCGACGCGCCGAGGGCCATGACGCCGACCGGCACGCCGACGGCCTCGGCCAGTCGGCGGGCGAAGTGGAACGCGTCGCTGCGGTAGTACTTGCCGGGCGGAGAGAAGACCCGCCAGCCGCCCCGGCCGTCCATACCGTCCTGCGGGCGCTGGCTGTGGTTCTGGTGCTCCCAGACGCTGGCCGGCACGTGGGCGCAGATCGGCGGGAGCTTGGCCAGCTCGGCGGGGCCCACCGGGCTGCGCCGCGAATCCAGGTGCCACGACTGCGACAGGTACAGCCACACCTCCCCCACATAGACGCTCTTGACCGTGACGGTGTTGCCGCGTCCGGCGGCGGTCAGCGGGCGCGGCTTGGCCGAGGCCGACAGCGGATCCAACGCGACGCGCCACCGGCCGAACGCGTCCGCGGCGGTTGTCTTCGTCTGGCCGGCGAAGGTGACGGTGACCTTCTCGCCGGCGTCGGCCGAGCCCCAGACGCACGCCTTGACGCCGCGCTGAAGGACCGCGCCGTCACTGATGACGGGCGAGAGCCTCACCTCGGCTCGCGCGGCGCACGCACCGGACCAGGCGATCAGGCACGCTGCAATACAGAATCGCCTGATACCTGTACGTGTGATGTTCAGATCCAGCTCGATGTTCGCCAAGTGTTCAGCGGGCGAGCAACGCTCGCCGCTTCTTGTGGGAACGGCACACGGCGAGCGTTGCTCCCCCGCCAAACGTGCAACTCGTTCACGGGGCGGCTGAACGTTGCTCCCGCGAGTCTCGGTGAACCGGCCGGTCACGGACGCACCTCCTTTGTCCTGTTGGCCCACCCCTTGAGATAGGGCTGGACCGTGATGGTGTGGAACTGCGCGGCCGGCAGGCCGACCTTGTTATAGAGGAACGGCTCGTCGGCCTTGGACTTCCAGCAGTACCGCACGTCGGCGGGCCTGGCCAGTCCGTCGGCCCAGACCACGAGCGTCTGGCCGGCGATTTCCGATCTCGCCTGCACCCACGTCTTGCCGTCCGCGGTGACCTCCAGGTTGACCAGCTTGCCGCCGGGCAGGGGCTTTGGCGGCGCGAGCTTGTCCTTCGTGCCGATGAACAGACCGCCGCAGGTGTGGTCGAACTCGACGATCACCTTCTTGCCCACCGTGCGGTGCCGCCGATAGATCGGCCCGGAGAAGGCCACCTTCTTGCCGTAGTGCTTCGCCAGGGCCCACAGGGCCATGCGGCGCCCGGAGTCGTACTTGTTGGCCGGGTGGAGGTTCATGTCCAGGTCCAGCAGGACGGCCATGCCCGCGTTGGGAATCGAGAAGTAGCTGTGGAACTGCTGATCGCGGATCTCGGGGCTCATGTACGACCCGCACCGCTGCATCTGGACGAAGTAGAAGGGCAGGTCGGCGGGTTTCTCGCCGGGCGCGGCGAACAGCATCCGCCACGACTCGGCCATCGCCTCGATCTGCGGCACGTAGCCGCGGTTGCCGTAGTCCGACTCGCCCTGATACCAGAGGACCCCGGCGATGGCGTACGGCACGAGCGGGTGGACGCGCCCGTTGTAGAGAATGGTGGTCCCGCGGCCGCGTCCCCGGCTGTCGTCCGGTTCGGGCAGCATGGGCTGAGGGAACGGGAAGGGGTGGCCCGTGTTGACCGCCTCGACCGCCTGCTTGCGCCACGCGGCGATCTCGTCGATCGCCTTGCGGTAGGCCTCTCGCCCCACCTTCGTGCCGGGGTACCACGCGTCGACCTGTCGGGCGGTCTGGGCCAATTGCGGCCGCAGCGACCACCCGAACCGGGGAATCCACTCTCGCACCACGCTGCCGGCCCAGGCGTTCCAGAGCAGGCCCTGCGGGATGCCGGTGGCCTTGTGGACGCGCTCGGCGAAGAAGAACCCCACGGCGCAGCACTCGGGCGTGGTCCGGTCCGTGCAGACGTGCCAGACGTTCGGCGCGGTGAGGCGCTTCTGGCGCGGAGACGTCGGCGGCGGGGGCGGGACGAGGCGGCTTTGGGGGTACTTGGCCCCCCGGCTGCGGACGGGAAGGAAACGGATGTGCCGGTAGGACAGCCGCTGGTCCGAAGGACGCCAGGAACGGTTGACGTCCCGGCCCATGTTCGACTGGCCCCCGCAGATCCACACGTCCCCCACCAGCACGTCGTGGAGCGTGACGGTCTTGGCCGCGGTGCGAACGGTCAGCTTTCGCGGCTCGGCGGAGGCCTCAAGCGGGTCCAGCCGAACCAGCCACGTCCCGTCCTGCTTCGCGTTAGTGGACTTGGCCTGCCCGGCGAACTGCACGGTCACCTTCCGGCCCGGCTCGGCGCGGCCCCAGATGGGTACGGCCTTGCCGCGCTGCAGGACCATGTGATGGTTCAAGACGTCGGCGGGCTCGACGGCCCGCGCCTGCCCGCACCAGGCCAGCACCAGAACGCTGCACCATGGAACTCGCTTTACACCGAATGGCATTGTCAGTTCTCGCCGTTGTTCATCGAGTAGTTGATTGGGCGGAACTCGGCCAGGTCAGGGCTTCTGACGATGCCGGCCGGAGATCCGCTCAGCGGAGATGTTCGCATGTTGACCGGGAAATGGCAAACCGCGTCGTCGCTCGAACGGCGCACGGCGAGCAAGCTCTCCCGCCTGACGCACCGCATGGTCCTGCGACGCACGGGCAAGATGCCCCTGCCACGAGCTACGTGCCCCAGACGGTCCACGCCGCGCCCGCGGCGGCCAACGCCGCGATAATGGCCGCCCATGCGAGCCATCGCCGACGGCGCCTGGCGCGGGACAGTTCGGCCCGGAGCTGCTTCACGTTCCGGGCGGCAGTCGCATCATCCGGGGCCATGGTCGCCAACTGCTGCCAGACCGCCAGCGCCCCCCCTATCGCCCCACCGGCCTCGCAGTCCCGGGCCCGTTGGCGCAGGGCGTCCTTGTGCCGGGTGATCTCGTCCATCCGGGCCCGGCACCGGGCGGCCTGGCGGGCTGAGGCACGGTCCCACGGGTAGTCTGCTCGCAGGCCCTCGTACGCCTGCAGGGCTTCGGCGAGCCGGCCGGCGTCGTAGAGTTCTCCCGCCGAGGCCAGACGCCTCGTGTGCTCTTGGGCCAGCGCGTCCGCCTCGCGCTGGAACGTCAGGAACGCCTCCATGACGTATCGCTGGCGGGACGCCTTGCAGAGGCTGCGGACCAGCGGGTAGTTCTTCTCCGCCAGGGCCTCGCGAGCCGCCGAGGCCAGTTGGTCGATCCCGTCGCGCCGACTGCCCCGCAGCACGTCCAGCAGCCCGGCGGCCAGGCGACGCGCGGACGGGCCCAGGTGCATGGCCTTCTCGAGCCTGTCGCTTGCGGCCGCGAGCTTGCGCGCCCGGATGCACTCGCACGCCTTGGCGACCAGCGGATCGGCCCACGTCCGCATGGCTCGGCGGGCCACGTCCTTCTGGAAGGCTGCCAGGTCGTCCCGCGCGGGGTCCAGCTTGATCCCCCGGGTCAGGAACCGCCCGGCCTCGTCGTACTTCCCGTCCTCGATCAGCACCAGCGCGATGTCGTGACAGCGGCGAACGTCGTGCTGCCGGTACCGCTCGGGCAGGTCCTTCAGCGCCGCCAACGCAGCCGGGTGGTCCGGATCGGTCACCAGCACGGCGGTCAGCCTGGCCTCGGCCTGCTCGAACTCGTCGTCGGCGATGAGCCGCTCGGCCTCGTCCACCAGCGACGCGATCTCCCGGCTTGTGGCCTCGGCGGTCACGTCGTGCAGCAGTTGGCCGAACTGCCCCGAAGCCGACGGGTTCGCCTGGGCGGATGCGGCCAGGACCGCAATCGCCTGGTCGTACAGGCCGTCTTTCCGCAGGGCCTCGGCGCGCTGCACACTGCGGGCGACGTCGCGCCGGGCGATGCGCCCGGGCAGGTCCTCCAGCAATGTCGCCACGTCCCCACGCGACCGGTCCAGTTCGACGGCCTGCCAGAGCATCGGCTCGGCCTGCTCGTATTCCTCGGCGTCGATGAGCCGCATGGCCTGCCGATAGAACTGATCGAACCCGCGATCGCGAACCCGCCGGGGCAGGTCCTTCAGCAGCGCCGACAGGTCCGCGCATGACGGATCCAGCTCGACGGCCTTACGCAGGATCGGGGCGGCCTGCTCGTACTGCTCGGCCTCGATGAGCGGCATAACTCGGCGGCGAAACACCTCGACGTCCCGGGCGCGAATCCGATCGGGCAGCCCCTTCAGGGCCGCGGCCGCGGCCGGATGATCCGCTTCGATCGCCAGTACGGCGGCGAGCTTGGCCTCGGCCTGCTCGTACTTTTCATCGGCCATCAGCGTCTCGGCCTCGGCCAGCAGCGGCGCGATCCGCTGCGCCCTGACCGCCGCCTGCACCTCCTCC
>Ga0180432_10000497_pt1 | contig 64250 bp, 67 predicted proteins | sample SS_ome_10_FD_132414 | JGI IMG/M metagenome (GOLD analysis project Ga0180432, IMG submission 132414) | Hypersaline lake sediment archaeal communities from the Salton Sea, California, USA - SS_1_MS_2 metaG | ecosystem: Environmental > Aquatic > Non-marine Saline and Alkaline > Hypersaline >... | reverse complement strand
GCTCTGTAGAAATCCTTTATAAATAGTGATAAATAGGAGGTTGTGCCTCCTATTTATCGGTGATCAATTTGAATACTATATACTCTGTTAAACTTAATACTTTCTATTCCCTGGTTGAACGGCTTTGCGTGCTTGCTGGTGTGAAAAACACTAACTCGTGGTTTTCTAAGAAGATGTATGGCAACATCAGGCTTGCTTTCTTGGTTTGTTACAAGGAGAAACTCAACGTATCCTATCGCAGGTTTGTTGAAATATGCAGGGAAAACAACGTTCAACGTATGCTGTGCATAAAGCGCATACCACACTTCACTACCTTGCAGAAGTTTGTGCAACGCACTCCTAAAGCGTTGTTTGAGAGACTGGTTAGAGCGTGCGCGAAACTCCTTGGTCTCAAAGGCGTGGAGGCCTGTGTTGATGGCACGGGTTTCAGCAACACTAATCCCCCGCATTACTATTCCAAAATAGTTGATGGCAAAACAGCTAAAAACTATACTAAAACAGTGTTTTTAACAGATAACAAGACAAAGCTGATACTCAACCTGCGCACCAATTCTGATAACAGGCATGAAAACCCAGACTTTATTCCGTTGGTGAAAGAGTTGTTTCGCGTGCTCAAAACCGTGTTGGCAGACAAAGCATACGACTCCATGAAAAACAGGAGGTTCTGTCAAGACAACAGCATAAGCGTGCAGATACCATTCCGCAAACTCTCACAATCCAGACACCAAGAGTTCAACCCACAATCCAGAAGACAACGTTTGGAACAACAGTTTGACGAGGCAGCATACAGTCGCAGAAGCCTGATTGAAAGCGTTAACTCAGCCATAAAACGCACTCTCGGCGCATACGTCTGCTCTCGCAGAGCAGACAACCAGCAGAAACAGGTAACAATCAAAGCCATCAGCTACAACATCGAGCACATAGGCAGAACCATAAAACTGCGGCTGTTTATATACTGCTAAGGATTTCTACACCGCCACGGCCGGCGAAAGGTATTTAAACATAAAAATAGTATAATATCGTATTGCGTCCCCGAGGTTGCTTCGGCAAACTCGGGCTTTTCTATTTATGTTGCTTAAGAAGAGTTGGCTGTTTATTGACAGTTCAAACGCATATCACGGCCTAAAGGAAAACAGGCTGTATGACTATTTCTCTTACAAGTGGCTTTTCGAAGAGCTTTCAAAAAAGTTTGAGATTCAAAAAGTGTTCTTTTACGACGCGATGAAAAGCATTAGGATTGAGCCTGAGCAGTACTCGGAGCAGCAGAAGTTCCATGAGAGGCTGAGAAAGGAGATTCCGCGGATTTCAATCAAGACCAGAAAGTTGAAGTACCCGAATACCGGCAGGAGAGTGGAAATAGCCAGGAAGGATTGCGCTTTTTGCCCCAAGTGTGACAAAAAGATTGAAACATTTTTGAAAAAAGCCGGATTGCGCAAGCTTTCAAAAGAAAAGGGCGTGGATGTAATGTTGGTTGTGGACATGATACGCGGAGCTTACCAGAAAAAATACGAAACCGTGCTTTTGCTTTCGGGGGATGCTGATTTCATTCCAGCAGTGGAATTGGTTCAGTTTTTGGGAAAAGAAGTTGTAAACATACACTGTTATGCGGGCAGTTCCGGAGAGCTCAGAAACAAGTGCGATTCCCACCTGCTGATAACCGCGGATGTCAAAGGGGGCTGTTTCATTAAAACCTATTAATCCGCCCGCAAAGCTTTTTAGCCGGTCAATCTGCACAAAAAGGGGGTTTGGAATCCTAATTTTTAACCCCTTAATGTGCAAACACTGCGAAACCGAAAAATATACAAGAATTTTATTTATTTTCAGGGAATTGTTATATATGAGTTGCTGGACAGGAGTGCAAGCAATTTATATTCTTTTTGGTAAATATTATTTATTAGTTAATAACTTTTGGTGATTTTTGTGTTAGAGCAGGTTCAGAAATTTAGGCATTCCCCCACCCTTAACACTGTTTTAATGGTTGAGGGTGCCCTTAAGAATATGGATGAGAGCGTTGTTTCAGTGGCTGAATTGAAGAGAAAGCTGCCGAAGCAGGTAAACCATTACACTTTGATGGCTGTCCTTGAGTATCTGGAGGAAAGCAACAAGATTGCCGTTTCTCTTAAGGGCATTACGTGGATTCACAATTCCAACCCTAAGTTGAGGGAAGCTATTGTAAAGGGTTTGCGCCTATGAAAAGGATTGAAGTTGTTTTGTCGGATGAGGCTGAGGAAGTCTATAATTACCTTAACAGGGAAGCGCCAAACTCCAAGATTGAGTGGGGCATTTTGAGAGCGGTGGACAAAAAGGTTGAACTTATTAAGGCGAACCCGCATTACGGAAACCCCATTGCAAAAAAGCTCATCCCCAAAGAGTACAGGGAAAAGTACGGCGTAACCAACCTTTTCAGGGTGGAACTGCCAAACAGGTGGAGAATGCTTTACTCGCTCACAGCAGGCGAAACAATGGTTGAAATAATTGCCTTTGTTCTCGATTTAATCGACCACCCGGCCTACAACAAAAAATTCGGATACAGAAAAAGGTAGCGTGTGCGAGGCTTTTTTTGGCAAATCCATAATGCGAAAGCATTAAATTCACCGAATGCTTATTTTTTTGATGGCATTAAAGATTCTTGGGAGAAGACCGCCTAACGCAAAAGATGTCCTGCACGACCCGAGTGCTTGGGGAATTGTCCTCGCAAACCTTTCTTTTCTTGCAATGGCTTTGTTTTTTGAATGGGATTTTTCTGTCATAATTTATACTTTTTTAATGCAAAGCGTTGTACTATGGTTTTTTCTTTCACTGAAACTATTCAACGCAAAAAGGGAAGACGCGTTCGAATTGTATGTGCTGGGAGAAAGGAAGCATGTCGGCAGAATTCCCTCGCTTGCATTGAACCTTTTCTTTGGCGTAGTATTTCACTACATTTACTTTCTCGTCCTGGTTATGTTTTTTTCGGTTGTTCCTCCAGTCCAAGACCTTTTGGTTGGGGCCTTCCCATTCCTTGCCGCGCACTCCTATTCCTTTGCATTTCACAAAAATCACGCTTCAAGCAAAAACATTGTGTCTATGCAGGGCATGCTCAGCAAGAGGCTTGTTCCACTGCACTTGTTCCTCACGCTGGGCGTTTTCTTAATGGGCAAGGCGGGCTTTGCTAGCACTGCTGGCAGGGCTGGCCTCACGCTGTTCCTGTTAATCAAAACCTTTGTTGACACCTACTTTCACGCAACCGAGCACAAAAGAGGCAAATAACCAATTCCCGGCTGAAAAATCAGCGCCCCTGGCTTTCAGGTCAGTGAAAGTAGGATGCAGTTGTTTGAAAACCCACCCCTTTTCCTTGCGCTGGTTTGAAGGGCGGAACCTGCTTTGCGCATAAAGTAAACCCTGCACATAAAACCCCGAATTTGCACAAAAAGGTGTCAAATGCACAAAAAGGGGTTTCGGAAATCTGAAGATACGAAACAATTAAATTCCCCTTTTCCCACTTATTATTTATGGAAGAAGACGAAGAATTTGCTCGCGCAAAGGATCGCGGCTATGTTGCGAGGGCAAGAAAAATCGCTGAAACAACAATTAATGGCAAAAGAGTTGTTGTTGAAGAACTAATTTCTTGGTATGGGGATTTTGCCGTAGAAATACAAGCAAGAGAAGTTGGAACTCAAAGATTAGTGGCTTATGCAGGACTGAACGTCAGACACGGTTTGGATGAGGTGAGGCCTGATTTTATGGAATTGAGGCAAATCAAAGTAATGCCTGGTTTCAGAGAAGGAGGTTTTGGAAATTCCTTTCTTGCATTGGTCGATCATTTTGCCGCAAAAGAAAACGTTCCATTGGTTCTTGAAGTTGAACCAACATCTGAGAAACCAATGGACAGAGAAAAACTAGCTGAATGGTATAAAAGACATGGTTATAGGGAATTCACACCTAAGGAAATAGAACATTATGCCCAACTAGAGTCAATGAAACACATTGATGGCAGTTTGATACGTGAAGGATTTGAACGCAGTACTGGAGGGTTGACAGGAAGGTACCGACATTTCAGAGAGGAAATTGAAGAAGAAGATGTAAGGGCATTGGCTGAACTTCCTGAAGCAGAAAGAATTAGAATGTACAAAGAAAGGCTTATTGAAAGATACGGAACTGATCGAGCATATGCATCAAATTTACGCGTATACCGCGAAGGCGTCGCAAGTCATTTGATAAGAGAGCCGCATGTCCCAGTTAACCAACGACTTCTAACCAGATTTGCTTTCGCAAAAAGATACAGATTCACCGACAGACACAGACTGAGGACAACCTGGAACGCAATTCACGCGTCTGGAAAAGAACCCCGAAAAAGACCAGAAGTGCACCACCGACCCCGAATTTAATGCACAAAAAGGGGTTTGGAATCCTAATTTTTAACCCCTTAATGTGCAAACACTGCAAAACCGAAAGGTATTTAAATGTCATGATACAATCATGATACTACATGAGGGGTCATGATTCTGTCAAGCGTAGTGACACGAGTGTGGACGACGTCATCGAAAAACTGAGTCCGGAGTTCGCACAGCATACCGACGATGTAAGGGAAATAGCAAAGCATGCAAATGATCCAATGTTCCTGTCCCTGCTCTTGTTCGCACTGGCGAAAGAGCGCGAGAAAACGAACGGGCTGCTGGACGAAATAAACCAGCGCCTGGCGAGACTGGAAATTGACGAGGGAAGGGAAAGGAAAAGAATTCAGCCTCTCATGGGAGAAGCCGGAACCCGAGAGAATGAAATGGAAATTTTGGCGGAACAGGACCAGAAAATAATGGATTTCATTGAAACCCGCGGAATGGCTTCAGCAAAAGAAGTAATGGAGGTATTATCCTACAAAGGCCAGAATGCCGCATCCCAACGCTTAAACAAACTATACAGGGAAGGGCACTTGAGGAAGGTCAGGGCAGGAAGAAAGGTAATGTACTTGGCAAAGAAGTGAAGCCTCTTTGCTCTCAACACTTGCCGTTAAGATCCCAACCACCCTTCTTATTTCCCTCTTAACGGTGCCTTTTTTCCAAAAAAGCCCCCTTTGCCCTGTTCTTCCAAAGCCCTTCCCCCTCCTTTGCCTCTTATTCTCTCAAAAATTAGAACTGTAAGAGTTCAGATTTCGATTCCGTCAACCGTTTTTTTCATTTCTTTCAGGGAGCGCCTGCTCTGCTCTATTTCGCCTGCCGCGAACTCCGAATCGTTGTCGTAATACGTTACCTCAAAATCGCCTTCCCTCGCTTTTTTTATGTCAACACTTTCCCCGAACCTTTTTTTCAGGGACTCGAGCACTTTTTCTTCCCTGAGCACCGCTTTGAGTTTTGTGTTAATGTAGTTCTTCAGCTTGTTCAATTCAAGCAAGTGCTCGTCTATTTCCCTGGCGAGGTCCCTGCCGGCGTTGGGGTGCGGTTCAATGCGTATTGGAACGGGCTCGAGGTTCATGTTTTTGAGTGACTGCTCGACTTCCGTTTTTTTCGAGTCGATTCTCTGCTTTATTTCGTTGAATTTCCTTATTTCAAAATCAGTCTTTTTAATGAACATTCTCAGTTCTTCTTCCTCGTCCTTTAAAGCGGGCATTTTTTTCATCCCCTCGCTAACCTGCGTAACGCCGTTACCTTTAGGAAAAAAACATTTAAATACCCTAACGACGTAGTAAGAGTATGGCGTTAAGGCAAGATGAGGAGCAATCCATCATAGGGAGAGCTGAGCAGGAAATAGAAAAGCACGGCGCGCTGGGCACGGGCTTCCTCGGAAAAGTGGTAATGTCTTCTGGCGAGAATCCAGTGTTGGGCAGGCGCATTCTCGTTGACCTCGCAGAACCCCACTTGGTACTGATTTGCGGCAAGCGGGGCTATGGAAAAAGCTATTCTATGGCTGTTTTGATGGAAGAGATAGCGAGGCTGCCTTTTTCTGTCAGGCAGAGAATTAGCGTTGTTGTAATTGATACTGTTGGAATTTTCTGGTCATTGAAAATCCCGGACAAAAAGGATGTAATGCTGCTTGACAACTGGGACCTGAAGCCCCAGGGAACGGATGTAAGGGTGTACGTGCCAAAGGGCAAGCTTTCGTTCTACCAGGAGCACAAAATTCCCGTGGACGGGGCATTCACCATTAAAGCGTCCGAGTTGGAGGGAATGGAATGGATGACACTGTTCAAGCTGAGCTGGCAGGATCCCGAGGGCGTTCTACTCGGAAGGATTGTTGACGAACTGAAAGAGTCGGGAAAGGCGTTCGGCGTAGAAGAAATAATTGCCGCGGTGAAAGAGGACAAAAAAGCCCAGGAAAACGCCAAGGACGCCATAGTGAGCAGGTTAATGGTTGCAAAGGAATGGGGGCTTATTGAAAGAGAGGGAACACCAATAACGGAAATGGTGAAGCCGGGGACAATCAATGTAATAGACGTTTCAGCCTACAGGCAGGCGATTGGAATGGAAGGCACGCGCGACTTGGTTGTCGCGCTTGTAGGCAAGCGCCTGTTCGAGGAGAGAATGCTTTACAGGAAAAGCGAGGAAGCAAAACTCATTTCCGGGGAAAAAAGGGAGAGCAAAATGCCCCTTATATGGATGTTTATTGACGAAGCCCACATGTTCATGCCAAAGGACGAGCAGAATTTGGCATTGCAGGTATTACTCGAGTGGGTTCGCGTCGGCAGGCAGCCCGGACTGAGCTTGGTGCTTGCAACGCAGCGCCCCAACAAACTCCACACTGACGCCATTTCCCAGTGCGATTTGTTCATTTCCCACCGCATGACCTCGCAGTCGGACATTCAGGCAGTCGGCGCTCTGCGCCCGAGCTACATGTACAGGGACTTCGACAAGTACTTCCACGAAATGCCCCGCGGCAGGGGCTACGCGTTGGTGCTGGACGACAACACCGAAAAGCTCTGGCTCATAAAAGTGAGACCCCGCTTCAGCTGGGATGCGGGAGTAACGGCTTCAGCGCTGCCTTTCTGATTTTTTGCGTGTTCAGCATTCGGAGTATTTTCCCTCGTGGGAGAGGCTCAGGCTGTCCAACTGCTTGAGCACTTTTCTGTCCGCTTTTATTAGCAGGATGCTTGAGTCCTTCCACGTTGTCCTGAACGCGCTGGAATTCACCTGAAAGCCTTTTTTTATTCCATTCCTGTTCAAATGCTTTACGAGTTCTTCAATCCGGGATGCCTCGATTTCGAATCCCGCGCCTTTTTTCCCCAGGGATAGCTTTTTCTCTATTTCCTCAAAGTGCGGAGTTCCGATTATTTCAATCTTGAATTCCGCTTTTTCAATCGCATAGTGCTCCAGTGCCGCTGCAATAAATCCAGCGGCTTTTTCCGAGTCCGGAAACTTATACTCGCGGTAATCCCTGAATTCCTCCAGCAGTTCTCCGATTTCCGCGAGCTTCCATTCGTTTTCCCTGAGCCCTTTTTCAAGTTTCCCGAGTTCCGAGGAAACCTCCTTGAACAGCGGGAGAAGGGCGTGTTCCCTTGCAATGATTTCAAGCGCCCTTTTTTTGTTCGCGTCTTCCGAGATGAGTTCCCTTATTTTTTCGAATTCTGCGATGAGTTCCTGCAGTGCTTTCTCCGCACCGCTTTCCTCCTTGAGGAATTTTTTCAGGCGGAAAAGCTGCCTTTCCGCATTCTTCACAGAATTCCCCAGAGCGGTTTTTTCGGCATTCATGCAATAATCAGTGCTGTAAAGGGTTTAACTTATTTTCCTGTGCACGAAGAACTGCTCGTTTGCGAACACCTTTTCCAGCTCGGGAAATTCAATGTCTTTTTCCTGCTGCGGGTTGTCCACCACGTGCTCGTTTATTATTCTCCTGTGGCTGAACACCGTGTGCAGGGCATACCTTTCAAGTATTGCCGTGTTGCCTGTTTTCAGGAATTCGTAGGAATCGGCGAGTTTTTTTTCATCCGCGTACTCGACGCAGAGGTCTGCGAGCGTGCCTCTCTGCGAGACAAAGGCGAGCGCGTGCCCGTAAAACGGGTCCGCGAGCACCGGTTCCGCGCTTGAAGAATTCTCGTGCAGGAATTCCATCGGCGCGGTTATCTGCGCGGAGAGGGTGTAGGAGGGAAAGCTTAGGAAAGCAATGTACAAGCCGAGCAAAATTACTGCGCCGAGCGCAGAATAGAATTCTTTAAGTGAATGTCTGCTGCGCTCCGCGAGCGCGTGAGACAGGAACAGGGCTATTGTTACGGAGGAAACAATGTTCCAGCGCGAGCTCACGAAGAGCTGTATTAAAATGCTTGCAATTGCCGCAATGAAAAGCTTTTTTTGCAGGGCATTCGCCCTGAGTTTTCCCTGCAGGAGCGAGACTGCCTCCGCTGCAGTGAATGCCGCGAACAGTACGAACAGAATTCCCAAATCGCTCAGCACGTATCCAAGAGGCAGCCTTATAAGGTAGCCCCAGTCCGTTGGTCTTGATTGGGCGGGAATGCCGCTTGAAAGCAGCGTGGGAGAATAGATGAGCGCAAAGAGAAAGAATGCAGCGAGAAGAGTTTTGAGCAGCGGTTTCCAGCGCACTTTTTTCTGCGCCGCTGGAACCAAAAAAGCGAACCATAGAAGCGTGGGAATCTGGACGAATGCGGTGAGGGCGAGCGCTCCCGCGGAATGGAACCATTTTTTGTACCTGAGGAAAAGCGCCGCGGAAACGAAGAGGAATGACAGCGCAATGGCGTGCCTCGGCGTGACGCTGAGCGCGGAGAAAATGAAGGTGCTCGTGCTCAGGAGCACGAAGAATAACGCGGAATGCTCTTTTGATAGCTTCAGCGAACGCGCGAAATAGAGCGCGGAGAAGAAAAGGAAAATGTTCGAGAGAGCGAGCGAGAGCGCGAACAGTTCCGTTCCCCCGGTGCCTGTGAGCAGTGCAATGCTCCCTTCTATGAGGAAGTAGCCGGGCACGAATGAAAAGTTTCTTCCAAGATAACTCATTTCGTCGGTTGCGGGAATTGCGCCCTGCGAGGCAATGAAATTCGACTGCCTTTCATAGTAAACGTTGAAGTAAGTGAAATAGGACGGCGTGAAAAGGTGCAGTGCAAGGGAAGTGAACACGAGGAGGAATACAGCAATGGCGTAAATGAAGGGAATCTCCTTTGCCTTGAACTTCAGCTTTGAGAGGGAGAATTTTTTCCTTAAAACAAGCGCTATAATAATGAGGTCTGCGAGATAGAACGCGGCAAGCGCTCCAGCGTTGAGCATTCCCATGAAATCCAGGAGCAGCGAATCGGCAATGAAAAGCGCAAAAACGCAGGAAATTGAAAGCGCTGCCCTTTCAATGAACTCTCTTCCCGGGAAAACGAAGCAGAGGAAAACGAGCAGTCCCAGAAGGAGGAGGAGAATGCCCGCCGCCGGGTTAAGTGCGAATGCTGTTTCCTGAAATGATTCTTTCTCCGCTTTTGCGCCCAGGAATTCCGCTCTGACCAGGTTTTTTCCCGGCACAGGGGATATTTTTTCCGCGAAGCGCTGTTCCTGTTCCGAGGGATAGAGCCTGTGGTCCAGTTTTCCGTTCACGAAAATTTCCAGGGGCGCGTATTTGTGGCGGGAAAAATTTGTTATGTATAAGTTGACGGTGCTGTTTTCCACTTTTTCAATTGCGATTTGTGGCTCTGTTGCCTGAATGCTGCCTTTTTTGAGGTGGTAAAAAAGCCTTTCCTCCCCGGCAAAGACCTCAACTAGATTTTCTTCCTGCATCATTCCAGCTTTGAAGCAGTATTCTTTTTCCAGTTCGCCCCGGAACACCTCCAATGAATCCCTGAGCACTTCCGTTCCGTTAAGTCTCGCTTCAACGGAAAGTTCTCTTGCTTCCTCAAGGTTTTCCGGCGAAACCGCGAGCGTGAAGCAGGCATTTTTTCCTTCCTCGGCAAATAAGCCGAATTCCCTCAGGGAAAAGGAAACGCTTTCCTGTTTTTCGGCGAGGGAATGCCAGTGCTGGCTGGAAAAGAGTGCCAGCAGGAGGAACGCGAAAAGCAGGGCGAGGAATGCGCACTCCGCACTCATTCTTTTTTTCATCCGGCTCACTTACACTATTTTTGCCTCGGACAAATTTAAAAAACCTCTCCAGCCTATTTAGTTCATGAATTTCCGCGTTTCCCCGCAGGAAAAACGCCTTCTTCTCATCTCTGCGTTTTTTTTACTTGTGGCTCTTTTGTCAGCGCTTAACGGCACAATTCTCCTTTTAGTGCACGCGTTCAACAGGAATTTCTACAGTGGTTTTTCAATCGGCAAACTGATTCTTTCGCTTGCCTTTTTTGTTGCCCTGCCCCTGCTTTCTGTTGCCGCAATAAGGCTCGGTCTGCCCAAAAAGCTCGCGCGCTTCGAGCGGTTTTCCCTGATTCTCTTTGCACTTTTTGTTTCTCTCGGCTTTTTGCTCGGCGCCGTGCAGTACGCTTCTTTCTCCTCCCAGTACGCGGGGAAATGGCAGTTCGCTTCATTTGTTTCCGAGCCCGGCTACACGAACTGGGAAGCCTCAAAGTTCTATCACAACCATTTTCCAAAGCTCACCGTGCATTTTGTTCTGCAATCGCTTGGAACTGGTTTTGGGGGTCAGTTCGATGACGGCAGGCCCTGGTTTGAATTATTCCCGCAGGCGGAATTGTGGGCTTCCGCTTTTGTTGTAATTCTGCTTGTTGTCCTCATTGCAGGCCTGCTCCACCTGTTTTCGAGGCTGAATTCCATTAAATGGTTTGATTTTTTGCTTTTCAGCGCGGCGTTCCTCGGTTTCTTCATTTACATTCTTGACGGCGGTCTTGCCGCGGGACCTTTTGTGGTAATAGTTTTCTTTTTCTTGCTTTATGTTGCGCGCTCTTACTTGAGGCTTCCGTTCAATGAATCCTTGTTTGCTTTGGCGGTTTCCGCTGGCCTGCTCGCCCTTTCAATAGGCATGCTGGATTATTACATGCCGACAAGCGTTTACCAGCTCGCGCCGATGTTCTCCCTTTCCCTGGGCTACTATTTCTATTCCCTTTTCCGCGGAAAAAAACTGAAAATAAGCATTGTGAACGTTGTTCTCTTGGTTCTTTTCCTTTACTCTTTTTCCCTCTGGATTGGGCTGCTGGACACCTATGCCTTAGGCAGGGTTTTGGTGGATTACCGCGCTCAGGGATTGCTCGGCGGAGCGGACGAGGGCGCGGCTTTCTTTGCCTATGGTCTTCCGGCACGGGTCTCGGAGCAGGAATTGTCCGCGGCAGTGGGAGAATTCGGCGTTCCCCTGGAAGTGAAAAAAACCGGCTGGACTGCCTATGTCAGGTTTTCTCCCGCCCGGGAAGTCAGGGAGCGCGAAGTTGAGGCGTTCCTGCGCGAAAGGTTTTCTCCTCAAACCTACCTTTACATTGACGAGGGCGCTCCCATCCGCACTGTTTCAACTGTTGAGGTGTACTGGTTTTCCGATGTTAATTCCTCGGAATTCCTCCGCAATGAGTTCAATGACTTGCGCGTGGTGGAACGCATTGAAAAGCCGGAAACGCAGTCAACGCTGCTCGTGGTTGAGGGCAGGACAGCGCTTGCATGGCGCCTTTTGTCCGTTTTGACCGAGGCGAGGGAGAACGGCTTCAAAGGAAAACTGCTCGCGGCGAATTAGAATCATTTTTTATTTTCTTTCCGCAATTGTTTTTCTTTTCGCAACTTACCTTTTCTTTTTTTGAAAAAGAAAAGGCAGGTGGGCCTGAGCGGATTCGAACCGCCGAGCTTCGCGATGTGAACGCGATGTCCTGACCACTAGACCACAGGCCCTTCCGCAACTAAAACTTGCCCGGGAAAGAATTTAAACTTTTCCCGGTTAATTTTTACCGTGGAAGACGTATGCCCTGAAAATTACAGTTCCCGGGTGCTGGTGGAAATCTGGACCGATTTTGTTAACTGGGAAAAGCGCAGGAAGGGCGAGAACGGCTTTTTGCTGGGGCAGCTGGAGAAATTCAATTGCAAAAAAGTGTTCGATTCCTGTTTGGGCGACGGAGCCGACTCGATTTATTTGGTGAAGCAGGGGTTTGATGTCACTAGCAATGACGTCGACGAGCTTTTCATTGAAAAAGCCAAGGGGCACGCGGAAAGGGAAAAGGTCAATCTCAAGATAACAAAGTACGACTGGCGGAACCTCCGCCCTTTTTTTTCCCCTAAATCGTTTGATGCGGTGCTCTGCCTGGGAAACTCGCTTTCCTATCTTTTCAAAAAGCAGGACAGGCTCAAGGCGGTTAAAAATTTCCGCCTCCTTTTGCGCGATGGCGGAATACTGATAATCGACGAGCGCAATTACCAGTATTTTTTGGACAGGAGCGAGGAGATCGTCAAGCAGGGAAAATTCCGCTATAAAGAGAAATACGTTTACTGCGGCAAAAAAGTCTGCGGCAGGCCCGTGGAAATTTCAAAGGACAAAGTGAGAATGGAGTACAGGCACAAGGGCACTGGAAAAAAGGGCTATCTGGTTTTGCACCCCTTCCAGCGCGGAGAGCTGATGCAACTGCTCAGGGAAGCGGGGTTCTCGCGGATTGAAAATTTCTCCGATTTCAAGAGGGGCTTCGACCCCTGCGCTGACTTCTACCAGTATATCTGCGTAAAGTAGATTGCCCGCTAGGCGTGCAATTAACACAATCTTTAAATACTCTTTTGCACTATTTCTTACAGCCCTTTGGGTTTTTAATTTTGTGAGGGAAGTTAATGAAGAAAGCCTTTTTTGCCTTGGTTTTTGTTTCAATTGTTTTTTTGTTTTCAAGCGCGAATGCTCTTGAAATTGTTGCACCGGAGAGCGTTCCCGCAAACGTTGACTGGTCTGTTTCCATAACGCTCGAGGACGTGGATTTTGATTCTATTGCCCTGTTTCTCGACGGAAAGCAGGTACTGGAGCTTGAAGCGTACAGGGTTGCGTTCAAGGACGAAAGCCGCGTAATAGAGCACGTTCTCGGAAACAAGCAATTGTTTGTTTCGCTGCGGGGAGTGGAAAAGGGTTCCCACGTACTCGAAGCAAAAACAAGGGAGAATTCTTCAGTCAAAGAATCGGAGGAATGGGAATTCTCCGCCTTCGAGGCAACAAGCGCCGAGACCGCGGAGCAGGCTTTCGAGGCACTGGACGAAATTAAAGCCGACGTCGAGGTCCTGAAAAACTCGGGGAAAGAGCTCAAGAGTTCTTTCGATGAATTTTCCTCCTCTCTCTCGGGACTGAACGAATTGGTTGCCTCGCTGGAAAACGCGCTTTCAGGGAATGGCGCTGAAATTTCCTCCCTTAAATCCACGGTTTCCGCTTTGAGTTCCGACCTGTCCGCGCTTAACTCAAGGCTCGCCGAAACGGAGGAAATTGACGAGGAAACGAGGGCAAGCATTAACTCCCTTTCCGAGCGCGTTAACGCGCTGGACATGCAGCTTAACCCGCCTCTCCTGGAGGAAAAGCAGAGCGTGGATGCCGCCGGTCTTGTTTCCTTTGTTACCGCGCCCGAGAACATTCCGGCAATAGGACTCATTGTAGCCGTAATAGTGATAGTGATTATAATACTCCTCGTGAGAAGGCGTTCCGAGTCCCCGTTGTTTGAAGATTCGGGCGAAACGTTCGGTTCCGGTGAGGACGAAGGCGCGGTGTTCGAGGCAGGCGAAGCCGAGCCCGAACCCGAGTCTGAGGGAAGCGACGAGGAGATATTCCAGGGAAAATGGGCTTTCAAGGGGGAAGAGGGTAGTGTTCCGGAGAAAAAGGGCGGCAGGCGCAAAAAAGTGAACTTCAGCGAACTGCTCTGGAAGAAAAGGTAGCCGGCTTACCTTTTCATTTGCTTTTTTATTTCCTTCCCTTTATTTATTTTGAGTGGTTTCAGTGAGGGCTGCGGCAATTTCGGCATTGCTTTTCTGCTTGCTTCTTTTTTCCAGTGCCGCGGCTGAAAGCGCGGAAAGCAAAAAGCCAGTGCTTTACTTTATTTATTCGGAGAGATGCGGGGGCTGCTCTTATGTCGAACCGGCAATTCAAAAAATTGAGCAGAATTATTCCGAAAGAGTTTCGGTTGAATGGATTGAGGCAACAAAGCAGCCGGGCAGGGCGCTCGAGGTCCAGCAGTCTTTCGGCGTTCCGTTTGAAAAAATTGGCCTGGTTCCCAAGGTTCTTTTCCTTGACTACTACTGCGACCAGCCGCTGGTGTGCGCTTCCGAGATAGAGGGAAAAGTGCTTGAATACATTGCCGGGCTGCCGGCTGTCTCGCCCTCTCCTTCGCCGTCTCCCGCGTCCGGAGAAAAAATAAGCGTTTTTGAAATGGCTGTCCTTGCCGCTGTCGATTCCGTGAATCCCTGTTCACTTGCAGTGCTGGCAGTCCTCCTCACTGCTATACTCGTGAGATTCCCGGACAAAAAGGGGAAGGCGTTGCTTGCGGGGCTTTTTTTCTCGGCAGCGGTTTTTTTCGCATATTTTCTGACGGGCGCGCTCATTATTTTCGGTTTTAAATCGGCGCTCGCGGTTACGCAGCTTGACACTTTGTGGATTTACAGGCTGATTGCTTTGTTGGCGGTTGCCCTCGGGCTCGTGGAGGTGAGGAATTTCTTCCGCGACCCCAAGACCTGTCCTGTGCTCAATCTGCCGGAAAAATGGAAGCCCTACTGGGCGAAACTTGTTGAAGGAACGCTGAGCGCGAAGGGCGCTGTTGTAATAGGGCTTTTTGTCAGTCTTTTCCTTTTGCCCTGCAGTGCCGGTCCCTACCTTGTCGCCGGCGGAATTCTCTCAGGGATTCCGTGGAGTGCCGCGCTTGCCTGGCTTTTGTTTTACGATTCAATTTTCATTGTTCCCATGGTTTCAGTAACGCTTCTGGTGTATGCGGGGCTTTCCGCTGTTGAGAACGTTGACGAGTGGCAGCACCGCAACATGAAATACATGCACATGATTGCCGGCATTGTTCTCGTGCTTTTGGGCATTGCGATGTTTTCCGGCCTGCTCTGATTTATTTGTTCAGCCGTACAAAGTTTTCAATGCTCCTGTCGTATGTTTTTTCCTCTTCCTTTGAAAAATAGCAGGCAGGCAGTTCTCCCCTTTTCCGGTGGTAGGCAATGCACTCGCAGCATTTGCCCTTTTTATCGCAGGGATAAGTGCAGTTGCATTCTTTGAGGTTTTGTTCAATTTTGCATTCCATTGAATCACTTAGAAAGTGGAAATCGGAAACCAATAAAAGGTTAATTTTCCCTAATGCTTTCATGGAGGAAATCGTTTCGGTCAGTCCGCTGGACGAAAGCGTGCTCGGAAAAATCCCGGTTTTCACGGAAAAGGAAATTGTTGGAGCGGTGGAAAACGCCCGCGCCGCGTTCGCCGGGTGGTCGGCAAAACCGGTTGAAGAGCGCGTTTCCCTGCTCCGCGAACTAAAGCCGCTTGTGAGAGCGCGGGCAAAGGAAATCGCCCGTGTTGTCCACAGAGAAATGGGAAAACCGGAATGGTCTGCTTTGAGCGAGGTTGAATCTGTTATTGAATCGATTGATTTCCACTGCGATAACGATTCAAAATACCTCGAGCCGGTAGTGCTCTCGCGCGCCGGCGAAAAAGAAAACCTTCAGGTGTTCGAGCCCCTCGGCGTGATAGCGGTTATTACCCCTTGGAATTTTCCCTTCGCCATTCCTTTCGACGGCATTCTCCCTGCGCTCATTTCAGGCAGCACCGTTGTTTTGAAGCCGAGCGAGCAGACAATGTTGGTTGGCATGGAAGTGAAGAAAATTTTCAGGGAACTCGAGAAAAAGGGCTTGCCGGAGCACGTGTTCAATTTTGTCGCCGGCGGGAAGGAACAGGGCAGGTTTCTGGTTAAGCAGGACATTGACATGGTTTCATTTGTGGGCTCGCGCAGGGCGGGCGTGGAAATAATGCGTGACTCGGCGGAGAAGTTGCACCGCTTGGTGCTGGAATTGGGCGGAAAGGATCCTGCAATTGTGTGCAGCGATGCCGACCTGGGGAAGACTGCGAAGGGAATAGTGCACGGTGCAATGCGCAACTGCGGTCAGGTGTGCTGTTCAATTGAAAGGGCGTATGTTGTTGAGGATGTGTACGATGAATTCGTCAAGCTCGCGGAAAAGGAAACGCGTGCCGTTAAATTCGGTTCTGAAAAGGATTCCTATATCGGTCCCCTTGTCGGGGAATTCCAGCGCCGCGTTGTCAGGGAGCATTTGGGGGATGCGGTGGAAAAGGGCGCGGAAGTTCTTGTCGGCGGCAACGCCCCCAAAAGGAAGGGATTCTGGTTTCCGCCGACATTGGTCGTGAATGTTAATCATAAAATGAAGTTGATGACGGAGGAAACGTTCGGACCAGTGCTGCCGGTGATGAAGGTTTCAAGCGTAGATGAAGCGGTTTCGCTGAGCAATGATTCCATTTACGGTCTTACCGCAAGCGTCTGGACCGAGGACCGCGAGAAGGGAAAGCAGGTTGCGAGAAGGCTTGTTGCCGGCACGGTTACAGTTAACAGGCGGGGCGGAGTTAAAGAGGGCTGTCCCTGGGGCGGCGCCAAGCAGTCCGGCATTGGAAGGCAGATGGGTCCTGATTCCGTGCGTAATTACACCGAAGTCAAGCACCTTTGGGTGGAATAGTTTTTACCCCCCATGCCCTTGTAATATAGCCGGTCAGGGCGAGGATTATGAGCCCTGTTGCCGCGCTCGTCCCGTAGCTCAGCACAGGGTTTCCCGGAAACAGGTAGGTGTCCATAAGCCCCCAGGTGCCGCGCCAGAATGAAATCATGGCGAATGCTATTATTACGGCAAAAAGCACCCTGTGATGGGCTTTGAGTTCGGCAAAGCTTTCAAGCATGTTAAAAAGAACGCCTTACGGGAATTTAAATTTTTCCCTTTTTGGGAAGCAATAAAAGGATTTTCGTTTTTTGTGCTTTAATTGGAGGTCGGAAAATTGAAGGTTTTATTTGCAAGCCAGTCTTTTTATCCCCTGATAGGAGGGGTTTCAACTTATTTGATGAACTTGGCACTCGGTCTCAAGGAGCATGGCCATGATGTTATGGAAGTGCACCTCAGGCCGCCGTTCGGCGAGAGCGAGGAGACAATAAAGGGAATTAATGTTTACAGGGTTCCGAGGGAGCCGCTGGACAGGGAATTGCTGGAAAAGTATTCGCGCTTCAAGGAATGCGTCTATAAGGAATGCCATGGGGGAGCAAAGTGTTTCGAAAGCGAGGCAGAGGAGATGCCGGGCTTCGACGAGTACTGCAATGTAAACGAGGTAATCGGCAAGCAGTTGGTTGAACTGTTCTCTGACCATCCCGCTCAGATAGTGCACATTCACGACTTCCAGCTTCTCTTCCTCTACAAGTACATTCCCCGCGGCATTCCCCTGGTTTTCACTTGGCACATTCCGTTCAGCAAAAATATGTCAGGGCACTTGAGCGAATTCCTTATTTCGCACATGAAGGAATTCGACAAGGTGATTTTTTCAAGCAGGGAATACATCGATGCAGCTGTATCTCTCGGCTTTCCAAGGAAAAAGGCAGAGCTCATATACCCGCTCACAAATACGCGCCTTTTCAGACCGCTGAAGGGCGGGAAGAAATTCAGGAGGAAATACGGGATTCCATTGGACAAAAAGATTGTGCTTTGCGTGCAGAGGATTGACCCAAAATCAGGGCACATCCAGCTTGTGAATGCAATGCCGCATGTCCTTAAGAAGGAACCAAGGGCGAGGCTTGTGTTCGTCGGCGGGGAATCGCTGAGCAGCAAGATTTCGAGTTCAAGGCAGAAGTATGTTAAAAAGGTAAAAGACCTAATTAAAAAGCTGGGGCTTTCAAGGAAGGTAATTTTCCTCGGAAACGTTGATTATGGAAAAATGCCCGAGGTTTATGCCTGTGCCGACATTGTTGCCCTGACCTCGAGGGAGGAGGGCTTTGGTCTTGCGGTAACGGAAGGAATGGCGTGCGGAAAGCCCATTGTGGGAAACAGGACGACTGGAATAAAACTGCAGGTAGAGCACGGAAAGAACGGCTTGCTGGTAAAGGTCGGGGATGCAAAGGAAACAGCAAAGGCTCTTTTAAGAATCCTCCAGAACGAGAAACTGGCAGAGAAAATGGGCAAGGAATCAAGGAAAATTGTGGACAGGAAGTTCAAGACCGGCATTGGCATCACAAAACACATAAAGCTCTACGGCGAATTACTGCAGGAAAAGGGGCCAAGGTGGGATCTCGGAATGCTTAAACTCGAGGATGTCCAGGCGCTCGTCCTTGACTTTGACCGCACGCTTACAAAAAGGCCCGGCAAGATTAACAGGAAGGCATTCAAGGAACTAAAATCGCTTAAGAAGCCTCTTATTGTCGCATCCGGCAGGAACATTGATTTCATGCGCGAGTTCACTAGGAAAAACGCGGGTTTCAGCGCGGCTGTTGCCGAGAACGGTTCGGTGGTTTACTTCCCCAAGTACAAGGAAACAGTAAGAACTGAAAACGATGCAATGCGCAGGGCGAGAGAGGAAATAAGGGAAAAATTCCCGGAACTCCCTATTGGCTCTGTTGTCGTGCACGCGCCAGCGGGAATGGAAACGGAAATAAAAAAAGCGCTGAAAAGCATGAAAGGCTTGAAGTTTGTGAGAAACATTGACAGGGTAATGCTTACACCGAAGGGCATTGACAAGGGAAAGGGCGTTCTTCTCGCATTGCACAAAATGGGCCTCAACCCCAAGAGAACGATTGTAGTCGGCGATGGAGAGAACGATATCGACTTGTTCAATGTTCCTGGTTTCAGGGTTGCTGTCGCGAACGCCGTTCCCAAGCTTAAGGCGCTCGCCGACCAAGTGACAGAGCACGAATCCGCGCGCGGCGTGATTGAAATCGTGGAAAAGCTAAAAGGATGATTTTTTTCACATTTTTTTAAGCATGCTTATATAGTCCAGCAGGTGCCTTGTGATAAGGAAATTGTCCTTCACGAACTCGTGTCCCCGCATGCCCATCTCTTCGGCTTCCTTTGGGTTTTTGAGAAGCCAATGCAGTTTCTTTTCATACGAGCGCTGGCTTTTCACAATAAAGCCAGTCTTTCCGTCGACTATCTGCAGCGGAATTCCGCCGGCGTTCGAGCCTATGACGGCTGTGTCCTTCCACAGCGCCTCGCTAACAGTGAGCCCGAACCCCTCCTTGAGCGATTTCTGCACTATCACGCTTGAGGCGCGCTGGAGCGCATTCACCAAATAATCGTTGTATTCTGCTAGCACAATCACGTCCTTCATTCTCTTGGATTCCTCGTTCACCTGCTTGAATATTTCCGGTCCCTCCGGGTCATCGTCTGCCATGCTCCCAAGCAATACCAGACGGCAGTCGCACTTCTTCTTAACATTTTTGTAACCGTGGAGCACTCCCGCAGGGTCTTTCCACTTGTCGAAGCGCGAGACCTGCGTTACGAGCGGCTTGTCCAGGTCGATGCCGCGCCTTGAAAGAATTCTTTTGATTGTCTTTTCCTTCATTTCCTTGTTTTTTGGGGTCAGGGGGTCGATGGAGGGATGTATAATAAAGCAGCGGTTCTTGGGGTGGTGGAATTTTTCGTTCGAGATTATGGCGGCGTCGTATTTGGCTATAAACCTCTTCAGGTAGTTATAGGTGTGCGGGTCTGGATTGCTCAAATCTATATGGCACCTCCACACCCACTGCTGTTTCTTTTTTTCAAAGTTGATGAACGGCAGTGGTTGCACGTCGTGCACTATTACGCATGAGTGCTTTTCCAAGTGCGAAATTTTTGCAAATGTCTTGTTGACTTGGAGGTAAACGCGTTTCCTTGAGAACTTGGGGTCGATGCGCTCGCCTTGGAGTGCGTTGTGGAACTTCTTTGTCACGAAAAAGAATTCCGGTGTTCCTTTCATCACGCGCCAGCCGGCGTTGATGCCAATATCATTCATCAATGGAACTAGCGAGTTTAACATTTCCGCAACGCCGCCGCCGTAATGCGTTGAGTTTATGTGTACTATGTGCCTGCCTTTAAGCGGCGCGGCTTCTTGCAGAATCCGGTCCACGGTTTCGTCGCCGACAACCCGCCTGTATTTCTTCAAAGCCCGCTTCATGGTAAGAAGAAAAGCACAAGTTGTATTTATAGGTTGGGGTTTTTTCCCTTCCGCTTTTCAGGCTTTGCAGCCCGAAAGCGCTGAAAGGCTTTCAATTGACTGCGTTCCTGCAGTTGCCGTCCCTTAGTTCGTGTTATTTGCCAGCGCGCTGGTTCGTCTTAATCAGTCCGTAGATTAATTCGAAGCAGTCCAGTTCTCCGACAAGTTTTCCGTCCTTGCATACGGGGATGTCCTGCAAGCCGCAGTTTTTGGCCACTATCAAAGCGTCCTCGAGAGTGTCCTCCAATTTGACAATCGTCGGCTTGACCATTATGTCCCCAGCGCAGTCCTTTTTTTGCTGTTTCAGGAAAAAAAGCAGTTTTTTTGGGGTGCTTTCCTCAAGCAGATTGAATATTTCTTGCAGTGTTATCACGCCCCTCAGGTAACCCCTTTCGTCCACCACAAACACTGTTCTCGTTGACTTGTTCCTTAACAAGACCTCGAAAACCCTTTCGATTGAATCGTCCACTTGGACTTTGTCGGTATGGGGCGACAGCTTCTCATACGCATCCTTTACCTTCAACCCAATCACCTCCCCGGATCACCACTTTCCATAGTTTCGTTATTGTTCAACTGCGAAATATTTAAATAATCTTGCCGAAGGCGTACCGCACGGCAAGGCCTGATGGCGTCGCATTTTCCCGTTGGCAACGCTTTAAAGAATATCCCCCCTTTTTTTTTGGGAAAATTATGTCTGACGAAAAGCTTGCGAGAGCAATTAGGGCAAGGTCGAGGCGAAAAATACTGAAAATACTGTGTGGTCAGCGCTCTGCATCTGTGCATGAAATCTCAGAGAAATTGGGCATAAGCGAATCGCTGGCTTCACGGCATCTAAAGCTCCTGTACGATCTAGGACTAATAGAGCAAAAGTACGAGCCGCCGGAAAGATTCTACTCTCTCAAAATAAAAAAGCTCAAAAAGCTTTTCAAGGCTTACGATGAAGTGACGAAAGAAATTTAGGAAAAGTTGCCTTGCCCCAGCGAACGATTTTTTTTGCTGCAAATGCATTGCCCCATTCTGCTTTGGTTTTAGGGGTTTGAGATTAAAGCTTTTTTTCCAGTTTTTTTATGGTTTCATGGTTGTTCAATTGAACAATATTTAAATAGAGGTTTGGTGTTAATATTATTCCGAATATGCGGCAGTGGTTTGAGTGGATTTGACTCTGTTGATGGATTTGGGGCTTGTTTTGGTTTTCGGCACCCTTCTCGGGTGCATTGCCAAGATTTTAAAGCAGCCGCTGCTCCTCGCATACATCGCCGCAGGCGTGATTATCGGACCAGTCGGGCTTGCCCTGATAACCAGCAGGGCGGAAATAGGCACTCTCGCCGAGTTGGGCGTGGCTTTTTTGCTTTTTGTCGTAGGCATCCAGTCAAATTTCGGACAGCTCTTCAAATTGAAAAAGACTATAGTAATTGGATCGTTAGCCCAAGTTGCAGCCACAACTTGCATTGCCCTTGCTTTAATGCAGTTTGCCGGCTTCGGTTTTATTGAGTCAGTGTACATTGGTCTGATCCTGGCTTTCAGCAGCACGGCAATCGTTGTCAAGCAGCTTTCAAACATGAACCTGGTCAGCACGCTGCACGGCCGGCTTATCATTGGCTTTGCTTTGGTGCAGGACACCCTGGCAATCCTGCTGTTGCCCATCCTTGCCGAGCCGATACTGCTGTTTTCCGTCCCCTTGGCAGGCAGTTTCTTGCTCGGCATTTTCATTCTGGCCTTTTTCGCCATCCCCCTAAACAGGGTTATCCTGCCAAAATTGTTGAAGCGTTTCAGCGAGCCAACAGAGCTTTTTTATCTGATTCTCGTTTCCTGCTGTTTTGGGTTTATCTACCTCTCAAACCTCCTGAATTTTTCCATTGTGGTTGGTGCATTCATAGGCGGCTTGACGCTTTCGGCAATGCCTTACAGCTTTGAGGCATCAGGCAAGATAAGGGGTTTGAGGGACTTTTTCGCCACGGTCTTCTTTGTCTCTCTCGGAATGCAGGTTGGCTTTGCTTTTGCAGGGCTTCCAATAGCAGTCCTGCTGTTGATGTTCTTGGCTCTCTATTTCATCAACCCGCTGGTGTATTTCACAATCTCGCTGGCGTCTGGCCTAAAAACCAAGAGCGCCCTTTTTGTTGGTCTTGCGCTTGGGCAGGCGAGCGAGTTTTCCTTCATCTTGGCAAACCAGGGCCTCAGGCTGGGCCAAATCTCCCCCGAATTATTCTCCGCGAGCATTCTGGCAATAACCGCTTCAATGGCTTCGACGCCCTATTTGATGGAGCGCAGCGACACCATTTACTCTCTTTTAAGCAGAATCAGCAGGCCGTTTTTTCCCCTAAGCTATAAGGCAAAACTCGGAAAAAAGGAAAGAAAACTGGAGTGCCTGCCTGGGCAGTCGTGCGAGGGGCACACCATTGTCATGGGGGCGGGCCTGCTCGGCCAGCAGCTGGTCTCAGCCCTTAAAGGAACACAGCCCTTGGTGGTAGTAGACCACGACTCGGAGGTGGTTCAGAGGCTGCTAGCTGAGAAAGTGCCGGTTGTCTACGGCGAGGCGGCCAACCAAGAGGTGTGGGAAAAAATCGGGCTCGCAAAGGCGAGGGTTTTGATTTCGACAATCTCGGAAACAAAAGAAGCCACTGCACTAATGCGGAAAGCAAAAAAAGCAAATCCCGCAATAGTGGCAATCGCCAGGGCTGGAAATTTCAGCAACGCATTGGACCTGTATAAAAACGGAGCGGATTACGTGTTGCTACCGGAAGTCGTTGGCTCCAATATCCTGCTGAAACACCTAGCAGATTTCCTTGAAACCGGGCAGACGTGCAAGATATCCAACCTAGAAGACGAGTTCCTCAATTACTTAAGAGAAAAAACCAAGGAAGAAAAAGGCACATGATTTCCAGCGCCCCCAACACGGCAGTGCACGGGCCAGGATTCGAACCTGGGAAGGCACTCAGCCACTAGGTCCTAGGCCTAGCCCCTTTGGCCGCTTGGGTACCCGTGCAATGCGCTGGGTTAGGTGGGTTAAGTAATAGTAATAATGCAGTGCTTGTTTTTTTAAAATCCGCCTTTTTCCCTTTTTTTACAGGGTGACTTTTATGAGCTTTGCCTGGTTTACCCCGCGTAACGCCTGAAGTTTTGACGCCAGTGAGTTGATTTTTTTTGCGCTGCCTTTCACGATTATCACTTCCATGCAGTTTTTTTCGTCGAGGTGCAAGTGCGTGTTAGAGTTTATTTCGTGATGGAACAGGTGCTGCACGTCAGTGACTTTTTCCGTTGTGCCGCGCACGGTGTGGTTGAACAGTATGGCGATTACTCCTGCCTTGACCCCTTTTTCCTCTTTCCATTTGCGTTTTGCGATGAAGTCCCTCATTGCATCCGCGATTGCCTTGCTCCTGCTCGGCATCGCGTTTTCCCTTAAAAGGGCTTCGAAATCCGCGAGCAGTTCGCTCGGAATTGATGCGGAGATTCTTTTCACTTTTTCCATTCGGGAACCCTTATTACAGCAAACCGGTAAAAGTATTACGAATATTAGTTTTTTAATACCTTGGCTGTTGCATTGTACTGCAGGATTTTATGGGGGGATTGGCATGTGGTTGGTTACGTCCTTTGCAGCGGCGGTAATCGCAACTGCGGCATGGATTTTCGCAGGCAAAAAATACAGGCTGGGTTTCCTTGCCCTGATGCTCTGGGGTTTGTCCATAATGGTTCTCGTGGACCACGTGCTGGGCTATGAAGGCGGCTCTTTTATTGAAATGGAAACCGACGGTCTTATCGGAAGCGGTTTAATACTCGGCATAGCAATGCTTTTGCCCATAATCGTTGCCTGGGAGATTCCCCTGGCAATATCGAAAGTCAAAGGAGAACTCGCGAGGTGAAAAAATGGCTTGTTTTTCAGCGCCGATGGCTGCAGGAATAATTACGACAATTTTCAGGAAAAAGATACCGGAAAAATACCACATTAACTGGTTCAACCTGCTTGTATGGGGCGGTTCCATCGGGCTTGCCCTCGAGCATGTTGCCCACGGCGAAATCGTGCCATACCCCCCTTTCCTGACGGCAATGGGCAGTGCAGCCGACACCGCAGTAATGCTCCAGGAAATATCCACTGTGGGTTTAGGCATGCTGCTTGCATGCACTGCAATATGGGCTGCAATGGTTGTCGTGGCTTCGGCACTGCAATCGCCGAGCAGCGTGCCCGGAAAGCACACGGCTTGATGCGGGAACCCGTGCAGGGAAAAGTTTCCGGAAACAAAAAGGGCAAAGGTTTATTAATGCTCTTTTCCCTTTTATTATATTGGTTTGGTTGGCTGGTGTTTTTGTTGCACAGGTGCAGGCACTGCGGAGAACTTCTCGAAAACGCGGAAAAAATGGTCATGTGCTCGCACAAGCGCGGTTTGGTGCACCACGAATGCTGCGTTTCGGACTGCTCCCTCCACGGCGCGCCCTGCAGGCATTGCCGTGGGGTATACCTCCTTTCCGAAAGCGCGGATGGAAAGGAATAATTCTTTTTTAATAAATTCGCTTTCCACTATTTTTATCAAAGGTGAAAAGCATGGCGCGCGTTATAAAGCCGCGGAGGACTGAATTCGCCCTCCCCGAAAACCACAGACCTTACGCTGACAAGTATTTTCTTCGTTCCGCGGAAATTCTGAAGCGCGGGGGGCTGAATCCGCGCGTTAAATACCAGGTGTTCATTCAGGGCGGGAAAGGCATTGTATGCGGAATTGATGAAGCGATTGCTATAGTGCGCAGGTATGCGTCCAACCCCGAAGAAGTTGAAATCCGCGCCCTCTATGACGGCATGCCCTACGAAGCAAAGGAAACCGTGATGACACTTGAAGGGCCGGTGCTCGACCTGATTGAAATGGAAACAATGCTTCTCGGCGTAATTAGTGCAGGCACCACAATTGCCTCGGCAATGAATGAAATCTGTTCCGCTGCAGCTGATAAGGAGGTATTCTATTTCGGTGCAAGGCACTGGCGCTTTGATTCAGCGCGCGAGCTGGGTTACGCTGCATGGGTCGGCGGTGCAAAGGGCACAAGCACGGACATCGGCGCGTCGGAGTTCGGGGGCAGGGGGATGGGAACGATTCCGCACGCCTTGGTTCTTGTTTACGGCGACACGCTTGAAGCCGCGGAGGCATTCTCCACAGCATTTTCCCGGGAAGCGAAGGTTATAGCGTTAATTGATACATTCAACAAAGAGGTCACGGATTCGCTGCGCGCTGCCGAAGCGCTCGGTGAAAAGCTGTACGGCGTGAGAATTGACACCTGCGGAGAAAACCGCGGCGAGGGAACAGCGCACGGAAAGGGCGTAACGGTTGAACTGGCGAGAAAGGTGCGCCGGGAGCTTGATGCAAAGGGGCATTCGCGTGTCAAAATTTTCCTTTCCTCGGGCTTCAATGCGGAAAAAGTGCGCGAGTTCGTGCGGGCGGAGAAGAAATACGGAAAATTCTTTGACGCAATCGGCACCGGTTCAGTCTTTGATTTCAGGTTTGCCACCGCGGACATAGTGGAGAAAGAGGGAAAGCCCTGCTTTAAGGCAGGCAGACCGCCGAGGGAAAACCCGCGCTTGGAAAAAGCGGAATTTTAATTTTGCCCCGCGGAGCGCGGGGAAAGCCCTATAAATTAAACGGTCATAATACTACACTTACCATTTTGCCTTTTTGGTGGAAAAATGAAAAGCGCTTTGATTGTTGTGGATATGCAGAATGATTTCGTGAGAAAAAACGGCGCTTTGTCAGTTGAAGGCGGCGGGGAAACCTTGCCTGTAATTGAATCGTTGCTTGAAAAAGCCTCTGAGAAGGGCATTCCTGTCTTTTTCACAATGGACTGGCATTCGCCCGATGACCCGGAATTTGAGCGGGACGGCTGGCCAAGGCACGCTGTTAGGAACACGAAGGGAGCAGAAATAGTGGAAGAGCTTTCACCCAAGGAATCCAACGTGGAAATAATTAAGAACACGGAATACGATAAATTCAGTGGAACAAAACTCGGGGAGAAACTCAGCAAAAAGGGGGTTAAGAGGGTTTATTTGTGCGGGCTTGCCACGGATTACTGCATTAAATTCACTTCTTTAACCGCTTTAAAGCTCGGCTTTAAGGTAAACGTTGTAATTGACGGAATAAAGCCTGTTTCAAAGGAAACCGGAAAGGAAGCAAAAAAGGAAATGGAGAAAGCGGGGGCAAAATTCAAGTCCTCGGAGCAGGCCCTGGTCGAATTAGGATGAGCAGTTCCACAGCAAAGAGGGCAATGGAAAGGTTTTAATAGGAAAAACCCCTTTTTATATCAGCATTGCTTCAAGGGGTTTAAAATGTTTCTCGCACGCAGAGCGCTTTTTGTGTTCTTTTTCCTTTTGCTTTTTGCAGTTCCCGCTTTTTCGCAGAGCATTTCAATCGTTTCAATTGAAGCAACCGATTCCCCCGCCACGCAGCCGGTTGTTGTCAGGCTTAATTGCTCGGACCCGGGTGTGAACGTGAAAGTTCAGGTAAGGGACGCGTTCACCCAGCAGGTTGTTTCCGAGCAGTCCGCGCAGTGCGGGAATTTCACCTTCAACAACCTCGGCTTCGGAACCTATCGCGCGGTGGCGGAAATTGACCCGGTGCCCCCGGGGGGCTGCAACGTGTGCTCTGACTCGGACTACTTTTTCGTCGGCTTGAGCTTCGTAACCATTCCCGCGCCGGAAACCCATCCCCTGGCAGTGCTTTTCGTTTTCCTTTCAGTGCTGCTGCTGGTTGGAAAAAAGGAGGACATAAAATGAGAAGGATTGCACATGCATTGCTTTTTTTGGTTTTTTCGCTTTTGCTTTTTCCCGTTGCTTTTGGGGCAGGCGGCTCGAAGACGATTGGAACCATTGAAGGGACAACGTATACAGTAAACTACAATTATCCTAGCAATCCGGAGGTGGGTGACAGCATTTCCCTGACAGTTTCCCCTAGCGGTGTTTACAATCTCCCCTGCGGAGGGGGGGCGTATGAGGGGGCTATTAGGTGGGATTATAAAAAGCCCAGCGATTCTTCATATCATGGGGTCTGGCAGACCGGCGGAGACCAAACCCAGCATTATACTTTTTCCGAGCCAGGAACTTGGTCTTTTAAGGTTGGAATTAAGTGGTGCAATGGACAGCTTTGGCCCTGTGTTTGCGATTGTTGTGTAATTCCAGGGAATAGGACCGCTTCTCCGATTTCAGTAAACGTTGCGCCTGCCTGTTCTCCCAATACTTGTTCTCCTTCTGATTGCGACTGGGTTCCTGATGGTTGTGGTGGGCAGATTTATTGTGGTCCTTGTTGTACTCCTAAGACTTGTGCTCAGTTGGGTGTTTCTTGTGGTTGGACTGATAATGGTTGTGGAACGCAGATTTATTGTGGTGCCTGTCCTTCCCCATCCCCGAGTCCTTCTCCGAGCCCCTCCCCGAGTCCTTCTCCGAGCCCCTCCCCGAGTCCTCCTCCCTCTCCAAGTCCGAGCCCTTCGCCCTCACCATCCCCGAGTCCGTCACCGAGTCCTTCTCCGAGCCCCTCTCTATCACCGAGCCCGTCGCCAAGCCCTCCCCCCAGCCCAAGCCCATCTCCCAGCAACCAGCCGCCTGATGCGGACTTTGACTGGTCGCCCAAGCCGCCCAGTGCGGGGCAGGGGGCTCAGTTCACTGACATGTCCAGTGATTCTGACGGACCGAACCCGTTGACTCATTCCTGGAATTTTGATGACGGCACTCCCCCCGAAACCGATTCCGATCCCCTGCATGTTTTTTATCAGGCAGGAACGTATGATGTCGAGCTGACTGTTGATGACGGCGCTGACACCGATGACGAGACAAAGCAGGTTTCGGTGCAGAGCCCCTTTCCCGTCGATTCTCCGCCCGTTGCGGTTATCGGGGTTTCCGGCGGCGGACCGACTTTTTCTTTTGACGGCTCGCACTCGTATGACCCCGACGGCGACACAATTTCTTCTTGGGAGTGGGATTTTGACAGTGACGGAACGTTTGATGCTTCGGGTCAGAGTGTTTCCCATCTTTTTGGAGAGGGCTCGCATGACGTTGTATTGGTTGTGACCGCGAACGGCAAGCAGGGCCACGCGACTGTAACCGTGCTCTGGCTGCCCGGCACTGACAGACCGCCTGTCGCTTCTTTCAATTGGTATCCTTATTATGTTGAACTGAATGAGACTGTTGTGCAGTTTGTCAACAGTTCCTATGACCTGGATTGCGGAATTACCTGCCTGAGCTATTCCTGGAATTTCGGCGATCCGGCTTCGGGTGCGGACAACACGAGCAGTGTGCGGAATCCCGAGCACGTGTTTTTTGATGATGGCGGAAGGGGTTATTTTGATGTTATGCTGAATGTTTCCGACGGCACGCATTCGAGTTCAATCCAGAAAAGGGTTTTTGTGGGACAGCCCACGAACAACACTCCGCCGGTTGCGGCATTTTCTTATTCTCCTTCGGAGCCGGTTGCGTTACAGGTCGTGCAGTTTACTGACCTTTCCTTTGATTTCGACGGAAGCATTGTTTCGAGGGAGTGGAATGTCGGGGGCACTTCTTACAGCAATCCCGCTTACCCCGTTTTCCCGCACTTGTTTGTTTCCGCTGGAAATTACAATGCTTCCCTTGAGGTGTCCGATGACCTCGGGATGACTGATTTTGTCTTGAAAACGGTTAATGTGGGGAGCGCTCCTCCCGGTTCTTTGGATGTTCCCAGCATTGTTTCCGTTTCCGCAACCGATGCTGTTCTGGATGCGACGGGCACAGGCACTTCCACGGTCAGGGTTGAGTGCACTGGCGGCATTCCCGGTTTCCCGGGCTGCGATCCGCCGAGGGTGGAGGTTAAGATTGTGGATGGTATCACTCAGCAGGAGGTTGCCGGAATACCGCCTTTTGAGAATGACTGCCTTCCTTTTGAGCACGATTTTGTCGTTTCCGAGTCCGGCAGTTACCGCGCTGTTGCGAATTTAAAGTGCCCTTACTGCAATGTGTGCCAGGACGGCGCCTACTTTTCCACTTTTAAGAGTTTCACTGGATGGGAGAACGTGCCGGAAACGCATCCTGCACTGGTTCTGCTGGTGTTCTTTGCGGTGTGGTTTGTGCTCAGGAAAAGGGCATAGGGCTTCTTGGGGCAGAAGCAAACCTTTTTTTAATTTTCCTTTTCCTTATTTTTACCGTCTGGCTTATTTTTGCCTTTTTATGACAACGAGGTGTTTTTTAATATGAGGTTTTCAGGGTTTTTGGCTTTATTGCTTTTTCTGTTTATTGTTCCGGGGGCGATTGCGCAAACGTACGATGTTTATTACGTTCTTTCGGTGCAGTCGAGTTCCATTTCCCCCAGTACAGTGTATCCCGGGGGAGAGGTGAACGTTACCGTCACTGTGAAGAACAATTCCTACAGTGCGGCGGCGGAAGATGTCAATTTTACGCTTCTTTTGAGCGAGGGCATGTCCCCGGTCAAGACCAGTTCTTTCGAAGAGCGCATAGAGTCAAAGGCCCAGAAAACGCTTTTGTTCAGTCTGAAAACTGGAGAAAGCATCCGGTCCGGAACCTACAAGCTTTCCCTGAGAATGGAATATTACAGGGACGGAAAATTAGTCACGCAGACGGAATACATTGACCTCGCGGTTTCGGACATACAGAGACTCAATGTAAGGGATGTAAGCCTTTCGGATTATTCGCCGCACCAGGGGGACGTTGTCACAGTCAGGGCGTTTATTGAGAACGCCGGTTCCCTTGAGGCCAGAAACGTGACATCGGAAATTTCCAAGGTTTCCTCGAGCGATTTCGGGAATTTCATCGTTCTGTCGGATGCAGTGCAGTCTCTTGGCAGCATTTCCCCCGCAGATTCGAGGGAGGTTTTGTTCCAGTTAATGCCCACGGAAAAAGTAACGCCTGGGGTTTATTCCTTCCAGCTGGATGCCAACTGCCTGGACTGCGGTTTGCGCGAGATTGAAAAGTTTTCATTCCGCGTTTTCGGAAGGCCCGAGCCCATTTTTTCCGGAATTGATTACTCTGTCACGGGTTCAACTGTTAAAAAGATATTTCAGGGCAGCATGTTTTCCCTGTCGGTGCAGCTGGACAACATTGGCGAAGAGAAAGCAAAGGCAGTGGAAGTGATAATTGAAACGGATGAATCACTGGTCGGGGCAAAAGAATCCTATGTGGGGAACATTGATGAGGACGACTCGGGCACCGCGCTTTTCGACCTGCAGGTTCTGGCTGACGCGCAGCCGGGAGACCACCAAATCAAAATAGTGGTTGAATACCTGGACGAATTTGACTCAAAGCAGTTGATGGAAAACGAGTTTTCGGTTTACGTGAACGAGGTTCCGCCCGAATCCCCGATAGGATTGCTGGTGCTTGTGATAATAATTCTCGTGATACTGTATTTCTTGATTAAAATGGTTTTCAGGCAGCTTGCCATGAGGAAAATGTAAGCGAGAATTACGATGATTAAGTTATCCTTTCTGAACCTTTTTAGGAGAAAGTCCCGCACCTTTCTCGGCGTGGTCGGGATAGTCATAGGCGTAATGGCTATTATTGCCATCGTTTCCGTGGTCGACGGCGTGTACAAAGAAATAAACGACATTGTTGCCAGCTACCAGGGCATAATGGTGATGGAAAAGAACACCATTGACCAGACCCTGTCGGAACTGGACGCTTCCCTTCAGAACGATCTGGAATCCGTGCGCGGCGTTCGCACGGTTGTTAAGGAAATATGGCTGCTTCCTAAAACGATTGACGGGAAAGCGTCGGGTGAGAACTTCTCCATATCTCAGATAATTTATGGAGCGGACCTCACCGCTTACACAAAGCTGAACAACAACATAATCATAGGTGAAATATACAGGGGGGAAATGCTGAGACCCGGCGACACCGGCTATGTGCTTATAAGCAAGAAGTTCTCGGAGGACCATTCCAAGTTTTTGGGGACAACCCTGAAGCTGGACGGCAAGAATTTCAGGGTGAAAGGAATTTACGAAGCCGAGTCTAGCCTTTACGATGCTTTTTTTATGAGCATTGAGGATGCGAGGGAAATTTCGGCTTTCGGTTCTGGCAAGGTAAGCGATTTTTTTGTTGAACTCAGGAATCCGGATCAGGACAAGGAAATAGCGAAAGTCATTGAATTCAAGCTGGGGGACGAGGTGGACGCGTTCAGCACTTCTGAAATGTCGGAGATGGTGGGGGGCCTGCTCGGTAGTTTCAGGCTTGTGGCGTTTTTCGTTGCGGCTATTTCGGGCTTTGTTGCCGGCGTGGGCATAATCAACACGATGCTGATGAGCGTGATGGAGAGGAGCAAGGAGATTGGAACGTTAAAAGCCACGGGCTGGACGGACTGGAACATAATAAAAATGATTCTGTACGAGTCCTTTTTCATAGGGCTGATTGGCGGGATTGTGGGCATTGCTTTCGGTTTTTTTGCTGCGGAAGCACTGAAATCGTTCGGTCTCAACCCCTTTGTTTCCTTTGAGCTTGTGCTCCAGGCATTTGCCTTCGCCCTCGCGGTCGGAATCATTGCCGGCGTTTATCCCGCGAAGAGGGCTGCGGGCCTGGACCCGATTGAAGCAATGAGAGGTGTTTGAATTGATTGAGGCGAGGAATGTAGCCAAGTTTTACATGATGGGTTCTGTTAAAGTGGAGGCTTTGCGCGGCGTGTCGATTAAGATCGAGGAGGGGGATTTTACCGTAATAGTGGGGCCGAGCGGCTCGGGGAAAAGCACTCTCATGCACATACTGGGCGCGCTTGACAGGCCTTCCTCGGGCGAGGTCATATTGGACGGGAAGAACATAACAAAACTGGACGAGTGGCATCTGGACATGATACGCAGGAATAAAATAGGTTTTGTGTTCCAGTCGTTCAATTTGATTCCCACGCTCAATGCGATTGAGAACGTCATCATCCCGCTTGAGCCCACAAGCGTTCCCAAGGAACTGGCCATAAAGAAGGCGGTCGGTCTCCTGAGACTGATGGGGCTTGGCGAAAGAATGAGGCATAAGCCAACTGAAATGAGCGGGGGGGAAAGGCAGCGCGTTTCCATATGCAGGGCTCTCATAAACGACCCCGAAATAATTTTTGCCGACGAGCCAACGGGCAACCTTGACACAAAAACGGGCAAGGCAATAGTGGACATGATGAGGAAGCTTAACCGGGAGGGAGGGAAAACCTTTGTGATTGTAACTCATGACACTTCCCTGCTTGACTATGCGTCGAAAAGAATCTACCTGAGAGACGGGCTCATTGAATCCGTTTCAAGAGGCAGGGCGAGGACGTCCAAAAAGGGAAAAGGTGTTTGATTGCTCAAAATTTCGTTCCAGAATCTTTGGAGGAGAAAAAGCCGGACTTCGCTTTCCCTTGCCGGCATAATCATAGGCGTGGCGTCGATAATAGCACTGGTTTCCGTTGTGGACGGGCTCTCGCAGAACATACTCGGTTCGGTGGGCCAGATTCAGGGAATAATGGTCTTCCAGAAAGGAGGCGCGGGACCCTTTTATTCCGTGATGGACGAGGATTACAGGAACGACCTTGAATCAATCCAGGGCGTCAAAACCGCTTCCCCCGTGGTAATGGAACTGGCGAAATCCATTGACGGGGAAGACCTCGGAATCAGCGGGGACAATTTGCTGGGGGGAATGGTAAGGCTTATAGGGACAGAGTTTGCAGGCGACACGGACAAGGTTTCGGGCGTCAGCGGCGAAGTGACGAAGGGAAGGAGTCTGAAAAGAGGAGAAAAGGGAAAGGTCATTATAGGCGAAGTGATAGAGGAAGACTACAAGAAATTTTTGGGGGGCACTATTAAAATAGACGGCGAGAGATTTGACATTGTCGGAGTATATGACGCGGGCTCGGCAATGATCAATTCGGCAATACTCATGGACATTGACGACCTGCGCGACCTGACCGGCTTTCCCGGCGACAAGGTGGCTTATTTCAGCGTGGAACTGGTGAATCCGGAGGATGCCGAAAGAGCGACAAAACTCATTGAATTCAAGTTCCCGGATGAACTCAACGCGATAAGTTCCTCGCAGTTCGGGGAAGCGCTTGCCGGAGTGCTCGACAGCGCGCGGCTGTTGGTGCTGGCTGTAGCGGGACTCTCCGCACTCGTTGCCGGCGTGGGCATAATCAACACAATGCTGATGAGCGTGATGGAAAGGTTCAAGGAAATAGGCGCACTCAAGGCAACGGGCTGGACTGACGCAAACATTATGCGCGTTATTATTTACGAATCCGTTTTTCTCGGTGCAATCGGCGGCATTATTGGGATGGGCGTTGGCTGGTGGGGTGCGTTGGTCCTCGGTGAAATCGTGGGCTTCCCTGTACTGGTTTCGCCTCTGCTTCTGGGAGAGGCATTTTCCTTCGCCTTGCTCATAAGCCTTGCTGCGGGGATTTACCCGGCGTGGATGGCTTCACGCGTGGATCCAATCGAAGTGCTGCGTGCGGAATAGCGTCCGTTTTTTTCAAGCGTTTTTTTTCCGAAAAACTTTTCCGCGTTTTTTTTGAAAAAGTTTTTTTGTTCTCTCCAAAAAACAAAAATTGAAAAACAAATTTTTTCCAATAAAATTTTCAGTTTTTTTACAAACGCAACAATTAAATACTACCTTTGCTTATTAATATTGAAATTTCATTCGTGTGGAATGGTTGGAATAAAGTGTTGGGAGTGCTTTGCTCGTTTGCAGTGGTTGCGAACTGTTCCATTGTAATAAAAGCGAGGTGAAAAAGGATGGCAAAGAAAAAGAAGAAAAAGAAAAAGAAGAAAACCAAGAAGAAAAAGAAGACCAAGAAAAAGAAAAAGACCAAGAAGAAAAAGAAAAAAAAGAAAAGAAAGTAAAGGCTGAAAAACATTAATTGTTGCAGCGCCTCTTTTTCTTCTTGGCGCTGCGTTTTCTTATTTCTCCCCGAAAACCCCCATAAAAAAATCTTCTATTTGCTTCCCCGCTTTTTCCGCTGTATGCCCCCAGACCAGCGAAAAACCGAAGGAAAACGCGCTCAGGACAAGGGAAAGCGCAAGCACTGCCGCGATGTTTTCGGCGTAAACGGGCGGATGCGTTCCCAGAAAGTAGTCAAAAAAATCGTTTGAAAGAAGCCACAGAAGCGGAATGAAAAACATTGCTCGCCTTGCCTTGAGTCTCCCCGCGAGAAGGAAGGATTCAGCGAGCAGGCCCAGATGTGCGGCGATTATTATGAGCGAATTTGCTTCCAGAAAGGAGAAAGGCGAAAAGAGCGCCTTTGTGCTTATCGTCCACAAGGCGGACTTAAGCGCAAAAGAGAAGGCGAGGAAATAAAACCAGTTAATGTTTTTTTTGAAATGGTAAATGAGCAGCAGGCTTGCCATTACGAAAAATGTTGCGAGCGGGCAGTCCGGCACAAAGGGAAGGAGAAAAAAATTTTTCGAAGCAGTGTAAGCAAGTTGCCACCTGTAATAATGCCAGGTGGAGAACGCTGTTGCCGCGATGTTTGCGGCAATCAGGAGCCAGAAAAGTTTTTTCCCGGAATTCATTTTACGTTTTTTCCCCGTCATTCTTCAATAATTATTTCGTCCAGTTCCTTCCGCGGCGCTTTTCCCGGGGATTCCGCGGCGTATCCCACGGGAATTACCGCAACAGGCGTTAATTCTTCGCCAGCGCCGAGGGCTTTTTTTATTTCTTCCCCGTTGAATGCGCCGATCCACACTGTGGAAAGCCCCAGGGCGGTCGCGGAAAGCTGTGCGTAGCTTGCAGCAATTGTTGCGTCCTGTACGCTGTAGAGTTTTTCCCCGCGTGCGCCGTACCTTTTTGCCGATTCTCCGGGGCAGGCGAGGAAAACAAGAACCAGGGGCGCTTCTGCCGCAAAGCTTTGCCCGAATGCGGCTCTTGCTATTTTTTTCCTTGTTTCTTTTTTGCGTACCTTTGCAACCCTGAATGCCTGGAGGTTTCCCGCGCTCGGGGCGCTGTTTATTGCTTCAAGCAGTTTTGCGGATTTTTCCCTTTCTATCGGTTTTCCGCTGAATGCCCTCACGGAGCGGCGCTTGCGGAGCACATCGAAGAAGTCCATTTAGTGCCTCCTTCTTGCATGGGACAGCAAATCGCTCACTTTGTGGAGCTGTATTGCGTTGCTTGAGGGCTCCTCCGCAAGGTATATGCCGGCAGTGAATGCCACCAGTTCGTTCTTTTTGAGCAGGCCTTTTTTGTGGCATTTTTCCGCGACCCTTGCAATCTTTTTCTTTTCGGGGATTTTTTCCATCAGCAGCGGGTTCACGCCGTAAACGATTTTGAGTTTCCTTTCAACGCAGGGGTTGTTCGTTACGGCTATTATTTCCTGCTTGGGTTTGAACCTTGAGATCATTTTTGCGGTGAAGCCACTTTTTGTTATAGCAATTATTTTTTTAACCGGCAGATGCTTTGATATGCCGTAGATTGATTTTGAAACCGTGTCGGGAATTCCGTGAAGTTTCCTGCTTTGCACCCTGTGCCTTACGAAGGGCTCTGTTTCAAGGGCAATTCTTTTCATTTCCTCCACCGCTTTAACGGGATAGTTTCCAACCGCGGTTTCATTGCTGAGCATTATGCAGTCCGCTCCGTCAAGTATTGCGTTCGCTACATCGCTTGTTTCCGCTCTTGTGGGGCGCGCCGAGCTGACCATTGAGGCAAGCATCTGTGTTGCAATTATTGCCGTTTTTCCCGCCTGGTTGCATTTTCTCACTATTTCCTTCTGCACAAGGGGAACGCGCTCTGAGGGAATCTCCATTCCCAGGTCCCCCCGGGCCACCATTATTCCGTCCGCCGCGGAAATAATGCTGTCTATTTTCTGCACTCCCTCGCTGTTTTCTATTTTCGCAATCACTCCAACGCCTGAACCCCTGAGCAGTTTTCTCGCTTTTATTACGTCGTCTTTTCTCCGGGTGAAAGAAAGGCTGATGAAATCAACGTCCATTTTTTTAGCCAGCTTTATTGCCCTTTTGTCCCTCGCTGAAAGGATGGGGATGTCCAGGTAGACTGAGGGAATGTTTGCGTGCATGTTCCCTTTGAGCGTTATTCCATTAAGCGCCCTGAGCGTCAGTTCCTTTTTCCCGCGGTCTTTTTTTACAACTTTCAGTTCAGCCAGCCCGTCGCTGAGAAGGATGCGCTTTCCTGTTTTGATTTCACTGAAGAAATTTTTGGAGAAGAAGAGGTTTTTTTTCGGGGAGAATCCGGCTTTGACCGTGGAGCCCTTTTTCAATTCGGTTCTTTTCCTGCTCACGAGTCTTATCTGCGGTCCGCTGGTGTCCATGAGTACTGGGATGTTCGCAATTTTCCTGATTGTCTTTATTTTTTCCCTGTATTCCGCGAGAGTGCCGTGCGACGTGTTTATTCTCGCGGCGTCCATTCCGGCTTCAACCATTTTTTTTATTGTTCCCTCTTTTTCAGATGCAGGTCCGATCGTGCAGAGAATCTTTGTCTTCTTCAATTTCCAATCCTCCCGAAGATTTTTTCCTCTATTTTAATTATTATGAGGCTTAAGGCAATAAAAGCAGTTGCCCCGAGGGCAATGCTTCCCCATTGCCCCATTCCCAGGGGGACAACCCTGAAAAAAACGCTGAGTGGAGAATAGAGCACTGTGAGATGCAGCAAAAAGGAAGCAAGGACAGCAATCCACAGCCACTTGTTGCTGAAAATTCTTGTGTTGAAGTACGCTCTAACGGTCTGCACTCTCACCATTTCAAACACGACAAAGCAGGTGAAAGCCATTGTCTGCGCTGTGGCAAAGCGTTCCGGCGCTCCCTCGAGAGAGAAAAACGAGTGCAGGAAAACCGCGAGAATTACCGCGCTCATTGCTGTGCCTATCGCCAGAATCGAGTAAATCATTCTTGCGTCGATTATTCCCTCGCTTTTTTTTCGCGGGGAACGCTTCATTATTCCCTCCGCCTTGGGGTCCAGCCCGAGCGCCACTGCCGGAAGCCCGTCTGTCAGCAGGTTAATCCAGAGAAGCTGTGCCGCGGTGAGTATTATTGCGCCTTCGCCGAAGCGGAACTCCAGCGCGAGCATCGTAAAAACGAATACCACGAGCACTTCCGCAACGTTTGAGGAAAGCAGGTAATTCACGAATTTTCTTATGTTGTCGAATATGCCGCGGCCTTCCGCCACGGCGTCCCTTATCGTTATAAAATTGTCGTCCAGAAGCACCAAATCGCTCGTTTCTTTCGCCACGTCTGTTCCGCGGATTCCCATTGCCACGCCCACATCAGCTCTCTTCAGTGCGGGCGCATCGTTCACGCCGTCGCCCGTCATTGCGACTATTTTTCCTTCTGCCTGTAGTGTTTCAAGAATCCTCACCTTGTGCGAAGGGCTGACCCTTGCGAATATTTCCGTTTTTTGCAGTGCTGATTCGAGCTTTTTGTCGGACATCTCTTCAATTTCAAGCCCCGTCAGCGCGTTCTTCGCCGAAAAGCCCAACTCTGCGCCGATTGCTTTTGCTGTGTTAATGTTGTCGCCTGTCACCATTATTACTCTTATCCCGGCGTCCCTGCACTCCTTTATTGCTTCCCCCACGCCTTTCCTCGGCGGGTCGAGCATTCCCTGCATCCCGAGGAAAACAAGTCCCGATTCGAACTGTGTGTCGGTTTCCTTTCCCGAAAGCTCTTTGTAAGCGAAAGCCAGCACCCTGAGGGCACGCTTCCCGAATTCTGCGTTTTTTGAGAGTATTTTTTTCTTTTCCTTTTCGCTCAGCCGGGCTTTTTTTCCGTTAAGGAGAACATGCGAGCACTTTTCAATTATTACTTCCGGCGCGCCCTTTGAGTAGGCGAATTTTTTTCCCTCGCTTCTGCACGCGACGGTCATCATTTTCCTCTCGCTTGAGAAGGGCACTTCGTTGTATCGGGGGCGTTTTCCTCTCTCGATTTTTATGTCCATTCCCGCTTTTTCCGCTGCCACGAGAAGTGCTGTTTCCGTGGGGTCGCCCAGATATTTCTTTTTTCCGCCTTTGTCCCTGCCGATTGTTGCGTCGTTGCAGAGCACTCCGCATTTAAGGAGTTCGGTCAACTGTTCTGCGGGAACTTTTTTTCCTTGGAGTGAGAAGTCCCCTTTTACCGAATGCCCTTCCCCGCTCACGCTGAATTCCTTTCCTGCAAAGAACACTTTTCGCACGGTCATCACGTTTTCGGTAAGCGTTCCCGTTTTGTCGGTGCAGATCGTGTTCACCGAACCCAGGCTTTCAGCAACGGGCAGCTTTCTTGCAAGTGCATTCTTCCTTGACATTTTCCTCACGCCTATGGTAAGGGCAAGGGTGACGATTGCGGGCAGTCCTTCCGGCACCGCTGCCACGGCAAGGGAAATAGCGGTAAGGAAAATGTTGAGAATTGAACCGCCTATGAGCAGGGCTTGCACCGCGGCAACAAAAGAGATTATTATAAGTATGCCCGCCCCGATCCGTTTCCCCAGCCGGTCAAGCTCGACCTGAAAGGGAGTTGGCTTCTGTTCCGCCTCGGCAATCTGTTCGGCTATTTTTCCCAGTTCTGTGCGCATTCCAGTTGCGGTTACAACCGCCCTCGCCCTTCCCCTTGTCACCATTGTCTGCATGAAAAGCATGTTTTTCTTTTCCGCGAGAGCGATTTTTTCCTCGAGGGCTGCCTCGGTTTTTCCCACGGGAAGGCTTTCCCCCGTCAGGGCGGATTCGTCCGTTTCAAGGTTTGCCTGTTCAATTATGCGCGAGTCTGCAGTAATTTTGTCTCCCTGTTCCAGCACGAGGATGTCCCCCGGCACGACTTCCTCTGAATCGATTTCCTGTTCCGTTCCGTTGCGTATGACCCTGGCTTTCGGCGCGCTGAGCTTTTTGAGGGCAAGGAGTCCTTTTTCCGCGCGGTATTCCTGGATGAATCCGATTACCGCATTTGCCGCCAGTATTGTTCCTATCAGTATTGTGTCCACAATGTGTCCTTCTTCCCCGGGGAGGAAGCTCATGAAATAGGAAATTATCGCTGCAGCGATAAGTATGAGGATGAGGAAGTCCCTGAACTGGCTGAGAAATATTCTCACTGCGCTTATTTTTGATTCGCTTTCAATCGCGTTCTTTCCGTATTTTTCAAGTCTTTTTGCCGCTTCTTTCCCGCTCAGCCCCTGCGCTGTCGTGCCAAGTCTTGCAAGCACTTCTTTTATTGTAATAGAATGCCAGTTTTCCATTGGAATAACCCTTTATTCTCTCCCGTATGCCCTTATGAATTCACACTGCGGGGAGAATTCAACAAAGCCTTTTGATTCGGCGCTCCATTCAGGGCACTGGTTTTCCTTTAAGTTGTCCACTTCCTGCCTTGGTTCATGGGCAATGTCGCACACCCAGTCCTGAACACTCCAGTCCGAGTTTCCAGAACTGAGGCACGGACCGTTTTCGAGGTTAACGCCCTGCGCCAGCGCGGCATTGCACAGCATCTCGCACTTCTGTGTTGCAGTTTCTTTTGCGCTTGCCGCTGTCCCGCTGTTCCCTGTTTCCGCCTGCGGGCATCCCGAGAGTAGAACCATTCCCAGAATCAACGCCAAAATAACGTATTTCATTCCAACCGCCTTTTTTAATATTAAAATGAATAATATAAAGAATATAATTGTTTTCCCTCCTCTTTTTGAGAGGTGAAAATTTGGAGCTTTTCCTTGTTTCGGGAAACAGGCACAAGTTCGGGGAAATATCCGGCATTCTGAAAAAACACGGCATTTCACTCAACTGGAAGAAAATGTCAATGCTCGAAGAGCCGGAACTTTCGCTTGAGGAAACCGCGAGGGCGAAGGCGGGACAGGCTTTCCGCGCCCTGGGCAAACCGCTCATTTCCGAGGACACCGGGGTTTTTTTCGAGGCATTCAATAACTTTCCGGGCTCGCAGGCAAAGCGCGTGTGGGAGGAAATCGGCTTCGAAGGATTGCTGAAAAAAATTGAGGGAAAATCGCGCAGGGCGCGCTTTGAGACATTGATCTGCTTCACCCGCGATGGAAGGGAATTCCGCGTTTTCCGCGGAGTGCTGCGCGGCACAATAGACACGAAAGTGAATAATCCTGAAAAGGATGTTCTGCCTTACGAGAAAATTTTTATTCCGGATGGAATGGAATGTACGGTTTCCGCCCTTCCGCGTTCGGAGAAAAACAGGTTTTCCCACAGGGCAAAGGCGGCGGAAAAACTGGCGGAATGGTTAATAGAAAAAAATTAATAATAGCGTTTGTTTTCAATTAGGGCGTTTAGGTCGTGCATTGCGGAGTCCAGGTCGTATGAGTGTTCTATGTCGGCTCTTTCCATTTCTTCAATGGTTTTTGGTTTTTCTTCTATTGGTTCGTCCCAAGAGCGCCTTCTTCTGGATTTTCTCTTTCTTCTCCTAACGCCGAATTTTTCAGAGCTTCCAGCCTGAGTAATTTTTCCGTCTTCCATTTCCTCAATGCCCAATAATATTTTCTTTATGTTTCCGCCACCGAATCCTTCAGGTTTGTTTATTTCAATTACTATGCCGGGAATTGTCATTCCCCATACCTTTTTAGTCCTTAAACTGAATCCGAGAAGGTCTGTCCTATAACTTCTTTCCGCGTTTGACACCAATCTAATAAGCGCATCCATGTTTTCACGGCCGTAGCGCTGCCCAAGCCGTTCCATTCTGTTGTGGAATTTGTTCCATGCAAGCGATGCCTCAACATCAGACCTCTTTCTTGGATCCACTCTTTTGAGGGTTTTTTGAGCGCTTTTCATATAAGCATCAAACAAAACCTCATAGCCATGGCCGTCTTCAACAAGGTATTCCCTGTAAACTTCAGCCCGGCAACTAAAAGCACTTCTTGGTCTTCCATCAGCTCGTGCCCTGTTGGAAATTTCCCACGCTTTGGCTTCAATTTCACCACTTAACTCTTCAACTCGCAGTTCAAAGGTTGGCACTCCAGGCCTGGGCTGCCGAGTTCTCTCCCGTTCCCTTCTCCTGCGGAGTTCGCCTTCAACCGCGCTTTTGTGCTTTGATTCACGGACAAGGGTTTTCCTGCGTTTTTCCTTTCTTTCTTCAAAAGCGGTTAACAGTGTTTTTCCAGTGGCCTTATCAATTATTCCTCGGCTTATTTCGTTTTGCAGTATTCTAGTGGCTCGATTCAAGCCAGTGTAGGTTTCCATGTCCCCGGCGTCAAATTTTAAACTGATTTCAACCATTGCCATTGCTCTTCTCTGGTCAATGCGGCCCTCTTTCAATGCAAGTGAAACCCTTCTCCTAAAATCAGGCAAGTTAGATTTAGCGTTTAATTCCATTGCTTCCGAATGAAGTTTGGCAATTTCATCATGGCGAAATTCATCAAACCTTCGCTTGAGGCCCATGCTGCCAAAAAGCGGCAAAGCGCCTTTCTCATCAGCGGTTTCCAATGCTCTTTCAATATTTTTTGCTTCAAGGAAGGCTTCAGGAGTGTGCCCCATTTGATGGAGTGCTTCAATTCTTTCTTCAAGAGCGCTGGCGACTTGCCTCTTAACATCATAGCCGTAATAATGCCGTCCTCCAAAAATTGAGTCTCTTTCGCGCCTTGGCCCCGGTTTGGGTTCTGCTGGTTTCACTGGTTTTGGAGTTGAAGTAGGTTGAATAAACCAGCCGTCAGTTTGAGTTCTCGCTTTATCCGGAATTCCGTCTTTAGGCTTCTTTTTGCGATGCTGTTCTCTCTTGTTCCCGCCTCTCAGCCTAGGCAACTTATCACCACTATTATTGGTGAATTTGGGAATAAAAACCTAACGTAGTGTCAGAGGAGTAGGTTGAAAAGCCAGCCGAGCAATAGCACCTGCGGAACGCTCACGATTACGAGCCAGACTGCCGCGCGCTTTCCGATATTGCTCCACACGAGGCCTATTTCGGTGTAATCCGTCACAACTCCCGCCATGAGGAAAACGAAGCTGTTGCCCAATGCTCCGGTCTGCCTGAATATTTCGAATGACAACGGCGCTGAGCCTTCGCTGCACACTTCAATTATTGTCGCAAACGCCAGCGTGAGAAAAAGCCCCAAAAGAGTCGGTCCCAAAAACTGGTGGAATGCTTCCGTAGGAATGAATGCTCTGGCAAGGCTCGCGAGAAGCATTCCTATCAGAATCCACCAGAGAACCATTTTCGTCAGGTTCCAGGAGCCGCGCAGAATTCCGAGAACCGGAGTTTCTTTTTTTCCTTTTTTTTGCAGCCGTGTTTCCTTCACCGGCTTCTTTTTTGCCCCTTCAACTCTTCCGGAATGCTCCAGGAACTGGAAGATTATTCCTGTAATAACGGCTATAATTATTGCCGAGAGTATTATAAGGAACGCTTTTGGACCGAAAAAGCCGAACAGGAGCACGGTAATGGGCAAATTTGCCCAGGGCGAAGCCAGGAGGAATGCCACAGTGGAAGCGGTTGAAGCGCCTTTTTTGTACAATTCCATTGCTATTGCGAGAATGCCGTGCGAGCACGCGCTCATCAAAAAGCCGAGAATTACTGCCTTGAGGATTGTTCTTTTCTTTTTTGCTTTCAGGTGCCTTTCCACCAAATGCTCGGGCACAAAATAATCAATTGCTCCTCCCAGCAGAAAGCCGAGGAGCAGCGCCCACCATATGAGCGAAAAGTAGTCAATCCAGGCGTCGAGCACGGGGCGCATTGCGGGAAAGAACAAACCAGAGGCAAGCACTACGAACGTTACAATGAAGATCTGGTTTAAGCGCTCTCTGTACCATTTTTTTGCCGGCACAGCGCAGTGCGGGCATTCCGCGCTTTTTTCTATTTCGTGCTCGTGTCCCATATATTTGGAAGGAAGAGGAATGCTGTTTAAAGCTTTTCCTTTCTTTTTTATCCGGAGGTGTTCTGATTGACAGGAGAGCACGAAGGCAGAGAAAACCTTTCCGAGGAAACAAAGGATTTGGAGCGCGCCCGCAAATCGCTGTGCGAGGAGTTGGAAGCCATAAACTGGTACCAGGAAAGGATTGAGGTTACAAAGGACGCGGAACTCAAAAAAATACTTGAGCATAACCGTGATGAGGAAAAAGAGCACGCGGCAATGCTGATTGAGTACTTAAGGACAAAGGACAAAGTACAGGACAAAATGTTCGAGGAGCATGACTGAAAGCGCGGTTTTTTATTCGCACTAATTTAATGGTTGCCCCGTTGCGCCAGCGCGGGGCAAGGTTTAAATATTTCCGCGCCTTACTGTTACTGGTGGTTTTTGTGGCTAGTGCTAGTGCGAAGATTGGGGCGATTTTCTTTCTGGTGCTCGTGTGCTCCCTTGTGGCAAACCCCTTGAGCCAGCTGGCTTTTCAGGGCGAAGTGGACTGGCTTAACGCGGTTTCCCTTTCTTTCACCCTTGCCGTGGTTCTGACGGTTTTTACTTGGTACAAGCAGGTTTACGCCAGAAAAGAGGGAAAGAGAGCTGTCGGGGGAAAGCCCGCAAGGAAAAAGCGTTCCGGGAAAAAGTGAAGGGAATCAGCGAAGCGCTTTGAGCAGTTCAATCGTTTTTTCCTCTTTTCCCGCGGTAAACAAATGGAAGCCGTCCGCTCTCTCGCGCAGTTCCTCTGCAATTTCAAGCACGAGCTCAAAGCCGCCGCTTTCCGATGCAAGAATCCTTTTTTTCGCTTCAGCGGGAATTGTTGTTCCCAGGGTTCTTTCGGCGAGCGAGATTTCCTCCGCGCTGCCCAGTGGCATCAGCCCTGCAACTATCCTGAGGTTTTCCACTTCCATGCGTATTTTCTCAAAAAACCTTTTAGCCGTGCCGGCATCAAACACCGGTCCGGTTATTGCAATGGAGGCGCCGGCATCCGCTTTTTTCTTCAGTTCGGGAATCTGCCAGGGCTTGTTTGCCGCGCCGGGGTCGCTTGCAACGATAAAGCACGCGTCCAGTTCCTCTTCCGCGAGCCATCTTATCAGGGAAAAGGTTTTGTCGAAGTTGTAGCTTCCCCTGAAGGAAGCGCTGTGTGGCGAGCCCCACAGCACGAGAACATTCTCTATGCCGCTTTCCTCGAGCATTTCTATTATTTCACCATCCTCTTTCGGGTGGTCCCTGCACGTGAGCGTGGGAGCGCTTTCAATTCCCGCTTTTTTGAGTTCCGCCGCTGTTTTAACGCTTTTGATTTCGGGGTTCCCGCTGTCAGGGTTTTGGGACTGCTTTTTGGGTGCAGGAACCGTCATTCCGTCCACAATCTCTTTTACCTTTTCCGCAAAGGGCATTCCCATGCGGGAGTTGAACTCGGCCGTGAGCAAAAACCTCTTTTTTGCAGTATTACTGAACCTCATCCTTTCAGCACTCCAGCGTAATGAGCCCATTTGCTCGCACCAAAATGAGCCCGTCCGCGTTTCTTCAAAAAACGTAAAAGAAGGTATAAAAAATCAACCAATAAAAGAATTAAAAAACTATTGAAGCAGCATTTTTGTTTAAAAAAATTAAAGCATCCCGGGAATTTGTTTAATTTTTGTTTAATTTTCTGTAAAAAAATCTTTTTTTTGATTTAAAATTAACTTTTTGTTATGTATAAAACCTGTTTCGGGCGCAGTATTTAAATTGTTTTGCATTCTCTATCTAATTCTCAAAACGCTTTTTTTAGGGAATTCGAAAGTTCGGAGGAGCGTGTTTTTTTGGTCGAGGTTTTTGGATTCAGGGGCATCCACTACAATGCGGAGAAGGTGGGAGACATTGCCAGAGTGCTGGCCCCGCCTTATGACGTCATTTCAAGGGATTACAGGGACGAACTGAGAAAAAGGCACCCCAACAACTGCATTTACCTCATACTCGGCGAGGAACTTGAGGAAAACAGGGAGCAAAACCTATATGCAAAAGCCGCCGAGCATTTCAATAAATGGCTTGCCCAGGGAATCCTAAAGCGCGAGGAAAAAAAATCCTTCTACGTTTACGAGCAGGCGTTCAGACTGCACGGCAGGGAATATTCGCGAAAGGGATTTATTGCGCTTGTGAAACTCGAAAAGTTTGGGGGCGGGAAAGTGAAAGGTCACGAGCGCACGCTCGGGGGCCCCAAAGCAGACCGCCTCGAACTCATGCGGCAGGCGAAAGCAAATTTTTCAACGGTTTTTTCCCTTTACGAGGACGCTCGTGGAAAAATTGCCGCGCTTATAGGCGAAGTCGCCGGAAGAAAACCATGCATTGACGTGGTTTTCGACGACGGCGTGAGAAACAGGATGTGGATAGTCAGCGACGAAAGCGAGGTAAAAAAATTCGAGGCGGGAATGCGCGACAAAACTCTTTTCATTGCTGACGGTCACCACCGCTACGAAACTGCGCTCAGGTACAGTGCAGAGAACCCTGCCGCGGACAAATGCATGATGACGCTGGTGGAAATGAGCGACCCCGGCCTTATAGTCCTGCCGACCCACCGGGTGATTTACGGGATTGAAGGATTTGATTTTTCCTCGCTGAAAAAAAAGCTCGGCGGGCACTTTGATGTCGGGGAGGTTTCAGGGAGCACAAGGGAACTTCAAAAACTGCTTTCCTCAAAGGAAAACGAAAAAGCATTTATTGCGAGGTCGAAAGGAAAAAGCATTCTTTTTTCCCTTAAGGAGAATGCTGACCTCGCGGAGCTCATTCCCGGGGAGAGCGAGGAAATACGCGATTTGGATGTAACGATTCTGCACGAACTCGTAATTGAAAGAATTTTGGGTCTCACGAAGGAAATGGTTTCAAAAAAGGAAAAAATAGAGTATGTTAAGGACTTCGAAAAAGCGGTCGAAATCGCCGACTCGCATCAGTGCGACGTGGCATTCCTCATGAACGCAACTAAAAAGGAGCAGGTAATCCGCTCGTGCCTTGCAGGGCACAGAATGCCCCAGAAATCGACGTACTTCTATCCAAAGGTTGTAAGCGGGTTGGTTTTCAATAAAATTGACTGAAATTGGTGAATGGAACTGAAATAATTTCACTGAAAGGAGGTTTTTACAATGAGCGTGTCGGAAAAAATAAAATACAAAAAACTTTTCATTCCCGGCCCGGTTGAGGTCGACAAGCCCATACTCGAGGAAATGGGCCACTTTATGATAGGGCACCGTTCCCCGGAATTCTCCGTGCTGGCAGAAGACACGGTTGAAAAGCTCAGGAAACTTTTGTTTACCGACGGCAGGGTTTTCCTGAGCACCAGTTCCTCGAGCGGAATCTGGGAGGCAAGCGCCAGAAACTGTGTAGAAAAACGCGCGCTAAGCGCGGTAATGGGCGCCTTCAGCGACAAGTGGAGCAAGACGGTAAAGTTATGCGGGAAGGAAAACGAAAGGATCGAAGTGGAAATGGGAAAAGCAGTAAAAGCCGACGCGATAAGGGCAAAGCTGGAGGAAGGGAACTTTGATGCCCTGACCGTTGTCCACAACGAAACCTCCACAGGCGTAATGAGCAAACTGGAAAAAATAGCGAAAGTAATGAAGGATTTCCCAGACGTAATGTTTCTGGTCGACGCGGTTTCCTCAATGTCCGCCGTGAAACTGGAAATCGACAAACTAGGAATTGACTGCTGCTTCGCAGGAGTGCAGAAAGCATTTGGCCTTCCCCCGGGCCTGACTGTTTTCACTGTAAGCGACAAAGCAATGGAGAAAGCGAAAAAAATGGAAAACAAGGGCTATTACTTCAACTTTGAGGTATTCGAAAAATACTGGTCGGAGAAAAAGCAGACCCCCACGACGCCGAGCATTTCCCACATTTTCGCGCTTAACAGGCAGCTCGACCGGTTCTTCGAGGAAGGGCTGGAAAAGAGGTTCGCAAGGCACAGGGAAATGGCGGACTACATAAGAAACTGGGCAGTCGGACAGGGCTTCGAGTTGTTTGCCGAGGAAGGCTACCGCTCCGATACCGTAACAACGATAGTAAACAACAAAGGGCTGAGCATAGCGGGAATCAACAAGGAACTAGCCGAAAAGGAATTAATGATAAGCAATGGTTATGGCCCGATGAAGGAAAAGAACTTCCGCATAGCGCACATGGGCGATTTGAAAATGGAAGACATGAGGCAGATAACCGCGGCACTGGAAGAAATAATGGCAAAGGGGGAAAGTGAATGAAAATAATTGTTACTGACCCGTTGGCAGAGGAGGCAATAAAAGTAATGGAAAAAGCGGGCGCGGAAGTTGAGCAGGACTTTGAATCCAAGGACGCGGAGCTTGCCGCCAAAATAGCGGACTTTGACGCAATAATTGTGAGAAGCGGCACGCAGGTCACAAAAGAGGTGATTGAAGCGGGAAAAAACCTCAAGGTAATCGGGAGAGCGGGAACAGGCCTTGACAACGTGGATCGCGAAGCAGCCGAATCCCGCGGCATAAAAGTGCTAAACACGCCTTTCGGCAACTCAATCAGCGCGTGCGAGCACGCCATTGCACTGATGCTCGCATTGTGCAGGAACGTGCCGCAGGGCCATGCCTCGATGAAGGCGGGAAAATGGGAAAGGCACGCATTCAAGGGCACCGAGCTCTACAATAAAACTGTCGGGATAATAGGCCTGGGGCACATAGGGCTGGAAGTGGCAAAAAGGCTAAACGCGTTCGAATGCAAAGTAATCGCTTACGACCCGTTTGCAAAGGAAGAGGTTTTCAGGGAAGCAAAGGCAAGAAAGGTTGAATTCGACGAGTTGCTCCGGAACTCCGATTTTATCACGCTGCATGTCCCGAAGAACAAGGATACAATTAACCTTCTGGATTCCGAGCAGTTTTCAAAAATGAAGAAAGGCGCCCGCATAGTAAATGCAGCGCGCGGCGGGATATTGAACGAGAAGGCACTGCTTGAGGCGATTGATTCCGGCATTGTTGCAGGCGCTGCCCTTGACGTGTTCGAAAAGGAGCCCCCCGAGTCAAAGGAACTTCTGGGAAACGAAAAAATAATTTTCACCCCGCACCAGGGCGCGAACACAAAGGAAGCGAAGGTGCGCTGCGGTGTTCAGATAGCCGAATACGTTATCGAGGCACTCAAAGAATAGCGTTGCAAAGCGGAACTATTCGATTTCGTTCGGCGTCACCGGGTCTTTTTCCCCCTCGAACACAATGCTGGTATTCACCCTGTCAATGTTCGCTGTATCGCCGACAATCCGCTGGTTCCATGAGTTGAGCTCTTTTGTGTTCTTGAACTTCGCGATTATCACAAGGTCGGATTTTCCCGTTATCCTGTAAACCGCGCAGACGTTCCTATCCTTCGCCCACTTTTTTCCGGCTTCCCTCAGCTTTCCGTTTTTCACTATCACCATTGCCACTATGGTGATGTCATAGCCCAGTTTGTCCAGGTCGAGTACCGGCATGGTGCCTTTTATTATTTTCTTTGCCTTGAGCCGCTGTATCCTGCTGTGCACCGCCGGTGGAGTAATCTTGAGCGAGGAAGCAATGTCCTTCTGCGTTACCTCGGGGTTCTGGATCATCAGGTTCAGTATTTTTTTGTCCGTTTCATCTACCACAAAAAAACCTCCAAAAAAAACAAAAATTAAAAGCAAACTGCCAGAAGCAATTCTGAACTAATTGTAAACAAAAAAGTTTAAAAGGTTAATTAAATTAACCAAATGGTTTAAAAAGATATATTTTTAATCACTTTTGCTCTATTGATTTCATTGCTGTGGGAGGGCTGGTTTGTGAAGGAGGAGATTCTCCAGATAAAGAGGATTTATTCAGAATTGGTGCCGAGATTCGGAATAAACCACGCAAAAGTTTTTTTCTCCCTGCTCGACAGCAGACCGCAGGAGGCAAGAGAGCTCATAGAGAATACGGGCATTCCCCGGGAAAAAATTTATTCAGTGCTTAAGGAGCTGGCTGGCTTCGGCCTTGTGAAACAAGCAGGCTCCGCACCCATGAGGTTTTTTATTGAAAGCCCGCGCGAGATTCTCAGGAAAAAAATAGCCAAGAGGGAAAAAGAGCTTGAGTCAAAACTCTGCGAACTTGAAAAAATCCAGTGCGACAGGAGCAGCGAAAAACCCCGCGCCTATGTGCTCGACGTGGAAAAAACAAAGATTTTCGGTCTCAAATCCAAGAACTCCGTTGACGACGTTGAGGAGCTGAGGGCAATCCGAAGGGCGGTTGACGAGGCGATAAACAGGAAGTGCAGGGTTCTCTGTGCAGGGTAGCAGGGCGGGGCGCCTTTTTAAATGACCCTTTTTGGAATTTTTTTATTTCTTAACTTTTAGGTTTAACTTTGGGTTCCCCCGCTGTCCGGTTGCATCCGGTTGCATGGTTCCATTTTTTACGGATTCTTTTTATTGTTCCGCTGAGCACTTTTATTTGACTGAAATGGAGGTGATGTGATGGGAAATGAAAAGCTTTTTTCCGCGGAATCCGCCCTCTTTATAGAAAGCGCCTATACAGCGGCCAACTGGCTGAGTGCGGTGGTGATGTCTTTTGCTGTCTGCAGTTCCCAGGCGGGCGAGAATGTTTCGGGAGGTGAGAAAATTGATTGACCTTGTGCCCATAATTCCCCTGCTTGTCCTTTTCATAGTTCTTGTGAGGGCAAAGGATTTCGGGAACAGCGAAGCGCAGAAATATGAAGATTACAAAAATTCCTTGAAACCAAGGGACGGAAGGGCAGCGCTCAGCTGTGATGATGTAAGGTACATTGACTGGATGAGCAGGAGATTCGGAGAGGGCTGCAAATGAGGGAGGTGACGTTATGATTCCAAGCATTACCCCCGTGATAGCGGGAATGCTGTTCGCGGGGACGATTTTAGCAATCGGCTTTTTTGTCTATCTTGTAACGTGCTTTTTAGCGGATTTTTTTGGGAGGTGATGTGTTTTGGTGTCGGTTGAAGTGCAGCTTCGCGGGGTAATGGCATGCCTCACAATAGTTGTATTGATGCTGATTTCAACCCACTCGCTTGAAAGGATTCTCGTAAAGCAGAACAGGCATTTTTCAAAAATGGGCTTCTTCGGACCAAAAAAGGGGGAAAGGAGGCATTGAGCAATGGAGCTTGTGGAGCTCTTCCTACTGGGCGCAATACTCTTTACCGCTGACGTTCTCACGATGGTCTTCATAAGGTGGAGAGGGATAAGTTTCTCCAGTCTGGCCGAGTTCTCTTCGGGTCTTTTTACCGCTTTTGTGTTCCTTCAGTTTTTACCGGAACTTTTTTCGGGCTGGGAAGTGCTCGAGGAAACCCTTTTTTCATTCTTGTTTCTCGGATTTGCGGTTTTTTTTATTATTGAAATATGCTATGTGAACAGGAGGAAGGCTGAGGAATCCAGGTCAATCGCGTCCGTTGACGCGCCGGTTTATTATGTTGAGTTCTTCATAGAGGGAATGGCAATTTTCTTTTTTCTCAACTCAAAGCCCTTCCTTTCGGGGCTGGTTCTTCTCAGCCCCTTTATCCTTTCCACGGTCTCAGCATCCCTTGCCCTTACCGACCTCTACAAAAAATTCTACAAGAGTCTCTGGGTTGACATATTCTTTGACGCATACCCTCTGCTCGGCATATTCTATGCTTTTTTGATAAACCCTTTCCTTGAAATGTTTTACGCGGCATTCGCCTTTGTTTCGGGCTTTTTCCTTTATTTGATAATAAAGAGGACTTCCGCAATAAGAACAATCCGGGGTGCAAAAGTGTTTATGGCGGGAATGGCTGTCTGCATTGCAATAATCTATTCGGTGAGAGCCGCTTCGTTCCTCTTCACACTCTGATTCGTGTTTTTAAATTTACCGAATCTACCTCTTACCGCGGAAAACACCCTTTCGCGGGGAGGTGAAAAGATGACTGAGTTGCACCAGGTTTTCAAATGCACAGTATGCGGCAACATTGTTGAAGTGCTGCACGCCGGCGTGGGCGAGCTTGTCTGTTGCGGCAAGCCCATGCAGCTTATGCAGGAAAAAACCCGGGACGAGGGAATGGAAAAGCACGTGCCGGTGGTAGAAAAAACAGAGGGCGGAATAAAGGTGAAGATTGGGTCGATACCGCACCCAATGGAACAGGCGCACTACATTGAATGGATTGAAATTATTGCGGACGGCAGGTCGTACAAAAAATTCCTCAAGCCTGGGGAAAATCCCGAAGCGGAATTCCGGGTTTCGGCGGAGCAGGTCACGGCAAGGGAATACTGCAACGTGCACGGTCTCTGGAAATCGCGGGCATGATTGCAATGGAAGAACTGCTGCAGCGCATTGAAGCGCTGAAAAAAAGCGCTGTCCGCAAGAAAATAGATGGGAGAATGCGCGAGTTCTCCGCGCTCGGAAAAAAGCCCAGTGCAGAGCAATTCGAGGAACTCTGCTTCTGCCTTCTCACCGCCAATTTCAATGCGGAGCGCGCTATCGAGATTCAGGGCAGAATCGGCGGCGGCTTCTGCTCGCTGCCCCGCGGGAAACTCTCCAAGAAACTGCGCGAGCTGGGCTACCGGTATCCGAACAAGCGCTCGGAATACATCTGCGGAGCGCGAAAATTCAGCGGCACTATTGCCGAAAAAATTGCCTCCTTTCCCGATGGCAGAAAGGCAAGGGAGTGGCTGGTGCAGAATGTGCGCGGTCTCGGTTACAAGGAAGCAAGCCATTTTCTCCGCAACATCGGCTTTACCGATGTATCGATAATCGATTTCCACATCATTGACTTGCTCCACAGGGAGGGGGTCTGCGAGAAACCGAAAACGCTCACTCCCGAAAAGTATTTGGGAATTGAGTCCGTGCTCGAAAGGCTGGCGGGAAAGGCGGGACTCAACCTCGCGGAGCTGGACCTTTACCTGTGGTTTCTGGAAACAGGCAAGGTCCTCAAATGATTTTATTTTTCCAGCACGCAGCCGAACATCAGCCGGCAGATGCTGCGTACCCTGAATTTTCCGGTCAGTTCTTTGCAGAGTTTTTCCACTTCCTTTCTTGTGTACGCTTTGCTTACCGCTGCGGGGCAGACGCTGCAGCCCTCCAGTATAATGTGTCCCTGCCGGGTTTCCCCCAGAGAAGTGTGACCGCGGCTCCTGTACATTTCCCTCCTCTGCTTCTCAAACCCTTTTTTGTAAACGGAAAAAACCACGGTTTTGCAGCAGCGGAGCATTTCTTCAAGCCATTTTTTCTCGTCTTCCTGCCATCCGACGATGTTCATGGCGTTGATTCCCAGATCAAAGCAGTTGTCAGTGAACGGCGTTCTGCCCCCTACGAACATTTTAATTATTTTTACTTTCTTTTCCTTCCTGAACCTTTTTTCCGCGAATTCAGCCATTTCTTTTGCGCCTTCAACGGCAATCAGTTTCTCTATTCCCGGACAGTTCTCCAGGCACGTTTCAACAAGTCTGCCGGTTCCGCATCCTATTTCCAGCGTTGTTCTCGGTTTTTTTTCCTCAAGCACTTTCTTAAGGAAATCGCTTTCCGCCATATGGATGTCAAACCAGTGCCTTGCCGGAAAGGGAATCCTGTCCGGGTTTCCCTCCCTGATGGTTTTTTCGGTGGAATAGAGGCAGTTAAAGCAGAGTCCCTTGTTTGGAGCCATGGGGTTTCCCCCCGGAAGCGAACTTTCCAAAATCACTTTATCACCAGCCAAAGTGTATAAAGAAATAAGGGATTAACAGATTAATATGTTTTTCAATAGATTTTTGTCGCAAATGGTTAATTTTATATATAAGTTTAACCATATTTTACATTATGGATGAGGTTGACAGGAGGCTTTTGTACGAGCTCGACCTCGGGAGCAGGCAGCCGCTCTCAAAAATAGCGAGAAAGTTGCGCTTGTCGGAGCGCATTGTTTCCTACCGGCTGAACAAGCTCGTCGAGGAAAAAGTGATTGAAAAATTCATTACGATAATGAACACCTCGAGGCTGGGATTCACTGACTACAAGCTTTACATAAGACTCGCGAACGTTTCCTCAGAAAAGGAGGGGGAAATTCTCGGCTTTTTGATTGCTCACCCCTATATCCAGTGGGTGGCTTTCTGCCAGGGTAATTACGACCTCATACTCGCGGTTTACGCGAGGAACATTGTCCACTTCCACAGCATTCTTTCAGGAATACAGGAGGAGATAGGGAGCCACATGGCGCAGAAAGACCTTTCAATTATCTCCGGCTTCTACAATTTCAGGCGCTCTTACCTTATTGGTGGAAAAAGGAAAGCCGGGGAATTCACCTATTACGGCGAGGAGCCCCGGCGTGTTGAACTCGATGAGGCGGACATCAAAATTCTCACCGCGGTTTCCCAGAACGCGAGGATTCCCACGATTGAAATTGCCCGCGAGACAGGGCTTTCACCAGAAGTGGCGAAATACAGGCTGAAAAAACTGCTCAAGGAGAACGTTATACAGGGCTTCAGGCCGAGGATTGACACGAACGAGCTCGGCGTGCAGTACTACAAGATTCTGCTCTCGCTGAACAACCGCACCGAGGAAGTGGAAAGGAAGATTGTTTCCTGCCTTGAAACCTTCCCAAACGTTGTTTACGCGACAAAATGCGTTGCTCCCTGGGATTTGGAGTTTGAGTGCGAGGTGGAATCCACGGCAAAACTACAGGAAATCCTTGCCGGAGTGAGGGACAGTTTTCCAGGCAACATAAAGGACTACCGCACCGTGCTCATACTGAAGGAAATGAAATTCGATTACCTGCCAATGGGGGAAAAATACGATTACCTGAAAGCCATGGCTAATGGAAAACATTAAGTACCAGTTTAGTGTAATGTTTGCGGGAGAGACAAAATGACAGACGTGAAGGGCGCAGAGTACAAAATCTTCGAAGACCTTTCTTTTGAATCCAAAATAGCGGAAACGAAGAAGGGCAGGATTGAATATTTCCTGACAGAAGAAGAGAACAAAGAAAAACCGGTCGTCATGTGCTCTCACGGCGGCATAGGGGGAGTGGACCAGTCGCGGCTGATGCTCGACTGGGTGGAAAAAGACAGGTACAGGCTGCTTTGCTTGTCAAGACCGGGCTATCTTTTAACGCCTCTCGGAAGCGGTAAAAGCATTGAAGAGCAGGCAGACTTGTTCGCGTGCCTTCTCGACCATTTGGACATAAAAAAAGCGTGCGTGCTGTCAGGTTCAGCCGGGGGTCCGCCGGCATACGCCTTTGCAATAAGGCATCCTGAGAGGCAGTGGGGGCTTGTTGCAGTTGACAGCGTTAGCGGGTTTTACGATATGCCGGAAACCGTGGGACCGATTGCAGCAATGTTTTTCACAAGCCATTTCGGGCAAAAACTCTTAAAGGCAATTGGCGATAACAAGCCGGAATGGGTTGCAAGTGAACTCTTTAAGTCAGAGGCGTATTTCACAAGGGACCAGTTAAGGGAGCACATGGATTACGTGCTGAAAAACAAGGAGCCCGGAAGATTCCTTAAAGCATTTGTAAACACGATGAATCCCTACCGCCCAAGAAAGCCGGGCACTGACAACGATATGAAGCTTTACAGGCAATTAACGCACTTGGAAGTGGAAAAAATCAAAATTCCCGCGCTCATTGTTCACGGAACACATGATGCCGATGTAAAATTCTATGACGGCGTTTATGCCTATGAAAACATCAAAGGAGCGAAAAGATATTGGATTGAAGAGGGCTCGCACCTTTGCTTCTGGCTCAGCAAGGATGCAAAAAACGCACAAAAATTTGCAATGGATTTTTTGGACAGCCTGCAAAAAAACGGCTCCGCATGACATTGTGCACCGGCTTGCACCCTAAAAATTTTTGCCTGAGACATCGCCAATCAATCACTCCAAGCCAAAAAGACATTACTGCCAGGAACAGGAAGTTTTTTAAGGAATTAAACACAAGGAACTCTTATGCAGGGCTGTCGGGCTTTAACTATTCTAACATTGCTCTTTGCTGTAGGGTTCTATATGGTGCCCGAAGCGCTGGCTGTACCAACGGAAGACGAACCCGAGCGCTGTCCGCAGGTCGTGATGTTGAAGAGCAGCAAGGGCTGGCTTTTATTGCATCGCGACTTTGACAGGCTTGTGACAGCGCCTGAAGAGTGCGCCTGGAGCGGGGAAACGGAAGAATATAGTGTCCAGCTGGCAATGAAGGAGTTTTGTTCCAGTGCGGAGGAGGACCCTATCCTTTACACTCCTTGCTGGTGGGTCGACGTGTGGTCAGAAAAGAGCGGGGAAACCGTTGGAGAATACTGGGGGTCGAGGTCAGGCATGCCCTATGGCACGTTTAATATCCGCCAGGCGCCTGACTGGGAATATTACCCAAACCCTTTTCTGGGCTCCGCGGTTCAGGTAGAGCAGAGGAGTGTTGTGCTTGATTTGCTTGTTGAAAAGTACAAGACGGATGTTGAAGAGAAAACTGGCTATGCCGGCGATGGCTTCTATCTGGAGGGCAGAGTCCGGCAGGGGCATTCATTCGACACAGAGCAATACGGTTCCCAGCATGCAGAGCGGTTTGTGAAACCAGGCGTGACAGCGGTCTACAGAATAAAAATTGAGAACGACGGCGACACTGCAGACACGTTTGGGCTGCAGGCAGACGTGCAGTACGGCGTGTACCCGGAGCGCGACCCGCACGAGCCGTGGAAAGTTGACTTTTGGACTGACACGGTTGCCGCCGGCGAAGGCATAATGGATATTTATAACCGGTCGCTGAGCGGGATAACAGAAGAGCAATGGACTCCACAATCGAGCGGGGACATCACCGAGCAGATGCGAGGCGTGGACGGCTACACTACCCGTGAACTGGGACCGGGTGCCGCCCAATACATTATTGTGACCATGACCCCTCCGACCGAGGGTCTGCCCCCCCGCACCAGCCAGTTGGTTGCAATCAAAGCATCCGTATACCAGTGGGACGGCATCCCTGATGATTCGTTGCTCCTGGAAACCACCCTGAGCGAGCTGGTTGTCAACCTTGACAGCGACGAGCCCGACGCTGACCTCAGCGACGGCACAAACGACGTTGACTTGTCAAAAGCCGGCGTGCAGGGAACTCTCCGGGCGGCAATCCAGCAGGCAAACGCCAACCAGGGAAGGGAAACAATAGTATTCGAGTTGCCCGGCTCGGCAGTCATCACTCCTCTCTCGCCTCTTCCCGCTATTACAGACAAGCTTGTAATCGACGCCGGCACGCAGCCTGGTAGCGGGCACGTGGAATTAAACGGGAAACAGGCTGGAGCGAATGCCAGCGGACTAAAGGTCGAGGCGGACTTCGTGGAACTCATGGGTCTGACAATTACGGAATTCGGTGGCAATGCAGGCGTCGAAGCCTCGGGAGCGGTCAAACTGGTTGACTCAAAGGTTAGCGGAAACAGCGGGGCAGGGGTTTATGCCCTCGGGCTTGTGGATTCATGGGGCGATGGTGACAAGGGCGTGGTAATGGAAGGAGAGGTAGAAGTAAGCGACAACGGGAACACGGGAATCGGGACAGAGGGCCCGGTGGACGCAAGCAAGGCAGTTATCCAAGTAATAGGCAACGACGGGCACGGCATATGGGCGAAAGGAGACGTGAAGATTAACCTGGCTGGCTGGGGCAGTGAATTTGCAAACTCACCCCTGTACGGCAAGGTAAGCAGCGTAAGCGGAAACGCCTGGGAAGGCATCCTCGCCGAGAACCCGAACGGTTCGTTCGCGAATGTTCAGGCAGGGTTCCTTGAAGTGAAGGACAACGGTGCAGGCGGTCCGAGCGGTGAGAATTCAGGCATATATGCCGACGGAACGGTCAGGCTGCAGGATTCAAAGGTTTCCGGCAATAACGGACCGGGAATTTATGCCCTCGGGCTGGAGGCCTCGCGGATTGAAGTTACAGACAACGCCAACAAGGGCATCCATGTAGAGGGCGATGCCGAAATCAGTACAGGAAAGGTCTGCAACAACAAGCAAGGAAACATTTCCGTTTCCGGTGAATCCAATCTGACGGATGTCGATTTCTGCCAAGGCGGGGCGGGCGGCGCCCTTGACAGCGGGGAAAGCCCGGCTGGAGAGCTTCCAACAGAGGCGGATATAGGAACAGTGGGAATAATTGCGGCGGGAACCGCCGCTGTTTTGATTGCGGCAGTGTTCTTCATACGCTTTTTCTGGAAACCCGCCCTGTAAAATTCAGGCAGTCTCCAGTTTAATGTACTGCGTGGTTGTCCCGTAAAGCGGGTCGTACAAGAACAGCGTGCTTTCAGTCACAGTGAAAGTGTAATTGAACGTTCCGTACACGCTGCTCAGCGTCAGAGTGCTTCCTTTCACTGCGTATGTTCCGGAAACAAACAGTACGCCGGACATGTAGGACTGGTAGGTGCTGTCGGCATTGAAGTAAACCGTTTCGTCAACCATTGAATTGTACCATGTTCCTGCCACAGGGTTCTGCTGTCCGCTGGATTTGGAAAAGGAAAGGGTTGAACCCTGCGAATCGGTTAGGGAAAGCGTTTCCCCGGAAATATTGTAAGAGTATTCAGTTTCTTTTCCTTCGCTGTTCAAATAAAGTTTTCCGTTTTCTGTTGAAAACGTTCCCGCAATGGTTTTGCCGTTTATTTCCCAGACATAGCTCCTGTTTTCCAGGAATTCAATGCTGCCCGTGGAACTGAACCATTTTCCTGTCAGGGCTGCATCGATTTCCTCTTCCTCTTTCTCTATTCCGTTCCTCCACATTACATACTTTTGCCCTTCGAACATTTCCGTCAGCGTCAGCCTGTTTTCCGTTGCCTCGACCATGAAGACCGCAAAGACCAGCTCATCCGCCTGGATGTAGAAGCTGATTAGCGGCAGACCGTTGTTCCTGAACCAGTAAGTGCATTCGTTCTGGCTTGAAGCCGTTTTTGAAATGCAGGTTCCGTCCTCCCTTATTTCAAAGCTAATCTGTTCCCCAATCCAGTTCCCGGTTACGTTGTGGACGGAAATTCCCGGGTTTTCTTCGGGCTGGCCCGCAACGTTCACTGTCGCAATGTCAGTTACGGTATTCCCCAGCAAATCGGAAACAAATATTCCCACCACGTACTGCCCGTCGGGCAGCAGGAAGATGTCCAATCCCAAGCCGTTTTCGCTTACGGCAATAGAATCCGATTTCATAAGGGAGTATTCCCTTGCCTGCATGTCGTAGTATTCCATGTAAGGCGTGAAAATGTCCCCCTCCCGGACCAGGAATTCTTTTTGTGCTGCCGTGTCCTGCGTTTCAATTATGCGCAGCGCATTAAGCAATGATCCCGTCCTGTAATCGAAAACCAGCACTGCGTCAAATGTTTCTTCTCGCCCTGAGTATTCTCCCTGCACGGCAAAAAAGTAATCCCCCTTTCCGAAGGGCTGTATTGGCGCGATTATTTGCTCTTTTCCGTTTGTGATGTACGTTGCCGTTGGCACCCAGGTGTAGTCAATGCTGTTTTCTCCGTCAACGAATTCGGGCAGTTTTCTGTCTCCCTCGTATTCCCTGTAAACCTGGATTAGGGGATGGGAGCTTAACATGTAAATCGTGTCCCCGTGCACTCTTCCCACGACCCTGAACAGTGAAACGAGGTTGTTTCCTGTTGCGGTGCCCTTGATGTTTACGGGGCTGTCAATGTTAGTCGTGGTCGGGGAAACGCTGGTTATTTTCATTGCCGGCTGAATCACGTCTGTTTTTTCCGCCCGGATGTATTCTGTTATAAAATCATTCCATCCGGTTTCTTTTGCAAAAGGCGTCTGTGAATAGTTTTCAATATAGAGCGTTTCGTCCTCGGGAAAATAAACCGTTAAGCCGTTGGCGTAGGGGTGCTCGCTTCCGTAATAATCGGAAATAACCGCTTCCCTCACCGCCTCCTTTAATGCCAGCGCGGTTTCTTCTATTTCCTGCGAGGCAATTTTTTGCCTTACTATGTCCGAGAAATCAACCAGGTCGTAAATGTTGAACGTTTTTACCACGGCAAGCCCTTCAGGGGTAGCGAAAGATTCGGAGAAGTAGAGGCTTTCCCCTATTTCCTGCCAGTCCTCTTCCACGTTTTTTTCCAGTGCGTTTGCAAATGCGTCCAGGGACGTTTTCACTCCGCCTATTTTTTCCAGGTCGATTGCGGTCATTGTGGTGAAAGGGTTCGGAATTTTTTCGGAGTAAAAGTTTTCGAACGCTTCAACTGTTTTTATTGCCAGTTCTTTTTCGTCAAATCCGGGCTCTTTGTTCAATTCGGTCAGTATGGCGGAGTAATCCCCACCGAAAAAGGGAACCACGTCTTCGGAGGCAACCATTACCTTTGCGTAAGGTGCAACCGCGTAAGCCACGTCAACCTGCCCCATGAGGCACTGGTCGAATACGAGCAAGTCAAGCTTTTCTTTTTCCAGGCCGGCTTTGCTGAAAGCGTCCCTCAGGGAATCCAGATCAGAATGGCTTTTGCTTGTTTTGTCCTCGGTGTGCATTGTCCAGCCTCCCCCGTGGTCCCATAAAAACAGGGCGTATTTTTCCGCCGGATAATTCTGCATGCCCCATTCAATGAATTCGGCCAGTGTTCCCGCTTCTGCCATGTTCAACTCCCCCAAATCCGCCAGTTCTTCCGAGGCAATTTTTCCCTCCTCTTCGTCCTTTTTAACCAGGAACCTTTTTGTTCCCGTCCAGTCGCCATTGCTCTGGTCGAAGCCCTCTATTCTGTCCCACTGTACCAAGACTTTCACGCTTTCCGTCGAGCCGATTTTTTCCATTTCGTCAACGTCCATCACTGATGCCTGCTCCAGGTCGTTGTCCGCGTCCAGGTAAACCATCAGCGTCCATTCCGATTTAGGAAGGGAAGGCGATTCAAGAGGTGCTGCAGGGCCTCCAGGCGTCGGGGAGATTCCTGCCGGCGTTGGAAGAATGCCGCCAGCCCCATTGTCTTCCTCGGGCTCGGGGCAGCCCGAAAAAAGAAGCAAAACCAGCGCGGCAAGAAAAACCAGTACAATAAGTTTTAATTTCATGCCTAATTATAGTCCAATGTCATATTTATTTTTAACTTTTGGAAACAGATTTCCTCGTTCCGCAAGTTTTAAATAAAAGAAAAACCATTATGTTAGCGGCAGTTCGATGGACAAAAAAAGGAAGCTTTTGGTTATATTCGCGTTTGTTTTCATAATCGCAGTCTTGATTGTCTTTTTTGGGGGAGGACCTTCGGGCGGGTTTGATTCCTTTTTATCGAAAAGCGTTTTTCCTTCCGTGCCCGCTTTTGGTGAGATGGGTTCCTTTAATGCAATGCCCGACCTGAACTCGCTTTTCGTGTGGACAACCAATCCTTTCAGGGAAACTCCAGAGGAAGTATAATGGCGGAAAAAATCTTTAAGCTGGTAGCACTGCCTTTTCTGGCGTTATTTTTATTATTTGCTTTTGCGGTTTCCTTGGGAGGAGTGGAGTATCCTGTGAAAGAACTCGGCAATTGCGCTTCCCAGGCAGAATGCGAAACTTATTGCGACCAACCGGAAAACATAACAGTATGCATTGGTTTTGCGGAAGAAAAAGGGTTTATCGACAGCCGGCAGGCTGAAGAAGAAAAAAGGATTGCAAATTTAATCATTGAAGGAAAAACGCCCGGCGGGTGTGCAAACGAGCAGGAATGCAGGTCTTATTGCGGGGAAAGCGGGCATTTTGATGAATGCATTTCTTTTTTTGAAGAAAACGGACTATTGTCACGGGAGGAAATTGAAACAATAAAAAAATTCGGCAGTTTTGACTTCAAAGGCCCCGGAGGATGCCTGGGGAAGGAAGAATGCGAGGAATACTGCAGAGAGGAAAGTCACTTTAACGAATGCATTCAATTCATGGAAAAATATGATTTGATTTCCCCTGAAGAGATTGAAAATGTGAAAAAGATTGGAAGTTTTACCGGCCCGGGCGGCTGTGTCATGGACGAATGCGATGGCTTTTGTGAAAAGCCCGAAAATGCTGAAGCATGCATTGAGTTCGCGCATGAGCATGGAATGATTTCGGAAGAGGAATACACTATTTTAAAGAAAACGGGCGGAAAAGGTCCCGGCGGCTGCAAGGGAGAAGAAGAATGTGATGCTTATTGCGAAGAGCCAGAGCATGCGCAGGAATGCCTTGATTTTGCCTGCGAGAACGGAATAATGAGCCAGCAGGAATGCGGGCGAATCCGCAACGAACTGGAAAAAGGAAGAGGACCTTTCACTACTGGTCCGGGCGGCTGCAAAAGCGAAGAGGAGTGCGAAGCATATTGTGAGGACCCCGCCCATGCGGAGGAATGCATTGACTTTGCCTGCTCGAATGGATATATGAGCGAAGAAGAATGCGAAGAGGCAAGGGAAGGACTGAGGCAGGCAGCCGAACAGAGAGAGGCTCCCGTTGGTCCCGGGGGATGCACTACAAAAGAAGAATGTGATGCTTACTGCAGCCAGCCCGAACACTACGAGGAATGCCTTGAATACGGCGAAGAGCATGGCTTGAACGGCGGAATGCCAGAGGGCTAGCTGGCTATGAAAGCCCGTACTGCCTGTGCCGGGAAACCCTTTTTATAAACAATTAGGCAAATGGTTACGAGAAAATGGAAAATAACAGCGTGTCTGATTTGGTGGAGAAACTCCGAAGAGGCGATATTACAATCAGAGGAGCAAAAGCGGAGTTGAGGAAAAGAGGGCTGAGCGAACAGGAATCCTTGAAGTGGTGGCTTTTAACCGTTGTGGTCTGGGGCGCGTATCTCCTGTGCTGGCTGCTTCCCGTGCTGCCGGATGACCTTAAGCCCGGTTTTTTGCGTTTTTTAAGCGGAATGCCCGCAATAAGTTTCCCTCCAACAGCAATCTGTTCCTCTGCCGTTTTCCTGGCGTTTGCCACTGCCCTCTTGGTCTGGATGAATGTATTGCACCGCAGGAAGGGCGGACTGAAAGAAACAGGCGAGACGATAATTTTCTACAAGGAGGGCCCTTTCCTCATCATGAGGCATCCCGGCATATTCGGGTTTATTGCATATTTTGCCCTGCTGCCCGTAATACTCAGCGGATATGTTGGATTCACTTTCCTCACGGCAGTGGGAATCCTGGTCGCGGTCGCATTCCATTATTACATGGCGTATGCCGAGGAAAGATACAACTTAAAGAAATGGGGCGATGAATACAGGCAGTACATGAAAGAAGTGCCCAGGTTCAACTTCGTGAAAGGCATCTGGAACCTGAGAAAATAGTTCTTTACTCTTGCGGTTGGCTGCAATCGATTGAAATAAAGCAGCCCTGCTCGTCCACTTCGAGGCTTTTCGGGTCCGACCCTGTTTTAATGCATTTCATTGCTTCCTGTATGAATTCTTCGCCTGGCTCCGGGCAGTGTGAGGGCTGGCTCTCCATGATTACCCTCTTCGCCCACTCCAGTTCGCTGAGGCACTCGTACGAGGTAATGCAGCCGTCCTCGTCCCTTATTTCCTGAACGGTCATTCCCTGTGCAGTGCATGCTTCCCTTTCGTCTTCGCTCATGAAATCGGGTTTCGCGCAGTAAACCGGTTCAAGGCACTGAGGATAGAAAGCAGCGCCGGATGAAACCTTTTCAATCCTGTCCAGTTCAACGTCGTTGCTCTTTTCCATTTGAGGCACGGTTATGGAAACCGTGTAAGGCAGCCCGATTTCATTGTCCAGCGCGGCAAGGCAGTAAATTGTTTCCCCGGAAAAACCTGTTTCGCTTTTCACGTTAACGCTGAATTCCGTGCAGGGAACAGCGTGCTCTTTTGATTCCCCTTTCTTTACTATTGAAAGGCTGCCTATGAGGTCGCCTGTGTTGCTGCCGGCGTAATAGATGTCCTTGAGCAGTACAGGAATATCGGATTCCCACGCATTTGAGGAATTGAAGTTTTCCCCGTTCGCGGCGAAAACCGAATTAAGCTGTGTTATAATGGCGTAATCGGGTCTTTTCGGCTCGGCATCGTCAAAGGCAAGCGCGGATTTTCCTATTCCCCCGGAAGAGGCAAACTCGCCGTTGTCCAAATAAAGCGTGAATTTTGCCCAGTACGCCTTTTCAGGGGACTCTCCCTCGCCGTAGGAATTCAGGACGCCGGCAACCGCATTCCTGCCGGAGCACTTTATTTCCTTTTCGAGGTAGTAAACGACGTACTGGTCAATCTTTTCGTCTTCCTTGTAAAAAGGCATTCTGTAAGAGATTGCGAGAGGAAGTTCAAGCCTCTCTTCAGGAGTAGGCGTTTCCTCGGGCGAAGGACTGGGCTGGGGAGTGGGGCTCTCCGCTTCCGTGGCTCCGGCCGGAGTTTCTGTGCCCCCGTCCTGCGGCTGCGGACAACCGCTCAGCAAAACCATCGCGGCAAGAAAAACCAGTACAATAAGTTTTAATTTCATGCCTAATTATAGTCCAATGTCATATTTATTTTTAACTTTCAGGAATTTCAGGAATATGGCAGCAGGTCTGAGTTTTTTTGGAACTTTAAAAAAATAATGAAGGCACAAAAAGTGCCTTTTTATGCCTACTGTATTTCGAACTGCACGCTGACCGTTGCGCTGAATTCTATGTCTCCGGGAGTTATAGGGGTGGGAGCCATTCCCGCTGCATCCTCTGCTTCCACTGCGTACGACCTCGAATAGTAGGGCACCGAATAGACCGAGCTTTCGCTCGCGCTGTAAACCTGTCCCACGTTCACTCCGAGACCCGAGGCAATGCTCTGCGCTTTTTCGCGTGCGTTTTCTGCGGCTTCCTTCAGTGCAGCTGTCTTAAGATCTGACTGCGTCTGTTTTGTGAGCGCAAAGCTTACGCTGTCGACCCTGTTGGCTCCCGCACTGACCGCTGCATCAACCACGCTGCCTACGCTGTCCAAGTCTCTCACAGTTACCCTGATCGTGTTCGAGGTCTTGTATCCTATTGACTCGGATTTGCGCAGTTCGTCGTTCCATTCCCATTCCTCTCTCAGATTGTAAGAGCTTGTTTCAATGTCGTCCGAAGGGATTCCCAGTGATTCAAGTGCAGCCATTACCTCGTTTGCCAGCACAGCGTTGTCGCTTTGGCTCTTGCTCGCGCTTTTGTCAAGGGTTTCAATGCTTAGGGAAATATACGCAATCTCGGGACCAGCGGTCTTTGTCACGGTTCCCGAAACGGAAATCAAGCGAATGCTGTCTCCCGATTCATCCTCGGCCAGCATGAGAATTCCTTCATCATAGCCTGCCAGAGATGCCTCGCTGACATAACTGGGTGATTTTTCAAGATAGGCGGGCAGTTCCACTAACCCTTCTTGGCCGGAATCCTGCGGTCCTGCCAGGAAAAAAACAAAGCCGGACGCGATGATTATTGCGGCTGCAATGATTGAAACTGGCAGAATCAAACTATTTTTGTCCATTGTTTTTTCACCTCCCAGGAATAAAAGGACGCATATTTCTTAATAACTCTTCGCTTTTGTTAGGGAAAGACCTGTTAAAACCCAGGCATTGCCCGGAATGCATTTAAATAATATACAGCACATATCCATAGGCGATGACGAAGTAAAAGGATTAAAAAGCCTGTTCGACTGGGCAATAGGCAAATAAGGAATATGATTCATTTTGAAGCATAAACGATACATATTTAAATCATTTAAGCCGCTATACTTACGGGTGGTTTTATGAACGTTATTTTGAGAGGCAGAACCAAGGAAATTGTTGAAGGCATGGTTGAGGAAGGCTATGCCAATTCCCAATC
>Ga0180432_10000496_pt1 | contig 64302 bp, 49 predicted proteins | sample SS_ome_10_FD_132414 | JGI IMG/M metagenome (GOLD analysis project Ga0180432, IMG submission 132414) | Hypersaline lake sediment archaeal communities from the Salton Sea, California, USA - SS_1_MS_2 metaG | ecosystem: Environmental > Aquatic > Non-marine Saline and Alkaline > Hypersaline >... | reverse complement strand
GAACAAAAGGAGGACGTTGAGGGTGTGGATGATCAGACTGGTGATGTGGTGAAACCCGGCTTCAAGCCCGTAGAGCTCACAATCCAGCATGTGCGAAAGCCAGGTGAGGGGGTGCCAGTAAATGTCCTCCTTGTCTTTAAAGGTAAAGGCCCAGCCCAGGCTTTTGGGGCTGAAACCGTTTTGCACGTAACGGTTATCGGTCACATAGAGGTCGTCGTCAAAACTGACGAATTGGTGCTGCCCTGTGGGCCAATAGACGGCAATGGGGATCAGCAAAAGGACCACATAGACCACTATATTCTTTTGGATCTTTAAGCGTCCCATTTTAACAAGGACTTCTCACAAGTGTTGCGGGTAAAAGAACCCTGGCATACGCAGAAAAAAAGGCCGCGGGAAACCCCTTGCATGGAACGGCCCAGGGATTCAAAGCGAGGCCCCGGTTCCAAGCCGTTTTTCGATCTCCCTCAGTTTGACATATCGGACAAACATGGCGTAGGCCGAGGTGACCGCGATGACAAGGCCTGGGGGTCCGTCCAAAAAGCCGCGCCTAAGCAGATAGACCTCCATGAATTTGAAAAAAGGCCGCACCAGGAGCAGGGAGAGGTGGTAGCGTTTGCCTTTGGCATACATGTCCTGGGCCAGGAGGCTGGAAAAGCTGTTCACCGTGCGGAGCTGACCGGAGATGACACCCCCGTAAGGGTAGTGTAAGAGATCGTTTTTGAGCCCCCCGATCCTCCCGTCTATTTGAACCCGTTCATGGACCCGTCCCCCGGTCCAACGCCCTCGAGACCGCTTGAAAAGCCTCAATTGGCGGTCCGGATAGAAACCGCCATGGTTTATCCACCTGCCCTGGTAGTAGGACCTGCGGGGGATGCGATAGCCTTCCTTGGCGTCACGGCCGCTGATTTCCTCTTGAATTTCTTCCCGCAAGGCCGGGGTCACGGCCTCATCCGCATCCACGCTCAAGACCCAGTCTCCATGGGCCTTTGACAAGGCGAAGTTCTTTTGATCCACATACCCGGTCCATGCCCTCTGGTAGATTAAATCCGTGTATCGCCTTGCGATCTCCAGGGTTTTGTCCCGGCTCATGGCATCCACCAGGATCACCTCATCCGCCCACAGGGTGCTTTCAAGGCATCGTCCGATGTTTTGTTCTTCATTAAGGCATATAATGCATACGGAAAGGGACATTGGCACCGTCCGGGACGTTAATTCCACGCAAGGGTCAGGCCGGATGATCCAGGCCAGAGCGTGGCCGATTTTGCCGGGATTATAAGGGAGCGGGTATAGGGGGTCAACCCAATTGTTTTGGCACTCCAAGATGTTATGGTGGTTTTTCCTTGACCCCTGTGAGGCCTTTACCCTAACGTGTTTCCAAGCACTTTCGCCCGGAACTGATTTATGCATGGGCACAAACCTAGAATGTCAGGCGTGGAAGGTCAAGCGGGGTGCCGTGGATGAAGCGATACATCCGGCTGGTAAGAAACCTGTCCAACTGGTGGTTGCATTTTGGTTCGAAATGGGGTCTAACCAAGGCAGACCCTCTTATTTTCAGGACCCGCAACAACGTCGTGGTCCAGGTTCCGAAAAGGCTCCATCATGAGTTCAAAGAGATCTTCCTGGAGGAGTGCTATATAAGGGGATTAGGCGTGCCTGTTTCGGAAAATCCCGTGGTGCTGGATGTTGGAGCAAATGCAGGGTTTTTTTCTCTTTTTGCGGTTTCACGGTTCCCGGGGGCGAGGGTCTGCTCCTACGAACCCATTCCCGCCAATTTCAGGCAACTGGAGCGAAACAAAGACCTCAACCGAGGGATCGGCCTCAGGATTTATCCCAAGGCCCTTTACGGGTATTCAGGAGAAATGGCCTTGAGCTTTGATCCCGGCGACAGTTTTACCACCTCGGCCACGGTATTTGAACACGCCATCAAAGAAAACCAATCCATCAGGGTCCCTTGCGTAAGCCTGAGCCAAGCCCTGGAGGAAAACGATCTGGAGCACTGCGATCTCTTGAAAATGGATTGCGAGGGATCTGAATATTCCATTTTGTACAACGCTCCCTCCCATGCCTTCCCCCGGATCCGGCAGATCACCATGGAGGTCCATCAGGGAACAGGGCCAAAGGAGAATATGGGAGCCCTCATGGATTTCTTGAAGGGCCAGGGTTTCAAGTGCCGTCGATCAGGACATATGCTATGGGCATGGCAAGGGGGCCGTGTTTTTCACTAACCAAGAGCGCACAAGGAGGATATGATGAAAGACCTTATGACCGTTTTTAAGACAGAAGATCATGGGACCAGGCTCCTTTGCGTGGGTCTTTTACTGGCCTTCATCCTTGGGTGCGCGTGTGCGGGCGTGGTCCCCAGCGACGTCGACACCCGGAATATGGATACCTTTATTGATAATAACTGGCGTGATTTCAAGGCCTTTTATTCAGGGGCGGCGGATAAGCCCGGCGCCATCACTTTCGACCTGAAAGGGGACGGGACCTTCCTTACCGGGGAGGGATGGCATCCTGTGGATTCCAGGGCCCAACTCAACGAGATGGTGAACAGAATGGTCCAACTGTACCGAAAGGCACCGGGTCCCCAACTTTATGTCATTCATGATGCAGGGGGTCGCAAAATCGGGTATTTTTTCTCAGCCGTGAGTTATCCCACCATCAGGAGGGAGGGTGACAATTACAGCCTGGATCCCTTGACTGAACTGGATGTGCGGGAACAAATCAACCCCATGCATGAATCCAACTGGCGCCACAGATCCCATCGCAGGTAAAAGTAACCATGACACCCCGGCCGCCCACCATGCAGGATATGGGCGAATTTGAGTTCATCCGGTCCATACAGGACCATTGCCTCTTTTCCGAGACCGGTTTTGCCAAGGGGATCGGGGATGACTGTGCGGTGATGGGCCCTTACGGGGAAAACCTCCTCTTGTTGACCACGGATCTGCTTGTGGAGGGGATTCATTTTATTCTGGGAAAAATCCCCCCGCAAGATCTGGGACAAAAGGCCGTGGCCGTGAACCTGAGCGACATTGCAGCCATGGGGGGAAGGCCTTTGCACCTTTTCGTGTCCGTGGCCTTTCCCGCGTCCATGGAAGTGGAAACCGCCCATTCTCTTTATGGGGGCATTAAGGCCATGTGCGAAAGATACAAAGTCAACATCCTGGGTGGGGACACCTCTGCATCGCCTCACGGGCTTTTTGTCAATATTGCCGTCCTGGGAGAGGCCCCTGAAAAGGAGGTGTTGTACAGGTCCGGGGCCGGCGCCGGGGACGATATCTATGTCACCGGGACCCTTGGAGACTCGGCTGCCGGGTTAAGGCTGATCAAGGGGGATTGCTCCGCGCCGGAACCCCTGGCATCCAATCTCAAAAACAGGCACAACAAGCCCTTGCCTTTTCTTGAAGCAGGTCGCAAGGTGGCCGCATCCCGACTGGCGTCGGCCATGATTGACCTGAGTGACGGGCTGGCTTCGGATCTGGGGCATATTTGCGAGGCAAGCCATGTGGGCGCCAGAGTTTTTCGCGGGAATCTGCCCCTTTCCTTTGAGCTAAAAGCCCTGGCGGAAATGAACGGATTTGATCCCCGTGATCTGGCGGTGTCCGGCGGGGAAGACTATGGTTTGCTCATCACGGTCCCCCGGAAGAACAGGGCGGCCTTTGAGCGGCTTTTTGCCGCGGGAGATCCCTGCCCTGTCTATCGAGTGGGTGAGATAAAAGGCGAAAAAGGCCTGACCATGCGGGGGGGCGAGGGACGGGAGGAAGAACTCCATCTTTCCGGCTTTGACCACTTTTTGGCCCCATCCCCTTCTTCATCCTAAAGGCGTCCTATGAAGGCCTCTATGTGTTGATCCGTGATTACCTTGAGGGTTTCAGCCCCTTTTGGGTCCATTTGTTTGATCCCCGCCGACAGACGCAGGAAGTCCAGAAAAAGGGGCTCCCCTTTCAAGAGGTGGGTGTGCCGGGCGTGGAGCCCGGGGTTCCCCCAGCTTTGGAGGCAAGAGTTAAGGTTCCCTGAAAAGGCTTCGAAGCGAAGGCGAAACGCCTCGGTTTTAAGGCGTTCTACGGGTCCGGAGGTGACCATCCGGGTGAGAAGGTAGGCGTTGGCCCGGGCATTCAAAGGGGTGGAAAAAATGGGGTAGGTCTGAAAAAAGGCCTCCCTTGAAAGGGGCCTGCCGCCCTCATGGTCGTATACCCCATGGAGGACCTCCGCCCCCCAGCCCATGAGCTTGAAGAGGGGGTTGAAGCCTCTGCTGGAATAGGAGAAGGAGTCAAGCCCCCGGGTCAAAGAAATCCAGAATTTCCTCTCCGAGATGCTTAGGCTGGAAAAGACCTTCGCCTCCGGGCAGGATTCCCTCCGGCACTTCTCCCCATAATCCACCCGATAGCGGAGATCAACCCCGCTGTTTTGGGCCGGATGAAGGAGGCATCCCACCAGCCTGCAGGCCTGGTCCAGGTATCCCAGGGCCCAGCAGCTGAACCCGGTAATGGGAGAGATCCCCTTAACCGTACCGAAAGCACGGGTGTTCTCCCGGAGCATCCTCTTGACCATGTTCTCATGCTGGATGTGCTCGTAGGAAGGCGGCCTGATAGGGGGACAACAGGCAAAACAGCTCTTTTGGCGGTCTGGAAAGCACAGTGAAGGGTCCTCTTGGACCGGGGTATCGGCAGACTCAACGGTCCTCACTTGGGACCTCCTCCTGAATCCCGAATGGTCAGGTTGCGCCGCTGCCGCGCAAGTTCCCTTTTATCGGTCACCTCATCTGATTCATCCACGATTTCCCGGCCCAGGATCTCTTCCAGGATGTCTTCCAGGGCAATGAGCCCCGCAAGGCCGCCATACTCGTCAAGGACCACGAAAAGGTGTTGCCTGAGCTCCAGGAATTCCATTAAGACCTTGTGCAGGTGGGCTGTTTCCACCACAAAATGAACCGGCCTCATGAATTCGGTCAGGGGTGTGTCCTTTTCCCCCTTTGAAAGGGCAATAAAGATCTCTTTGGTCAGAACAATACCTACCACGTCTTCAATATCCTTATCATAGACCGGAAATCGGCTGTGCTCCCATTTGGTGGCCACCTGACTCGCTTCTTCCAGGGTCAGGTGCTCACTGAGGGAAAAAACCACGGTTCGGGGGGTCATGACGTCTTTTACAATCTTGTGTTGAAGGGTGAGGATGTTTTCGATGGCCTGCTCCTGGTAAAGTCTGATTCCTCCGGTGCGATGGCTTAATTGGGCCATGATCCGGAGTTCTTCGGCCGTTACGGTCTCTCGGACCCTGTGCCGGGCAATGAGGGCCGTCAACAGGCCACTTAACCAGATGGCGGGGGTCATGAACCAGACCAGACCCCTCAAGGGATAGACGATAAGGGTACCCAGGGACTTGGCGTATACCACGCCGGCTGTTTTGGGGATGATTTCTGAGAAGACCAGAATGGCCAGGGTAAAAAGGGCGGAAAAATATCCGAGCCATTGGTCCCCGAAAAGATGGGACGCCGCCGCCCCCGCAAAGGCCGCTCCGGCGGTGTGGGCAATGGTATTCAGGGAGAGGATTGCGGCGATAGGCCTGTCCACATGGGCCCTCATATCTTTAAAAAGGGCCCATTTCTTTTCTCCACCCTGGACCCGGGCTTCAATATGCCTGAGAGGTACGGAGTAAAGGACCGCTTCAAAAAGGGAGCAGCCGGCGGATATGATGATGGCGAAAGTGACTGATAGTATTAATTCAACCATGGCGTTATGACCCTCATGGGCGTTTACGGAGTCTGTTCGCTTTCAGGGGGCCTGAAAGCTTTTTCCTCCTGAGGCCGATTGATATTATAAAAGGACCTGAGGTCCGGATCAAAGAGACGGATTTCCGCCTCATCCACATAGCGTGCGGATACCTCGTGGAAGAAGCTGATGACCTGGTATCTCCGGGAACGGATCAAATGCTTAATGGCGGGGAGACACCCTTTGGTGTAAAGGGCGTGGAGGGCCTCCAGCTTCCATCCGATTCTGGGAACCACCAGGTCAAAACCGGGCCGGCATTCCACCATGTGGCAAATCAAAGCCGGATTCAGAAAAGGCATGTCACAGGCCACAAGGAAGGCCGCCTCATGGCGAAGGGAGGAAAGGGCTGTATAGATGCCGCCTATGGGTCCCAGGTCCTTAATCAGGTCTTCACGCATGGCGAGGTTCAGGTAGGCATACAGGTCAGGGGTATTGGTAATGAGGACCGTTTCTTCGAAAATAGACGTCAAGACCCTGGTGACCCGTTCAATCAGAGGTACTCCGCCTATTTTCACCAAGGCCTTGTTTTTCCCAAAGCGGCGGCTTTTGCCTCCCACCAGGACTACGCCGGAAACATCCCTCAACAGTGCCCCGTTTTTGTGATGAGACATCTTTGAATTAACGGACATGGCGCTGTGATGGACGGGCTTTTTCCCTCGGCTTGGTCTTGGGCGTGGTGCCCGCCGGGGCGGCAGAATCCATCTCCTTAGCGGGTAAGGGGGCCAAAGGTCTTAAAGACATCATGGGGCGGCCTGGTTTGAGAGAACACTTGTTGCCAAAGAATGTCGGGATAAGGCTTCTATTGGATATAGCCTTTTTTCCGGCAAATTACCATAGCTTCTTTATAAAATCCGCCTTACAAGGGAGGCCCAAGGGGCCTTCCCACCCCGGCGCGGGGTTTGTTGTTTCCGGGTGAACCGGGGCAGGCCTCAGATCCGCCCTTTGGATTTGAAGCCGGGCCTTCAAGGATCGTTGACATGCCGGGGTAAACCCCGTAGTTGTATAAATGGCGCTTAGCAATTGGGTGTTTTGCTTTCTATAGCTTAAAATGCCGCTATCTTTCTAAATCTGGAATTCCCAAATGGTGAGATCCGGGATTTTCATCTAAAAAGGCATAAGCATTTGTTTTGAATGTATTTATATCTCAAGGAAGTCAATGCCTTTGCAACAACGGGGTAAACTGTTATGGTGAGAGAAGCCTTATAAGTGCCGAGATGATTATGAAACCGCAACTTAGAAGAGATCTGGACCTCTTTCCCCTGCGCCACGAGGGAAAACCATTCATCCTGGTCCGTGACCACCTGGGACTGATTGAAGAAGGGAGGGCCGTGCCTATCGAACTCTACGAGCTGATGAGCCTGATGGATGGAACAAGGGATCTCAGGGATATCCAGATGGTTCTGATGCGACAAAAAGGGGGCACTCTGGTGGGCGTGGAAGAGATCGAACAGCTGGTGGCTTATCTGGACGAGCTTTACCTCTTAGAAAGCCAGAGGTACGAGGCGGCCAAGGAGGACATGGCGGCCCGATTCGCCGGTGAAAGGGTGCGGGCCTGTTCTCACTGCGGACAGGCCTATCCCAATGAAGAACAAGCGCTCAGGAACAGGCTGGATGAGATCCTGGCCATGGCCCCGGCAACTCCCGGTCCAGGGAGTGACGTGGTGGGAATCATCGCCCCCCATATCGACCTCAATGTGGGCGCCCGGGTGTATGGCAGCGCCTATGGGTGGCTAAGGGGTGTCCGGCCCTCCAGGGTGGTGGTCCTGGGGATAGGGCATCAGATGAGAGAGGGCCTTTTTTGTTTGACAGAAAAGGATTTCTGCACCCCGCTGGGCACCCTTAGGACTGACCGCCCGGGGGTTCAAAGCCTCCTGAAAAGGGGGACGGGTATCATCACCAAAAATGATTTTGACCACAAAGGCGAGCATTCCATAGAGTTCCAGACCCTCTTTATACAGCACCTCCTGCCCCGGGACTCTTTTGAGATAATCCCCATCCTTTGTGGCAATTTGAAGGCCGGCCTTGCCTCCTACACGCGGGAGGATTACCTACAGAAAGCGGGTCCCTTCATAAAGGCCCTAACCGACCTCGTCGTCCGTGGTGGAGCGCCCGCCCTGGTGGTGGCGGGGGTGGATTTTTCCCATGTGGGACCTAAATTCGGGCATCCCATGACAGCCAGGGCCATGGAGCCTGATACGCGGAGGCATGACCAAAATCTCCTGAAAGCCCTTTCAGAGGCCGATGTCCATGCCATCTGGGCGGAATCCAGACGGGTGGAAGATCAGTTCAACGTGTGCGGTTTTTCAGCCATGGCCTGTCTTTTGGAGGTGCTGGGCGGAGCCAAAGGCCGGGTCCTTGACTATGAACTGTGGCACGAAGAGGCGACCCAATCCGCGGTCAGTTTTGCGGCGGCCGTGTATATGGCCCCTTCCAACGGATAACGCAAGACCCATGCCGCCATGGGTCAAACCGCTTGCCTTTGGCCGGGGTTGTTTTTAAAATAATTAGGCATGTGACCACCAACCCGGTGACCGCCATCCGTCATCGGGCGGAGATTAAACGAAGGGTGTTGTGTATTTTTGATGACGGAGGAGGGATGAATCATGAAACCTGATCTTTCTCAGTTTGTTTCCAGAAACAGAAAGCCCGCCCCGGAACCACAGGCCAGTTTTGATCAACTGGAGGCCACGGAACTTTACTGTCCCAAGTGCGGCCGGGCGGTGCCCGTGAGAAAGTTTCTCCTTCTCATTTTACCGGAGGGGGATAAATATGAATATCGCTGCCGGTTCTGCGGCACCAAGGTGGGAGACAAGACGGATCGCTCCGGCCAGTATTACGGTGTTCTCAGGGGCTGAGGAGGGCTCCACCGGCGGACTGATAAGCGGGATGGTTGACTCGCGAAAGAGTTGGTGCTAGGAAGACCCAAATTCCAGTTATGGAAAGGGATGAATCATGAAAACATGTGTCTATCGCCTAGGGGGGGCTTTGCTTTTGGGCCTTCTTTTTTTAGGCCTCCAGGCCCCGGCCCTGTCATCAGAGGGACCCAAAAAGGTGGCGGTCCTTCCCTTTGCCATGCATGCGGAGAGAGATCTCACTTTTTTGAGAGAGGGCCTCCTGGACATGCTCGCCTCCCGACTCTACTGGAAAGACAAAGTCTCCGTCATTTCAAAGGGTGTGGTCAAGCAGGCCATGGGAGACCACAAAGGCCCTATTGACATGGGTTATGCCTTGGGGGTGGGGAGAGAACTGGATGCCGATTACGTGCTTTTCGGAAGCCTCACCGTTTTTGGTGACAGTGTGAGCGTGGACGCCACCATGGCCAATGTCAAGGAAAAGGAACCGCCTGTAACCGCCTTTGTCCAGACAAAGGGCATGGAGTCGGTCATCCCGGAGATCAATAAATTCGCCCAAAAGGTGAACGCCAAGATCTTTGGCAGGGGCTATGAAGATGCCGAGTTCGCCTATGTCCCCAAGGACCGAGGCCCGGTGAAGGGCATGGAGCGGGTCTCCCCCTTAAACCCCCAATTCAGACGCTATCACCAGGTGGATGTGGAAGGCCTTTCCTACTGGAAGAGCAAACGTTTTAAGGCAGAGATCACGGGTATGGATCTTGGAGATGTGGACGGGGACGGCAGGAATGAATTGGTCCTCCTGGAAGGGATGAATGTGGTTGTGTACCGGTTTCGGGATGGGGTCCTCGATCGGATGGCGGGATATGAGTCATCGGACCACACCCGCTTTCTGGCCGTGGATGTGGCTGACATGAACGGCAACGGCCGGGCCGAGATCTTCGCCTCCAAAGTAACCGAGACCTCTGTCACCTCCGTGGTTTTGGAATTGGAAGGGAACCGGCTCAAGCCGGTGGTCAAAAATTTCCCCTGGTTTTTCAGGGTCATGTCCTGGCCGGGCCGGGGGAAGATCCTTGTGGGCCAGCAAAAGATGCCCGGATCCACCGGCGGATCAGCAGGTCTTATCAGCAGTTATTTTGATCAGGAGATCTATGCCCTGACCTGGGACGGCAAGACCTATGTGAAGGCTGAAGAGGCGCCCCTCATCAGCATGCGTTCTCTCTATGTATATAATTTTGCCATAGGGGATCTCAGCGGAGACGGGGCCCCCGAGATCGTGAGGATCGATCAGAATAACAAGCTCCGCATTCTGGACATGCAAGGGGAAGAGCTTTTCCGGACCACTGAACACTACGGCGGCACCATCAACTATCTGGTGACCAATCCGGATGTCGCGAATACACGGCACGGCAGCCTCAAAAGGACCCAGCTCTATATCCCGGCCCGGATTCTCATCGCTGATCTGGACCATAACGGCAAGAATGAGATCATCGTTAATCAGAATCACTCCATGACCTATGGACTGGCGGAACGCTTCAGGGCCTTCAGCAACGGCAAGATGGTATCCCTTACCTGGACCGGGGTTTCCCTGGACCCCAACTGGGAATCCCGGAAACTCTCAGGGTGCCTCTCCGATTATAACATCAAGGACTTGGATCACAATGGCAAACCGGATCTGGTGGTCGCCCTCCTTCAAAAACGGGGCACCTCTTTTTTCCGGGAGGCGAGGAGCATGGTGGTGAGCTATCACCTTTCCGAGCCTGAAAACAAATAGTGCCGTCCATATTTCAATTACGGGCACAAGCGCGTTTCCAATCCAATTATGGATGGAAACCAAATAATTCTTGACATTTGTCTGAGGAGATGATAAAAATCACCAAATTTTTTTTAAAAATTTTTTCAAGCAATATCAAGGCCTTGTGGGGTGCACCCTTTCCCGGCCCACATAAAAGGGAAAGGGGGTGTTTTGTCTTAGGACGGAATCAAGGCCTTGGGCAGGAAAGGGGGTGATGAAAGGGACTGAAAAGTGATGTGTGTTAGGATTTTTGTGGGAGGAAAGAAAACATTCCAGGAATCACATTTTTAGGAGGAAAGAGTAATGAAGAAATTCTTATTGGCGCTCATGGTTGTCGCCATCAGCGTCGTCCTGGCCGGTCCGGCCATGGCCGATCTGAAGCTGACAACCAAGGGTCGCATGGACGTCACGGGTATGCTGGTCTATAAGAACATTATTGACCGGGCCGCCAATGCCGGCAACGATTCCACCAACGCCTGGTACCAGCAAGAACTGGTGATTGATCCGACCCTCCATATCAATGACAAGGTCAGGATCCACAGCCGGATCACCATCATGGAGAGGAACTGGACGGGCGGTTCCGGCGACGGGGACAATTTCCCCACCTTTGCCGGTAACGGGGTAGTCAACCCTCTGATCGGTACCATCACGTACACCAACTATCCCACCTCCAACGCCCAGTGGGATACCAACTACCGGGGCCAGCACAACTGGTGGGTGGAAAGACTTTACATGTCCTTTCCCCTGATGGGCGGCCATCTGTATACAGGCCGCATGTCCGGTGGCGCCTGGGCCTACACCTTCCAAGACAGCGACGCCAACCGCGACAGGATCAAGTATGTGCGCAAGTTCGGAAAGGTCCTGGGTGTGGGTCTGGTCGAGAAACTGGGCGAGGATGACGGTGGCCTCCTGGCGACAAACGGCACCCTCCTGACCCAGGCCCCTGCAGCCGGGGACACCTTTGACAAGAGCTACAGCGACACCAACGCCTATGCCTTTGGTTTGGTGATACCCTTCTCCAAGAACATCGTGTGGAAGCCCCTGATTTACTACATCCAGTTCCAGGGGCTTAACGGCTATGACGCCCTCCTGTTGAACGGCTTTGGGATCAAGTTTGCCCAGTCCTTCTCCTTTGATATCGAGTTCAACTGGAGATGGGGCACCTGGGATAACTTCTTTGCCGGGGCTGCGTCCCCGGACCTGGAGCGGTCTCAGCTCTCCGCCTGGGCCGAAGTGGCCTGGAGAGGCGGGCCCTTTGAGGCCGGACTTGGCGGTTTCTGGATCCAGGGTGAAGGCGATGCCAACACCACGGGTACCAACAAGCGGCAAGCTATCTGGGGCCTCGGCGGCGAATTTCAGCCCTACCTCCTGTTCCTGAGCGAGGACTGCGGTCTGTTGTGGAACACGACCGGTGTGGCCAACGGGTCCGCTCAGGCCAACGGTAGTGGTTACCAGTCCATTTACCTGCGCGGTTCCTACAAGCTCTCAGACAGTATGAAGCTGAGCGGTATTTTCGGGATGATGATGGCCGATAAGATGCTCGCCGGCACGCACTGGAACGGGGGCACGGCCAGCGATGATCTGGGTACCGAAATCGACCTGACCTTCCAGTGGAAGCTCATGGACAACCTCACCTACGTCGTGGACGGTGGTTACCTGTTTGCGGGCAACTACTTTGACGATGCATTTGGTGCGGCCAACTTTGATCCCAGCAATGACGTGTTTGGTTTCCGCCACATGCTGGTTATTGAGTGGTAGCAGCCTTTGCGTTGCTGAGTATGCAAGACCTCGAGGGGCTTTGGCCCCTCGGGGTCTTTTACGTTATGAAAGCAACCTTCGGGCTTTTTTGACCCTTTATTATTCTGGCCCATGGTAAAGTCCCAAGATCCCATCCAGACCCCTCAAAAGACCTGGATCATCCTGTCCTGTTTTTTCCTCTCAGGCGCCTCGGGCCTCATTTATCAGGTCTTGTGGATCCGGATGATCGACAAGGTCATTGGAAGCGCCCCCTTTGCCGTGGCCACGGTTCTCACCGTTTTCATGGCGGGGCTGGCTTTGGGAAGTTACTTGGCCGGCAAGGCCGTGGACCGGGCAAAAAACCGGGGGGGCCTTTTATCCCTTTATGGAAAACTGGAAATAGGCATAGGAATTTACGGGCTTTTGCTTCCCCTGTTGATCGTCATGGTCAAGCCCGCCTATTCCCTGGCCTATAATCACCTCTTCCAGTCCTTTTGGATTTACGGCCTGTTTGCCTTTTTCGGGTGTGCCTGCCTCCTCATCCTCCCCGCCGCTTTCATGGGGGCCAGCCTCCCCATCCTGTGCCGCTTTTACGTGACCGGACTGGGTCATATGGGAACACGCACAGGGCGCCTTTACGCGATCAACACGGCCGGGGCGGCCGTGGGGGCCGGTCTCACAGGATTTTTGCTCGTACCCGGTCTGGGGGTATGGGGCAGCCTCGGGGTGGCTGCGGCGGTCAACCTCTCCGTAGGGCTTCTGTGTGCATTTTGGGGGAGGAGAATAACCGCACCCCTGGTCCGGGAGAAGCAAAAACCCGGACCTGTGTCTGAAGAGAGGTATGATTTCCGGATCACCTGGGCCTTGGGGATATTTGCCGTATCCGGTTTCTGCGCCATGGCCTATGAGGTGATTTGGACCCGGCTCCTGGGCTTGATCATCGGGCCCACCACCTATTCCTTCACCCTTGTGGTGGCTACCTTTATCGTCGGCCTGGCCCTGGGGAGCCTCATTTTCGGCTGGCTCGGGGACAGGGCAAGGTCTGCTTTCGGCATTTTGGCCTTAACCCAACTGGGTGCGGCCGTCCTGGCCCTTGGCGTGAGCCAGTTTCTTGGAAACAGTCAGTTCTTTTTCGCCAAATTGATCTATGTGTTTCAAGATGATTTTGCCGGGCGGGTGCTCATCGAATCCATGATGGTGTTCCTCGTCCTCCTGGGGCCCAGCCTCCTCCTGGGGGCCACCTTTCCCCTGGTCAACAAGCTCTATGCCCGCAACCTGACCCATATGGGTCAATCCATCGGCACGGCATATGCCTTGAATACCATCGGTGCCATCCTGGGTTCCTTCGCCGCCGGGTTCTTGTTCATCCCCTTTCTCGGCAAAGAGAACAGTCTGAGGCTGGTCACAGGCCTTCAATTCGGTTTCTCCCTGGCCGCCTTGGGGCTCATGGCGGTGAGGGCGAAGAAAAAAACTTCCCTGTGGCTGACCTTTTCCGGTCTCTTGGTCATAGGGGCTCTGCTCTTCACCACCCTTCCGGACTGGAAGAGGCAACTCCTCTCCTATGGCCGGTATCGTAACTTCAAAGACATGGAAGGGGATTTCGCCAGGACCTCCTGGCTGGAGGCCCTGTGGCAGGGCCCTCAGATCCTCCTCCGATATGAAAGGGGAAGGGAGGTCGTTTTTTACGGGGACGGGATTGCAGGCTTTACCACGGTGGAAAGGCTTACCGACAGTCTGGGCACAAAGAGGTACACCCTGCTTAACAGTGGCAAGCCCGACGCCTCATCCCACGGGGACAGATCCACCCAAACCCTTCTGGCCCATGTTCCCCTCCTCTTTCATCCAGATCCGCAACAGGTGATGGTCCTGGGCCTGGCCAGCGGTATGACCGCGGGAGAAGTCCTCCACTATCCTGTATCGCGTATGGACGTCCTGGAGATCAACGAAGAGGTGGTCAAGGCCTGTCGTTTTTTTGCTCCCTGGAACAACAACTGTTTGAATGACCCCCGATCCCGCATTATTGTACAGGACGGCCGGAATCATCTGAGCCTCACCAACGAGACCTACGACGTCATTATCTCCGAGCCCTCCAATCCCTGGATGGCGGGCCTTGCCAACCTCTATACCCTGGATTTTCTCAGGACCGTAAAAAAGCGGCTCAGGGATAAAGGCATTTTTGTGCAGTGGATTCATTCCTACGAGATGGATTGGTCCACCTTCGCCCTGGCCGGGAGGACCTTTGCCGAGGTATTTCCCGAAGGACTCCTCATGGGCACACTCACAGGCGTGGGAGACTATCTCCTGGTGGGGTTTAAGGGAGGCTCCGGCCTGGATTTGAACACGGCCCTTCGGAACTTCAGGTATGCAAAGCGGTCCGAAAATATGACCCTCCCAGATCCAAGACTCCTCTTTTATCTGGTGGTCACGGAGGACCTCAAGGCCCTTTTCGGCCCGGGTCCCCTGCACACGGATAACCGGCCGCGCCTTGAATTTGCGGCCCCCAAACAGCTCTACAAGGTCGATCCCTCCATTGAAGAACACATGAGCGAGAGCAAGCACCTGTCTCCGGAGATCCGTGAAATTGTTGAACAGGCAAAGGGGACGGATATGCTCCTCCGAATGCTTGAATTCGCCTCATCCGTATATTCTCCCCTTTTCGCCCTTTTCGAGCCGGCCCGGATGGACCCTGCCCAGGAAGACAAATACCTCCGCATCCTGCGGGGATTCTGCGCCCGGGCCCAGGTGACCGACTATGATATGTTTCCGGATAAAAAGTCCAGGGAGGTCTGTGCGGCTGTACAGGTCGCCCAAATCCGGAGGCATCTGGCCGTCGATCCAGAGGACGGACCGGCTTACTACAGCCTGGGCCTGGGCCTGAAAGAGATGGGTAGGGTAAAGGAGGCCATCCAGGCCTTTAAAGAGACCGTTGCCATCAATCCCCTCCACGCAAAGGCCTACAATAATCTCGGTGTGGCCTACAGGGAAGCAGGCGAGATCAAGAAGGCCAGAGAGGCCTTTCTTAAGGTCCTTGCCGCGAACCCATTCCATGCCAAGGCCTATTTCAACCTGGCGCAGATCGCCATGGCCCAGGGAGACAGGGGCCGGGCCGTAGCCTACCTCAAGGAGGGGCTCCTTCATGAAGACAACCCCAAGGCCAGGGAACTTTTGGAGATTTTGATCGAGAAGCGATAAATGGGGCTTTTAGTGACGGTGCCGGGGCTAATGAGGGCCTAGAAAACCCACCATCAAAATTTTCGCTAGAGTACAATAGCTTTTGGGCAATCCCTGGTGGATCAGGGGGTCTTGGAATCACTTGACAAAAGGCAGGGTTGTGGTAAATTTTTAGCCGTTTCTTCTCAACCGTCCGGATGAAGAAATCCATGGAGGCAGCTTATGAAGGTTTTGGTTAGCGATCCCCTCTCCGAGGTGGGCATTAACATATTCCAGGAGACCCCGGGAATAGATGTGGATGTCAATGTGGGCCTGACTCCCGAGGAACTTAAGGGGATTATCGGTCAATATGACGGTCTTGCCATCCGCAGTGCGACCAGGGTCACGGCGGAGATCTTAGAGGCGGCGGAAAAACTGAAAGTAATCGGCCGGGCCGGGATCGGTCTTGACAACGTGGACATCCGCAGTGCAAGCAAGCGGGGGATCGTGGTGATGAACACCCCGGAAGGGAACGTGATCACCACGGCCGAACACACCCTGGCCATGATGATGGCCCTTTCCCGGAATATCCCCCAGGCCACGGCCTCCCTCAAGGAGGGAAAATGGGAAAAGAAGAAACTAAAAGGCCGGGAGCTTTTCAACAAGACCCTGGGACTCATCGGGGTCGGTCACATCGGCCGTATTGTGGCTGACCGGGCCAGGGGCATGAAAATGAAGGTGATCGTCTATGACCCCTACATCAAGCCGGAGGCCATAGAGAAGCTGGATTTGGAGCCGGTTTCCTTTGAGGAACTGTTACAAAGAGCGGATTACATTACCATCCATACACCCAAGACCGATGAAACCGCAAGCATGATCAACAAGAAGACCATTGGGAAAATGAAAAAGGGCGCCATGCTGATCAATTGCGCCCGGGGTGGGATTGTCAATGAAGACGACCTTTACGAGGCCCTGGAGTCGGGGCATCTGGCCGGTGCGGCCCTGGATGTGTTCCTCACAGAACCCCCGGGAAAAAACAGGCTTATGAGCCTGGATAATTTCGTCTGTACGCCCCATCTGGGTGCCTCCACCGAAGAGGCCCAGGACAATGTGGCCAAGGATGTGGCGGAACAGATGGTGGCCTATCTGCTTCATGGAACCGTCAAGAATGCCGTTAATGTTCCCAGTATCAGCGGTGAATTGATGAGTACCCTCAGGCCCTTCGTTGTCTTGGCTGAAAGAATGGGATCTTTTCAGGCCCAGCTCGCGGACAGTGCCATCTTGGAGGCCAGGATTGAATGCTCCGGGGCGGTCGCTGAATATGACTTGGCGCCCATCAGCACGGGAATGCTCAAAGGCCTGCTCACCCCGATCCTCAAGGATGATGTGAATTTCGTGAACGCCCGTTATATTGCGGCTGATCGGGGTATCAAGGTGGTGGAGTCTAAGAGCAAGACGTCCGAGAATTTTGCCAGCCTGGTGAAGGTGACGGTGAAGACCCTGGAAGGGGACAATATCATTTCCGGCACTATTTTCGGCAAGACCATGCCCAGGATCCTGCGTATCAACAACTTCTATCTGGAGGCTATTCCCGAGGGGCATATCCTGCTCATCTATAATGAGGACATCCCCGGGGTCATCGGCCGAATAGGCATCACCATCGGGAACCGGGGTATTAATATCAGCCGGATGCAGGTGGGGGAAGAAAAAGAGAAAAAGCAGAATGTGATTCTGTTGACCACCAGTGAAGTGCTGAGCGATGATGTCCTTGAGGAGCTCAGGGCCCTGGACAAAGTCGACTCGGCAAGAAGAATTGAGTTGTAGGAGTTGAATCATGAATGAAGAGGAAAAAGGGTTTGTCATCAAAGACCGGAGATCCTTTGATGAATCAGGCGAGGTAAGAACGGATACGGCTCAAAGGGAAAAGGAGGAAAAAGAAAAAAAGCAAAAGGAGGAAACTCAAAAAACGGCCCCTGAAAAAGAGGAACAGGCTCCTCCACTCCCGGAAGTCAACTTTACCTCCTTGATTTTCAGCCTCAGTTCTTCCGCGCTTTTTCATTTCGGCGAGATGCCGGATCCTCAGACGGGAGAAACGAAGAGAGATTTGCCCCTTGCAAAACATGCCGTGGATACCATAGCCATGCTTAAGGAAAAGACCAAAGGCAATTTGACCGAGGAAGAGCAGAAGTTTCTGGACAGTATCCTCACCGACCTGAGGTTACGCTACGTAAAGGCCAGCAAATAATAATCCAACCTTTCATGCCCTTTGGGACCGCCCGGTCATGTGAGCGTCCCGTGCGGCATTGGTCACGATCCAGGCATGCCTTCGAGCTTCCCCGTGATCGATAGAGATTCCCAGGCCTTGATCAAGGCCCCTGCCAAGGTGAATATCAGACTCAAGGTGACAGGCCGCCGGCCGGACGGCTACCATGAGCTGGTTTCTCTTATGGTCCCTGTGGGTCTTTTCGACGAGATGGAATTGGCCCGGACCAAGGAGAAGGGAATTACCCTGACCTGCAGGGGCGACGCCGTACCCCGGGATGAAACCAATCTTTCTTACAAGGCCGCGCAGGTCTTCTTTGAAAGGACGGGCTTGCCTCCGGGTATCTCTATAAACTTGAAAAAGCATATTCCCGTTGCAGCCGGACTTGGAGGGGGAAGCAGCGACGCCGCAGGAACCCTTGAGGCCCTGAACGCCCTGTGGGATGAACCCTTGACCCGGGAAGAGCTAAGACGGTTGGCCAGGGGTTTGGGTGCGGATGTCCCTTTTTTTCTTCAGCCCGGACCGTGTATCGCAAGAGGCATCGGCGAGATTCTGGAACCCGTACACCGGTGGCCTTGTCTTTATTATGTGATTGTCACCCCGGATCTCCATGTGTCTACTTCATGGGTCTATGGCAGGCTCAAATTAAAGTTGACAAGAAATGAGTATGACTTTATAGTAAAATCTTTGAGAAAAGAGCCCCTTGAGATAACTCCTTTACTTGAAAATGACCTGGAGACGGTGACGGCTTCCCGTTTTCCGATTGTGGGCAGGATTAAGAAATCGCTGATGGATACAGGGGCGGAAGGGTCTTTGATGTCAGGGAGTGGCCCCAGCGTTTTCGGCGTTTTTAGATCAGAAGCCCGGGCGCGCAGGGCTGAAGATTTCCTGGCCTCTCGGCATTTGGGCAGGACCTTTGTCGCAGCCGGGTTAGGCCCAAAGGACTGGGGTGTCGTCAAGTGGTAAGACACGGGCCTTTGGAGCCCGCATTCGGAGGTTCGAATCCTCCCACCCCAGCCAGCCCTTTTTACTGAGGGCCTTTATCGTCGTGACCGGGGCCGAAGCAACAGGAACAGAATGGTTTTAGAACCGGAAATGAAGCTTTTTGGCGGGACGTCCAATTCAACGTTGACCATTGAGGTGTGTGACTATCTGGGTATAGAGCCGGGTAAGATAACGGCAAAGACCTTCAGCGACGGGGAGATCCAGGTTGAGATCGGGGAAAACATTCGGAATCGTGATGTGTTCATATTGCAATCGACCTGCCCGCCCGTGAATGACAACCTTGTTCAGCTTCTCATTATCATGGATGCTCTCAAACGGGCCGCTGCGAAGCGCATTACAGCGGTGATCCCCTACTACGGATACGGCCGGCAAGACAGGAAAGTGAAGCCGAGGGTCCCCATAAGCGCCAAATTGGTGGCAGACCTGATTACGGTGGCCGGGGCGAACAGGGTCGTCTCTATGGACCTCCATGCAGGGCAGATCCAGGGTTATTTTAATATTCCGGTGGACAATATCTTTGCCGCTCCCATCCTCTTAAAGTATATACACCGGCATTTTCAGGACGATCTGGTTATTGTCTCACCTGATGCCGGCGGTGTTGAGAGGGCACGGGCCTTTGCCAAACGGCTGGATGCCTCTCTGGCCATCATCGATAAAAGGCGTGAAGCGCCCAATATTTCCGAGGCGATGAACATTATCGGGGACGTGGAGGGGAAAACCGTGATTATCCTGGATGACATGGTGGATACAGCGGGGACCCTGACCCAATCAGCCGTCGCTCTCAAGAACCGGGGGACTTCCGGTATTCATGCCTGTTGCACCCACGCCGTGCTATCCGGTCCCGCCATTGAAAGAATTAAGGATTCACCCATTGACAGCTTGGTGGTCACCAATACCATCCCTCTCAATAATAACGCCCGCACTTGTGAAAAGATCACTGTCCTGTCCGTAGCTGAGCTCCTGGGGGAAACGGTCAAAAGGATTTACAATTCACATTCAGTCAGTACCTTGTTCGTTTAGACCCGAACGGGCCTGAAGAAAGGGCTTTTTAGTTTTTTACTTTGTGAAAAATTTTATTTATTAATCGCGGAGGTTATTGATGTCTCAACTTGTACTAAATGCCCGAGTGAGAGAGGGCAGAGGAAAAAGATCGGCCAGGATGCTCAGGAACAACGGCCAGATACCCGCCGTTTTTTACGGCCCCCGTGTTGGAACCACACTGCTCGCGGTCGATTATCCAGAACTGGAACGTGTCATCAGGCAGACAGGGGGGGATAATGTCCTGGTTGAGCTGAAGCTGGAGTCGGAAAAAGGGACTGAATCCAAAACGGCCATATTAAAGGAACTTCAGGCGGCCCCTGTCAAGGGAACCTACCTTCATGCGGATTTCTATGAAATATCGATGGACAAAGAGATTACGGTGGACATCGCCGTCCGCCTGATCAACACCCCTGTAGGGGTTACGAGGGGCGGGATCCTACAGGCTGTCAGAAGGGAACTGAATGTTTCTTGTTTGCCCGGCAGGCTCACTGATTATCTGGACGTAGACGTTTCAGGTTTAGACATCGGAGATGCCGTACATATTGAGGATATTGACTTTCCGGAAGGGATTACACCCCTTGAAGATGAACACTTGACTGTTGCTGTTGTTGTGGCACCTTCTGTCACCGGGGAGGAAGCCGTAGGAGAGATGGAGGCTGAAGAGGCCGAGGTTGAGGCCGAGGATACTGGAGAATCTGAAACCTAAAAGAAAGGGGGTGAATGTCAGCCTTACACAAGAAGTGTACCTGATTGTTGGCCTTGGCAATCCTGGATCCGAGTATGAAGATACGAGGCATAACATAGGCTTTAAAGTGATTGACCTGTGGCGCCGGGATCTGAGGGTGCGTTTAATCAGCCGCCGCTTCCAAGCAAGACATGTTCAGGCCGTTCTTGATAAAAAGGAGCTTGTCCTGCTTTGTCCTCTGACCTTTATGAACAGAAGCGGCGAGGCGGTTGGGCCCTGTTCCAAGTATTACAGGGTGGAACCGGGGCAGATGTTGGTGATCCACGACGACATTGATCTTCCTGAGGGAAGGGTAAAGATTACGAAAAACAGCGGTGCTGGTGGTCACAAGGGCGTTCTTTCCATTATCCAGCACCTGGGGAGTAATCGTTTTGGCAGAGTCAAAATAGGTATAGGCCGTCCGCGTTATGGGGAGCGTGTTGAGGATTATGTGCTTGCCCCGTTTTATGGCGACCAAAGGACTTTAATGGAGAATTCAATCCGCATGGCGGTTCGGGCATGCGAATTGTTTGTATTAGAGGGGGTTGAATCGGCGATGAATCAAATCAATTGCCAAAATTTAGCAGATAAGGAGGTAACAAGCTGATGCAGGGATTAACCGTTTATGCTCCCTTTTTGGGAATTTTGGGCCTGATTATCGCATACCTGATCTTCGGTTATGTAAAAAAACAGCCGAATGGCAACGACTTGATGCGCGAGCTTGAAGGAATGATCCATGAAGGCGCCATGGCCTTTCTTAAAAGGGAATATTCCATTCTCGTCATCTTTATCGCGGTGGTCTTCATCCTTCTAGGGTGGGGTATTTCCTGGAAGACGTCCATCGCCTTTGTGACCGGGGCCTTCTGTTCCATGGTGGCCGGGTTCTCGGGCATGAATGCGGCCACCAGGGGAAACTCCAGGACCGCTGAAGCCGCCAACAAATTCGGCCAGGCAAAGGCCCTGAACGTATCCTATTTTTCAGGTTCCGTCATGGGCCTGGCCGTGGCCAGTCTGGGTCTTTTGGGGCTTGGATTTTGGTTCTGGTTCTACGGTGGGGACCCGACGACCGCTCAGTACATTAACGGTTTTGCCATGGGTGCCAGCTCCATCGCCCTCTTTGCCCGTGTGGGCGGCGGGGTCTATACCAAGGCCGCCGATGTGGGGGCTGACCTGGTGGGCAAGGTGGAGGCCGGCATTCCCGAGGACGACCCGCGAAACCCCGGAGTCATTGCCGACAACGTGGGCGACAACGTGGGGGATATTGCAGGCATGGGGGCGGATATTTTCGAGTCTTACGTAGGCTCGGTGATCGCCACCATTGCCATCGGCGCCACCCTGACCATCACGCCCGAATTCCTGGACAGGTTTTCCGTGCTTAAAGGGCTGGACCCTACGGCCATTAAGCTCAAATACATGTCCATGCCCATCCTGGTGGTTATGGCGGGGCTGTTGAGCTCCTTTGTGGGCGTGTTTTCCATCAAGCTGTTTCAGCGGGGAAATCCGGCCGGTGCATTGAGATACACCACCTTTGTGGCCGCCGCCATTTTCATCATCCTCACCATCATTATCACCAATGCCCTTGGTATGCCCGGGGGGTGTTTCTGGGCGATCTTCTCCGGCCTCCTCTGCGGGATTGCGATCGGGCTTCTGGCTGAATACTATACTTCCGGCCCTCCCATCCGCCGGATCGCCGGTCAGTCCGCCACCGGTCCTGCTACAGTGATCATCTCCGGTCTTGCCGTTGGCATGCAGTCCACCTACCTGCCCATGCTGGGCATCTGCGTGGCCACCTTTGTGGGTTATAAGGTCGCCGGCATTTACGGGATCGGCCTCTCCGCCGTTGGCATGCTGGCCACGGTGGGTGCCACCATGACCGTGGACGCTTACGGGCCCATTGCGGATAACGCAGGGGGCATTTCAGAAATGTCAGCCCTGGGTCCCGAGACAAGAAAGATCACGGACAGCCTGGACGCCCTGGGTAACACCACCGCCGCCATTGGTAAAGGGTTCGCCATTGGTTCCGCAGCCCTTACCGCCCTGGCCTTGTTTGTGGCTTACACCCAGGCCGTCGGATTGACCACCATCGACATCAAGAATCCCTTGGTGGTTATAGGCGTGTTTATCGGGGCCATGGTGCCCATGGTCTGCGCGGCCCTCACTATGACCTCAGTGGGCAAGGCCGCCTTCAGTATTGTGGAGGAAATCCGGCGACAGTTTCGGGAGATTCCAGGGCTCTTGGAAGGCAAAGAAGGGGTCAAGCCTGAACCCGCAAAATGTGTTTCTATCGCCACGACCTCCGCCTTAAGGGAAATGGTCGCCCCCGGTCTGGTCGCGATCCTTACGCCGGTGGCGGTGGGCTTCATCCTGGGCAGGGAAACCTTGGGCGGTACGCTCCTTGGGGCCACCACCATGGGTGCCTTCCTGGCCCTTTTCATGGCAAACAGCGGGGGCGCCTGGGACAATGCCAAAAAGTATATTGAAGAAGGAAACCTGGGTGGCAAGGGTTCCGATAACCATAAGGCGGCCGTGGTGGGTGACACGGTTGGGGACCCTTTTAAAGACACATCGGGCCCGGCCATGAACATCCTCATCAAGTTGATGTCTGTGGTTTCTTTGGTGATTGCACCGCTTCTGGCCAAGTGGGGAGGCCTTTTATAGGGGCCGGTCCCGGATGAGGGTTAACGGCCCGCTGCTTCCTGCAAGGCAGCGCACTCCGGAATGTCAGAACATGAAGGCAAATCATTGACAAAGGCAAAATGGGGCATGCGGACATGAGGGCCGCATGTCCCATTTGGCGCATTGAGTCATGGGGTTTGCCCGGGGAAAATTCCTGTTTGTGCGAAGGCTGCAGTGTCGATCTGGTTCAGCTCTCACTGGGAACTTTAATCGGGGGTTTAGATGTTTAAACTAGGTGATTTGGCTGTTTATCCTGCCCATGGGGTCGGGGTGATCGAAAAAATCGAGAGCCAGGAGATTTCGGGATGCCGCCAGGATTTCTATGTCATGCGAATTTTGGACAACGACATGATTATCATGATCCCTACAAGTAATGTGAACAATGTAGGGTTGAGAGAAATTATACCGCATGGGGATGTTCCCAAGCTTTATTCCATATTAAAAAAGAAGGATATTCCCATTGACAACCAAACGTGGAACCGCCGCTACAGGGAATATATGGATAAGATTAGGACCGGCTCGGTTTTTGAGGTTGCAGAGGTGTATCGGGATCTTCTGATGCTAAAGCTGGAAAAGGAACTCTCTTTCGGCGAAAGAAAGATGCTGGACACGGCCAGGAATCTCCTGGTCAAAGAGATCTCGATCGCGAGGAACGTGGGAGAAGCACAGGTCGAAAAGGACCTGGACAGTATTTTTTCCTGAAGCCCGCCTTGTTGGTAACGTGGATAATGAAAGAGAAAGTGAATTTTTTTATGAAATTCCCGGACACAGTCAAGATAAAAGGCTGGATGTCTTTCTGTCCTCTCATGCCGGATTTTTGTCTCGATCAAGAGTACAGTCTCTCATAAAAAACGGTCACGTACAGGTCAACAGGCGCGGTTCCAAGCCGAGCTACAGGTTGAAACAAGGGGATAAGGTCTCCCTTTCAATTCCTCCTCCGGCCGCGCAGAAGCTGGAGCCCGAAGAGGTCGCCTTCACCATTATCTATGAAGACGAGGCCCTGCTGGTCATAGACAAACCGGCCGGATTGGTGGTCCATCCCGCCCCCGGTCATGCCACAGGGACCTTGGTCCAGGGGCTCCTTCACCACTGCGGGGGCCTATCCGAGATAGGGGGAACCCTGAGGCCCGGCATTGTTCATCGCCTTGACAAGGACACCTCCGGTCTCATGGTGGTGGCCAAAAACGACGGGACCCATGCCTCTCTCTCCAGGCAGTTCAAATCCGGGATGGTCAGAAAGGAGTATGTGGCCCTCGTGCACGGCCAGGTGCAGGAAGATGAGGCCCGGATCGACCTGCCCATCGGTCGACACCCCAAGAAGCGAAAAGAGATGTCTGTGGCTTTTACCGGCGGGAGGCGAGCCCTGACCATCTGGAGGAAGATGAAGGTCTTTGAGAGCGGTTTTTCCCTTCTTTCGTTAACCATCAAGACGGGAAGGACCCATCAAATACGGGTTCACCTCGCGCATAGAGGGCACCCCGTTGCAGGAGATCCTGTTTACGGATACGGAAAGAAGTGGTGGAAAGGACATGATTTGTATAAGACAGGTATATTGTCCTTCCCGAACAGGCAAATGCTTCATTCCCGGCGTCTGGGTTTCGTGCATCCGGATAGAAATCGCTGTGTGGAGTTTGAGGCCCCCCCTCCGGAAGACATGGAAAATGTGCTGGCAGCCCTTGAGTGGCTGGAACTGAAGGGGCGGGTAAATAAAGACCTTGACATACGAAAAAAAAGGACTATAGTTGATTTGTCTGAAAAACTTTCCTACCTTTCGGAGGATTCGGTATAGGCCGGATATCTAGAGAGACTCCATAGCAAATCTGCTGAGTCACCTTCTCGAACTCAACTCAAAGGGTTTTTTGAGGTTGATCTCACTGCTCTAAACGGGGCATTGTGAAGGCATTTCAGCTTTGCCTCGTGTATATGGAAGGCCATCCGCCCTTAATGACAGATGTGGCTTTGTGAGGTGGCAGGTCCCAGGAGGGCGGTATTTACGGGTGGGATTGAGCCAAGCTGAAGCAAAAAGAACAGCAAGTCCCTCGTGTTTTTACCCACTAATTTATGGGGAGATAAAGAATGAACCTTGTAGAACTTAAGGAGCTGAGGATCAGCGAATTGATGAAAATGGCCAAGGAGTTTGGGATCGAGGGTGCTTCCGGAATGCGGAAGCAGGACCTCGTATTTTCCCTGCTCCAGGCCAATGCCGATAGAAACGGCCTGATATACGGCGAGGGCGTATTAGAGATCCTACCGGACGGCTTTGGATTTCTGAGGGCCCCTGACGCCAATTATCTGCCGGGGCCCGATGATATCTATGTTTCCCCATCGCAGATCCGCCGTTTTAACCTGAGAAAGGGCGATACCATATCAGGCCAAATACGGCCTCCCAAGGACTCGGAGAGATATTTCGCCCTCCTAAAAGTGGAAAAGGTAAACCATGAAGATCCTGAGGTGTCGAGGGAAAAGATCCTTTTTGATAACCTCACTCCCCTCTACCCCGACGACAGGATTAAGCTTGAAACCACGCCTAACAATTATTCGTCCAGGATTATGGACCTGATGACGCCCATTGGGAAGGGACAGAGAGGATTGATCGTGGCCCCGCCCAGAACGGGAAAGACCATGCTCCTCCAAAACATAGCCAACAGTGTAACAGCCAATGATAAGGGAATCCACAAGATCGTGCTTCTCATTGATGAAAGGCCTGAAGAGGTCACGGACATGGCAAGATCGGTGGATGCCGAAGTGATCAGCTCTACCTTTGACGAGCCGCCCCAGCGCCATGTTCAGGTGGCGGAAATGGTGATTGAGAAGGCAAAGAGGCTCGTGGAGCATAAGCTGGACGTGCTTATTCTTTTGGACAGCATAACCAGGTTGGCGAGGGCCTATAATGCGGTGGTCCCTCCCAGCGGCAAGATCCTTTCCGGAGGCCTTGATTCCAACGCCCTGCACAAGCCAAAACGTTTTTTTGGGGCTGCCAGAAACATTGAAGAGGGGGGGAGTCTGACCATCATTGCAACAGCCCTGGTGGATACGGGCAGCCGAATGGATGAGGTCATTTTTGAGGAGTTCAAAGGAACGGGGAATATGGAAATCCACCTGGATCGAAAACTGAGCGACCGGCGGGTATTCCCTTCCATAGATATCAACCGATCCGGGACCAGAAAGGAAGAACTCCTGCTGGAGGAACCGGACCTGAATCGCATCTGGATCCTGCGCAAGTTGCTGGCCCCGCTGACGCCGGTGGACAGTATGGAATTTTTGCTTGAAAAAATTAAGGGGACAGGAGATAATAAAGAATTTCTGGCTTCCATGAGTGAATAAAACCATTGGAAAGGACGCCCACCTCACCAGGCTGTGGGGAGGACACCCATAAGAAGCAAAGGATTGGACATGAAAAAAGGACTTCATCCGGAATATCATCGGGCAACCGTACGCTGTGCGTGCGGTAATGAATTTGAAGTAGGCTCGACCCTTAATACCATCAACGTGGAGATCTGTTCCAAATGCCATCCCTTTTTCACGGGAAAGCAGAAACTTGTGGATTCGGCAGGCCGAGTAGAGCGTTTCAGAAAGAAGTACGCCAAGTTTGAAAACAAGAAATGAGTTCAAGCTTTTGAATTTGACTTTCACCAAAACCACTCCCAGATCGAGAACCGACACCTCCTTGAAACCAGGGTCCAGCTACACATAGCTCCTTGCCATACCCCCTCCCCCAAAAATCACATCCAAACATCCTGATTTCCTTCCGGGGATGCCATAACTCTTGCCCCGGATGGCCGAGTGAGCTCGACACGCAAGAAGGAATTGGGGAGGGGCAATGAAAGGAAAGGGCCATTTGCCGTAATACCGACAGGATAAAAAGGTATCGTCCATGTTTGCAAAGATAAAAGAATTGGAAGACCGCTACAAAGAGCTTGAATCGAACTTGGGCCGTCCCGAGGTCATCCAGAACCAGAAGGTTTACCAGGAATATGTCAAAGAGCACAGTTCCCTCACGCCTCTAATAAGCACCTTTCGAAAATACCAATCCACCCAAGAGGAGATCGAAGAAAACCGGCCCCTGTTGAACGACCCTGATCCTGAGATGCGAAAGCTGGCAAGGGAGGAGGTTGAAAAACTGGAATCGGATTTAAAGGATCTTGAGGGAGGGCTTAAGATACTCCTCTTGCCCAAGGATCCCAATGACGAGAAGAACATCCTTCTTGAGATCCGGGCCGGTACAGGTGGGGAAGAAGCGGCCCTCTTTGCCTCGGACCTTTTTGCCATGTATTCCCGGTATGCGGAAATGAAGGGATGGAGCACGGAAATTCTGGGCCGAAGTGCCACCGGCATAGGCGGATTTAAAGAGGTTATCCTTCTTGTAAAGGGCCGAAGGGTTTACAGCAGACTCAAATACGAAAGCGGGGTCCACCGGGTGCAGCGGGTGCCAGAGACGGAGGCCCAGGGCCGGATCCATACGTCAGCGGTCACGGTGGCGGTGTTGCCGGAGGCCGAGGAGGTGGATGTGAACATAGAACCGGAAGATCTCCGGATCGATGTATTTCGTGCCTCCGGTCACGGGGGGCAACACGTGAACACCACGGATTCCGCTGTCCGCATTACCCACCTGCCGAGTGGCCTGGTGGTAAGCTGCCAGGACGAGAAGAGCCAGCACAAGAACAAGGCCAAGGCCATGAAGGTGTTGCGCTCCCGTCTCCTCATCCTGGAGCAAGCAGAACAACAGTCCAAGATTTCAGCGGAGCGAAAGAATATGGTGGGGTCAGGAGACCGTAGTGAGCGGATCAGGACCTACAACTTCCCCCAGGGACGGGTGACCGACCACCGGATCGGTCTTACCCTTTATAAGCTCGAGGATGTCCTCCAGGGGGGCCTGGATCAGATTGTCGACCCGTTGGTCACCCATTTCCAAACAGAAGAACTCAAAAAAGGCCACGGCTGAGAGTCATGGGGACAAAGGCATGGACCATTAGAGCCCTCCTTAACGTCACCACAGAGTACCTTCAGGAGAAGGCCATTGAATCACCCCGCCTAACGGCCGAGGCGCTCCTGGCCCATCAACTGGGGGTTGGCCGCCTCTCTCTTTACCTGGACCTTGACAAGCCCCTGAAAGAGTCAGAGGTCTCCGGGTATCGCTCCCTGATAAGACGGAGGGTGAGACGAGAGCCTCTGCAGTACATCACCGGCCTCCAGGAATTCTGGTCCCTGGATTTCCAGGTAGACAACCGGGTTCTTATTCCGAGGCCCGAGACTGAGCTTCTTGTAGAACAGGCCCTTTGGCTGACCCAAGCAGGCGCCCCGGCGGATGAGATCCTCGATCTCGGAACAGGCTGCGGGCTTCTGGCTGTTTGCCTGGCCCGGGAGATCCAGAATGCGCGGATCTGGGCCACGGACGTCTCTTCCGCGGCCCTGGAAGTGGCTGTTTCCAACGCCGAGAGGCATGGGGTGATAGACCGGATTGAATTCTTGGAGGGGGATCTTCTTGGGCCCGTGAAAGAGAAGGGCGCGTTTTTTGACATGATCCTCTCCAATCCTCCCTATGTGGCCGTCGAGGAATATGACACCCTTGATCCGGAAATACGCCTCTATGAACCCAGGCTGGCCCTGGAAGGCCGTGAGGGTGGAATCTATTACGTGAAGAGGATCATCCAAGAGGCCCCCGATCTCCTGACACCTGGTGGGTGGCTTATGCTGGAAATGGCGCCCTGTCAAACCCAGAGGGCCCTCACCATGGCGGAAGAGACGGGTAGATATGATGACATAGACCGGATAGAGGACTACAGCCACCGGTTCAGGATGATCAAGGCGCGGAAGAGAAGATGAATCGGAGGACCCACGCTAAGGGTCCTCGGAGGGCTTTGCGAGAAAGGTTTCCCGGCACCGGGAACTGCAGAAGTGAAAAATCCTGTCCCCTCGGGTGGCGGTCAAGGAAGGGTCTGTGGGACTGACCAGCTTCCCGCATACCGGGTCTACATAGAGGGGTGAAGGACGGTCTTTATCACCGGCCTTGATGATACGCGTGATGACCGGTGCGAGACGGTTATCGCCGGACATCTTTCTGGAGATGAGGAAGGTGATAAAAAGCCCCAGCAACAGACCGGCAACACTGCACAAGACGGCCCGGTTTGTCTCACTCATGATGGAAGCTGAATCGAGGCCTGAACCTGTGAGCGCTCCTGCGACCAAGCCGGCCAGGGGGATGAGATAAAGCACCGCCACGCTCTTGATCAGGGTGGCTGAGCTGAGGTTCAGTTCCACAAGATCCCCTGCCCGGGCCCCGGCCTTATTAAGGGCCCGGCTCACCATTTCCGTGCCTCCCCCCAGGGCGTGACAGAAATGAGCGGCTCCGCAACCGGCACAGGCCTCTTTTCTCTCGGTCGTGACCTGGGCCCAGCCGTCTCCGCCGACACTGATCACCACGCCCTTTTCTTCAGCCATGTTTTCCCTCTTAGCCTACCCCAAGCCGTTGTTTCTGCGCTTGAGCCACAAGGTTGGATGGATTTCCACCCATTCGCCTCCTATAGACCCATGGGCACTAAGTGTTGTATGATTCAATTTAAGCTATAATAAAAGATCGATGAATGCAAACGATACCGCTCAGGCCGGTTGTTCTTTGCTCTCCCGTCGAGGTCCCCCGTATATGAAGCTTTTTCGGATCAACAGCCTTCAACATCGACTGGTGATATTTCTTCTTATTCCGGTGGTTTTACTCCTTTTTGGTGTGGGATTCCGGGGTTTCATCTTTGCAAGAGATATCATGCTCAATGCGTGGAGAGACGGGGCGATTGTCAAGCTGGAGAGGGCCGCCCATTATATCGATATGCGCCTAGGGAGGCCCATGGAATTAATGGATCTTTTGGGCGAGTCGGAGGGGACGGGGGTCTCTCCGGACCCTGAATGGATTCTGGGAAGGATAAGAAAGCTCGATGGGGTGACCCGGGTAGAACTGACGTGGACGGAAAAGGGTTCCATGCCTATGCGAGGGACGGAATCTCAAATGGGGTCCAGGCACATGATGCAATTCCACAGGATACGGATCTTCAAGGTAACCCCGCCTCACTTTGATGCCCGAATGGGCCGGAAAACGGTGACTCTTCTGTTCCGGCTTGAAGATGAATCCGGGCGAAAACTGGCCAGTCTCGAAGTTTCTATCCGGTTCGATTATCTCCTGGAGGATATCCAAAGGCTCGGCTGGTGGCAGAGCGATAAGGCCTGTTTGATCGATGATGCCGGCCGCTTTCTTGCCCACACCCGGGGTATGATGAGCGAAAGAAGGCGGTTGGGTGAGACCGACGATCCCTTGGAGCTGGCCGTTTTGGAGGCCATGGGACAGAGGCCCTCTGGAACGCTTCTAGGTAAAGGGCATCCTCCCAAACAGGTCTGCGGGTTTTACAGGTTGCGGAATGCACCCTGGACCATCGTTTTGACCGCACCGGGCAAGAAGGTCTTGGCCCCCATTGTGCGCTATCGATTCTATTATTTTTTGGCCGGAACCGTGTCGATTCTGATCATTATTGTATTGATTAGATTTGTGGTGGGCCGGATGGTTCACTCTATCCGGGAGGTTTCCCGGGCATCAGAAAAAGTGGCAAAAGGTGAATACGGGGATTTACTTCCTGTCACCAGCTACGACGAGATCGGCCAGTTGACGGAGAGTTTCAACACCATGGTATCTGGATTGAAAGAAAGGGATTTCATTCGCGATACTTTTGGCAGGTATGTGGACCGGGAAATCGCCAAAGAGCTCATGAAACGGCCTGAAGCCGCACGTTTGGGAGGAGAAAAGCGGGAAGTGGTTGTGTTGATGTCGGATCTGCGGAATTTTACCTCCCTGGCTGAATCTCTCAGTCCCGAAGAAACCATCCATTTGCTCAACCATTATTTTTCTCATATGATCAAGGTGATCGAGAGATACAGGGGGATCATAGTAGATTTCTTCGGTGACGGCCTTCTTGTATTTTTCGACCCCCTCGACGCCCCCGTTGGACCATCTGCGGGACGGGCCCTGGCCTGCGCTTTGGGAATGCAGGCTGGAATGACCGAGATCAATGACCAACACAGGAGAGAGGGCCTGCCAGAGCTTCAAATGGGAATCGGCCTTAATGCAGGTGAGGTTGTTGTCGGCAATATTGGTTCCGTTACAAGGGCCAAGTACGGCATCGTTGGGGCTCCGGTAAATCTAACTGATCGGATTCAGGCAGTGGCCCAGCCCGGTGAAGTGGTTATCACAAGGCCGGTTCTTGACCGTCTCCTGGAGAAACCGTTCGTGAAGAAATCCTTCACAGTTGAGGTAAAGGGCGTCAAGGATCCCGTCAAGATCTATGTGGTGGGCGAACCGGCAAAAGGGCCTGAATAATGCTTCTCAAAAGGATCAGTGATGGCCATTGCCGTGACCTATGAGACAAGCACCAGCCCGGAGAGCATGGCTTTGGGGATATCCTTGGGGTTACTCTCTTTGAGGATGGGATAAATCTCCCAGCCCAAGGCTTTGACCAGACGGAATACGTTGATCCCCAGGGCCTCCATGGAGGGACGGGCCAGAAGGGGAAACCGGCACCTTCCCCTTGGTTTGAGGGCCTCGCAGGGCTGATCCATGCAGAAGACGGCCTTACAGGATCCTGCGGCCAGGCCTGTTGAACGGTCGTAGCCCATGTCCTTTGACCGGGTTTCCAGGATGGAACAAAGGGTATAGATGGGCCGAAAGGCCTGAAATCGACCATCAGACAAGAGGACCTCCGGGTCCACATCTGTTTTGAAGAGGACGGCCCAGGAGAAAGAGGAGAGCCAAGGCCCGGCCTCTTCAGGAGGCATGACGTGGGGCGGGCAGTGGGCGCTCTTGCCATAGCCTTCGCATAAAGGGGGTTTGCACATTTCAATGAGATCCGGTTCCACATGGATCAAGGATGTGGTGATGACGGTTGCGTCACTGGCACCGAGCCTCAAGGCCTCTTCTTTAAGCTCCCTCAGATGGCCTTGGTGTTGAACTTCGGGGGTGGATGGGGGCCGGTCCTTCATATGTCAGATCCTCAACATTTTAAAATTTTCAAATAGCCCCGCTTCCAGCTATGTCGACACGCTACCCACCCCTCTTACGCCATCCTTCCCCTTTTGTCAAAGCCCCCGGAGGCATATCTTTTGAGAGCTGCCCGGGTCCGCGGGGTTTCCCTCTGGGTGGCGGGAGCTCCTTAAAGGTGTTGACACCCCTTGGCCTTGGATGTAATTTAACGCGAAACTCTTCCGCGCCTTTTTCCTCATCCTGGGGATCACATGCTAAACTTTCTGGGCAAATGGCTCAATATCTACCGTGATGAAATCGCACTCTTCCTCTGGTGTGCCGCCCTCCTATTTCTCATTCGAAGCTCAAATGTCCTTTTCAATAATTTTGCCGAGACGGCCTTTCTCAAGCGTTACGGCGTGGAATATTTGCCCGTCGTCTACATGATAAATTCCGTCTCCACCTTCTTCATCATGGGTTTTATGACGGGGATCATGGGCCGGCTCCCGGGAAGCCGTCTTCTGAGCTACATGCTTCTCTTTTGCGGGGTATCCGTGGCGGGACTCCGTTTTGTCATCCCCCTGGATTTCAGTCTGCTCTATCCCATTCTCTTCATCCTCAAATCCCAGTACGAAGTCTTGCTGGGGCTGGTTTTCTGGAACCTGGCCAATGATTTGTTCAACACCAGACAATCCAAGAGGCTCTTTCCCCTCATCACCGCCGGCGGTGTGCTCGGAGGGGTCATAGGCAGCTTTGCAACCCCCTCTCTGGCCAAGGCCGTCTCCCTGGACAACCTCCTCTTCGCCTATCTGGTGACCACCGTCGTCGGAGCCATGACGGTGAAGAGGATGGGCACCCTTTTCCCTACCTTGCTCCTCTCGGACAAGACGGGAAAGAAGAAAAAGAAATCCCGTTCCTCCACCATAGAGGAATTCAAAAAGGTCCTTCCCATGCTCAAGGAGTCGAAGCTGGTGAAAATCCTCATCATGCTGACCTTGATGCCCAATGTGGTCATTCCCATCATGAACTATCAGTTCAATTTCGCCGTGAACGAGACCTTTGCCACGGAAGGCAAGATGATTGCCTTTTTCGGGTATTTCCGGGGTGTCTTGAATTTCGTCAGCCTCGTTATCCTCCTCTTTGTGGGCAAAATATATGGCAGGTGGGGACTGCCCGTTGCGCTCATGTTCCATCCCTTCAACTACATGCTTGCCTTCCTGGCCTTTCTTCTCAAGTTCAACATCTTTTCGGCCATGTATGCCAGGATTTCCACCATCGTGCTCAGAACCACCATCAATAATCCTGCCCGGGCCGTCCTGGTGGGCCTGGTTCCGCCCGAGTACCGGGCCGTGATCCGGCCCTTCTTGCGGGGAACGGTGGTGCGCATCGGAATACTTATAGGCTCCGGGTTGATAATGGCATCGGAAGATCTTGTTCACCCCAGGTATCTTTCGGTGGTCTCCTTTCTGTTCGTGGCGGCCTGGATTATATCCACCTTTGTCCTCAAAAAGGGGTACGCAGGGATCCTTCTGGACCTTATATCCAGGAATATGCTGGATCTCAAGTCCATGGAAGGAAAGGATGTGAGCCAGGTCTTTTCGGACAAAAAGGTCAAGTCCCAGTTGGCCGAGGCCTTCCTGGCGGCCCGGGGCAAAGACGCCCTGTGGCACGCCCGCTTGCTTAAATCCCTGGGCCCGGGAGAGGCGGACCCCCTTATCCTGAGAGCCCTCAGAGATCAGGATGAGGCCACCCGGATCGGTCTCCTGGAAACCCTCTCCCCCGAGTTGGGCCAAGACGCCGTCCCCGTGCTTCGGGAACTGGCCGATCCCAATAACCCGGCTCTCATGGTGGCCGTTATGAAGGTCTTGAACCGGGTTTTTCCAGGGGGTGCCACGGATTTGAGAGAAGAGGTCTTTGAGTCAAGTGCCTACCCCGAAGTCAAGGCCCATGCCGTGAGCGGCCTGTACCGGCGGGATCCGCAGAGGTACAAGGATATCATTGACGGCTGGTTGGGGTCGAAGGATGTTTCAGAGAGAAGGGCCGGTGTTATTGCAGCCGGAGAATCGGGAGATACCGCTTGGATTCCCTGTCTCAAGGAGATCCTCACGGAAGAAAAAGAAGGCGTAATCCTGGCTCTTATCTTGGAGGGTCTCCACCGTCTGGGGGCCGATGATATCAATGCCCTGGTTCTTCCTTATCTCTCCCATCCCATGGAGTCCGTCCGGCTGGCCGCCCTGGAGGCCTTTGAGATCACCGATGAGAGTGCCCTGAAAAAAGCGATTATTCTCATGGACGATGCTTCGAAACGGGTCCGGGCCCTGGCCAAGCAACGGCTTGAAACCGCCCCATATCAGAACGCCCAGATCCTGGTCGAGTCTCTCACCATCCCCCGCCGCCAGGTCCGCGAAGGCATATTTGAGTTGTTGAATTCTTTGAACATCAAAGACCTGGATGTCTATCGTTTTGCCCGGGCCCAGCTGGAAAAGGGCTACGGGCTTTTGGCCGAGGCAGAGGGGCTCCGCCTTCTACCGGAAAGCCGGGAAAGGGATCTCCTTATCGATCATTTGAACCGGGAACGCGGCTTTCAGTTGGAAAACATCATGCGGGTCCTGGCCACTCAGGATGCTACCGGTCAGATGCGCATAATCTGGAGGGGTATTTTCTCGGCCGATGCCCGGCAGCGCTCCAACAGCCTGGAGGCCTTGGACGATGTGGTGGATGTTTCTTTATCAAGAATTCTGATTCCTCTCTTGGAAGATCTCTCTCCATCCCAGACTTTGCAGGTGGGGAGAAAGAGCTTTGATCTCCCTAAGTTTGGCGGGGACAAGGCCGGCATTTATGCCCATTTCCTCGCCAAGCCGGACTGGGTGACTTTGGTCCTGACCCTTTATTTAGTGGCCCACCAAGGGCTTGACGGTCTGGACAGGCATATCATCGACGAGCTTTCAGGATCCGAGAATACCCATGTCCGCGATATGGCGCAGCGGATTATCCAAGAGAGCCATGCCGCCAAAAAGGAGGAAGATATGGAAAAACAGATCTCCATTCCGGACAAGATCATACACCTGAAGGGGATACAGATATTTGAAGGGCTCTCGGTCAGTGAACTGGCGGCGGTTGCATCTGTGACGGAAGAGGTGATGTACCCAAAAGGGGAAATCGTGATCAAGGAAGGGGAGCCCGGAGAGACCATGTACCTGATCATTCAAGGGGAGGTGGCCGTGATCAAAGGCTACGGCGGAGAGAAGGAGATAGAATTGGACCGTATCAGGGAGGGTGACTATTTTGGAGAAATGGCCCTGTTTGAAGATTCGGTGCGATCCGCCACCATCCGCACCTCAGAAGAGTCCCGCCTCCTTGTGCTCCACAAACGGGAATTCACAGAGATCGTTAGGGAGTACCCTCAGATTGCCCTTCATATCTGCCGGGTCTTAAGCAAGCGCCTCAGAGAACTCCACGCCAAGGTGCAGAGCCAATAGGGATCCAGGGCTTTATCAGACCTTCATCCATGGAAACGGAGATTATTGAGCTCATAGAAGCGAAAGGGCCTCTTACAGGAGCCGAGATAAGCGCCTTCATGGAAAATGATGAATTGATGCTCTGGCGTGCCTGTAGGCATTCCAAGGTCGTTTCGGTCCGGAGCCTGAGTCGGAGATACCTCAGGTTAGACCGCCAGATCAAGGGCTTTGCACGCCTGTCCCCCTCCATCTTAAGGGAGTTTCTGACCTATTCGGTGATCGGCCTCAGGAACCGGCCTTCAGCCCTTGATCGTAAGGTGGAAACCACCCTGACCCACATTCGGGAGATAAGCCGGATAAAGCTGGAAATGGCCAGGTCCGTGGTCCTTTCCCTGGTGAGCCAACTCGAATCCCCTGTGCCTGTCAACGAGATGGTCTGCGTGATGATCGCAGGGGACATCGTCTACGGGATGGCCCATGATGTGCCCCGGCCCGAGCGGCATACGGGCAAGCGGGTGAAGGGCTCGGACATCGATTTGGTGGCGGTGGCAGACGACGGTTTTCCAGAGGAGCTGGCAAGGCGGCTGGATGAGGCCGTTTATGAGGAAAAACAGCGGCTCCTCATGAGTCCTTTCATAAGGGAGGAGATCGATTACATTGTCAAGCCACTGGCCCGGGTGAGGGAGCAGACACGTTTTGATACCTTTAAAAGGATGGTGGCCTGTAAGATTCTTCACGAGGGGCGCTTACTCATGGGCAGCAGGGCCCTCTTCGACACCATCAAGGCCCTTTTGCAGGAACAGGGGGTCACTGAGCGGCTCCGGCAGCTGGAGGGCCGGGCCAGGGTTTTCAGACGGCAGGCGGAGATCTATCTCCTTTCAGAAGAACCCCAAAAGATCAGAGAGGGGGCCCTCCATTACTTCTACCCGGCGGAGGAGTCCGAGGAGTTCGAATGAGGCCAGGGCCTGACAAGGCCTGCAGGACTTACTCTGAGAGGGCGATATCCCGGTGGGTGAGGGAGACATCCCTCTTGAGTTTTTTGAGGTGAAGGGCGATTTCTTCTGCCACGCTCACCGAGCGATGCCTTCCTCCTGTACACCCCACGGCAATGGTCAGGTAGGATTTGCCTTCCTTCTCATAAAGGGGGATGAGAAATTCGAGGAGGGCAAAATACTTGTCAAAAAATTCCCGGGTCTGTCGCCATTTCTTGACAAAGTGTCTTACTCTTTCATCCTTGCCGTCCAGTTTTTTGAGTTCCGGAATGAAGTAAGGGTTGGGTAGGAAGCGGATGTCTATCACCAGGTCTGATTCAAGGGGGATTCCGTATTTAAACCCGAATGAAAGGACTGCGATCCGCATGCGCTCGGTTTTAAGACCCCGGTGGGCATGCTGCATAATGAGGTCCTTTAATTGATGGGTGGTTAGGTTGGAAGTGTCAATGACCTTGTCTGCAAATTCCTTCAAGGCTTTGGTCTGGCGTTTTTCAGAGCGGATGCTCTCCAGAAGGCCCCCGTCGGATACGGGATGCTGCCTGCGGGTCTCACTGTAGCGTTTCAACAAGACCTCTTCAGAGGCCTCGAGAAAGATGACTTCCAGCCGGAAACCCTCTTCTCGGAGCCCTTCAAAGATCTCTTGGAATTTCTTGACAAACTCCTTCTCCCTGAGATCCATGACCAGAGCCAGCTTCTGAACTTCAGAGTCCGCCCCGGAGCGCATTTCCAGAAATTTGGGAAGCAGCAGGATAGGCATGTTGTCTACACAGAAAAAGCCCGCATCTTCAAGGGCATCGATGGCCGTGCTTTTGCCCGATCCCGAAAGGCCGGTAATGATGATGATGTTGATGTTTTTCACGACAAGGGTCCTTCAGAGAAAGGGGGTCTCTTTTTCTGTGTCAGGATATGATTTCCTTAATGAGTCTTGAGAGCTTGTGTGGGTCATGCCGCACAATGGCTCCGGCCGTATCAACGAGATCCGCTGAAAAGATGCGCCGCCTTCCCCAGCATGAATCCTCTTCATTGATTTCCACAATTTCTGCCTTCTCGGCCCGGTACCGTTGGAGGATTTCCTCGCCGGGGCTGGTTTGGTTATAAAGGATGCCATCCATTTCCCGGCCGATACATTCCTCGATTCTCTGGACAAAGTCATAGCCCGTGAAAGTATCCGTCTCCCCGCACTTTGTCATGATATTGATTACGTAAAGGAGCATGGCACGGCTCTTCTGAAGGGCCTCTTTGACACCGGGCACCACAAGATTGGGCATGATGCTGCTGTACAGGTCGCCCGGGGCTATGATGATGTAATCGGCGTTTTTAAGGACGTCAACCACTGGAGGAAAGACGGAGATGGAATCCGTATGGTGGGGGACCAGAAAGACATTTCGGATCCTGTCCCTCTGGCTGGTTTGGGGTATGGCGATGGCGGCCTGTCCGTAGATGCGCTTTCCGTCGGTCAACTCGGCGACAAGGGTTGCCTTATCAAGGCTCACGGGAAGGATTGTTCCTCGCACATCAAGGATCTCAGCAAGGGCCTGCACACCTGCGGGGAAGCTCCCCGTATACCTGGAGAGCATGGTAAGGAGCAGGTTCCCTGCGTTATGTCCCTTGAGACGCTGGTCTCCCATGAAGCGTTTGAGCAGGATATTGCGGGCCACCTCCCGGTGCGGGGAGAGGGCAAGAATACATTTCAATACATCCCCAGGCGGCAAGATCCCCAGTTCATCACGCAGTCTCCCCGTGCTCCCACCGCTGTCAGCCATGGAAACCACGGCCGTGATCTCGATACCATTCAACTCTCTGAGCCCGGAGAGGAGGGAAAACTGACCTGTGCCCCCGCCCATGGTGACCACTCTCCTTGCTTTCTGGTCCATTCGAGCTCCCCCTTCAGGCCCGTCCGCTGGGGCTGTCATCTTGAAAAGCGCCGAACCGATCCGGACGCAAAACGCTGGTTAGACTATAGAGACCCCTTGGGCTTTAGTCAATGGCGAAGGAATAGGCAGGGTGGGGGAGTGATCAAGAAAAAGTGCTTAGGAAATGTTTGACAAAGAAAACAAACCTTTCTATAAGTAAAACTAACAGTTGAACACCGGCCATACAACGGTGTATCGGCCCTGGAGACAACGGAGTCCACAGGCTGTGGCAACATGGCCCTTGCTGGATTTTTTTGTTTTTGGAGATTTTGTAAGGGGAAGTCGTGGAAATCAAGCCTCGGTCTTATGATAAGATTGTTCGTCTTTCGCAAAAGGGTGTGGATATCCCCAATCCCCTGACCCTGGACATCGGGGAAGAGGTCGACCTGGAACGGATTTCAGGTCAAGGGGTCAAAATCTATCCGGGGTGTCGTATCTATGGCGAGGAAACCGTCATCTCAGCGGGGGCTCAGCTCGGGTACGAAGGTCCGGTGACAATTGACAACTGCCAGATCGGCCCTGAGGTGGAACTCAGGGGGGGATATTTCAAGAAGGCCGTGTTTCTGGAAAAGGCGAGCATGGGCCTGGCCGCACATGTCCGAGAGGGGTGCATCCTGGAAGAGCAGGCCAATGGGGCGCACGGTGTGGGTCTGAAGCAGACCATCCTGTTTCCCTTTGTCACCCTGGGCAGCCTGATCAATTTTTGCGACTGCCTGATGGCGGGCGGGACCAGCCGTAAAGACCACAGTGAAGTGGGTAGTTCCTACATCCATTTCAATTTCACCCCCACCGGGGATAAGACCACTCCTTCCCTGATAGGCGATGTGCCCCGCGGTGTCATGCTCAATCAAGCTCCCATCTTTCTGGGCGGCCAAGGGGGGATGGTGGGGCCCATCCGGTTGGGCTACGGCAATGTGGTGGCGGCAGGTACGGTCCTGCGCAATGACTGCACCGAGGATGGAAAACTGATCATCGGAAAGACCCACCACGGTGGCGTCATGGACTTCTCTCCCCGCGCCTATCCTCGCCTTTCCCGGCTCCTGGAGAACAATTTCCTCTACCTGGCCAACCTGGCGGCCCTGGGGGAGTGGTATGCCCATGTGCGCCGACCCTTTCTTATGGAGCAGCCTTTGGGGGAGCACCTGTTTGCGGGCCTCATGAAGAGGCTGAGATCGGGTGTTGACGAACGCATAAAACGCCTCAAGGCCCTGGCCGCCAAGATACCCGCGGACGAGGATATCAGCCGGGGTAAAGGTGCGGCTGCCAGAGACGAGTTCCATGACCGTGTTGAAGCAGTCTGCGATGTATTTGCGGGAGAGATACCGGGCCGTGCAGGGGCTGCCCGTCGAGATCGCTTTCTCACGGATTTTTTCGACGGCCGGGAAAGGAGTGAAGGGGGCTATATAAAGGTGGTCAAGGGCTTGCCCGGGCCCGTGTCCAGGGAAGGAACGCTTTGGCTTGAAGCGGTCATCCGGGAGCTATGCTTCCGGGTCACGGAGGTGCTGCCGGCCTCACGTCTATTCAGACATATGAGGGCCTAAGGAGAGAGGCGTGCGGGGAGAACGGGGATCGGGTTCTTCTCCAATCAAAGATATCAAGGAGGCAAACCCATGGGGAAATTGTTTGGAACGGACGGGATAAGGGGAGAAGCCAACCGCTATCCGATGGATGCGTCCATCGCCTTTGCCGTTGGGCAGGCCGTGACCAGACTGTTCAGACAGGAAGGTCACCGGCCCAGGGTGGTGATCGGCAAGGACACCCGCATTTCCGGGTATATGCTTGAGAGCTCCATTGAGGCGGGTGTGAGCTCAATGGGAGGCCTGTCCTATCTGGTTCGGGTCCTGCCCACGCCGGGCATCGCCTTTATTACGGAAAGCATGCGGGCGGACGCGGGCATTGTCATCTCCGCTTCCCACAACCCTTATCAGGACAATGGGATCAAAATTTTCTCAGGCAGCGGTTTCAAGCTGTCAGACCAGCAAGAAGAAACCATTGAAGACCTCATCTTGGGAGGTAAACTCCCCGAGATGGTCCCGCAGGCCAAGGATATGGGACGGGCCTTTCGCATGGAGGACGCCCCGGGCCGGTACATCGTTTTTCTGAAAAATACCTTCCCCCGCTCCCTTTCCATGGAAGGCTTGAAGATTGTGCTTGACACGGCAAACGGTGCGACCTACAGGGTGGCCCCCGCTGTATTTACCGAACTGGGGGCCCAGGTAGAGGTGATCCATAATAACCCCGATGGACTCAATAGTAACGATAACTGCGGTTCCCAGTACACCCGGGACCTGGAGAAACGGGTGGTAGAAGCCGGTGCGGTTATAGGCCTGGCCTTCGACGGTGACGGAGATCGCCTGATCGCCGTGGATGAAAAAGGACGGACCATCACCGGAGATCAAATCCTGGTCCTATGTGCCAAGGTGCTCAAGGAGCAAGGCCGGTTGAAGAATGATTTAGTGGTAAGCACGGTTATGAGCAACCTGGGACTGACCTTCGCTTGCAAGAAGTACGGTTTTAAGCATCACGGCTCAAAGGTGGGAGACCGGTATGTCCTGGAGGACATGCAGCGGCTCGATGCCGTGCTCGGAGGGGAAGAATCCGGACATATCATCCACCTGGAACATCACACCACAGGGGACGGCATCCTATCGGCCCTCCAATTAATGGCCGCCATGCTCATTGAAGAAAAACCCCTCTCCGAGCTTGCAGCGCAGATGGATATTTTCCCCCAGAAGCTCATCAACGTAGAGGTCAAAAGCAAACCGGAACTCTCAACGGTGTCGGAGATCATGGAATCCGTTAAGCAGGTGGAGTCCGAGCTTGGAGAAGAAGGCCGTGTGTTGATCCGCTATTCCGGTACTCAAAACGCCTGCCGTGTCATGGTGGAAGGGCCCAGCCAGGAGGTAACGGAGAAATATTGCCGACAGATCGCAGATGCCGTGAAAGGGGCCCTGGGCTGAATCTCCCAAGGGTGGTCACCCACATTGTGCAGCTTATTTTTGAAGGAGGATCCAGATGCCGATCAGAGTGATTGTGACCAGGGACTTCGACCACATGAGCCGGGTGGCGGCCGATTTTGTGAAAAAGGACATCAAGCAGACCCTGCGGAAAAAAGGGGAATGTGTTTTGGGGCTGGCTACGGGCAGTTCGCCCACGGGTCTTTACAAACTATTGGCCCGGGCCGCAAACGCCGGGGAATTCGACACCCAGCGGATTAGGAGCTTCAACCTTGACGAATACGTAGGGCTGCCCGGTGACAATATCCAACAGAGGGTGATGCATCCTGAAAGCTATTGTTATTTTATGATTCAGGCCTTTTTTGGTTTACTAAAGAAGCCCTTTATGGATACCCAGGTCCCTTACGGGTCGCTGATTGATCAGAAAAGATTGATGAAAGAGCTCAAGGCCCACCCTGAGGACTGGCGTGAACTGGGGACCGATGCGGGAAGGTGGATCGCCATCAAGGCCAGGGCCGTTTCCGATTATCTGGCCTGGCTTCGTAAAGAGATCCTTGACGCCTATGCCCGCAAAATAAAGAAGGCGGGGGGCATCGATTTACAGGTCATCGGTGTAGGCGGACGGGGCCACGTGGCCTTCCATGAATCAGGGATCCCCTTTAAGGGCAGCAGGGTGATGCTCGTGAAACTGGACGAAAACACGGTGGCCAATGCCGTTTCCGACGGTCACTTTCCCTCCAAGGAGCAATCCCCCCGTTATGCGCTCACCATGGGGGCCGAACTGGTCTACCAGGCCAAAACGGTGGTCCTCTTGGCCTCGGGAGGGCGTAAAACCCAGCCCATAGGGGAGTCCCTCCTCAATGACCCGAGCCCGGAGGTCCCGATTTCCTATGGCCGGAAGTACGGGGAAAAAGGGGGCAACCTGATCTATGTGGTGGATGCCACGGCCGGTCAGGAGCTGCTGGCCAACCGCAAGGCCCTCAGGGAAAAGCACATCCGGGTTGAGAACCGCTCGTCTCAAAAGAGATTGAAATGATTTTCCACTTATTCAATTGTTACCTGATTTCAAGAGAGGGTTCCTTTGCAGGGGGCGGGTCTTGAAGGGGATGGTTGACAAAGACGGCCACCTCGTGACCCGTATCCTCGTTATAATAGGTGGCGGCCAGGTGCATGTGGTTTCGGCGGGTCAACCGGATGGCAGGGGTGTTGTCTGCGCGAATGGTCACGTAGATCTTCTTGTCCGGACTCCGGTCGACCAGGCCCTTCAACAGGCGGTCTCCCACCTTTGAATTCCGGTACCCGGGGCGGATGGAACTATAGCCGCGCTCCAGGTAGTCCTGGAGGTCGAGGCCGGTCTTTTCCTGTATTTGGCGCACGTACTTCTCCAAAGGCCTCTTGTGGACCATCACGCCCACCACTTGGTCCTGTTCCATGGCATAGCCGATCAAAAAGGCCCGCTTCAAGTTGTCGTCTATCCAGGACAGACCCACTTCGCCCCCCGAGGCAATGAGGTCTCGAATTTTTGAAAGGACCCCGGCCGGGATTTCTTCTGGCTTCTGGAAAAAATACCGGACCTCCTCCCCGCGGGTATAAAGGGAGAGATCATCGGGCCTGACTTTCCATCCCCTCACTTTTTCCACGCCGTAACGGGCGGTGTAGAGCAGGAGATATTCCCGGATGCGGAGATAGAACCAGAATGGGTGGCCGTATAAATCCTCGGTCCTTTTTTTCTGGGCCTCTTTGAGAAAAGAGGAAAGCGTTTCCGGTTTCATTCCCTCGCTGACAGAGAAATGCCTTTCAAAGGAGAAGGGGTTTTTTCCCTCTCTGATGGAATTGATGGCGAACTCACCCGGGTGTTTGATAATATAAGAGTGGTTGAGCAGGATAAAGCGGAAAAAGATGGATGAATGGATGCTGTCCTGGTTGCGATCCAGAAAGCGTATGGTCTCTCGGGCCTCTTCCAGGGTTTCGGTAGGGAATCCAAGGATGATGGTCCCGTGATTCCAGATCCCCGCCCCGGCGGCATCTTTCAGGACCCTCAAAGTATCTTTGAGGTTGGTGCCCTTGTTCATAAGCTTGAGAATTCTGGGATGACCGGTTTCAATCCCCCACCTGATCAAACGCACGCCCGCCTTGCCAAGGAGGTTCAGCCTCTCCGTGGCAAAGGTGCCCATTGGTTTGCACCAGAGAGAGATCTGGAATTGAAGCCCTTTACCCAGGATGGCCCTGGACAAGGTTTCCAGATAGGTAGGTGTGAGGCAATCGTCATTCACCGTAAAGCAGGACACCCCATAGGCCTGGTGCAGTTCCGCCATCTGGTTCGCACCCTCTTCAGGGGCGATGGTCCTGAACCTTCTGTTGTCATAACGGGAGCAAAATGTACATTTCCCCCAGTAACAGCCTTCAGAGAGGCGGACGGGGATAATCGGGGTGGGGGCAAGGTAGCGATCCAGGGGGAGATCGCTGAAATCCGGGGTGGGAAGCCTGGAAATGGGCTCGTGGTCTTTCTCATTGGTGAAGACCAGTCGGTCGTGCTCGAAATAGGCCAGGTTGGGAACATTTTCGAGTGCCCCGGCGGTCTGAATCTGGTGGACAAGATGCATCAGGGGTCTCTCACCGCTGTCAATGACCAGGCTGTGGCAGAAAGCGGGGAAAAAGGAGGACTCCTTTTTAAAGGACTCTTGGAGCCTTAGGACATGCCTTCCTCCCAAAGTGACATGGAGGGAGGGCTGCATCTTCTTAAGGAGCCTTGCCAAGGTGAGGGCACCCGCCATTTGGTGGGATGTGGAAATGGAGATTCCCACCAGGGCAGGCCTCTTCTCATCCAGGACTCTTAAGACGTGTGTGGTATAGAAGGCCAAAAAGGGATTGCCCTGGGGGTCATCACAGAACCGTATCATATGTGGGAAGTCGGTGAGGCCGGGATGGGCAAAGGTGTTGAAGGTGAAGGAGACAGGGTAGTATGCCAGGGAGGCAAGTTGGAGGAGATCATAAAGGTCTCTCTGGGTTCGAATACAGATCTCCGGATCGTAGAAGGAGGCCGGGTCTCTCAGCGAGGAAAGGAGGTGGTCCACCTCCGAGATTTTTTCTTCCCAGAGTCCCCGGTTTTTTTGTATATCCCGCACCCGGTCTCTGTCAGTCCGGGAGGCCCCCGCGTAATCACCTGCCCGAGCCCGCCGGTCCATGCGCTCAAGGAGATTTAATAGGGTATCCTTCGTCAGAAGGTAACGGGTAAAGAAATCCAGACTCGCGTCATATTGCTCTGTTGACAGACCGTGCTTTCGCAGATAGGCTACCAGCACGGGGAGCGCCAGGTAAGGGGTGACAGGGGTCCAAAGAGGGGGAAAAACGAGCAGGGTGTCACAGCGGGGGTTGTTTTCATTTTTTTTCATGTCCTTAAGATGAACAAAGCCGGGGATTTTATCAAGGCCCTTGTCAGGGATTTGGCAGGAAAAAATGGCTGAAGCCATGTGGTTGTGTGTATGCATATCGGGATTTTAAGCGCCAGGAGCCCGGAGTATCATCCCAACCGGCGGCTGATTGAGGCGGCCTCAGGCCTGGGGCACAAGGTCACCATCATACATCCCAAGGATTGTCTCGGAGAGATACGTCAGGGGGGGCAGGACCTTGAGGCCCCCCAAAGGGGTGACCTGGATGTGCTCCTGCCCAGGATAGGATCGACCATTAATGAATACGCCCTGGCCCTGGTCCGTCATTTTGAACTGGCCCGTATCCCTGTGGTTAATGGATTTGAATCCATCCTCTTGGCCAGGAACAAAGCCCTTTGCCTGCAGACCCTGTCCCGTATGGGCATTCCTGTGCCTCACTCTTACCTGGTAAGTAACTTTAAAACCTTTCAGAGGGCCGTAGACCGCCTGGGCGGGTATCCTGTAGTGGCCAAGGTCCTCAGCAGCAGGCAGGGCAAGGGGGTCTTGCTGGTAGAGTCTCCTTTGACAGCAGAGTTTATCATCGATAAGTATCACCAAAAACGCGAGTGCCTTCTGGTGCAGGAGTTCATCCCCCCTGAGAAAAGGCGGGATTTGCGGGCCATTGTCCTGGGGGATGAGGTCTCCGGCGCCATGACCCTGACTCCTAAAGCCGGAGATTTCCGCTCCAATATTCACTTAACGGGACAAGGGAAGGAGGCCCACCTGGACAGGGCGTTTACCGGGCTGGCTGTAGGTTCCGGCCGGGCCTTGGGATTGGATATATCGGGTGTGGACATGCTTGTTGATGCCCAGGGGGTTGCGAAGGTGATCGAGGTCAATTACTCTCCGGGCTTCAAGGGGCTTGAGGCTGCCACAGGCCTGGACATGGGCGCCCGTATGATCCAGTATATTGCTCGCACCAGTGGAGAGAGGTCATGAACATCGCCTTTTTGATGGACAGGCTGGACTCAATCAACCCGGATAATGAGACCACAAGCCATTTGATGTATGAGTGCAATCAGCGGGGGCATACGGTCTATTTTCTGGAGCCTCATGATGTCTACATCCGTAAAAACGAGGTGGTGGCCAGGATGCGGAACATCACCGTCCAGCCCGGCCTGTCCATGAGGAGGTATTGGCGTTCCCTCATCAGTTGTTTAAAGAGGGACGAACTTATCTACGAGACCATCACGGATCTAGACGTCCTGTTTCTGAGGAAAAACCCACCCTTGATTTACCAGACCATGGAATTTCTGGGCTCGGTTAATGACCGGGTCTTTATCATCAACAGTACAAGCGGCCAGATCCTGGGAAACAGTAAGCTTTACATCCTTAATTTTCCCGACATCATCCCCGAGACACACGTATCCAGGGATCCGAATCGGCTGAGAAAGATCATTGACGACTTCGGGGGGGCCATGGTGGTAAAACCCCTCCAGCGATACGGAGGGGAGGGTGTGATCAAGGTGAGCGTGAAGGACCGTGAAAACCTCTACTCCCTGATCAATTACTATGTGCGGGCCTATCGTTCCTATGCGGAGCGTGAACCCATCATGGTCCAGGAATACATGTATATGGTTCAGAAGGAGGGTGATGTAAGGATCCTTCTATTAAATGGGGAAATCCTCGGGGCCATGCGCCGTAAACCCAAAGAGGGTGAGTTCAGGACTAATATTCATGTGGGTGCACGGGCCTATAAGCACGAGGTGACCCCCGGGGAAAGGGCCATTTGCGAGGCCATCAAAGACAGGCTTGTGAAAGACGGTCTTTTCTTTGTGGGTATAGATGTCATTGGGGATAAGCTGGTGGAGATCAACTGCCTCAGCCCGGGAGGTGTTCCCCGCATAAACCGGCTTAATAATGTGAAGTTGGAGTCGAAGGTGATTGACTTCATCGAGAGTGAGGTGGACGGTTAGGCCTGGTCCATTGATTCTTAAACCGCCTTTTATGCAACTGCGGGGTAAATGAATCTTGAAGTGACCTGAGGTTTTTGTGTGCTTTAGGTCTTCCCACAAAACCCTTTAGAGAGGAAAGGAAAAGCCATGGGCCCTATTGATTTTAGGATTGGAAGGAAGCGTCTTTTGAGAATCGCAGGGGTTTTTGTCTTGGCCCTTTTCGTCATCGCCGGCACTGGCCTCCTGGCTCCCCCTGCCTTTGGGGCGGGCATGCTCAAGGTGGGGCTCCTGGAGGAACCCAAGACCCTTAACATCTGGCTTGCCAGCGACAGGTGGTCCCGCAAGGTCCTTTCACAGATCTATCAAACCCTCTATATTCGGGATGCCAAGACACTGGAATTCGTGCCTTGGCTTGCAAAGGCAGCCCCTCAATATGATGAAAAAACCCTTTGCTATACAGTCAAGCTGAGGCCGGCCAAGTGGGCGGACGGTTCAGACCTGACCTCCGAGGATGTGGCCTTTACCGGACGTTTGATCCAGGAATTCAAGCTGCCCAGGTACAATTCAAAGTGGAAGTTCGTGAAAAAAATAGAGACCCCGGATAAACACACGGTGGTCTTTTATCTTAAGGAGCCCAAGGCCATCTTTGTCTCCAGGACCTTGACCACCCCAATCGTTCAAAAGAAGGAGTGGGCCCCTATTGTGGAAGCGGCTAAAAAGACGGAAAAGCCCTTGACCACGCTCCTCAATCACAAAGTGGAAAAGCTGGTGGGAAACGGCCCCTTTATCCTGAAGGAGTGGCGCCAGGGGGCCTACCTCTTCCTGGAGAAAAACGAGCATTTCTTCGGCAAAGGTCAGGAGATCGCAGGCCGGCGCCTGGGCCCGTATTTGGATGGACTCATTTTCAAGATCTTCGGCACCTCGGATGCGGCCATCCTGGCTCTTAAAAAGGGCAGCATCGATTACTTCTGGTGGGGAATCCAGGCAGGATACCTTGAAGATCTGAGAAAACAGGAGGATATCCAGCTTTTCACCAATGAGAAGAGCGGCCTGTATTACATGGGTTTTAATGTGAGAAAGCCGCCTTTCAGCGATGCCAATCTCAGGCGGGCCATTGCCACCCTGATTGACAAGGACTTTGTGATCTCCAGGATCCTTCAGGGCTACGGCATTAAGATGCGCTCCGTGGTGCCTCCGGGAAATGTATTCTGGTATTGCCCGGAAGTACCCGTTTACGGGGCCGGGCTGAAGAGAGAGGAACGGATCAAAAAGGCCTATGAGATGCTCTCAAAGGCAGGCTATACCTGGGAGGTCCCGCCGGTGGACGCCGCAGGCAAAGTGGTCAGGGGGGAAGGCCTCAAGCTTCCGGGTGGCAAGGCGATGGAGAAGTTTACCATCCTTACACCCCCGGCCGACTACGACCCCCATCGGGCTATGGCGGGCATGATCATCCAGGAATGGCTCAGGGCAGTGGGAATACCCGCTTCCGCCAAGCCAATGGCCTTCGGTTCCCTCATTCAGCAGGTTAAGACCCGCCGGGATTTTGACGCCTTTATCCTGGGATACGGAAAGCTTTCTCTTGATCCTGATTATGTGAGGGCCTTTTTCAGCTCCAAATACGATAAGCCCAGGGGATATAATATGAGCGGATACAACAATCCCGAATTCGATCGTATCGCCGAGGAATCCGCAGGGGCCATGGACCCGTTTAAGCGGCGTGACCTGGTCTGGAAGATGCAGAAAATCATCATCGGGGATGTTCCCTATATTCCCCTTTATAATCCAAAGCTGGTTGAAGGGGTTCAGAAGGGGAAATTCAGCGGCTGGGTGCAGATGCTGGAAGGGATCGGAAACACTTGGTCCTTTTGTCAGCTCAAGGCGGAATAGAGAGGCAGTGGAAACCGCAATTCCCTAATCCCATTCAAGAGGCCTCCCCGTGAAGGTCACCGCCCTTTCCCGGGGAAAGGCCTCTGGACTTAAGCCATGGAATTGAGACGGTATATTTTCCGGAGACTCATCCAGATCCTCATTATCTTTTTTGTGATCCTTACGGTGCTCTTTTTGTTGTTTCGGCTGGCACCGGGGGATCCCGTCTCCAGGATGGTGGATCCCGACATGACCCCGGAGGATCAGGAACTGCTCATTTCCCAACTCGGTCTGGATCGCCCCCTGTGGGTTCAGTACCTCTACTATCTCAAGAATTTTTTCACGGGCCATTTTGGGTATTCCTTTCATTATGGGCAACCCGTGATCCATATCATCGGGGACCGCCTCCCCAACACCATTATGCTTTTTACCACCTCCATCATCCTTTCGGCCATTGTAGGCGTCTTCCTGGGGAAGATCGCCTCCTGGCATAAGGGCAAAAAACTGGATGCAGGAATGACCATCGGCGCCCTGGTAACCCATACGGTCTTTCTCCCCTGGCTGGCTTTGCTGATGATCTGGGTCTTCGCCTATAAACTGGGCTGGTTTCCTATTACAGGGATGATCTCCGAGGAGGTGTGGCTCGATCCAGAGGCCGGCTTTTGGGGCAAATTCCTGGATGTGCTCCACCATATGGTACTCCCCCTGGGCACCCTGTTTTTGATCCATTTCGGGAGCTACCTGCTTATTATGCGCAGCAGCATGCTCGAGACTTTGAAGGAGGATTATATTCTCACGGCAAGGGCCAAGGGCCTGGAGGAGAGGGTTATCAGGGACCGCCACGCAGCCCCCAATGCGGCCCTCCCCGTGGTGACCAGCGTGGGATTAAGCCTGGCCTTTTCCATCAACGGCGGGGCCCTGACAGAGACCGTGTTCACCTGGCCCGGGATCGGGAGGGAACTGGTCTTTTCTGTGAGCCATAACGATTACCCTCTGGCCCAGGCCTCTTTTTTGTTAATCGCCTTGGTGGTCCTCGTCTCGAACCTCGTGGTGGATGTCCTCTACGCCTACCTTGATCCAAGGATCCGGTATTGATGGGGCCTTTTTATGTCTGAGACAGATGCAAACAGCACAATGAGCCTTTCTGAAAGATTCCGGTGGATAGGACTCCTCCTGGAGGGCTGGGATATCTTTAAGGAGAGCCTATTGGGCAAAATCGGCCTCACCTTGCTTATCCTCTTCGCCCTCATGGCGGTGTGCAGTTTCATCCCCCCATGGATCGATCCCATGTACCAGCCCATGACAGGGGTTGACCCGGAGATTTCTCAGTCCACAGGCCCGAGCTTACGCCACTGGTTGGGCACGGATTTCATGGGCCGGGACATCCTCAGTCAGCTTCTGGCCGGAGCCAGGGTGGCCTTTATGGTGGGGGTTTCCGCGGCCTTTATGAGTATCTTCCTGGGCACGGCAATTGGTATGTTCGCCGGCTACACGGGGGGGGTCACGGATACCCTGCTCATGAGACTGGCTGATATGATTATGGTGATGCCCACCCTCCTGGTGGTCCTCATTTTGTCCTCCCTCTTCGGTCAGCTGAATATATGGACCATTGTGTTGATCATCGCCCTGTTTCGATGGCCGGGGGTATCGCGGGTTATCCGGGCCCAGACGCTTTCTCTCAAGCACCGTCCCTTTATTGAGGCGGCCAAAGTGGCCGGGGCGTCGCACTTGAGGATCGTGTTTCGACACATCATGCCCAATGTACTGCCCCTGTCTTTTCTCTACATGACCTTTCGTGTTACATCGGCCATTATTATTGAAGCGGCCTTGGCTTTTCTGGGCTTTGGAGACCCGGGTACGGTCAGCTGGGGCATGATGCTCCAATGGGTGTGGAAGACAGGGCACATGTTCAAGGCCCCCTATTGGCTCCTCCCGCCCGGGATTTGCATCTCTCTTATCACCCTTTCTTTTTATATGCTGGGACGGGCCATGGATGAGGTTCTGGACCCAAGGCTCAGAAAGGAGGAGGAGGCAGGTTAGCCATGGCCCTATTGGAAGTACAAGACCTGAGTATCGGTTACAGGACCAAAAAGGGTTACCTCCAGGCCGTGGATGGCCTGTCATTTGTCTTGGAAGAAGGCACGTCCTTGGGTTTTGTGGGGGAGTCGGGATGCGGGAAGACCACTGTAGGCATGGCCTTGATGGGGTTGCTGCCTCCCAACGGGTCGGTCTCAAAGGGCCGAATTGTCTTCGAAGGCCGTGATCTTCTCAAGATGGGCGAGGAGGAGATGAGGCGAATCAGGTGGCGAAAGATTGCCATGATTTTTCAGGCGGCCATGAATGCCTTGAATCCGGTCAAGCGGGTGGACAAGCAGATCGTGGAGGCCATCCTGACTCACGACTCTCAAAAGGACGAAGAAGAGGCCATGAAGGAGGTGGAAGGGCTTTTCCAACTCGTGGGTGTGCCTGTGGAACGCATGAGAGACTATCCGCACCAGTACAGCGGGGGGATGAAGCAGCGGGCTATTATTGCCATGGCCCTGGCCTGCAAACCCAGACTCATCATCGCGGATGAGCCGACCACAGCTCTGGATGTGATTGTACAGGATCAAATTTTGGCCGAAACCCGGAACCTGCAGCGCGAGTTCGGTATCAGCATCATTTTTATCTCCCACGACATCGCCATTGTGGCGGAGGTTTGCCATGATATCGGGATTATGTACGCCGGCCAGCTCGTGGAATATGGTCCCCGGGACAAGGTCTTTGAGTCGCCCGGCCATCCCTATACGCGGGCGCTCCTGGCTTCTTATCCGACGTTGACAGGAGATAAAAAGCGGTTGACCCCGATTCCGGGGGAAACACCCAATCTTATCCATCCGCCCGAGGGCTGCCGGTTTTGCGACCGCTGCCCGGGTGCCAAGGGACAGTGCAAGAAGGAAAGCCCGGAGTGGATCGAGATAAGCCCCGGACACCGGTCTCTGTGCCACGGCAGCCCATGAGGGAAACCAATCTTCTTATGAATGAGATGGCAAGACCGATTCTCAGTCTGGAAAAGGTTCACAAGATTTACAGGACCAAAGCCTCTCTCTTCGGCCGCTCTGGAATGGAAGTCGTCGCCCTGAGCAACATCTCCTTCACCATAGAGAGGGGCGACATCTTTGGGCTGGTGGGGGAGAGTGGAAGCGGGAAAACAACCGCGGGCCGCCTCATGGTGAAGCTGGAGGAGGCGTCTTCGGGTAAGATATACCTGGATGACGTGGAGATCAACGCCCTGAGGGGGCGGGCGTTAAAGGGCTTTCGGCGGCAGGTCCAGATGATTTTCCAGGACCCCTACCAGTCCCTGAATCCCCAGCTCTCTGTCCTGGATACCATATCAGAGCCCCTGACCGTCCACGGGATAGGGGATGGCGAAAGCAGGCAGGAGCTGGTGCGGCAGGCCATGAAGGCCGCCGGGCTCTCCCCGGCCGAGGACTATCTGCATCGCTATCCCCACCAGTTGAGCGGGGGACAGAGGCAGCGGGTGGCCATTGCCCGGGCCATGGTACTCAAGCCCCAGCTCGTGGTCGCCGATGAGCCGACCTCCATGTTGGACGCGTCTATCTCGGCCCAGATTTTCAATATCCTTTTGGAGATGCGGAAAGAATTGGGGGTGACCCTGGTCTTTATTACTCACAGCCTGGCCGCGGCCAGGTATCTCTGCAATCGGTTGGCCGTCGTCTACAGGGGGAACCTCATGGAAATGGGCCCCGCCGACACGGTCATCCAGAACCCCTGCCATCCCTATACGCAGGCCCTTATCGACGCCCTTCCAAAGTTCGGGGATTGCAGGGATGTCAAGCCTTACGGGACTCTTTTGAGAGTGGACAGCGAGGCCCGAGAAGTGACGGGGTGTCCTTTTTATCCCCGGTGCAGGAAGGCCCATCGAATCAAGTGCAGCTTGGAAATTCCCCCTCTCAGAGAGATTGGGGACGGCCACTTTGTGGCCTGTTTTTACGCCACACCAGGGTCCCGGGGAGAGGCTCGCAGCGACGACGCATGTTTCTACGGAACCTAAACCATGCAAGGGAGCTCTTTGGTGCGCTAAAAGGGACCTTTGAAGGCATCGGTATGACCGCCTTCTCCAGGATTGTTCCCGCCTATTTTTTGGATGACTATCACATTATATGCCTGAGAGAAACCCGTGATCTTCACCTGTTGAGGGAGAAGACGGGTATCCTGTGTCTGGAGGAGGCCGGTCCCCCGGTCCTGGAGCAGGGGGTAAATTCGGCTTGGCTCTTGGCCCATCCCCTGGTGCGGGGTTACCTCAAGGGAGGGTCCGGTCCAAAGCACCTTTTTTTATACCAGGCATACCCTGAGCTCGAGACCCTGGCTGAAACAGAGGGCTGGACCCTTTTGGCCAACCCCGCGTTTTTGCGCATGCGCCTGGTGGAGCGCTCCTTTTTTCAGGAGATGGTCACCAGGCTCGGGCTGCCCGGGGTTCCCGGCGTTATCCGCCCCATAGACAGGATCCACGGTTGTGACTATGACCACTGGCGCAAACGGGTGGGAGAGCGATTCGTGGTCCAGTTGCCCGATGTCCGCCAGGGAGGGGGAAGAGGAACATTTTTCATCTCCTCGGAGCAGGAATACGGGCGGTTGCAGGAACGCCTGGAAGAAAAGACCTGGCGCGGGTTGAGGCTCTCTTCGGTTTGTGTCCGTCCCTTTGTAGAGGGCGTTCCCGCAAGCCTGGCCCTTTGTCTCACCCGGCAGGGCGTGCTTTTCTCGGGTGTTCAGCGGCAGCTCATAGACCTCCCCTATTTGCGCGGCCTGCCCGAGCACGGGGTCTTTTGCGGCCATGTGTGGGAGGATTCCCCGTGGCCGTCGTGGGTGGTGCGGCAAACCCGGGAGCAGGCGCAGGTCATTGCAGATTACCTCTTTACCTTGGGATACAGGGGGATCATGGGGATCGATTTTCTCTTAAACGGGCGCTCCAGACGGGTTCATGCCCTTGAAATCAATCCCAGGCTTACGGGCGTCTTCCCCATGCTCTCCCTGCTCCACTTGCAGCGCGGCATTATCCCCCTCGAGGCCTTTCACATGCTTGAGTTCCTGGATGTGCCCTACAGGGTGGACGTGGAAGGGTTGAACGCCCAATATGCAGGCCCTTTCAAGGGGAGCCACGTCCTTCTTCTGCGGGGTATGGGGGGCAAGGTGTCGGAAAAGGCCCCCCAGGCGGGCCTCTATGAATATGGTCCCGGGGGATGCACCTTTGTCCGGGAAGGGACCGATTATGAGGAGGTGGGGACTGAACGGCAATTTGTCATCGTAGACGGTCCGCCTCGGATCAGGACGCACGGGCCTTTAGACACCCATGACAGGCTGTGCCGCCTTCTTTTCCCTTCATCGGTTCTGGGTCAGGAGGGGCGATTCCGCCCCTGGGTCCAGGAAGCATTGGACTGGGCGCACCGCAATATGGTGACAGGGGAGGGGCCTTCATGACACTCCCCTTTATTGTATCCCTTTCCCACTGTGCCAGGGAACTACCCCCATCCATAAGACCGTCCATCGCCCTTTGTGCCGATGAAATCAGGCAATCCGTGGATGAAGGTACGGAAGAGATCTTCGGCGCCCTTCCCGCCCTGGGCATTGTGAAAGCCCGGTGGAGCCGTCTCCTGGTTGATCTCAACCGGGGGCCGGATCAGACCGGGCCCATGGGGGTCATTCCTGAAAAAGACTACCACGGCCGCAGGGTGTACCGGCCGGGCCAGGCACCGGATCAGGAGACCACGGCGGAGCGGGTCAGGATTTATTACCGGCCCTTCCATGAGCGTCTCAAAGAGGCCCTGGGACGGCCGGGAGTCAAAGGGTTGGTGGACGCCCATTCCTTAAACGGGGTCGGTCCGGCCGGGGCGCCTGATGCGGGGGAAAAAAGGAAGGATATTGTCCTCAGCAACAACGGAAATACCCGGGGAGAGATAAATCCGGCCCGGGGCCCCACCACCTGTGCCGCCGAAACCCTGGGCATGATGAAGGGGGCCTTTGAAAGACAGGGGTTTTCTGTTTCCGTTAATCATCCTTACTCAGGAGGGTTCATTATCACCCACTATGGAAAGCTGCTTTTAACGGAGGGAAAGGTGGCGGTTCAGATCGAGATCAACCAGGATTTGTTTCTCAAGGCGGGAACAGGAAAGATAAGTACAGAGGCCGTGGAAGAGGTGAAGGACAGGGTGGCCCGGGCCCTAAGAGAGATCGGCGGAATCCTGGCCTGAATACCGAAGAAGAGAACCAGTATCATTTAGCTCATAGGCACTGGAAACACCTAAAGTATTACGAGAACCAAAGAGGAGGAGAGGATGGACACGGCAAAGGCGCATTTCAGCCCTGAAGACCTCAGTGAGATAGAGGCCCACGGACTGGGCGTGGAGGAGGCACAAAGGCAGCTTGAGCTCTTCAAGAAGCCCCCTCCCTACATGGATCTGGTACGGACCTGTACCCGAGGGGACGGCATCCGAGTCCTCGATGAAAGGGAAGAGAAGGACTTTATGCGGACCTATGAACAGGAAGCTTCCAGGCACCAGTATCTCAAGTTCGTTCCTGCCTCAGGGGCGGCGACCCGGATGTTTAAGGTCTTACACCGCTACGGGGGCCGGGGGAAAGAGATATGGAGCGATGAGATCGCCGGTCAGGCCCGGCGAGGAGACAAAGAGGCGCAGCAACTCCAGGAGTTCATGGGGGGCCTCAGGAAGTTCCCCTTTTTTGAGCGCCTCCGTTTCCGGATGACCCAGGCGGGCGCGTCCTTAGAGGCCCTTTTGGACCAAGGCCGGTTCGCTGAGATCATTCATGCCGTCCTGGATGAGGAGGGGCTTGGTTACGCCCATCTGCCCAAGGGGCTCATCCTGTTTCATGCCTATCCTGAAGGCCCCCGAACCGCCTTTGAAGAGCACTTGGTGGAAGGGGCCGCCTATGTGGCCGCTGAGGACCAGGTATGCCGCCTCCATTTTACGGTGTCACCCGAGGCCAGGCCCCGGTTCCTGGATCTCCTGGAAAAGGTGGACGCCTCCTATGGGGATAGATACGGGGTATCCTATCAGGTGGCGTTTTCCAGCCAAAAAAGATCCACCGATACCCTTGCCGTGGACCTCCAAAACCGTCCCTTTCGGGACCAAAAAGGCCGGCTCTTATTCAGGCCGGGAGGGCACGGGGCCCTCATAGAGAATCTGAATGATCTCAATGGAGATATCCTTTTCATAAAGAACATTGATAACGTGGTCCCTGATCGGCTTAAGGCCGAGACCTTGCGGTGGAAAAAGCTCCTGGCCGGGGTGCTTTTAAGGTTGCAGAAAAAGGTCTTCGGATTCATGGAAAGGCTGGCTTCCGAGCCTGTAGATAGGGACGTCCTGGAGCAGGTCTCCACATTTCTAAAGGATGAATTCGGGCTTTCCCCGGGGCCGCAAAGGGCCACTGAAGAGGAGCAGCGACGCTTTCTCATGAAAAGGCTCAACCGGCCCATCCGGGTCTGCGGGATGGTCAAAAAAGAGAGGGACCCCGGAGGAGGTCCCTTCTGGGTCAGGGACCGGAGAGGGGCCGTTTCTCCCCAGATCGTGGAAACCGCCCAGATCGATCCCGATTCCCAGGAGCAGCAAGACATTTTAGCCTCCTCGACCCATTTCAACCCTGTGGATATTGTATGCGGGGTCCGAGACTTTCAGGGGCAGCCTTTTGATCTTAGGACCTTTGTGGACCCGGAGGCCGTCTTTATCACAGTGAAGTCCAAGGAGGGAAAGGACCTGAAGGCCCTGGAGCACCCGGGCCTCTGGAACGGGGGCATGGCGGGGTGGCTTACCCTCTTTGTGGAAGTCCCTCCTGTGACTTTTAATCCCGTAAAGACGGTGAACGACTTGCTCAAGAAGGAGCACCAGCCCGCCTGATCCGGTCTTATATAACTGAAATGATACGATGGAGAAAGTGATGGAAGGGGATGGATCGCCGCACCGCCCTTTATCCGGAGATGAGGCCCGTTATTCCCACTGGTTTGTCTTTGTGGTGGCCTTCTTTGTCACCGCCTTGATCACGGCCAATATCATATCCGTAAAACTCATCCAAGTGTGGAACTTCATCCTTCCGGCAGGCGTGCTCATCTTTCCCATCAGTTATATTACAGGAGATGTGCTCACCGAGGTCTATGGCTATGGCCAGGCGCGGAGGGTCATTTGGCTGGGCTTTTTCTGTAATCTCATGGTGGTAATGGTCATCTGGGTGGGAGAGATCATCCCCCCGCCCCCTTTTTGGGACGGTCAGACCGCCTATGAGCGAATCCTGGGCTATACACCCAGGTTGCTTGGGGCCTCTTTTTTGGCCTATCTGGTGGGAGAATTCTTTAATGCCTATGTCTTGGCCAAAATGAAGATCGCCACCCGGGGTCGCTGGCTTTGGACCCGGACCATAGGCTCCACCCTGGTGGGGCAAGGACTTGATTCCCTGGTCTTTATTGCCATCGCCTTTTGGGGGACCATCCCTGCCCAGGCCTTGCTCCTCATCATGATGACCCAATGGCTGGCCAAATGTGTCTACGAGGCCCTGGCCACCCCTTTCACTTACGGGGTGGTCCGTTTTCTTAAGGCCCATGAAGGCTTGGATGCCTACGATGACCACACCCGTTTCAACCCTTTATTGTTCAGGAAACAGAAAGGCCCTTGAGGTATCTTTGAAGATGATGGGCTGTATGGGAATGGTGGGCCTGGTCCAGAATTTCCCAGGGTGAGCCCGACGCCACCAGCCGCCCGCCCTTGTCTCCTCCTTCCGGGCCGAGGTCGATAATGTGATCGGCCTCCTTAATGATCTCCATGTTGTGCTCAATGACGACCACCGTGTTGCCCTTGTCCACCAGCCCCTGGAGCACGCATAAGAGCCTGTCGATATCAGCAAGGTGGAGCCCTGTGGTGGGTTCGTCCAACACATACAGGGTGTGGCCCCCGGCCTTTTTGGCCAGCTCCTGAGCCAGCTTGATCCGTTGCGCCTCTCCGCCTGACAGGGTGGGGCTGGGCTGGCCCAGGCGTAAATAGCCCAGGCCGATGTCGCATACAAAGGTGAGGATCCGCCGAAGAGCCGGGATGTTTTCAAAGAAACCGCGGGCCTCTTTAAAGGTGAGATCCAGAACCTGGGCCACATTTTTTCCCTTATAGGTGACGGAGAGGGTCTCCCGGTCAAAACGTTTTCCGCCGCAACCTCCACAGCGGACATAGACATCAGGTAAAAAGCTCATGGCCACCTTGAGGCTGCCATGGCCTTTGCATGTCTCGCACCGGCCTGAGGCCACATTAAAAGAAAACCGCCCAGGACGGTAACCCCGGGCCCGGGCCTCCGGGGTCAGGGCCAAGAGCCTGCGGATTTCGGAGAGGCATCCCACATAAGAGGCGGGTACCGAGCGGGGGGTCCGACCAATGGGGCTGTGATCCACCTCCAGGACCCTGTCCACGGACTTCCAGCCATCCATGCCTTTGCAGAACCCGGCCTGGCCGTCCTGGTTCAGGATTCTGTCATGCAGCCCCCTGTAAAGGGTCTCTTTGACCAGGGTGGACTTGCCGGATCCCGATACGCCCGTAACCACGGTCAGGGTGAGGAGGGGAAACTCCACATCGATTTTTTTCAGGTTGTGCCTGGAAGCCCCGCGAACGCGAAGGACTGGCCCCTTTATGTTCCTCCTCAGGCGGGAGGTGATTTCGCGAGGCCGGCCGTTGAGACAGGTACCGGTCACAGAACGGGGGGCCTTTTTGATGTCCTTCAGGCTGCCCTGGGCTACCACCCACCCGCCTTCCTGTCCGGGCCCGGGACCAAGGTCGATGATGGTATCCGCCTCTCGGATAGTCTCCTCGTCGTGTTCGACCACCACAATGGAATTGCCTCGGCGTTTGAGTGCTTTCAGGGCGTGAAGGAGCATACGATTGTCCCTGGCATGAAGGCCGATGGTGGGCTCATCCAGGACATAGCAGATGCCGGTCAGGTTGGATCCCAGCTGGGCGGCAAGGCGCACCCGCTGGGCCTCGCCGCCCGATAGGGTGGCCCCGCTCCGGCTGAGGGCCAGATAGGAGAGACCGAGACGATTGAGGAGGGAGACCCTGGTTTGAATTTCCTCTAAAAGGGGTTGTACCACCGCCCTTTCCGTCCCGTTGAATGAAAGGTCCTTGAGCACCCGGGCCAGGCGACCGGCAGGATAATCCACCAAATCCCCGATGGAGAACCCTTTCACTGTCACGGAGAGTGCCTCGGTCCTCAGGCGGCTTCCACGGCAGCAAGGGCAGACCACCAGGCTGCCCCTGTCTTCGACCTCCCCCAGTCCATCACAGTCCGGACAGGCCCCGTAGGGGCTGTTAAAAGAAAAGAGACGGGGATCCAGGGCCGGCAAACCCGACCCGCAGGCGGGACAGGTGCCATGGAGGCTGAAGATTTCTTCATCCCCATGGTCATCCAAGACCAAAAGGCTGCCTCCTCCCTCTGCCAGGGCTTGGCCCACGGTTTCTTGCAGGTCCTGCACCGGCAGGTGCGCCACCACCAGTTCTATGGTGTGCTCATGGTAGCGGCTCAGGGCCATTCCCTCTTTGATGGGGGAGATGACACCGTCGATGCGGGCCTCTTTATACCCTTTGCCCAGGGCCCCGGCCAGGATTTCTTTATGAAAGCCCTTCCTTCCGGCTACCTTGGGGGCCAGCACCAGGGCCGATCGACGGCCGTAACGGCTCTTCATGTGGGCCGCAATAGTGGCCCGGGTCTGGGTAACCAGTCTGCGGCCGCACCCTGGACAATGTGGGATCCCTACCCGGCTGAAAAGGAGCCTTAGGAAATGATAGATTTCGGTAAGGGTGGCAACAGTGGAGCGGCGACTCGCATGGCTGATTCGTTGTTCTATGGCCACGGCCGGGGGGATGCCCGCCACCACGTCCACTTCAGGCCGCTCCAGGATCCTCACATATTGTCGCACGTAAGGGGCCAGGCTTTCCAGATAGCGCCGCTGGCCTTCTGCAAAGAGGATATCAAAGGCCAGGGTGGATTTGCCCGAACCCGAGACCCCGGTGAGTGCCACCATTTGGTTGCGGGGGATGGAAAGGGCCACGTTTTTGAGATTGTGTTCTCGGGCTCCCTTGATGATAATGGCGTCCGGGGACGGCCGGTCCGGTTCAGGACCAGTGGTTTTTCGGCTGGATTTGAGCCTGCCCCGGCCTTTGAGATAGACCTTGAGAAATCGGCCTGTGTGAGAGACGGGGCACTGGGCTACTTCCTCAGGAGGACCCGTGGCGACGATTCCCCCTCCCTTTTCCCCGCCTTCGGGTCCCAGGTCAATGACCCAGTCCGCCGTCTTGATGACATCCATGTTGTGTTCGATGATCAGGACGCTGTTCCCTTGGATCACAAGGTCCTGGAGGAGGGCCATGAGTTTTGAAATATCCTCAAAGTGAAGCCCCGTAGTGGGTTCGTCTAAGATAAAAAGGCGCTTTTCCCGGCCCTTGGTTTCCAGATACCGAGAGAGCTTCAGCCTCTGGGCTTCTCCTGCCGAAAGGGTGTTTATGGGCTGTCCGAGCCTCATGTAACCAAGTCCCACCCGGGCGAGGGGCTCAAGGGCGGCCGTGATCTTGGGGTGGTCTTCAAAGAAGGTCAGGGCTTGGTCAACGGTGAGGGAAAGGATCTGGTGGATATTTTTTCCCTGAAAGGTGACCTCCAGGACGGTATTCTCAAAACGTCTTCCTCCGCACTCCGGACAGGTGACAAACACGTCGGAGAGGAATTGCATCTCCACCTTTTCAAAGCCTTCTCCCCTGCAATTCCCGCATCGGCCCTGGGGGGTGTTGAAAGAGAAGTGGGTGGGCTTAAGGGCTCGTTTTCGGGCCCCCTCTGTTTGGGCCAGCAGGGTGCGAAGGGGGTCCATGGCCTTGGTATAGGTCAAAGGGTTTGCCCTGGGGGTGCGTCCAATGGGTTTCTGGTCCACCAGAACGGCGTCTGTAATTGCCCCCAGACCCTTGAGTCCCTTGTGCCGGCCGGGACGGCCCTGGGGGTCCTGTTTATTCCATTTCACGGCCCTATAAAGAACGTCTTCAGCCAGGGTGGACTTGCCCGAGCCGGATACGCCGGTAAGGCAGACAAAGAGACCCAGGGGGACAAAGACATCAATGTCCTTGAGGTTGTGTTCACCGGCCCCTTTGATGATGAGCCAACGGCCTTTTCTTGGGGATCTACGGCCTTTAGGCAGGGGAAGGAACCGCTTGCCGCGGAGGAAGTCTCCCGTAAGGCATCCCTTGACGGCCCTGGTGGGACCGAAATACATGACCCGGCCTCCTTGGTCACCGGCCCCTGGGCCCAGGTCCAGCATGTAGTCGCTTTCCCTGATGATCTCGGGATCATGCTCCACCACCACCACCGTGTTTTGGAGGTCTCTCAGCCCCTTAAGGATGCGCACCAGGCGGTGGCTGTCCCGGGGATGAAGTCCGATACTGGGTTCGTCCAGGATGTAGAGGGTGTTGACCAGGGAAGAGCCCAGGGCCGAGGCAAGGGCCACACGCTGCACTTCCCCTCCCGAGAGGGTCCGGGACTGGCGATCCAGAGTCAGGTAATCCAGCCCCACGTCCCGGAGATAGGCCAGGCGGCTTTGGACCTCATCCAGGAGGAGCCTGCCCGCCTCATCCCCTTCGGGGCAGGAAAAGGAGGCGAAGAATCCGCAGGCATCATCCACATTCAGGGCATAGACCTGGGCGATATCAAGCCCGTCCAGACGGTAGAGGAGGGCCTCCTCTTTGAAACGGGTGCCTCGGCACGCCGGGCAGACCCGATAGCTGCGATAGCGGGAAAGAAAGACCCGGACATGCATTTTGTAGGTCTTGGTCTCGAGCCACCTGAAAAAGCCCCGGATCCCGTAATAGTCGGGGGTTCCCTCAAAGATGGCTTTTTTGTGGGTCTTTTTGAGACGCCTGAAAGGGACGTCCGTGGGGATATGCTCCCGTCTGCAAAAGGCCATCAAGTCCTCGAATTCCATGCGGCCCTTTGAGCGCCCTCCCCAAGGCTTGACAGCCCCCCCTTGGAGGGAGAGCCGGGGATCGGCAATGATGAGGTCCGGGTCTATATCAATAATGCGGCCGAAACCCCTGCACATGTCGCAGGCCCCGATGGGGCTGTTGAAAGAAAAAAGGTTGGGCGGGGGATCCCTGTACCGGATGCCGCAGTGAGGGCATGAAAGGGTTGTGCTGAAGGCCAAGTGGCGGTGGGAGTCCACAAAGACATCGGCCTTTCCCCTCCCGAACCTGAAGGCCTGTTCCAGGGAGTCAATAATGCGTGCCCGGTCCTGGTCCCTGAGCATGAGCCTGTCCGCGATGACCTGGACTTTGTCCGGGTGTTTTGTCTTTTCCAAGGCATCCAGAGGAGTGATACGGCCATGTGAGAAGAGACGGGTAAAGCCCAAACGGCCCAGTTCCTTTTGAAGGGAGAAATCCCCGCCCGGCCCGGAAAAAGGGAAGGTGATGAGGATCTCGGAACCTGGGGGATATTCCGAGAGGCGTGCCCACACCTGTTCGGGGCTTTCACGGAGCACCGGCCTTTTGCACCTCCGGCAGTGAAGCTGCCCAAGGCGGGAATAGAGCAGCTTCACATAATCTGTGATCTCGGTCATGGTCCCCACCGTGGAGCGGGAGGTGCGCACCGGGTCTTTCCGGTCAATGGCGATGGCCGGGGGGATGCCCTGGATATCTCCGACATGGGGCCGGTCCATACGCTCCATGAACTGGCGTGCATAAGGAGAGAAGGTTTCTACGTAACGGCGCTGGCCCTCGGCATAGAGGGTGTCAAAGGCCAGGGAGGATTTGCCTGAGCCGCTGAGGCCCGTGATGACCGTTATCCTGTTAAGGGGGATGTCAAGGTTCAGACCCTTGAGATTGTTCTGCCGGGCCCCCCTGATATGGATAAATCCGCTTTGGATGGGGGCTGAACGCTGTGTTGACATTTCAGTGTGAGGCCTCCTGATCCATACTCTATTAGCACGAAAGCACGAGACGGGGAAAGGGACAAGGGCCGGATGAATTCCCGTTGACCCCCCCAGGCTCCAGCGGTTATAATTTAGATAATCCCCACATTCCACTTAATCCTCCCCGGTCCGCGGACCGGGGGGAGGGGCTTCCCCTCCGTAACACCCCGGGAGCCCCATTGTGCGGGGAGGCGCACCCTTGGGTGCAAAAAGAGAATCAAGGCCTGCCGCCGGTGAATCTAGAAAAGGAAGGTTATCCCCGGAATGACTGAGAGTGGCAAAGAAGGGGATATTCTAACCATAAAACCTTACGGAGGTCCATGATGAATCGACAGGAGTTAATATCCCTATTTAACAAGAGCCCCAGGATTGGAACGCTTAGCACCGCCAACACCAAAGGGGATGTCAATGTGGCGGTTTTTGGCTCTCCCCAGATGATCGATGAGAACACGGTGGTCATGGGAATCGGGAAAAACCGATCCTTCCGGAACCTCCAGGAGAATCCCAAGGCCGTCTTTATTGTTCTCGATCCGGGAAAGGCCATCATGGACTGGAAAGGGGCCAGGGTCTATCTGGAGGTCATGGACATCGAAAAGGGTGGCGGCTTTTACGACCAGATAAAGGATAACATCGCCAAGGCCGCGGGCCCGGAGGCGGCCAACATGATCCACGCCGCTATACGCTTCCGGATTACAGAGGTGAGGCCTATTGTGGATCTCGGTTAGACCTCTCAGCCCAGTATTGGAAACACGCTTGTGCCCGGAATTGATTGATGTATGGATAGGTACTAGCCGGGTTCATCCGGGTAACGGGCGGCAATGGATTTCAGGACATCCAGGCAGGAAAAAAAGGCATCCACCATGTCGGGCTCAAAATGTTTGCCCGAGGAGCGGTGGATTTCTTCAAGCACGCGGCCCTCATCCCATGGCTCCTTGTAAGATCTGCGGGAGCAGAGGGCGTCATAGACATCGGCCAGGGCAACGATCCTCCCGAAGAGGGGGATCTCCTCACCTCTTTTGGCCTTGGGTTTGCCGTCCTCCCCTGCAAAGCCGGGCAAGGGCTCTTCGGTGATAGGATTCATATGGCCGGGATATCCCGTGCCGTCCCATTTTTCGTGATGACTGAAGGCAACCTGTGCGGCCATGTCGTCGAAGTCCGAATGGGCGTCTCTGAAGAGTCTGGCACCCAAATAGGTATGGCTTTTCATGATCTCGAATTCATCCTGAGACAGTCTTGCGGGTTTCTTTAAGATGAGGTCGCTGATGGCCACTTTCCCTACATCGTGCAACATGGCGGCCATTCTCAGGATATCTTTTTGCTTGTTGACCTCTTTTCGGCTCACATCCTTTTTTGAGGCCCAGGTTTCATAGATCTCCACCGAATAAGAGGCCACCCTGTTTACGTGGGATCCTGTCTCCTTGGGGTCTCGAAGTTCAGCCATGCTGATCATGCGCATGATGATATTTCGGGTCATCTGGGCCCGTTCCACGGCCAGGGCGGCACTGGTGGCGAAGTGTTGTATCAGGGATTCCCCCAAGGGGGAAAAGGGGATAATCTCCCCTGCATCGTCCTGGGCGTTGATGATTTGCATGACCCCCAGAACCTCACCCCGCTGGTTGATCATGGGTACAGTGAGCATGGAGGAGGTCCTGTAATCGGACATGGTGTCAAAGGCCGAGTCAAAGGTGTAAGGCTCGGAACCGCTCATTTTGTATACATCGGGAATATTGGCGACCTCGCAGTTCTTGGCCACATACCCGGCGATGGAGTGGTTGTTGATGGGCACGAAAAAGGTGTGATAGGGAAGCTTTT